>OWIX01000254.1_pt1 | contig 36798 bp, 29 predicted proteins | sample 1732851 | NCBI WGS metagenome assembly OWIX01 (sample SAMN05065761, study PRJEB22554) | human gut metagenome | biome: ENVO:2100002; feature: ENVO:00000062; material: ENVO:00002003 | host: Homo sapiens | place: USA
CTACACGCCCTGTATTCCAAATGAGATTTCAGCTTGACAAATTATAGCCGGTCTGTGCTAAAATCGAACGGCCTTCGCCACTCGAAAAACTTCCCTGTAAAGTTTGATTTTTCGTCCAAAACCGTTCCCGCAAATATCGTCCAAAAGTTATCCGCACACTTACTTCTCAAGTCAGTTTTCTTCCGCATTTCAACTTCCCTCACAAACGGCTCACGTTCGCTTTCACGAGTGAAAGCGGGTACACCCTCGGCTTCACTCAAAGAATCGCACACAACGTCCCACACGGCGAAACGGGGGCCTTCCCTCCCCCGGCCACAATGTGGTCTTGTGCTGCCAGTGAAATTGCTCCGATCACCGCATTTGTAACCCTGATTTCACCACGCTTTTATATACATACATTTCCCGGTTCTCTGTGAACCCCCGCTATATCAACAGGGTGAAAATCCTGCAAAGCTGCTGCCATAAATTTTATCCCCCAACCGTTTCTTATCCCAATTTTCAGCTTCTCTCACAAATGGCCCACGTTCGCTTTCACAGGCAAAAGTGGGTAACACCACTCGGCTTTCGGAGAAAGATCGCACACAACGGCCCACACGCCGAAACAGGGGCGTTTCGGATGGGGGTGGTATCACTACCCTCGACACATACTGCACGTTCGCAAACCTCCCCGGGCCGGGTGTCAGAACGGCGCACTTTGCCGCTTTTGGGCCTTGGCCGGGGGTGTTACCAAAGAACGCAGAGAGCCTTCGGGACAGCGATGCGCTCATGCGCGTCGCTGCCCCGAGGCGTCGCGGCCCCGCTGGGCTGCGTGATCCAGTGGGTGCGCTATCGATGTTTTCCACTCACTGCTATCCAGACAATAGTAGCGGTTGCAGGTTTGCCGATGACCTTTGCCACGCAGTTTTTGAGCTCCGCCTTTGATGTCGATGAACCCACGGTCACGCAAAACATTCAGTGCCCGCTTGACGCTGGAACGTGAGCATTCGCAGACAGATGCAATCGTCTGGAGTTTTATGCTGCAGGCGCATCTGTTCCCAGCGCAGTATTTCAGATAGCTGTAGACTACAAACTGGATCGGTGTTAGGCCAAATTGGAAAATTGAACTATCCATCTGGAATGTGTTCGCCTTGTAATCCCGCATAGTTTATTACACCGTCCTTCACTGCATTTGTTTCCAATTCCATTTTATAGAACGGATGTGCGATTTGTCAATGTCGCATTTGTAACCCTTGATTCCACCACGCTTTTATATACATACATTTCCCGGTTCTCTGTGAACCCTCACTATCAGCAACAGCTCTATCTCAGACCATCTTTCATCCCGCTTTTCAACTTCTCCCACAAACGGCCCACGTTCGCTTTCGCAGTCGAAAGTGGGTACACACTCGCCTTTCGGAGAAAGATCGCACACAAGGGCCTTCCCTTCTGTGGGCACAGCGTGGCTTTGTGTTGCCAGCGAAATTGCCACCGAAAGAACAGCCGGAGGAAGCGGATGCACGCCTGTGGCGTGTGTCCGCTTCCTCCGGCGTCGCGGCCCCGCTGGGCTGCGCTGTCCTGCTGTTGTCCGTTCAGCGTGATTGGTCGCTTTGAAAAGACTTGACCAAGCGTTCCGGCAGAGTTACTATCACACGCAATGACCGAGCGGCCAGCCGTTTGGTGCTTGTGTGGGAGCCGCTTTGGGCGGTAAAATGAGAGCCATCACGCTTGATTTCAAGGAGAGTCATCATGGACGGACATTGCCTCACAAACGAACAGATCCTCGCGTTTTCCACGGCACTTTTTCAGGCGGAGCGGTCTCAGGCAACGGTGGAAAAATATCTGCGGAGTGTACGAGCGTCCTCACTGTTTTTGGACGGTCAGCCCGTTACGAAGGATACCGTTATGGCCTGGAAAAAGCACCTTCAGAGAGAAGAAAGCTATTCGTCTACCATCAATGCGTCGCTGGCGGCATTGAATTACCTGTTCAGCTTTCTTGGCTGGACGGACTGCCGCACACACTACCTGAAGATCCAGCGCCGCCTGTTCCGGGAGACCGGGCGGGAGCTGGATCGAGCAGACTATAGGTCTTTGAGTAGTTTGTTCATGTTCATCTCCTCCTTGCAACACAAAGGCATACCACAATCTTGAACCAAAAGTTATTTAAATATTTGCGAATAGGCACTTTCGTAAAAACTTGTGAGAAGAGATTGCGTCAGAGACTCTGCTATGGTATATTTAAATTGATTCCCAGCTCACAAAACCGTTGCAGAAATCTTGTCTGTGAGTTATAGTTAACAGAGGTCAAAAAAGATGGGGAGTGACGATTTTGAAGCCGATTATTAAATATCGTGGAGGAAAACAAAAGGAAATTCCTGATTTTATAAATCGGATTCCACAGGATTATCACCGCTATTTTGAGCCTTTCCTGGGTGGAGGCGCAGTCTATTTTCATATGGAACCAGAGCAAGCAGTTGTTGGAGATGTGAATCCAAAGCTGATTACATTTTATCAGCAACTAAGAGACAACTATCCGCTAATGCAGAAACAGTTGGATCAACTTCAGCAGCAGTATGAAGCAAATCAGTATGAGTATGAAGAATTAAAAAGGCAATATCCAAATGAACGGTGCGAGAATCGTAATGAGGCCCTATACTACCACTTACGGGAACAGTATAATCATCCTACGGGCGAATATCTTGATGGGGTACTATATTATTTCATTAACAAAACGGCGTATTCGGGTATGATTCGGTATAACAGCCATGGAGAATACAATGTTCCGTTTGGCCGGTACAGACATTTTAATACAAAAGCTATTACAAAGGAACACCATGATTTATTGCAGAGATCATCGGTTTTGTGTTCTGATTATCAGGCACTTTTTGAGATGGCGACAGAGAATGATTTTATGTTTTTAGACCCACCGTATGATTGTGTTTTTAATGATTACGGAAACATTGACATGATGAATGGGTTTGACGAAAATGAACATCGAAGATTAGCCGCGGATTTCCGAAATCTAAATTGTCCAGCGCTAATGATTATTGGAAAGACACGATTGACCGAGGAGTTATATGCACCCTATATTCGAGGGGAGTATCAAAAGAGGTATGCTGTGAACATCCGAAATCGCTTTCAGTCAAATGCGATTCATATTATCATACAGAATTATGATTAAAAGCAGAGGTGGAGCTACGGCCCCACCTCTGCTTTGCTATTAAAGGGTTTTATAAAATCATCGAAAACGTTACTGTCAGGAATGTGAGCATCATGCAAACAGGCATTCAAAAGCTGTGTGGGATCAACTTGATAAATCAAAACACGGTCACCAGGAGAGGCGCTTACCATAGTTTTTGACAATGAAGTTTTCTTTGCAATTTCATCATGCCAATCCGTGTTTGGCACCGCATACCCCACACAGCGATACATGGTGCTGTCAGAACAACAAGGAATTAAAAATGCGTTACTGAATAGTGCGGTAGGGTATTGGTTTTTGAGAGAATAGTAGTACTGAATTTGTTTTGCGATGTCTGAATTTGGAGGAGCGGCATAGACACGGGAATTCGTGTCATCAAATATGGGACAATAATATTTGGCATCGAAAATTGCCAAATATGGGTCAGAAGAGACGCTTATTCCAGCATTAAGAATATCAGGGATTGCTTCACCACTGCCGATATAGGCATTGACGGATTCATCTAAATAATACTTGGGTGGACTGGAGCGGGTATGCTCGATATTTCCAAAATACTTTTTGGTTGCAGCTTCCCAAAAATCTTCAAACGAAGTGACACCTAAACGAGTTTGGTTGTATGGCCCCTCTTTGCACCAGCTTCTTAGTGCCCGAAGGAGACGTAATTCCCGGTCAGAAAAAGTCTGATTCATTTTGCTGCTAATGGCGGGTACATAGTGAGAAAGGTCTACATGATCCAGGTTTGGTGCAGCAGGAAGCGTAAGGCTCTGGAAAAGACCAAGGGGTTGGAGGAGCCGAGCACATTGATTCACAATGTAGGCATGGAGCGGGGTGATAGTGTCAGAATTTTTCCTGATACTTTTTACCGTAATTGGATGTGGGTATACAGGGGAACGGTCAAAAATCGGAGCTGTACGTTGTATTGTTTGCGTCCAATTGCGTTGTCCGATGCCATCAGTACGAACCTGCCGCTTACGCTCAGTATACAAACCATTTTCTGCATAGTCTCGCAAAAGAAACACAGCAAGGTCATACGGATTTGAGATATGTGCTGTACGCTGTGGATTAAACGGCTGAAATTGGTTCTCAAACCGAAGGCTGGACTTTGAAAATATCTTTGTGGCAACCCTGCAGATTAAATTGACGTGTTCCAATATTTGAGAGGCAGATTGTGTCGAGAGATATTTAGGAAAACCGATTACTACGGTTTCTGTAGAACAAGAGTAATAAATTCCAACAAAGGAAAAAGAGGTACCGCTAAAGAAACCCTGTTTTGCCAGATCAGCTTTTAATTCCTCCTGAGTAGCGTGAGACAACGCATTCCAACTGGATTTCGACTCGGGAGGAACATCACCGGGAAAGTAATCCCAACTTGTCAATTCCTTTGCAAAAATAATCGCAGTATTGGGCATAGGCATACCTCAACATTAGATAGATCGGGGCGCGTAACTTTTTTCTGGAAGTACGGTCAGCGATTTGATATCAATGGAAGTTCCATTGAATGCAAGGTATTTTAATGCCTGTCGAAGCTGAGAAAGTGTATGAATATTTTCCTTGAAGAAACTGGCAGGGGTATTGCGGAAAACATCTTGCAAAAGGTAAGCAAACAGTTTGTCTACCAATGGATTTTGCATGGTAGACAGTTCATATGTTCCAGTGCCGTTTCGAATTTCCACGGATGCTTTTGTGTACTTTTCGATATCCGTCATCTCATCTTCGCTGAAGAACCAGTATCCAATGCAGCGATCTTCCGCAAAGCCCTCCTTAAGAATCTCCGTGTTAATGGAGTCTCGGAAGGTATTCCAATCAAAAGTAGAGGCAATATAGGAATTGGTGGAACTATCAAGCACAGGCAAACAGATATGGGGGCGAAATGCAGCTTTAGAATCAACTTCTGCAACATCTCGATAAATACAGGACCAGCGTCGCTTGAATGCCGAATCCAATGGGAATACACCTTGGTCTGCACTGTTCAGCGTAGTCCAGATATACAGGTTATCCGGAAGTTTAATTTCGTTAAAAGCATCCTCAGGCAATTCTATCGTTTTATCTGTAAGTTTCTGGGAAACCGCAGAGTGGAGGTAGCGTGCGAACTCTGATTTTGTGGTAATTTTGTAAATACTGGTCCCTTGTTTGCGATCCAGAAGTTGGAAGATATCGCCGAAGACACTGGCTGCGTTAGCGCGATTTAATTCTTCAATAATTAAAATATACTTCATGGAGGACTTATTTAGTTTTGCAGCATAGCAATCGGCTAAGAATTCGGCTAAGGGTCCAGGGGAAAAGCGGTATGTAATATGTTCTCCGGAGATTGTACCGGAGACTGGCTTTCCGGCATAGTCTAAGGCTACGGTTTCGGCACAGTCTTCTTGGGGAACAGGCATATATTCGCCGACAAACTGTCCGTAGGAATAGTCTTCATAGAATGTGACACGCCGATACTTGGCCTGATCTGCTGCCACAAGATCTTTGGCGGCGCTGTCCAGGAAGTGACTCTTGCCTGTGCCGGGAGCGCCGTGAACCAGCAAATTGTGAGGCAGATCTAAGGGAGAGGAATCAGGATTGTAAAGTGCAGAAGGGTTAAATACCACACGATATCCACCTGACAAATCTGTCATATATGGTCTGGAGTCAAAATATTGGAGATAGTTTTCCAGTTGGCTTGTAGTGAACGAACCAGAAGAGTCGCAAATGCGAATGAAGCAGCTTTGTGTTAAGCTGGGGCAACTATGTTCTGCGGGTGGAATCCGGAAAAACGGTCTGGTTTCAGGAGCAGACATATTATCATACATGCTACGAATATCCAAACGCCCCGGTGTGGTCGGAAGAATCTTACTTTCTATGGATACAAGATATTCTGAAGGTTCAATTCCCGCAGAGAATTTAAGACTGGCCGGAGGCGTCACACAGTACGCAAAGAAAAAGTAGCGAAGATTCTTATGCTTTGCATAAAGATATGCAAGCTGTGCGTTGTCTGTAAAAACTCGAATTTGAGGTTTTACACGATCACTTCCCGTAAGTGAAGTTTGGCGTAAGGAGACTACCAACTCCTCCCCTGAGGGGGTGGTCCAGAGATAAAACTTCCCAGAGGGGATGGTGCCCAGAACAGCATCACTTATAGATGGATTTTCGGCAAAAGACCAGCCTGGCAGAGCGGCTTTAATATTTTGATATAGTGTATTGCTATCTGCGAACAAGGCCATATATACACCAACTTTCTTTAGAGCTGTTATTGCAATTTTATCAAACAAAGAACATTCTTGCAACTACCGGAAGATTGTTTTTAAAAATCATACAGCTGACGATAGAATTCTCACATTTTTCCAAATAAGCGCAGAAATTTAAATTCGCTATAGATTATCATACCTGTAGCGGATTCTTAATGTTAGCAGCGCTGATTGTCTCGTTCACTCTTGTACACTTCGCTTCCCCGTAGCGATGTGATTGATCTAATTGAGACGGTCAATGCTATTGTCCTGAACTAAAATTCCGACAAAAAATCCACGAGTTATCATTTCGATAACTCGTGGATTTGTCCCGTACCAGTGTTGCCCCATAGGTCACAATTTGTACCTATGAGAAGTAACACTTACGGCGCAAGGGTGTGGTTTTCCTTGACATTCTCCCATAACTTGCTATAATGAGGGTAGGAAAAGGGCGCTGCGACAAGCGGTCAGCCTTTACGTTCTATTTCTTGCGAAATGACCGCTCGGGCAAGGGGCGGTCATTTTCTCTTGCAAATCTGAATAATCAGACCAGCAAAACCAATCAGTACCAAACAAAGCTGAAACAGCTCTGAATATGTAACCATTGGCATCACCTCCCTTCCGGGAAGTGCTGACCGCCTGCCGTTCGTGCAGCGCCTGATCGCATTTTACCAAGTTCGGCATATTCTGTCAAGAAACCGGCTTTGTTGTATGGGAGTGCCTTATCCGATGTAAACAGAAAACGAGGATCGCGTTTTGACCCACGTCCTGACCCACGAGCAGAAAAAACGGGGTGGAAACAGTGGAACAAAGCGCATCTGCGGGTGAGGAAATCTCGTGGCAAACCAGCTTTATTCTCCCGAAAGCACTCAAGAGGCATCCCTATCGAATCTTCACACGCAGGAGGTCACTGGTTCGAGTCCAGCAGTCTCCACCAAAACCTCACTTCTTCGGAAGTGAGGTTTTTCTTGTTTTCGGCAAAAGGAAAGACCTCCTGCCTTCCTATCGGAAACGAAGGGACGCAGGAGGTCTTGTGATGGCGAAGAAAATCGAAGTGCCCGTCAAAGGGGCGCATTTTCACGCAAGCAGCTGAAAGCCCATCACGGCAATGCCCAGCACCACGAGCACCACGCCCGTGGCGCGGTTGAGGGTCTTGGGCTGCGCACGGTTGGCAAAGACTGCGGCGATACGCGCCCAGAGGAGCGTGAAAACGACGCACAGCACCCATGTGAGCGTATCCGGCAATCCCCCGATGGCAAAGTGGGAAACGGCGCCGGTCAGGGCGGTGAAGGTCATGATGAAAACGCTCGTGCCGACGGCTGTTTTCAGCTCGTAGCCCATGACGCTCGTGAGGATGAGCAGCATCATCATGCCGCCGCCCGCGCCGATGAAGCCGCAGATCATGCCGATCATCGCACCGCAGACGAGCGACTGCACCGCGCGCTTTTTCGCGTCCACCTGCGCCATCGTTTCCTTCGTGGTCATCACGGGGCGCAGGATGAATTTGACGCCCAGCAGGAACGTCATGAAGACGGAGAAGCCGCCCATCGTCGCCGAGGGGACGAGGCTTGCCGCGTAGCTGCCGATGACGGTGAAGAGCAGCACGCTCGCCATCATGATGAGGCCGTTTTTGATGTCGAGATTCTTGTTTTTGTGGTAGGTGTAGGCCGAGACGGCGCTCGCGAGCACATCGGACGAGAGCGCGATGCCCACGGCCATGTAGGGCTCAACGCCCAGAAAGGTGATCAGCATGGGGCTGATGACTGCGGCGGCGCTCATCCCGGCAAAGCCGGTGCCGAGCCCCGCGCCCATGCCCGCAAAAAATGTGACCAGAACGGTCGTCAGGATACTCATGGTTCGTTTGCCTCCAGAATTGCATCAAGATTGCTTTCGATCTCCGCGAGCGCCGCGGCGAAGGCTTCCCGCCGCGCTTCGTCCATGCCTGCAAAGAGGCTCTCGGAAAAATCCTTCTGGAGCTGCCGCCCGCGCGCGAGGATGGGCGCTGCCTTTTCGGTGCAGAGAAGTTCCGTCTTCCGCCGGTCGCCCGCCACCGCGCAGCGCGTGAGATAACCCTCCTGCACGAGCTTTTCCACATTGACCGACACGAGATTTGCCTTGAGGCGGTGGATCTCCACGATCTCGCTGGCCGTTTTATAGTCCGGGTTGTTCCCCAGGAACATCAGGATGTCGAAGGCCGTCTGCGGCAGGCCCAGCTCCTTGCAGAGCGGCTTGCACACTTCGCTGTAGGCCAGAGCGATCTTTCGGGAGATCGATATGCTTCGGTTCATGCCCTTCCTTCTTTCTTTTTTGAACTGTTCATTTTTGAAGTATTATGGTCTGCGATGTCCCATAAGTCAACAGGCGGGACGGAAAAATTTTCGCTCCTTTTCCACAGGAACTGATCGCCCTGTGGAAGCTGCGGAACAAAAAATACGCTGCGGATTGCTCCGCAGCGTATTTTTTGTGTGGCCGCTTACTTGGCGGCGCGGTAGAGGAAGGAAACGATCTGCGCACGCAGGCAGTTGCTGTTCGGGGAGAAGGTGGTGTCGCTCGTGCCAGTGGTCACGCCCGCGTTGACGGCCCACTGCACGGCGGGGGCGTAGAAGGCGCTCGCGCTCACATCGGCAAAGGCGTTCGTGCCCTCAGCCGCCGGTGCGCCGGCCGCTCTCCACTGGAAGGTGACAGCCTGTGCGCGCGTGACGGAAGCATCCGGGGAGAAGGTCGTGCTGCTCGTGCCGGTGGTCACGTTGTTTTCCACCGCCCACGCAACGGCCTTTTCGTAATACGCGCCGCTCTTCACGTCGGTGAAGGACGTGGTCATGGACTTCGGCTCGGGGCTGCCGTTGGCTCTCCACAGGAAGGTGACCATCTGGCCGCGCGTGCAGCCCGCGTTCGGCGCAAAGGTCGTGGCGGTCGCGCCGGAGGTGATGTTCTTCGCAACGGCCCAGACAACGGCGTCGGCATAGTAGGCGTCGTCGGCGACATCGGTAAAGGGAAGCGACGCGGAGCCGTCGTAGTTCTTGTCGCTCAGGACGGAGGAGAAGAGGAAGTTGCTGAGGTAGGCATATTCGTCTCTCTGGTGGACCTTATGGGTCAGGGAGTTTGCAAAGAGGACAACGTTCATGCCGTTTTCCTTGTAGGCAAAGCCCTGCACGCCGCCGTTTAAGTAGGCCTTGAAGCCCGCGGCGCGCTCGGCGGTGTTCGTGGGGATGAAGCCCTCGGTGGGCGTCTTGGTCTTATCGCTCTTGACGAGGACCGTCGCGGAGGCGGGGACCTTGGAGAAGTATCCGAGGCCGTAGGCGTAGAGGATATCGTCGCCGTCAGCAATGTAGCTCGCGTTCACAAGGGTCTTGTTGGGATAGACAACGGGGGTCAGGCAGTCCATCGCGCCGTCCAGCTCGGTGTATTCCACGCCGGCGATAAGGTCAGAGGCGGAGGACGCTGCGGAATAGCTGTAACCGATGTACGGCAGGCCGTTTTTCACGGCGGTCTTTGCGGCGGCGTCGAGCTTCGTCGCACCTGCGGCGGCGTCCGCCTTGGTCACGTCGGAGGTCGTGGTGAAGCCCATGAGGTTCATCGCGGCGGTATCATAGTTCCAGCCGGCGCTCTGGCTGATCTGCGGCGCGTAGACAAATCCCTTCTCGCTTTCAGCAGGCGTGCCGGGGACGTAGACGGTCGGGGACTTGGTGATGATCTTCGCCTTCACGCTCGTCTTGTCGACGCCCGCGGCAGAGAGCAGATACTTGCCCGCGACGGTCTGATAGTCGGCGTAGGAGCAGATGAAATCGCCCATGTGGTCGCCGCTCGTGACCATGCCGACGGTCTTGCCGGCCTTTAAGAGCTCGTTGACGGCGGCGGTGGAGTCTTCAGAGGCGTTGGAGAGGATGACGTCCTTATTCTTGTCGCCGGTGAAGTAGGAGGTCAGCGCCTTGGTGTAAGCGAGCGCGTCGTCGTGATCCATCGCGTCGCCGCAGACGGCGGAGATGCTCTTGTAGGCGGCGGGCTCGGCCACGGTGACCATGTCGAAGCCGCGCGTTTCATTGAAGGAGGTGATGCCCTCGGAGTAGAGGATCGTCCAGCCGTTGATGAGCGTGCCGTCATAGAGCGCGCCGTTGGCGACAGAGCGCTTGGCCTGATACATCGGGACGATCATCGTACCGGCGGGGTAGGCAACGCCGTCATAGGTGAATTCCTTTTCAGTCACGTTGACCTTGACGTCGTTTCTCGTGAGCCACTCCATCATGTCGGCCGCGGCCTGAAGGTTGGTCTGGTTCTTGCCGTCGAGCGGGATGATGTAGCACTCGGGATAGAAATTGCCGTTCTGGCCCGTGCCGTTGTACTCGGGACGGAAGACGTCCATCTCCGCGCCCTCGACGTCGTTCTGGTCGCACAACCACTGGCCGACCATGCTGTAAGCGTCGGAGTTCAGGTTGTGCACGCCGCGCTGATAGATGGTGACCTGGGATTCAAGATAGGAGATCTTTTCGGCGGCAACATAGGCGGCGTTGCCGAGAATACCGTACTGCGCCGCCTGAGCGGTATCGTCGTTGTAGGCGGGCAGCTCAACGGTGTAGGCAACGGTGCCCTGGAGCATGGCGAACTGGGGAGTGTAGCTCGTGGACATATCGTCCCACGGGTCTTCCCAGTAGGTCTCGGTGCCGTTGCCGGTGTAGCTCAGGTAATCGCGCTGAGGGATCACATAGCTGTTGTAGCCGTCGTTGTTGGCGACCGCCGCGATGCCCAGCGCCTCGCCGCCGGTGATGAGGTGCTCGGCGAGCAGGTCGTACTCAAAGTTCGGCTCGTGCGGGGGATCGCAGGGCTCGCACTGGAAGGCCTGCACGCGGCCGTGGAACTCGGCAAGCGACATGGGGTTGAACGTGCCGATGAGCTGCTGCATGTTGGCCGTCTCGCTCGTGGTCTGGAAGGAGTTGTCGCGGTTGAGGTCATAGCCATTGGTGGAATGTCTCGTCAGGTAAGTACGTCCGTCGACATTCTCCTCGGGGACGAGGATGAAGAACACGTCGGACAAAAGCTCGTCCTTGACGTTCACGCTCTTATTTTCGACGGTGTAATACTCTTCAAGGTCGACCTTGCCGGACTTGCCGTTGTTGTCGGCCGTCAGGTAACCTAAGTAGCTGGCCTTATCCTTGACGAGGTCGGGGATGGCGACGCTGCCCTCCGCTCCGACAGGGCCCATCTCTTCCTTGAGCTCTTTTTCGCCCGCGGCGGTGAAGCCAGTGAGCGTCTTGTAGTCGATGGTCTTTTCGCTCGTGATCATCTTGGCGAAGTCGAGCACGCCGTCGGTGGCAGCGACCTCGTTGGAGTGGATGTTGGAATACATCACGGGCACGCGGATATCGTCGAGCGCACCGGACTTGATCTGGGCGAGCACGGCATCGGGATCGGTCTCGGCCTGCTCGGTCAGGGCGAGCCACTTGCTCACGCTCGCCTTGGAGTCGGCCACGATGAGATAGGGCATATCACGGCCCGCGGTGGACTGGCCCATGGAGAATTCTTCCACGTAAAGACCGTTTTTCGTGCCGTTTGCCACGATCGTATCGAGCTCCTTGTAGATCTCCCACATGGTGTTGAAGTTTTCATACGGCGCAACTTTGACGCTCACGGAGCCGAGATCCTTGCCGCTGTTTTTGGCGACGAGATCAAAGTAGCCGCACAGGTCGATGTAGTAGCCGCCGTTCACATGGGGCACGCTGTAGTCGGGCGTTGTCACGCCGGTTCTGCGGTTGGTGGAGTAGAAGTAGTTATTCACGTGGAAGCTCACGTCGAGCACGGCCTTGCCGTTTTTCTCGTTCGCCGTCAGCTTGATGTCCGTGAACTGGTGCTCGTCCTTGCCCTCGGTCATCCAGTCATTCAGAGGGCCGCCCGCGTAAGCGTAGGGGAACAGCTCCTCGTTGACGTAGGGGCGGGAATCGTCGCGCTCGAGCGAGAGCGAAACGGTACCGGTGCTGACGGCCGCGGCGAGCGCATCCTTCGTCATGCCGGACACGGGGATGGAGAGGGACACGTCCTTGCCGTTTTCATCGGTGACAAGGGTGATGGTCGCGTCGACCGGGAATTTCGTTCCCAGCAGCGCATCGTCCTTGGGGTTCATGTCCTGGTAGCTGACGGCAAACGCGGACGTGACCGCGAGCGAGAGCGTCATTACCAGGGCCATCAGCAGCGCGAGCGCTTTGCTGACAGAGTTTGGATAATGTTTCATGGTTTTCGTCCTCCAGAGTGGTCTTATGCCGCCACACACAGCGGCGGAAAGTTGATGGGTTTAGTGTAACTCAATAAAAATACATAGTCAAGAGAATATTCATACCTAATACCGCCAAATTTCAGCGTTGAATCTGTATTTTTGTTCATCATTTTTCACAAAGCAGTGCGTCAAGCCCCCGTCTTTCAGATCCTTTTGTGAATGCATCCGTAAATTTATACAGAACCGCGCTGCATAGGATATTCTTCTTCGCCGCGATTGCAAATGACGGCGGGGCGCATTATAATAAGAGGCAATCATCATTCAAACGCAGGAGGAACCGAATATGCGGCTGCAAAGCGCAATCTTTACACTGGGCGATACCCTCTTCACCCCCGACGGCGCGGCGCGCGAGGGACTCGACAAGGCGCTTTCACTTTTTAAGATGGAGGGCGTGTGGCTCGGCGCGGTGACGGCGCTCAGCGCGGAGGACGCGCAAAAAGCGCTCGAAAAGGCGGGGCTTAACTCTTATTTCCGCTTCGTGCTGACAGAATCCGTCGCGCTCTGCAAGGCGGACAGCGGCACGATGTTCGAGCGCGCGATGAAGCGCCTGCACTCGCAAAAGGACGATACGATCGTCTTTTCCGGCTCGCTTGCGGCGATCCAAAACGCGAAGGACGCGGGTTTTCGCACCGTGGCGGTGCAGGGAAGTGCGGGCGCGGCGGACTGGTCGACGATGCAGCAACTCGCCACGCAGAGCCTTGCGCAGTACAGCGAATTGCTGTCAGATTCTGTGTGAACTTTGGAAAAACGACAGGATTCGACGTTTTTTAGTTTTAGTTGCAGTCTTTCTCAACTGTGATATCGTAAGAATATAACTATCAGAAAGGAAGGTTCGCGCCATGTCTGATTTCTACTCGGCTATCATCTTCCTTTCGGTCTTTATTATGATTATCATGGACATGCTTGTGAGCGGCAATGATCTGATGGAGCATGACAAAAAGCAGATGGTTTACACGATCTCCGTACTGATGATCGCATGCATGGTATCGGAATGGTTCGGCGTTTGGATGGACGGAGCCGACCCGTCGCTGCGGACGCTGCACATCCTCGTTAAGACCATCGAGCTGTCCACAGCGCCGGTCATCACGGTGCTTTGCAGCGACCTGATGACGCCGCTCAAGCATAAAAAGCTCATTTATACCATCATCGGCGTCCACGCGGGGCTCGAGGTGCTGTCGGCTTTCTTCGGCTTCATCTTCTCGGTCGACGCACAAAACGTTTATCATCACGAAACGTTTTACTGGGTCTACGTGCTGGCCTATGCCAGCGGCGTTCTGCTGTTCATTGGTCAGCTGCTGAGCGAGAGTTCGCACCATTATGGCCTGTATCGGGCGCTTGTTCTCGTCCTGCCGGTTTTTTCTTCTGTGGGCTGTTCCTCCAGTACGGTGCCGGAGTGCGCATCATGTGGGCGTGCTCAGCGGTCGATGTTCTGATGATTTACATCCTGTATTCCGAGCTCACGCAGAAAATCGACACGCTGACTCATCTTCTGAACCGCCGCAGCTATGAGAGCCGTCTCGCCTCGTTGCGCGGACACGCAGTCATCTACTATTTCGACGTGGACGAGTTCAAGTCCGTCAACGACACCTTTGGCCATGGCGTGGGCGATGCGGTGCTTGCCGAGGTCGGCAGCACGATCTACGCCGTGTTCTCCAAGGTCGGCTACTGCTACCGCATCGGCGGCGACGAATTCTGCGTCATCGCGCAAATCTCCGACACGGCGGCGGAAAAGTATCTTTCGGAATTCCTGCGCGAGCTGACGGCACGGCGAGTGAAAAACGAGCACCTGCCTCACGTGTCGGTCGGCTATGCGTGCTTCAATCCGGTGCTCGGCAGCGTAGAGGATGCGATCAAACGCGCCGACCGGATGATGTACCACTACAAGCGCAAGCGCAAAAACGAAGCGCTCACAAATGATGATACCGTAAAAAGCTGACGATCTTTTGACCGTCAGCTTTTTGTATCTGCTTTTATTTCGCCTCAATCTCCGCGTCCTCCTGCGGCTGGAGCTTGCTGCCAAAATACGCGAGCACCGCGCCGAGAATGGCGCACGCGACGCCCCAGACCATCTCCGCTGTCGAGGCAAAGTCCGTCGGAATGATAATGATCGTGGAGGCAAGCACGATGCCGATGACAGCGTGATAAGCGATGGAGTAGTGCGTGTCGAAAAGCCTGCTCACGATACGGGCAAACAGCGCCATCACGCCGACCATGCCAAGCCCCCATGGGACGAGCACGGTGAAATCAAGCTGGGCAATGCCGTCGATCAGCGGCGTGAGAAGGCCGACCGCCATCAGGATGGACGACGACGTCATCCCCGGGATGATGAAGCTGAAGCCCCACAGCACGCCGCAGAAGAGAAAGCCCCAGAAGTTTGCGGGCATCTCGGCAAATGAACTGAACTTGACGGCCATCAGCGCGCCGAACAGGGCGAGGAAGCTGACGATCAGCGAGATGTACGAACCGTTGCCGCGCCCCTGCGTGCCCGCCTCGTGCCAGAGGTCGGGCAGCGTGCCGAGGATGAGCCCGATGAAGAGGCACGTGGCGACGGTTTCCGACTGGTGAAACAGCGCAAGGATCACGCTGCCGCCGCCCAAAAAGCCGATCGCCCAGCCGATGCCGACGGCGAGCAGCATCCGCCAGTAGCGTTGAAGCGCGCGCCTGGGGTGCGTGAGCAGCTCCATCGCGGGGCGGTAGATGCCGAATACGACTGCGAGCACGCCGCCGGAGATGCCCGGCAAAATCGCGCCCGCGCCGATGATGATACCCTGCACAATGCGCATGATACCGTTTTTGATGCGGGAATTTTTCATATTGCTGCCTTTTTATGTGCTGCGCCCACCGGAAAAGCGGCGGAACGCGATGCGATTCAATAGCCCTTTCTGCGGTCGACGAGGTGATGCATCGGGCGGCCCGCGGCGTAATTTTCCAGATTTTCGCAGAAGAGCTGCACGTTGCGCTCGCAGGTGTAGCCGAGCGTCATGTTGCCCGCGACGTGCGGCGTGAGCAGGAGGTTCTTGGCCTTGCGCAGCGGATGATCCGCAGGCAGCGGTTCGGGCACGACGACATCGAGCGCCGCACCGGCGAGGTGCCCGGAATCCAGCGCTTTGATCAGCGCGTCCTGATCGATGGCCGTGCCGCGGCCAACGTTGATGACGTAAGCGCCTTTCGGGAGCAGCGCCATGCGGTCTGCGTTCAGGATGTTCACCGTGTCGCTCACCGAGGGGAGAGACATGAAGAGAAGATCGGTCTCGGGCAGGAGCTGATCGAGCTCCGTTACGGGATGAACGGCGTCAAAGTCCGCGTTCGCGCGGCCGCTGCGGCTGACGCCGGTCAGGCTCGCGGGATGGAACGCGCGCACGCGGCGGGCAAATTCCGTGCCGATATCGCCCGTGCCGAGGCACGTGACGCGCGCGCCGTGGAGCGAGTGGATGCCGCCCGGGAGCACGCGCCAGCCGCCCTCGCGGATGATCTCGGTGTATTCCATCTGGCGGCGCAGCAGCATCAGCGAGACCATGACAGAATGCTCGGCGATCGTCGTGCCGTAAGCGCCCGAGGCGTTCGTCAGCAGGCAGTCGGGATTCTGATACAGGTCGTCGCGGCAGAAGCGGTCCACGCCCGCCCAGCAGCTCGCGTACCACTTGAGATTGCGTGCGCCCGCGATAACGCGCTGGGACGGATGGCCGTAGAGGATCGTGCAGTCGTCCACATTGCCCTCCGCCGCCCTGGACGAGGGGAAGAAGACGATGTCGTAGCCGCAGCGCGCGGCGGTGTCGCGCAGCGTCTTTTCGTATGCCGGAGTCAGGAAGTCGATGATGACGCCGATTTTTTCATTCATGGTTCAATTCCTCCAAAATCATTTCTGCGACGCGCAGGCCGTCGGCCGCGGCACTCATGATACCGCCGGCGTAGCCCGCGCCCTCGCCGCAGGGATATAGACCGCGCAGGGCGGATTGAAAACTCAAGTTGTCGCGCACGATGCGCACAGGCGACGAAGAGCGCGTCTCCACCGCCGTCAAAACGGCGTCGGGCGCATCGAAGCCCCTTAATTTCCGCCCCAGCATCGGAAGGCCCTCCTCGAGCGCCTCGCACACAAAGGGCGGGAGACAGCCGTGCAGGTCGCACCAGCGGACGGAGGGAAGATAGGTCGGCACGACCTTTCCCGCTCCCGTTGACGGGCGATGCTTGAGAAAATCTTCGACCCGCTGGGCGGGGGCGGCGTAATTTCCGCCGCCGAGGCGATAGGCCGCGTCCTCCAGCTCGCGCTGGAACTGGACGCCCGCGAGGGTATCGCCGGACGGGAAATCCTCCGGCGTAACGGAGACCAAAAGTCCGCCGTTGATGTTCTCGCCGTCGCGCGCAAATTCGCTCATGCCGTTTGTCACGACGCGCTTTTCCTCCGACGCGGCGGCGACGACCTCGCCGCCGGGGCAGACACAGAACGAGAACACGCCGCGCCCCTTTTCCGTGTGGCAGGAGAGCTTGTACGACGTGGGTGGGAGGCCGGGCGTGCCCGCCGCCTCCTTATATTGCGCTAAATCCATGTCGCGCTGGCGGTGCTCGATGCGCACGCCGACGGCAAAGGGCTTGGGCTCCATCGGCACGCTGCGCTTTTGCAGCATTTCGAACGTATCGCGCGCGCTGTGGCCGGGCGCGAGCACGACGTGCTTTGTGGGCAGCGTGTACTCCCCCTCGGGGGCGCTCACGCGCAGCGCCGTGACGCTGCCGCTGTTCTGCTCGATATCCACAACCTTGTGGGAAAACCGAACTTCGCCGCCGCGGTCGATGATCTCGCGGCGGAGATTTTGCAGCACCACATATAATTTGTCGGTGCCGACATGAGGCTTGGCGTCGACTAAAATATCCTCGCTCGCGCCGAAGCGGACGAACTCCTCTAAAATATAGCTGTGGCGCAGGTCCTTTGTGCCGGTGTTGAGCTTGCCGTCGGAAAATGCGCCCGCGCCGCCTTCGCCAAATTGCACGTTCGAGGTCAGATCAAGCTCGCCCGTGCACCAGAAGTGCTCGACATCGCGCTTTCGCTGCTCGACCGCGCGCCCGCGCTCTAATAAGATAGGTCTTGCGCCGCAGCGGGCCAGCAGCAGCGCGCAGAAAAGGCCCGCGGGCCCCGCGCCGATAACGACAGGGGAGACCTCCGGCGCTGAAACAGGCGCGGGCGGCGTATATTTCTTCGGCGCATAGGGCTGCACATTTTTATTCTTGCAGCGCCGTAAAACGCCGGATTCGTTTTTGACCTCGACCGCGCAGGAGCAGACGAGCTTCACGCCCTCGCGCGCGTCGATGGAGCGGCGCAGGAGATGAACGGAAACAAGCGCCTCCTCGCTCACGCGCAGTGCGTGCGCGCAGGCCGCGCGCAGCTTGTCTTCCTTTGCCCCCACGGGGAGCTTCAGATTGTCGATGCGAAGCATGTGCGCCGCCTCCTTTTTCTCAAGTCGCGTTTCATTTTAGTATGACGGAAAGGAAAGCGCAAGGGGAATCGCGCGAATATCACAGAAACTTAAAAAAGTCATCGGGAATTTAAGAAATCGTCAAATAGCGTTCAAGAAATATACATAAATATGCCCTATGATAGCATCATCGAAAGCAAAGAGGCTGCCAGCAAGGGTCTCAGTCCATAGGAGGTCATCATCATGTACGAAGACGAAAACAACCTGTATCACTACAGCTATCGCAAGGGCGACGAGCAGAACCCCAACGCCCCGATCGACACGAAGAACTACGCCGAGGACCCGTGGGATAAGAATCCCGGCGGCAGCCCGAAGAAAAAGGGCGGCAGCGGTCTTTCCGGCAAGATCGTGGCGCTGGCGCTGGTGTGCGCGCTCGTCGGCGGCTTCATCGGCGCAGGCGTGAGCGGCGCGACGACCAAGGTCAACAAGACGAGCGTTCAGGTCAGCGACCGCGAGGTCGCGCAGGTGCAGACCGTCAAGGTCGACGGCAAGACGCAGATGTCGATGTCGGAGGTCTATGCCTCGAACGTCAACAGCGTGGTGTCCATCAACGTTTCCGCCACGACCAACTACTTCGGCCAGACCGTGCAGACCGCCGCGAGCGGCACGGGCTTTTTCATCACGGAGGACGGCTACATTCTCACGAACCACCACGTCATCTCTGATGCGAGCAGCGTGAAGGTAACGCTTTACAACGGTGAGACCTACGACGCCAAGGTCATCGGCAGCGATGAGGACTACGACATCGCCGTTCTCAAGATCGACGTGACGGGCGCAACGCCCGTGGTGCTGGGCGATTCGAGCAAGGTCGCCATCGGCGAATCCGTCGCCGCTGTCGGCAACCCGCTCGGCGAGCTGACGTTCTCGATGAGCGAGGGCATCGTCTCCTGCGTCAACCGCGCCATCAATGTTGACGGCACGCCCTTTAACATGATCCAGGTCGACTGCTCCATCAACCCCGGCAACTCCGGTGGCCCGCTCTTCAACAGCTACGGCGAGGTCGTGGGCATCGTGTCGGCCAAGTATTCGAGCTACTCGAACACCACCGTGGAGGGCATCGGCTTTGCCATTCCCATCAACGACGTCGTGTCGCTCGTCAAGGACATCATGACCAACGGCTATGTGACCAACAAGGCCTACATGGGCATCACGCCGCAGACGATGACCGCGCAGATGGCGCAGCAGTACCGCTACGACGTGACCGAGGGCGTGTTCGTCTGCTCCGTTGACCCGGACAGCGCCGCCGCCAAGGCGGGGCTCAAGCTGGGCGATGTCATCACGAAGATGGACGACAAAACGATCTCCTCCTATGAAGACCTCGTCGCCGCTAAAAAGAGCTACAGCGCGGGCGACACCGTGACGCTGACCGTCTACCGCGAGGGTAAGACGATCGAGGTAGAGCTCACCTTCGACGCTGTTCCCGAATCGGCGGAAACGAACAATTCCGACCAGAGCACCGACAACAGCTACAATGGTAACGGCGGGTACGGCAATGGCGGCAACGGCTACTACTCCAATCCCTGGGATTTCTTCAATAACTTCTTTGGATATAATGGCTGATGCCACTGAAAAAGGAGCCTCGAAAGAGGCTCCTTTTTTATTGCCGCGCGCAAGCGCGGCTTTTTTCGCGCCCAAAGGGCGCGGGGAGTTTATGCAGCCCGAAAGGGCTGCTCCTTTTTTGCGCCCATAGGGCGCAGGGGATTCAATCGCAGCGCGGCAGCGCTGCATCCTTTTTCCCGCGCTAGCGCGGGAGGGGGAGCGGCGTGCACGCCGCGGCACCAAAGGGGGCATTCTCTTTTCGAAGAGAATACCCCCTTTGAATCCCCCAGAGAAAGACGAGGGGCGTCCCCCCTCGACCCCCGACATTGCCGGTCTGGGGCTTGAAGAACTGCTCAGCCTGCGGAATCGGGTGCGGTGTACATGGCTTCGCCATGAATCTTCTGCGAGTCGCTACGTCTTGCAACCGCACCTTACTGTCGTGAGGCGCGTGTGACGTTTGTCCGGCGGCAGACTGCTTACCGAATGCGGCATTGCTGTGCTCGCCGCATTGATGAGTACTCCGGTAGGCGAAAATTAGTCCGCACTCCTACAAGATCAGCAGAGCGGCAGCGGATAATAGAAGTAGGCCAAGTCGTATAGCAACGCTAACGCGGCAACGCCGCGCGCAGGCATTCCCACTCCGGAGGCATAAAGGTTATTCAATCCTGAGACTGCCAATCAAAAGCCTTTCTCTTGGGGTTCCAAAGGGGCCATTCTCTTTCGCGAAAGAGAATGGCCCCTTTGTTTCGTTCCCCTGTGCAGGGGAAACCATCAGCTCCCGCGTAGCGGGAACTTATTTACTTCTCCTGAGAACTTCACAAACGAGTTTGTAAACCCTCTCCGTGGAGGCGACGTTCAGCCTCTCCTCCACCGAATGCACATCGTGCAGCTCCGGTCCCATGGACAGCGCGTCGAGGCCGGGGATCTTTTCGATGAAGAGTCCGCACTCAAGGCCGCCGTGGGTGGCTTCGATCTTCCCGTCGTGGCCGGTGAGGTCGCGGTAGACCGCTTCGATCTCCTTGCGGAGGGCAGAATCGCGGTCGTATTGCCAGCCGGGATAGTTGCTGCGCTCGCCCACGGTGCCGCCGCCGAATTCGACGATGGCCTTCACGCGCTGAATGAGCATATCCTTCTGCGAGGCGATGCAGGAGCGGACGGAGAAGGAGCACTTCACGCCGTGCTCGTCCGTGCGCATCACGCCGAGGTTGAGAGAAGTCTGCACAAGACCGGGGAAATCGGCGCTCATCTCCTGCACGCCCTGCGGCAGGGCAAGGAGCACATGCAGCAGTCTCGACGTGTCCGCTGCGGAGAACGCGGCCGGAACGTCAGCCTTTTCGCACACGAGGGAAATGCCGCCGTCGGTGACGGCGTACTCATTTTTGAGCGTTGCGTCGAATTCCTTGATAAACGCCTCGAACGCGGGCGCATCAGCCGCGGAGACTGCGGCAAGCGCGTCGGCGCGCAGGCAGATGACATTGTCGAACTCGCCGCCCGTCAGCTCATGCACGCGCAGCGAGGGGCAGCGCTCCATCGCGCTATACAGCGTGCGCGCCATCAGGCAGTTGGCGTTGCCGCGGCCCTGATTGATGTTCATGCCGGAGTGGCCGCCCTTGAGACCCGAGATCGTCACGCGGTAGCCGGTCATGCCGTCCGCGCGCTCCTGCTTGAGTTCGAGCGTGCAGTCAAGGCGCACGCCGCCCGCGCAGGACACGGTGAAAACGCCCTCTTCCTCAGAGTCGAGGTTCAGGAGCTTTTTGCCCTTCAAGTCCGAGCAGTCCAGCGCGAACGCGCCGTCCATGCCGACCTCCTCGTCGACGGTGAAGACCGCCTCGATGGGGGGATGGGGGAGCGTTTCGTCGGATAAAATCGCGAGGATCATCGCAACGGCGATGCCGTTGTCGCCGCCGAGCGACGTCTTGTCTGCCCAGACCCATTCGCCGTCGGTACGGACGTCGAGCCCGTCGCGGGTCATGTCCTTGGTGCAGTCCTCGGTCTTGGCGCAGACCATGTCGATATGGCCCTGCAAAATGATGGGCGCGGCGTTTTCATAGCCGCAAGAGCCGTCCTTCCAGATAATGACGTTGTTGCACGCCTCCTGACGGTATTTAAGGCCCAATTCCTTCGCAAAGCCGACGCACAGGTCGCTGATTTGCTTCGTATTTCCGCTGCCGTGGGGAACGGAGCAGAGCTTTTCAAAATAGTAGAATACCTTTTCCGGCTGGAGATTTGATAAGACCGCCATGATATCCTCCCGAATTTTCTTAGTTGATCTGCTTGCGGCGGCTCAGGTTCATCGTGCCGTCCTGCATGTCCTGAATGCTGTCGAGGCTCTTGCCCGTGCCCTCGGCCACGCACTGGATGGCGTTCTCGGCCACCATGGCGTGGATGCCGGTGCGGGCGGTGACGAGCTTATCAAAGCCGCGGACTAAGCTGCCGCCGCCGGTCATGACGATGCCGTTGTTCGAAATATCGGCCACGAGCTCGGGCGGGGTCTTTTCAAGCACGAGGTGGACCTCCTCCATGATGCGCTCGACGGGCTCTTCAAAGGCCTCGAGCATTTCCGCAGACGAGACGGAGATGAGCTCGGGAAGGCCCGTGATAAGGCTTCTGCCCTTGACCTCCATGGTCATTTCCTCTTCCGGCGGGAAGACGCAGCCGATCTGCATCTTCATCTGCTCGGCCGTGCGCTCGCCGACGAGCAGGTTGTGCTTGCGGCGCATATACTTGACAACGGCCTCGTTGAACTGGTCGCCCGCGATCTTGATGGAGGACGATTCGACGACGCCGGAGAGCGAAATGACCGCGATATCGGACGTACCGCCGCCGATGTCGATGATCATGTGGCCCTCGGGCTGGGTGATGTCGATGCCCGCACCGATGGCGGCGGCGACAGGCTCTTCAATGAGGTAGACGCGGCGCGCGCCGGCCTGAATGCCCGCGTCGATGACCGCGCGCTCCTCGACCTCGGTGATGCCGGAGGGAACGCAGATGATGATGCGCGGCTTGAAGAGCTGGAAGCCCATGACTTTATGCAGGAATTCCTTGATCATGCGCTCAGTGACCTCGTAGTCGGAGATGACGCCCTCGCGCAGGGGACGGATGGCGATGATGTTGCCCGGCGTGCGGCCCAGCATGGCCTGCGCGTCCGCGCCGACCTTCAAGAGCTTGCCGGTGTTCTTGTCGAGCGCCACGACCGAGGGCTCGTTGAGCACGATGCCTTTATCCTTAATGTAGATCAGCACCGACGCGGTGCCCAGATCCATGCCGATGTCTTTGGTAAAAGAAAACATAGCGTGTTACCTCTTATTTTTCTGAAAACTAAAATGAGCGATGCTCATACTTTCCCATGATGTTTTTATTATAACGGCTCGAAATTGAGTTTGCAATAGCATTGTGCGCGATTTTCCGCACGGTATCAGGGGAAAATAAGGAAAAACATACCCCTGCGCCGCTGATTTTCGCGTCCGCAGACGCGAAACATTTGAATCGTTTTTACCCGCGGCGTGTACGTGGGTAAAAACACTTTGCGCGGAGCGCGTGTCGAACCTGTGAGGCACGAAGCGCAGCGAAACTTTCTCAAAAAAGAGGCGTCGCCTCTTTTTTGAAGACTTTAGTCTTCGTCCGCCGCGGCGAGGGTGGCGCAGATGACTTTTTCAGCGCCAGCTTCCCGTAAAACTCTCGCGGCTTCGCGCAGCGTGGCGCCGGTGGTGAGGATATCGTCGATGAGCAGGATGCGCTGACCCTTGATCTTGTCCTCATTGACGGCAACGTATGCGCCGACGACGTTTTTCTGCCGCTCCTCGCGGGACGAAAGCGACGACTGCGCGACGTTGTCCTTCGTCTTTTGCAGCAGCGTTTCCGGCGCGACGCTCCAGTGGCGGCAGGTCTCGCGCGCCAAGAGATACGACTGGTCGTAGCCGCGCTCTTGTTTGCGCTTTTTCGACACGGGGACATAGGTAACCAAATCGAACTCTCCGCCGAAGTGCTCGGCAACGGCCTGCGCTAAAACATCGCCAAAGCCCGTGCAGCGGCTCTGTCCCGCGTGGAATTTGTAGTTCAGCAGCGCCTCGCGCACGATGCCCTCGTACTTGAGCGGGGCAAGGCACGCGCCGATCTCCGCTCTCTCATGGAGCGGCGTTTTGCAGTAGGGGAGCGCCTTTTCGCACTCAAAACACACGCCGTGAACGCCGGGTTTTCCACAGAACGCGCAGCGCGGTGGAAAAAGTAAGGATGCGAGCGATTCCAGCAAGCTCATTTTTCCTCCCCACCTTTCCGAAGCCGCCACTTGAGGCCGCTATAGCGGCGGCTGCGGCGGTCGTTTTCCGCCATTTTGTTGACGGCGCTGTCGTCGCCGACGATGACAAGCAGCTCGCGCGCGCGGGTGATGGCGGTATAGAGCACGCCGCGCACCATCAGCGACGGCGCACACGGCGCGCCGACGAACACGACGCCGCGGTATTCGCTGCCCTGCGCCTTATGTACGGTCATGGCGTAGGCCATGTCGAGCTCCGCGAGCATGTCGGACGTGTAGGTCGCGGTGCGGTCGTCGAAGACGATCTCCAAAAGTTCTCCGCTCGGGTCGATCTTTGCGATCTTACCGACATCGCCGTTGAAGATGCCCGTGCCGGCGGTGCCGTCCTCCTTCTGCCAGACGACGTCGTAATCGTTGCGCGTCTGCATGACGCGGTCGCCCTCGCGGAAGACGAGTTCGCCGAAGCGGCGCTCCTGTTTGCCGGGTTTCGGCGGGTTCAGCGCGGCCTGCAGGGCGAAATTGAGTGAGCGCGTGCCCGCGTCGCCGCGGCGGGTTGGGGTGAGCACCTGCAATTCGTCCGCGGGGATGCCCATTTTGTCGGGCAGCCTTGTTTTGCACAGCTCGACCACGGTTTCGACGAGCCGCACGCTGTCGCGGCGGGGGAGGAAGAAAAAGTCGTTCGCCGCCGCGTTTTTGAGCTTGGGCGGCATACCGGTGTTGACGAGGTGCGCGTTGCGCACGATCATCGACTGCTCGGCCTGACGGAAAATGTCGCGCAGGGCAACGGTCACGATGCGCCCGCTGCGGATCAAATCGGAAAATACGTTCCCCGCGCCGACGCTCGGCAGCTGGTCGGGGTCGCCGACGAGCACAAGGCGGCAGCCCGGGCGCAGCGCCGCGAGCAGCGCGCGCATCAGCGAGAGGTCGACCATCGAGGTCTCGTCCACAATGAGCGCATCGGCCTCGAGCGGTTCCTTTTCGCCTTTGGTAAACGTCACCTCGCCGGTCTGGTCGTTGAAGGTCATGCCGAGCATGCGGTGGATGGTCTGCGCGTCGCGGTCGCAGAGCTCGCCCATGCGCTTGGCGGCGCGGCCCGTGGGGGCGGCGAGCAGAACGTTCAATCCCATGCGCTCGAAGAGCGCGACGATGGCGCGCACGCTCGTCGTCTTGCCCGTGCCGGGACCGCCGGTCAGCAGCAGCAATTCTTCCTTTGCCGCGAGCTCGACAGCCTGACGCTGGAGCGGCGCGTACTGCACGCCCTGCTCGCGCTCGATTTCTTTGATGACGCGCTCGACGCCGCGCAGGGCGTCGGGCTTGTCCGCGAGCATCGCCTCGATGCGCGTGACAACGTAGGTCTCGTCCTCCCACGACTGACGCAAATAGCAGGCCGTCACGTTCGCGACGCCTTCCTGCACGATGCGGTGGAGGGCGATAAGATCGTCGAGACTCTTTTCCGCCGCGTCGACATCGCAGTCCAAAAGCTGGGCCGTCGCGGCGAGGAGCTTTTCGCGCGGGAGGAAGACGTGTCCGCCCGCGTCGCGGTTGTGGGAGAGCTCGAATGTCAGCCCCGCCTCGGTGCGGAGCGACGCGTCGCCGCCAAAGCCCATGGAGAGCGCGATCTCGTCGCAGAGGGAAAAATCCACGCCGAACGCGCTGTCGGACAGTAAGTACGGGTTGCGCTCAAGCGCGGCCATGGCGTTTGCGCCGAAGCGGCGGTAGAGCGGCACGCTGAGCGCGGCGGGCAGATCGTAATGCGCCAGAAATTCCATCACGCGGCGAAGGCCCATCTGCTCGTTGAACGCGGCGGAGATCTCCTGCGCGCGGCGGGCGGTCATGCCCTTGATGGCCGTGAGCTTTTCCGGCTCGGATTCGAGCACCTGCAGCGTCTCGATGCCAAATCTGGCGACGAGCTTTTCCGCCGTCGCGGGGCCGACGCCGCGCACGACGCCGGAAGCGAGGTAGTTTAAAATCTCCGTCTCGTTCGACGGCAGGTACCGCTCGACCTCGCTCGCGGAAAACTGCTCGCCGTACTGCGGGTGGGAGGAAAACGAGCCGGTCGCCGTCAGATTTTCGCCGGGCGCCGCGCAGGGGACGCAGCCAACGAGCGTTAAAAGCTCGCCGTCGTCCGTCACAAGGCGCAGCACGGCATAGCCGTTTTCCTCATTCTGGAAAACGACGGACAGGACCGTGCCCATGATGGTCGTTTCTTCTCCCATAACTGTCTCCTAAGTGAAAAAATCGGTCAGTTCTTCCCTTTGGCAGAGGTAGACCTCGTATTCGCTGCGGCACAAGAGCTCCGCCACGCGGCGCGGCTCGTCGGCAAGGCCGCAGTCCACGATGACGACGCGCGAAAAGCCGCCCTCTTCATAGCGCGATCGCAGCAGCGCGCGCACCGTGTATTCGAGCGTCTTTGCCTCGCCGCACGTCTCGATGACCGCCGTGGCAGGAATGGTGCCGCGCCGCCGCGGGTGCACGATGGCCGAAACGAGCAGAAAGATCACCGCCGTTAAGCCGATGGCAGCGAGCGCCGCAACAACGCCGTCCTGTAAAAGCCGCATATCATCACCTCGCGCCATTCTACGGCGCGGACGGGCGATGGGTGAATCTTAACGCAGCATTTTCCTGAGATACTGGCCCGTATAGGACTGCTCGCACGCGGCGACCTCCTCGGGCGTGCCGCAGGTGACGAGCGTACCGCCGCCGCTGCCGCCCTCGGGGCCGAGGTCGAGCAGATAATCCGCGCACTTGATGACGTCCAGATTGTGCTCGATGACGAGCACGGTGTTGCCCGCGTCGACAAGGCGCTGCAAAACCTCAAGGAGCTTTTTCACATCGTCCGTGTGGAGACCCGTGGTCGGCTCGTCGAGGATATAGATGGTGCGCCCCGTGGAGCGCTTAGAAAGCTCGGTCGCGAGCTTGACGCGCTGGGCTTCGCCGCCGGAGAGCGTCGTAGACGACTGGCCGAGGCGGATATAGCCGAGGCCGACCTCGCTGAGCGTGCGGAGCTTCGCTTCGAGCTTTGGAAGGTCGCGGAAGAATTCGAGCGCCTCCTCCACGGTCATTTCCAGCACGTCCGCGATGCTCTTGCCCTTGTAGTGGACCTCGAGCGTTTCGCGGTTGTAGCGCTTGCCCTTGCAGACCTCGCAGGGCACGTAGATATCGGGCAGGAAGTGCATCTCGATCTTGAGCTGACCGTCGCCCGAACAGGCCTCGCACCGGCCGCCGCGGACATTGAAGCTGAAGCGGCCCGCGGCATAGCCGCGCGCCTTCGCGTCCGGGGTCGAGGCGAAGAGGTCGCGGATGTCGTTAAATAAATTCGTATACGTTGCGGGGTTGGAGCGCGGCGTGCGGCCGATGGGGCTCTGGTCGATGCAGATGACCTTGTCGAGGAATTCCTCGCCCTCGATAGCCTTACAGCGGCCGGGGTGGACCTTCATGCGGTTTAAGTCCGCGCCGAGCTTTTTGTAGATGATCTCGTTGACGAGCGACGATTTGCCGCTGCCGGACACGCCCGTGACACAGGTAAACGTGCCGAGCGGGATCGAGACGTCGAGATCTTTGAGGTTATTTTCCTGCGCGCCGCGCACGGTGAGGAAATTGCCGTTGCCTTTTCGGCGCTCTTTCGGCACTTCGATCTTTTTCTTTCCGCTCAAATACTGGCCGGTCAGAGAATTCGGGTTTGCCATGACCTCTGCTGGCGTGCCGCAGGCCACGACCTGACCGCCGTGCGCGCCCGCGCCGGGGCCGATGTCGATGAGGTAGTCCGCCGCGCGCATCGTGTCCTCGTCATGCTCGACGACGATGAGCGTGTTGCCGAGGTCGCGCAATCTCTTGAGCGTGGCGAGCAGCTTGTCGTTGTCGCGCTGGTGCAGGCCGATGGACGGCTCGTCGAGGATATAGAGCACGCCCATCAGGCTCGAGCCGATCTGCGTCGCGAGACGGATGCGCTGCGCTTCGCCGCCGGAGAGCGTCGCGCTCGCGCGCGAGAGCGTCAGGTATTCCAAACCTACCGAGCGCAGGAAGCCGAGGCGGTTTTTGATCTCCTTCAAAATGCGCTCGCCGATGCGCATTTGCTGCTCGGTCAGCGTCAGCTTATCCACAAAGTCGAGCGCGTCGACCACGGATTTTTCGCAGTAGTCGCTGATGCTAAGGTCCCCGACCGTGACCGCGAGGGATTCGCGGCGGAGCCGCTTGCCGCCGCAGGCGGGGCAGGGGCACTCGCTCATGCAGGACTCTAACTCCTCGCGCACGCCGTCGCTCTGCGTCTCCTTGTAGCGGCGCTCTAAGTTGGGGATGATACCCTCGAACGCCTGATACAAAACTCCCTTGCCGCGCGGCTGGTCATACTGGAGCTCCAGCTTTTCGCCCTTTGTGCCGTAGAGAATGACGTCCATAACCTCTTTGGAGAGCTTTTCCACAGGGTCGCGGAGGGAAAAATGGTACTTTTTCGACAGCGCTTCAAAGTACATGCGCGAGATGCCGTCGCCGCGCACGTTGTTCCAGCCCGAGGCGCAGATCGCGCCGTCGAGCAGGGAAACGCTCTTGTTCGGGATGACGAGCTCGGGGTCGACCTTGAGCTGCGTGCCGAGGCCTGTGCACGTCGGGCATGCGCCGAACGGGTTGTTGAACGAGAACATGCGCGGCGTCAGCTCTTCGATGGAGATGCCGCAGTCCTCGCAGGCGTAATTCTGCGAGAAGAGGATATCGCGGTCGTCTGGCAGGATATTTGCGAGAATGAGACCGCCCGAGAGCGCCGCCGCGGTCTCGCACGAGTCCGTCAGGCGGTGGACGACGTCGGGGCGGAGGATGAGGCGGTCGACGACGACCTCGATATTGTGCTTTTTGTTCTTTTCGAGGGAAATTTCCTCGCTGAGGTCATACATGTTCCCGTCGGCGCGGACGCGGACATAGCCCGAGCGGCGCGCGTCCTCAAAAATCTTGACATGCTCGCCTTTTTTGCCGCGGATGACCGGCGCCATGATCTGCACGCGCGTCCCCTCGCCCAGCGCCATGAGCTGGTCGATGATCTGGTCGATGGACTGCTGGCGGATCTCCTTGCCGCAGTTCGGACAGTGCGGCGTGCCGACGCGCGCCCAGAGCAGGCGCAGATAGTCGTACACCTCCGTCACCGTGCCGACGGTGGATCGTGGGTTCTGCGAGGTGGTCTTCTGGTCGATGGAAATGGCGGGGGAAAGGCCCTCGATATAGTCGACGTCGGGCTTTTCCTTCTGCCCAAGGAACATACGGGCGTAGGATGACAGGCTCTCCACATAGCGGCGCTGGCCCTCGGCATAGATGGTGTCGAACGCGAGCGACGACTTTCCGCTGCCGGACAGGCCCGTGATGACGGTCAGCGCGTCGCGTGGGATCTCAACGTCGATGTTCTTGAGATTATTTTCTCTTGCGCCTTTGACAAAAATCTTACTTGGCATGAATCGATAACTCCTGTTGCTGGATTCGCAGCTGCGAGACCAGCGTACTCTTCTGAATTTTTTATGTCAACCTCATTCAACAATGATATCCGCAAATTTTGCGCGCACGAGCGCGGCAAGGTCGCGCGGCGCAAGCTCGACCTGATAGCCGATCTTGCCCGCCGAGACGATCATTGTTTCAAGGTTTTCCGCGGTTTCATGGAACACCGTGGGGAAGAGCTTCTTCATCCCGACGGGCGAGCAGCCGCCGTGGACGTAGCCCGTGAGCGGCAGCAGCTCTTTCTGGTGGATCATTTCGATGGACTTTTCGCCCACAGCCTTCGCGGCCTTTTTGAGGTCAAGATTCTCCGCGACCGGCACGTCGAAGACGTAATACTGTTTGCTCGCGCCGCGCGCGACAAGGGTCTTGAAGACGATGGCGGGGTCAAAGCCCATGGACTTCGCCACCGTGATGCCGTCGACCGCCATGCCCTCTTCATGGGGATAGGAATGCGGCGTGTAGGCGATCTTCTTCTGCTCGAGCACGCGCATGACGTTGGTTTTTTCTTCTTTATTCTTTGCCATAAGGGACCTCCTATGTGGAAAACGGGGATAAAATCACCGCAGAATGTAAACACAAGCTAAAATGCAGGCGAGGCCCAAGAATACGCCCGCGCTGATGGGCTCGCCGAAGACGAGGGTGCCGACGAGCGTGCCGACGACCGGCTCGATGCTCGCCATGATGCTGGCCTTGCCGCTCTCGACGTTGGCGAGGCCCTTGGTGTAGAGGATGTAGGGCGCGACGGTGGAGAGCAGCACGAGTCCCGCAGCGAGGAGGGCGTTTTGCGGCACGCTCAGAACCGTCATAAGGTTGCCCCAGTCAGCGACGAACAGCGCGCCGAGCGCGGCGAACACGAACGTCCAGAACACGACGGCGAGCGGGCTGTAGTGCCGCAGGCCGAAGGGCGCGAAGATCGAATAGAGCGCGTAGAAAAATGCCGCACCGAGGCCGAACAAGAGTCCCTTTGTCGTCAGCGACAGCCCGCCCGTGAAAACGCCCGTCACGAGCGCACAGCCGAGCAGCGCCAGCGCGAGGGCAAGGAGCTTTTTGCCCGTGATCTTCTCTTTGAAGACGAGCGCGCTCATCAGAACCACCATCGCGGGCGCGGTGTAGAGCAAAATTGCGCTGACCGAGAGCGAGCAAAGCTTCTGCGCGTTGAAGTAGCAGAGCGTGAAGAGCACGACGCTGATGATGCCCGTCGCAATAAAGATTGGCAGGTGCTTTGCCTTCATTTTGAAGACGCTGCGGTCGGTGCAGAGGAAGAAGAGCGCGAGCACCGCAAGACCGCCCAGGTTGCGGATGACGACAAGGTTTTCCGGCGCGATGCCGGCATTGAGCAGCGGGCGGTTGAATAGGCCGATGCAGCCCCAGCAGGCGGCGGCCGCTAAAATGCAGGCGTAGGAAGCGTATTTTTTCACAGGTTTTGTCTCTTTCTCGTTATTTTGTGTTTTCCTTGCGCAGCTCGATGATACGGTCGCGCAGGATGGCGGCGTACTCGAATTCGAGCATACGGCTCGCCTCCTGCATCTGCTTTTCGAGCTTTCTGATCTCTTCGTCCCGCTCGCGCTCGGAGAGCTTGCGCTTGCCGCGGCGGCGGGCGGATTCCTCGTCCTTCTTCGAAATTTCGATGATCTCGCGCACATCCTTGCGGATAGTCTGCGGAATGATGCCGTGCGCCTTGTTGTAGTCGTCCTGAATCTGGCGGCGGCGCTCAGTCTCGTCCATGGCGCGGCGCATCGAGGGGGTGACGGTGTCGGCGTAGAGCACGACAAGGCCGTCGGCGTTTCGCGCGGCGCGGCCGATGGTCTGGATGAGGCTCGTTTCGCTGCGGAGGAAGCCTTCCTTATCCGCGTCCAAAATCGCGACCATCGAGACCTCGGGGATGTCAAGGCCCTCGCGCAGGAGGTTGATGCCGACGAGCACGTCGAACTCGCCGAGGCGCAGGCCGCGGATGAGCTCCATGCGCTCGATGGTCTCGACGTCCGCGTGCATGTAGCGCACGCGGATGCCGACGCCGGTCAGATACTGCGTCAGGTCCTCGGCCATCTTTTTCGTCAGCGTGGTGACGAGCACGCGCTCATTGCGCGCCGATCTTGCGTTGATCTCGCCGACGAGATCATCGATCTGGTTTTCGACAGGGCGCACCTCGACCTTCGGGTCGAGTAAGCCCGTCGGGCGGATGACCTGCTCGACGATCTGGCCCGCGCGATCCTTTTCATAGTCGCCGGGCGTGGCCGAAACGTAGATACGCTGGTGGACGCGCTGCTCAAATTCGTCGAATTTGAGCGGGCGGTTATCAAACGCGCAGGGCAGGCGGAAGCCGTACTCGACAAGGCTCTCTTTTCTGGCGCGGTCGCCGTTGTACATCGCGCGCACCTGCGGCAGCGTGACGTGCGATTCATCCACAAAAAGCAGGAAATCCTTGGGGAAGTAGTCGATGAGCGTCAGCGGCGGCGAGCCGACGGGCCGCCCGCTGATGACGCGGGAATAGTTCTCGATGCCCGTGCAGTAGCCCAGTTCGCGCAGCATCTCGATATCGTAGCGCGTGCGCTGGCGGATGCGCTGGGCCTCGACGGCCTTGCCCTCAGCCAAAAACTGTGCCTCGCGCTCGTCGAGCTCCTTGTCGATCTCAACAATGGCGCGCTCCAATTTGTCCTTCGTCGTGACATAGTGCGACGCGGGGTAGATGGCGATGTGTTGGAGCGTGCGCGTCACCTGACCGTTGACGGGGTTGAATTCGCTGATCCGGTCGATCTCGTCGCCGAAGAATTCGACGCGCACGGCCTTGTCGCGGTAGTACGCAGGGTAGAGCTCCACCGTGTCGCCGCGCACGCGGAAGCGGTTGCGCTCAAAGGCGACGTCGTTGCGCTCGTAGCGAATTTCGATGAGCCGCTTTAAGAGGAAGTCGCGCTCCATCGTCATGCCGGGGCGGAGCGAGATCATCAGCTTTTCAAAGTCCTCCGGCTCGCCGAGACCGTAAATGCACGAGACGGACGAGACGACGATCACGTCGCGCCGCTCGAGCAGCGCGCAGGTGGCCGAAAGCCGCAGGCGGTCGATCTCCTCGTTCGTCGAGGCATCCTTGGCGATATAGGTGTCGGTGTGGGGGATATAGGCCTCGGGCTGGTAATAGTCGTAGTACGAAACGAAGTATTCCACCGCATTTTCGGGAAAAAACTCTTTGAATTCCGCGCACAGCTGCGCGGCGAGGGTTTTGTTGTGCGCCAGCACGAGCGTCGGCCGCTGGACCTTTTCGATGACGCTCGCCATCGTGAACGTCTTGCCCGAGCCCGTGACGCCGAGCAAGACCTGCTCGTCGAGGCCCATCTTCACGCCCTGCGCCAGCTTTTCGATGGCCTCAGGCTGGTCGCCCGTGGGCTTGAAGGGCGCGTGCAGCTTAAATTCCATATCCGTTTCCCTTTCTTTCGGGCAGAAGTCCGTTGTGCCGCAGGGAGACAAAGTCGTCGTCCGCGACGATGATGTGGTCGGCGAGCTCAACGCCCACGGTGCGCAGCGCGTCGAAGACCGACAGCGTCGTCGCATTGTCCGCGGGGGAGGGGAGCGCCACGCCGCTCGGGTGGTTGTGGGCGAGCAGCACGCTGCTCGCGCCGCACTTGAGCGCGTTTTCCACAATTTTGCGCATATTGAGCTGGACGCTCTCAGTGTCGCCCTCGGCGACCAAATGGCAAGCGAGGAGGCGGCCCTTGGCGTCAAGGCACGCTTCGTAGAGCTTTTCCTCCCGCTCGCCGAGAAAGAGGTCTAAAAAGTACGCGCCCGCCTGCTCGGTATCGCTGAGGATCGTCTCGTGCGCGCCGGAGGACGCGCGGATGCGGCGCATCAGCGGGAACATGAGAGAGATGAGCGTCGAGGCGTTCTCGCCGATGCCCTCGACCTCCTCAAGCGCCGCGCGATCGGCGGCAAACACCGCGTCGAGCGAGCCGAATTTTTCCATCAGCCGGTGCGCGATAGGGTTCGTATCCTGCCGCGGCACGGCGTAGTAAAGGAGAAGCTCAAGCACCTCGTGGTCGGCGAACGCATCGAGCCCGTGGGCGCGGAACTGCTCTTTTTTGCGCGAGCGATGTCCTTCGTGTACCGGCATGTGTGCTCTCCTTTCCGGGGTGTTTTTGCCGCAAAACGCGGCAGTCTTCTCCTATTTTTGTCTTAATATTGTATTTTATCACGGAGAGAAAAATCGTACAAGTGTTTTTTGAATTTTATCTCCCGCGGGGAGATTCGCAGGCAAAGGGGGAGGTTCTCTTTCAAAAGAGAACCTCCCCCTTTGAATCCCCCAAGAGAAAGGCAGGGGGCGTTTCGATTTCGCCCCCTGCACCCCCTAACGACCAAAAGTGAGGGGCAAGGCCCCTCCTTTTTGGATTATCCACCCCGCTCTTCTGACGGCGCGGCATTGCTTCGCTCGCCGCTTTGGCTGAGCACCGAACTACAACTTTTCTATTTCGATACGAAAAGCGTATTTTTGATGGACAGGAACTTCTTCTTTCTCCACCCTCATAAAATGTTCACAGCATTCAGAATCCGCCTGTAATTTCTTGCGCCTGCGGGCAACACAATGTCCATAATTCAGCGGCACATATACCCCTGCACTAAGTACATAGTGCTGACGAAAATGCGTGCAATCCTTACAGGAATCCATATCGATCACCTCGAACTTATAATATGCGATTTTCGCATATATGTCAATATGCGTTTATTGCATATCCTATAATTATTGCGAGGTGAGAATGATGTATCAGCGACTTCGGGATTTGCGAGAAGACCACGATAAAACGCAAAAGGATATTGCCTCGATGCTCAATATCAGTCAGACGACATATTCCCGCTATGAAAGCGGAGCGCTCGACATTCCCAGCGCCACGATCATTCGTCTTGCACGGTTTTATCATGTCAGTACCGATTATCTGTTCGGACTGACGGATGAAGACCGGCCTTACCCCTGCGGAAAGTATGGTGGTTAACGGCGGCGAGCGCAGCAATGCCGCCTTGGCAGGCACCATCGAAACGGAATCATCCCAAGTAGGTGCAATGCTTACCGGAAGTGCCACGGGGTGGATAATCCAAAAAGGAGGGGCAAGGCCCTCCCTTTTTGGTCGTTAGGGGTGCAGGGGCGAGATCGAAACGCCCCTGCCGTTCTCTTGGGGGATCAAAAGGGGGTATTCTCTCACGTGAGAGAATACCCCCTTTGCCTGCGCACCCCTGCGGCACGCAGGGAATTCCCGTCCCTCAGCGGGACAAGACCTTTCTTGCCAAAGGCCCGATTACGCCGCCAGCGGCGTTGCCGACCGTCATCACGAGCAGATATAAAACCGCGCGGCCGCTCCATGCGCCGCCCATCGTGAAGTAGTACATATTCGCCACGCAGTGCTCAAAGCCGCAGAGGATGAACACGCACACGCCGAAAAAGAGCGCGAGATACTTGCCGAGCTCGTGCGGGTTGGAGCGATAGCCCTCCACGCCGATGTAGATCATCACGTTGCAGAAAACGGCGAGGATGAACGCGCCGAACAGCGGCTCGGAGAGCTTCAGTTCACAAATGCCCTGCGCGCGGGCGCTGAGGGATACAAGCCGCGTGCACCTTTCGGCAAGCGCGATGAGCGATGTGCCGGCGAGATTCCCCAGCCAGATGACCGGCAGCGTTTTGGCGTAGGCTGCGTCGTTGTCAAACACATAGCAGACCTTGCCGGTGAACAGATGCAGCCCGCGCGTGCAGACGACGAAAAGGCCGATCGTGAAAAAAATCGACCCGACGACCGTATTTTCCACCGACAGGAACACCGTGCCGCCAAAGGCGATGACCGCGCCGGCAAGGATCGCGGAGAGAAAGATCTTTTTCATGCAAAAACTCCTCCAGACCGTGTGATAGGTCCTATTTTACCGTATGGCGGCGAGCGTTGTAAACGCTTCTCTGTGGAGAGATAAAAAGTCCGCAGAAAATGAGGGTTTTTGCCGCTTCGGCTTAACAGAACACGGCATTTTGCGCGGCATGGAGGGAGGCTCGCCGTGATTTTTATTGCTTTTCCCTCCCCCGGATAGTACAATGGTCTCACCATCAAACTTTCGGAGGACTTTTCCCCAATGAAACTCATCTCATGGAACGTCAACGGCCTGCGCGCGTGCATTGGCAAGGGCTTTTTGGATTTTGTGAATTTCATCGACGCAGACGTCATCTGCCTACAGGAGACGAAGCTGCAGCCGCATCAGATCGAACTTGACCTGCCGCAGTACCACATCTACTGGAACAGCGCGGACAAAAAGGGCTACTCCGGCACGGCGGTGTTCACCAAGCAGGAGCCTCTTTCCGTCACCTATGACTTTGGCGAGGACATCCACCGCCATGAAGGGCGCGTCATCACGTGTGAATATCCGGACTTCTACCTCGTCTGCTGCTACACGCCGAACTCGCAGGACGAGCTGCGCCGCCTTTCGTACCGCATGGAATGGGAGGATGCGCTGCGGCAGTACCTCTGCGAGCTCGACACGATCAAGCCCGTCGTGTACTGCGGGGACTTAAACGTCGCACACGAGGAGATCGACCTCAAAAATCCGAAGACGAACCACTTTAACCCCGGCTTTTCCGACGAGGAGCGCGGCAAGATGACGCAGCTTTTGTCCTCGGGCTTTCTCGATTCGTTCCGCACGCTGTACCCCGACAAGACGGACGCCTATTCGTGGTGGAGCTACCGCGCCCAGTCGCGCGCACGGAACGTGGGGTGGAGAATCGACTATTTCATCGTCTCCGAACGCCTGCGCTCCCGCATCGAAAACGCGGATATCTTAGCTGAGGTCATGGGCAGCGACCACTGCCCCGTGCTGCTCGAGCTCAAGGAGGAATCAAAATGAAAAAGGAAATGACCGGAGGCACGAAGATCACCCTGATCATCAGCGGTGCGGCCATGCTTGCCGGCATCGTGATCGTTGTGCTGTTTGCCGCCGGCGCGCTCGCCCTTTCCGAGCAGAGCCGCAACGTGCTCGCCATCGCGATCTCCGCCGCGCTGGTGGTGTTTTCCTACACGCTGTGCAAATCGTTGGGAGTACTTAAAAATCAAAAAAAGTGATTCTCACCCCCACGCCCACGTGGGGAACGGGTAAAAGGGGGATATTCTCTTTCACGAAAGAGAATATCCCCCTTTTGAACCCCCAAGAGAAAGGTTTCAGATTGGCGGTCTCGGGCGCGAATGACCTTTATGCCTCCGGAATGCAATACCTGCGCGCGGCAAAGCCGCGTTTAGACCTGCAAGACGATTTGCCTCTGCTTCTACTACCCGCTGCCGCTCTGCCCATCTTGTAGAAGTTCGCAGTAATCACCGTCCACCGCCAGTCTCCACAATGCGGCAAGCACCAGCAATGCCGCATTCGGCAAGCAGTCTGCCGCCCAACTACCGTCACTCGCGCCTCACGGTAGTAAGGCGCGGTTG
>OWIX01000260.1_pt1 | contig 36451 bp, 30 predicted proteins | sample 1732851 | NCBI WGS metagenome assembly OWIX01 (sample SAMN05065761, study PRJEB22554) | human gut metagenome | biome: ENVO:2100002; feature: ENVO:00000062; material: ENVO:00002003 | host: Homo sapiens | place: USA
TACACCCTAGAGTTCGTCGGCAGCGTCAGATGTGTATAAGAGACAGGTGTTGCACTGAGTTTGTCTATTATGTACCTTATAGATAAATTATTAAATAAGAGTAATATCCCACATGTATTCTATCTTCCGGATAGTGGATTTAGGTTGACTGAAAATCATACCTTTCATTGTGGTGGTGTCGAACTTAAGTATAAAAGTTGTCAAAATATTTCTTTTTATAATAAAAGAAATGCTTTGGAAAACATGATCCGTCCTCGTCAATATTTTTCCAGCCGTAAAATATATAAGGACGCTGATTTTATTTTGGATATAGGACAGGGGGATAGTTTTGCGGATATTTATGGAGAAAAGCGGTTTAAGTGGATTTATTCAGAATACAAACTGGCAAAAAAGTTTAATATCCCGCTTTGTATTTTACCACAAACGATTGGCCCATTTAACGATGCGGGTCTTCGTAAAAAGGCAATGGGCGCCGTTCGAAGTGCAAAATGTGTGATGGTGCGTGATAAACAGAGTGCTGATTATGTCAAAAGTTTATTGCCGAATCTGGATGTTACCGAGATAATTGATGTTGCTTTTTTCATGCCATATGAAAAAAAAGAATTTAATAAAGAGTATATCCATGTCGGTTTGAATATCTCTGCGTTGCTTTGGAATGGTGGTTATACGATGGACAATCAGTTCGGTTTGAAATCGAATTATCAATGTTTGATAAGAGGAATTGTTGAATATTTTCTGTCAAAGAAGGATGTAAAACTGCATTTGATTCCTCATGTAGTGGGTGGAGAGCGTGGACTTGAAAATGATTACGCTGTTGCCTATGATATTTACGAGGAATATTGTAATGAAAATTTGATTTTAGCCCCACTCTTTTTTGATCCTATTGTTGCTAAGAATTATATCGCAGGAATGGACTTTTTTATGGGGGCTCGCATGCATTCTGCTATTGCTGCTTTTTCATCAGAAGTGGCGGTATATCCAATGGCATATAGTCGTAAATTCAATGGCCTGTTTTTGGAAACATTAGATTATCCTATTATGGGAGATATGAAAGTGAAAGATGAACGGGATATATTGCTAGATATAAAAAAAGCCTATTTTCAACGGGCAGAATTGAAAAATATAATAAGGAATAGAATGGCGACGGTCGTTGCTGAACGGTACAATTTGTTAATGGAAAATCTGATGACGTTTTTTAAGATATGAAAAAAATAATCATTCAATTTGTTGATTCTGCAAAACTTTTATATTGTTTTTTTGCTGACTTTCATTTTTATATAAAGCATTCTCTAATTAATCCGGTCATTACGCAAGATAAGTCGAATGCGCAGATTATGCTTGTTATGCATGCGTTAGAGAAGGGAATGTCTTTCCCTTCGGCAAGAATTTTTGGTGGGGAGAAGGCTGTTAGATTAATAAGGCTACTTGATAAACATATTGAACAATACGGTCTTAATAAAGTTTGTATTGTAGCAATTAATATTCTTGCTGAGTATCTTAAGAGTCCATATGCCACTCGTGATGAAGAGAGCCGTAATCGTATTTGTGATTTTTTAGGAAAAAATAAGAAATCGATATCTTCTTCCCGAATAGGTGGTACTAAAAAGGTATCTGAACCTTCTTGTTTCGATAAAAAGATAATAGAAGAGTTCTATGCAAGTCGCGTTAGTGTCCGGGAATATTCTGATGATCCTGTAACCGATGATGAAATCAGGGAGGCTTGCCGTATAGCTTCTTATACTCCATCTGCCTGTAACAGGCAGGCTTCTCGTATTCATGTTTTTAGAGATAAAAATGTGATAAGAAAATTGTTGGATAATCAGTTAGGGACACAAGGATGGTGTGATAATGCATCGGTTCTCATTTGTGTAACGGTTAATTGCAATTATTTTGGAGGAAATTATGAGAGGTATCAGGCGTTGATTGACGGCGGTTTATATGCGATGAATTTTGTTATGGGGTTGCATTTGAATCATATTGCGTCTTGTTTTAAAATGTTTATCCGGACCCCTCGCAGAGAGAAGGAATTTAAAAAGATTGCTAAGATTCCCCAATGTGAGATGCCTGTTGTTTTGATATTAGGCGGACATTATAAATCGGGAATAGTTACTTCTCCAAAATCGGAGCGATTTACATTTGATGAATTGGCTTGTGTTGATAATTGCTAAAAAGTTATTCTTCGTAGGTATTTGTGGATATTTCCCAAATTCTTTTGGGGTAAGAAGTGCAGGAATAATACTCTTGTTGACAGACTCTTTTGTCTAAGAGATGATAAAAACATCATCCAAAATCCATGTGGTGAATATTGTAGAATCGTATGAAATATCTCATTTATATATTGCTTCTAGATTTTATAGGAGCTTTGGAATTCTTAGGTAGTATACCTCTTCTACAGGGATGTCATTATTTGTTTCTGATATTAGGATTAGGGGCATTTATCTATTATCTTGTCTTTAAACGAATTTCTACTGTTGCGATATTTGCCGGATTGTATTGTTTCGTTTTTCCTATATATGCAGCATTTCAAAGCCAAGAGATATTCGGGCAGTCATTTTTTATGGGGTTTGCCTCGTTGCGTTATCTATGGTTCATTTTGTTGGGTTTCTTTTTGTATAATATAAAATATGACTATAGTTTATTACTTCGGCAAATTAATAAAGTCAATTTAATTATTGCAGTTGTTTCTATTATTGCTTTTTTTGTTTTCGGAGTGAACCATTTAACTGTTCAGGAGTATTTGGTGACTACCAATATTGTGGAGACAGTGGCATTGGAAGATCTGGTAAAAGGTCTTAAACTTACCGTGTGTTCCAGTTTGATGATTATTTCATATGTTTTCTATTTGATCCGTTTTGTAAAAAAGCCTGCTCAAAAGGAGAATTATCTTCCATTCTTTGTTTTAATGGTTTACTTGTTGTTTGTAAATAAAGGACGGCAACCTGTTGCATTGTTGGCTATTATATATGCGATTTATTACGTTAGGATGAAAGGAATCTCGTTAAAACGCTTGGCGCTTGGCGTTTTACCTTTGATTGGAGCTCTTGTTCTCCTTTCGTTTAATGATAAACTTGTCGATTCTTTGATTGAAGCTACTAAGTGGGAAAAAAGTAGCGATTCCTCTACTCTTGCACGAGTGAATTCTGTTGAGTCCGTTATGCCGTATATTCAGCAAAATCTGATTCTTGGCTTTGGTAATTTGTCTGTGCATTTTCGAGATGAGGGATTTCATACGTTTTTTGGCGGGGCATTCTATTTGGCAGATATAGGAATTTGGGGAACTTTGGCGCGTGGGGGAATTGTCCTTGTCCTGATATATTTGGGACTATACTACAGTATATATAAAAAAACTGCTTTAGTTAGAAATAATGATATTCGTAGTTATATGAGATATATGCTTCTATCTTTTCTGATTTTGTTAATTGTGCTGAATAATGACACCTTGTATGCAGAAAATTGCCTGTGTGTTGCATTGGTATTTTATCCGTTATTCGGACGATTAGACCCTAATATATTTATTAAAAATACGTCTTTATAAATGGATGTATCCATTATCATAGTTAATTATAATACCCTTGGACTGACGTCGGATTGTATCGAAAGTATCGTCGATAAAACCTCGGATCTCGAATATGAGATCATATTGGTGGATAATGCATCGACGGATAGCAGTAAAGCCGTTTTTTCACAGGATCCGCGCGTAAGATATATTTATAGTGACCGGAATTTGGGATTCGGTCGGGCGAATAATCTCGGGATCCGGGAAGCAACGGGGCGTTATCTTTTTTTCCTGAATTCGGATACGATCCTGCTCAATAATGCCGTGAAATATTTTTTCGATTTCTGTGAAAAGAATCCGGAGCATAAAATCGGCGCGTTAGGAGCTGTCCTCAAAGACAGGAACCTACGGAATATACATTCGTATGGGCGGTTTATAACGCCGCTGGGCGAGATCGTAGAAGTGCTGGGTAAGTATTTCCGGTTTCTGAAAAAACGCAACCATCTCTATCCGGCATCGGTTCAACAGCCTAAACAGGTTGATTATATTACCGGTGCCGATCTGTTTGTTCCCCGGACGGTTTATGACGAATTGGGGGCGTTTGATCCTGCATTTTTCATGTATTGCGAGGAGGTTGACTGGCAATTCCGGATGTCGAAAGCCGGTTATGAGAGGCTTATTATAGACGGGCCCGAGATAATACATCTCGAAGGAGGAAGCGATCCTTCGAATACAAGATCGTGGTCTTTTAACCGTTGTTGTAATCTTTTGAAAAGTAAATTTAAGTATGTTAGGAAATATTATGGCCGTTTTTCGTTTCATTTTTATAGGGCTATTTATGCTGTGTGCTGGCTGCCTATACTCTTTTTTGTAAGGAAAGATTCTATTTTTCAAAAGAAACAAATTCTGAAAATCTTATTCAAGGCCAATTTCGATAGTATTTAATACTAGCTTATGATGAATACCCCCCCCCTCTCGGAAAAAGATTACTTGGCTGCTATTATTGCAAAGTTGGGCGATGTTATGGGTGGTTATTGGACATTCTCCGCTTTCTGTTCCTAATTTGTCATCGGCCTTTGATACGGATTACCATGAATGTGCGATGTTCCTCAAGAAGATAGCTTATTCTTTTCATATGCCGTTGTTTATTATGATATCCGGTTATCTGTTTTATATTACCCGAATCAATAAAGGTTCCCAATATAAAAAGACACTCTCCGATAAATTTGTAAGGCTTGGTATTCCGTATGTATTTTTTACTGTATTTGCATTCTTTCTGAAGGTTTATGCCGGAGGTGTTCAGAGACCGGTTGCGTTGTCGTTGAAATCGTTTCTCTGTGCTTTTGTATGGCCGTTCGATGGGCCGTTGCAGGAAATGTGGTTTGTTGCGGTTATCCTGATTTACTTTTCCTTATTGGGAATGTATAGGAGATTATTAAAAAGCAACTGGTTGTCCACACTTTGTCTGTGCTGCGCTGTCGGTTTGTTCTTTATCCCCGTGAGCGATATGAGCGGAGTATTTGCATTCAACCGAGCTGTCCATTTTTTCATATTCTTTTTCCTGGGAATATTAATAGCCGCTCATCACCGTTTTGAAAACATAATAAAAAGGAAAGGCAGTATAGTAATCTGTTTGATCCTTTATCTGGCATCGTTCTGGGCGGACATAATAGAAGAGAATGCTATCACGCTTATCATGTCGTTATCCGGTTGCTTGTTATGCTGGGGATTGGCTGGTACGGTCGATCGGAAGGTGTCGGATACTTTATTCGGATCGTTTCGAAATTATACCTACCAGATCTTTTTACTCGGAATTTTTATTCAGATAGGGATAAAACTACTTTATGATAAACTGGGGATGCAAGGGACATATCCGTATTTTTATGTATTGTGTGTCCTGTCCGGGATTTATATCCCCGTACTTATCTCAAAAGTAATCCAACGAGTTGGCAATAAGTATTTGAACTTGCTCATAGGATTATAAGAATATACCATGAAAATATACCTTGTCGATTACATCGGGATGCATTGCGGAATGCATTATTACAACGATGCATTTTGCCGGGTTTTGTCTGCAATTCCAGGACTGGATATTTCCGTTCTGTCGAATTATGCAGATAAAAACACTAATAAGCCTTTTTTCTTGCACCAATACAAAGGGTGTAAACTCCGTAAAATATGTTGTCTGCTGTGGAACTATTTGATGTTGTTGGGTTTTGTCTTGCGTAACAGAAAGTCCTGTTTCATTTATCTGACTTATGGGAACTCCATTGATCTGCCTTTTATGTATATCGTCTCCCTTGCCGGGAAAAGCATAATCGACATTCATGAAGCGATTGCGCAAAACGTAGATGACAATGCCGATTTGAAGCGACGTTTCAAAAAAATATACTCCGAGCGGATCAAGAGTGTCATCGTACATTCCCAGCGGACGAACGATCTGCTGGATGAGTACGGGTACGGAGGAGTCCGGCTGTTTGTACCGCATTTCAAATATTGTTTCTCGAAAAAATACGATATTCGCCGTGTCGGAGCAGATATCGTTTCCTCAGTTGCAGAAGATAAGGTAAATATCCTGTTTTTCGGGAATATCACCTATGACAAAGGTGTTGACATCCTAATATCAGCGGTCAATATGCTGGAGCCGAAGCTTCGCAGCAAGGCGAACATCATTATTGCTGGAAAGGATTTCGACGGGACTGTATACCGGGTGCACCCTTTGGACAAAGCTGCATTTAAGATTATACTCAGGCATATCGGGGACGACGAACTGGTATATCTTTACAAACATACCGATTATGTGGCGTTGCCGTATCGTAAAACATCGCAGAGCGGAATCCTTGAAATGGCATTTTATTTCCGTAAACCGATCCTTGCGAGCGACGTCCCTTATTTCAATAAAATGCTGACTGAATTCCCGAGTTTCGGCATCCTGTCTGACAAGGATGTCCCGGCATATGCCGCGACACTTGCTTCGGTTATAGGGCAGCATTCCTCTGCGGCTTATTTTCTGGACGAAGATTATTTTCGGTATACTAACCGGATTGAAATAAAGGTGTTTAAGCAGCAATTCGATGCGTGGATAAAACGGTAATATGAAAAAGGTCGCGATTATCGGAACCGTCGGTGTACCGGCGAAATACGGAGGTTATGAGACTTTGGTCGAAAATCTTCTTGATAAAAAGATCAATGCGGAAATACAGTATCTGGTGTATTGTAGTTCAAATGTTTATAAAGAAAAATTTCATGAATATAAGGGAGCAAAGTTGGTTTATTTGCCGTTGAATGCAAATGGGTGGCAATCTGTATTATACGATTCTTTTTCTTTGGTGCATGCCTTTTGTGTATGTGATGTGATCTTGTCTTTGGGCACGGTCGGGAGTTTTATTTTGCCTTTTTTGCGCTTGTTTTCCCGTAAAAGGGTAATTATAAATTTAGATGGGCTGGATGATCGTCGAGCCAAATTCAATCATTTTTCTCAACGTGTCATTGGGGCGGCTCGGCGATTGGCTGCGAAATATGCGGATGTATGCATTTCTGATAATCAGGGAATAAAAGATTATGCCTATAAAGTGTATCGAAGGGATTCCGAATTGATTGAGTATGGAGGCGATAATGCTTTTCCGGTAGAAGATAATGAAAAATTATGGAATAAATATGGACTTATAAAAGGCCAATATTGCTTTAAGGTCGCGCGTGTTGAGCCGGAGAATAACATAGAAATGATATTACAGGCATTTGCTCAGTTGCCAGAAGAAAAATTGGTGCTGGTGGGTAATTGGTCGCGGAGTGAATTTGGTAAAAGAATGAAAACAGAGTATTCCGCATATAAAAATATCATGATGTTGAATCCGATTTATGATGCGCTGGAGATAAATCTGCTACGTAGTAATTGTAAAATTTATATCCATGGACATAGTGCTGGCGGAACCAATCCCTCTCTGGTTGAGGCGATGAATCTGCATCTGCCGATCATAACTTATGGTGTTGTGTATAATCGGGAAACTACGGAAAATCAGGCTCTATATTTCGAGGATGCGGAATCGTTAATTTATTGCATCCGATCTTTTGGGGAAAAAAGACGAAAAGCAGTGGCAGATGCGATGTATGCAATTGCTCGGCGCCGATACTTGTGGAGTATTATATGTATGAAATACGAACGCTTATTTTTATGAGAACACGTGTCTTATTGTTAGACGGTCATACTATTCAAGTTTTGCCATTTTTAAAAGCATACGCCGCCTTAAATGTCGAGGTGACAATATTTTGTGAAAATAAATTGTCTTATGGATATTTTTCCCGATATAACAAGCATACTGTAATTTGTCCTCCGATTGCAGAAAATGTGATTGCCTATAAAACATTTTTGCTCGATTATATCAGGAAATATCCGCAGGATATGGTTATTCCCTTATTTAATGATACAGCCGAATTTGCGAGTAAGTTTAAACAAGAAATCGAACAATATGGATGTAAAGTGGAAATTCCGGACTGGGAAGTATTCATTAAAGGGCATGACAAAGAATCTTTGATGGAAATATGCAAATTTTTGGGTGTTCCTCATCCGCGTACGGCCAATCCAGATAAGATGGGCTATGAAGAGGCTATAAACTATGTTGGTTACCCATGTTTGATAAAACCCAATCTGAGTGCCGGAGCCAAAGGTATTAAGATCATTCGGAATAAGGCGGATTTTGATAATTATTTTCAGGATATTACATCTCATTTCGGGAAGTCTACTATACAAGAGTTTATACCTCAGACCGGCAAACAGTTGAAGGTGCAAATATATAGGGCAGAGAATGGGCAGGTTGTAGCATCAAGTTGTTACGAGAAATGTCGTTATTATCCTATCGACGGTGGCACCAGTACTTGTAATAAGGTTGTAAAACGAGATGATCTGGTTGTGCGCTATTCAAAAATCCTTGATTATTTAAATTGGGTTGGGATAGCGGATTTTGATTGTATTGAGGATCCTCGGAGCAATGAAGTGTTGTTGATGGAAATTAACCCGAGGGTTCCAGGGACGATTAAGGCTTCTTTTCTTGCGGGGGTAAATATTGCGGAGATAATGTTGTGCCATGTAACCGGGATGCCTTATAAGAAATATGAATACAAAACTGATTTTTATATGAGAAACCTGGCGACTGAAATCTTGTGGTTTTTCGCTTCCCGCGAGCGTTTTAAGAGTAAACCTTGTTGGTTTAAGTTTTGGGGCTTCGATCTTTTTTATGTGGATGGCTCTTGGGGAGATCCTATGCCTATGATCGCTGGGGTCTTGTCTGGAATAAAAAAAATGGCTAATTCCGATTTTAGGAAGAGTAAAAGAAAAAGTTGACTGATGCGCGATCTTAAATATGATATTGCACGAAGTTTTGCAATGATATGGATTGTTGGTATATACCATATGTCTGAATATGTATCATTGCCCTTACATACTCAGCAATGGGCTCGAATTGTTACCTGGAGTTGTTTAGGGGTGTTTACGTTTATATCTGCGTATTTCCTTTCCGGGAAAAATACTTTTTTTAATTTTTCTGATATATTTTTATTTTATAAAAAGAGGTTGCTTCGTTTCTACCCTCTTTTTTTCGTTGCAGCCATTACAATGTTATTGATTGATTTCAATGATTGGGATCAGACATGGCGAGGGCTTTTAGGCGTCTCATCATATTATGCTCCTCAAATCAATACGCTATGGTATATATCTATGCTCATAGGTTTTTATCTGATTACCCCCCCCCTTGTCCTATGTGGAAAATTACAATATAAATTATTGTTATATACAATTATCATCCTTGGAATTTGCATTTGTAAATTTATATTTAGAACCGGAGTTGATAATCGGGTTTTTTATTATTTTACAATATATGTGTTGGGGGTTGTATTTGCTCGACACGTTTCGATTTCAGGGCAAATGAAATTGTATGCATCCAAATGTTTTTGGGGGGGGCGCCCTTTTCGCATTGTTGTTGGGTGTAAGTGTTTGGGCGGCAAATTATTTCATAATGTTAGCTGGCGGAATCATAGGCATGGTGTGCCTGTTAATTTGGTCTAGTCGGTTGGCGAGAATTCCTTATCTTACTAAGATGATCCGCTTTTTGAGTTATGGAAGTATGGCTGCGTATTTATTTCATCGTCAAATCTATTACTGGGGTTTGGCATTATGGGATCCGTCAGATATAGGTGTAAAGATCGGATATCTGACTTTAATTCTGCTCCCTATTATCTTTATTGTGGCCTATGGTATACAGAAGGGGTATGATAAAGTAATAACTGATTGCCGTCAATAAAATACTACGACAAAATGAATATATTGACATTCGATGTCGAAGAGTGGTTCCATCTGCTTGACAATGATTCCACGCGCTCTGAAGTTGAATGGATTAAATATCCGGTACGCATTCATGAGAATATGGATCGTATTTTCAGGATTCTTGACGATACGAATTCAAAGGCGACGTTTTTCATTATCGGTTGGATTGCCAAAACCTATCCGGACCTTGTTAAACGTATTGCTGAACGATATGAAATCGGTAGCCATACGATGAATCACCAATTGGTCTGGCAACAGGATCGGGCCACTTTTAAAGAAGATGTAAGTTCTTCTATAAAATTGCTTGAGGATATAACCGGAAAACCGGTTAAATACTTTCGAGCGCCAGGCTTTTCTATTCGGGAAAGTGAACCTTGGGCATTTGAAGTAATCAAAGAATGCGGAATAGAAATTGATTGTTCTGTTTTTCCCGCACATCATGCCCATGGTGGAATCCCTTCTTATGGCAGGGCTATTCCGAGTATTATTAAATATGAGGATGTCGAGCTAAAAGAGTTCCCAATATGTACTAAAGAATTGTTTGGGCGTCATCTGATATTTTCCGGGGGCGGATATTTCAGATTATTTCCTTATTGGCTGATAAAAAAGTGGGCGATTGAAAAACAGGATTATCTGATTTCTTATATCCATCCTCGGGATTTGGATGCAGGTCAGCCTGTTATAAAAGAACTCCCTTTTCGCCGAAAATTCAAATCGTATGTGGGGCTTGGAAAAGCAGAAAGAAAGCTACGGCGCATGTTGACCGATTTCTGTTTTACAGATATTTCTGAGGCCGCAAAACAGATTGATTGGACGCAGGCGCCGATAATAACCTTAAAGTAATGAAACCGACCGACAGGATGTTGTTGCAACTGCTTTCTGCCGCGATAAATGCACAGAATCCGACCCTCGATAGGGCATTGTCCGATTCGGAGTGGAACCTGGTATATGGACAGGCGGCAAAGCAGGGCGTTCTGGCTGTGATGTGGGAAAGTGTCCGGCGGTTGCCGCAGGATTTGCAGCTGGTGCGGAGTTTGAAACTGCAATGGGCGTATGGGGTGGAGCAGATTGTTTCTAGGTCAAAGAGGCAGATGCAGGAAGCAGCCCGTTTCGCGGCTCTCTGCGCCGATGCCGGATGCCGGTTGATCCTGCTTAAAGGAATCGGATTGTCCCGCTATTACCCCGTCCCGTTACAGCGCGAATGCGGTGATATAGATATTCTTTTGCCGGAAGGATTCGAGATCGGGAACGAGATCGCGAAGTCGCATGGGATGACGATTTCCGGCCTGGATTACAAACATAACCATATCTATTCGAATGGTATCATGTTCGAAAATCATCGTTATCTGACCTCGTTCAAGGGAAAGAACGATATCAGACGCTTGGAGAAAATACTGCAAAATGCTATAAAAGAGGGGAATTTTGCACCGTTCGGCGATGCCGGGTTTTATGCGTTGTCTCCTACGGCCAACGCTCTGTATATTACCTACCATAGCTTCTTTCATTTCTTGATCGAGGGGATAACTCTGCGCCATTTGCTCGATTGGGCTTTGTTTGTCAAGGCTGAACAGGACACGATAGACTGGATCCGTTTTTATAGTATTTGCGACGATCTGGGTTTCTCGCGGTTTGCGAATACGTTGAATGCCATTGCCGCCGATGTCTGGGGAATTTCTTTGGCAAATCCGGGTATGTCGTTTGACCGCTGTTTATTGGACAGGGTGTTGGACGATGTGTTGGCCCAAAGGAGGCACGTCAGCGGATTGCCCCTCTATAAAAGGCGGCCGTTATTGATCTGTAATATGTTGTTGTCGCGGTGGAAATACAGGCAACTATATGGACGCAGTTTTCTCGGGGAGATGATGCGATCGGTATCTGGTGTTCTATTCGATCGTTCCCCTGAATTGGAGTAAGTTACTGTTGACTCGTATTCATCGGATAATTGGAATATGAAGTATTTGCTCATCTGGGCGGTATTCCTCGTCCTGTTCTATATTTTCCTGCGGTGGGTTATTCGCCGGACGCCGGTCACGGAGGACGACGACCTGAAAGTGCGGCGTATCTCCCGCCTTCTGGAACGCCTTAATGAAAAGTGGAACCCAAATAGAAAATAATAAAGGGGCTGTCTAAAACTTGTTAGACAACCCCTTTCGATTGTCAGGTCCGACACCTGTATGCGTGTTTTGCGGCGGCTAATCCTTGCCTCGCCTCGGTCATGACGATCGTGCGAGCAGGTTTTCCTGCGACAATGCGATGATTGGAGTCTTATCTTTTGCGACGCATTCCCGGCGTTAGGCATATCGTCTAGTTTTAAGGAAAGAGCTGGAGATACTTTTTATGGTGCAATTTATTATCTTTGCAGTGCATTTCTGATAGATAAAATAGTTGGATTTTTAGATAATACGCCCTTAATGCCATAATAAGTTATGTCAATGACAATTTCCCCCCCCCTGAAATAAAGAGATCATACCCTTTTGTCGATTTGACAAAATACATTGCTGCAGTAATGGTTATTATGATTCATACGAATCCTCTGGGAGCTGCACAAGATTCATGGCTTTATACTTTCACATATACAATATTGAGGAATGCCCTTCCTTTCTTTTTTTTGTCGAGTTCTTATTTCTTTTTCAAGAAACGGAATTGGAGTAAATACATAAAAAGATTGTTCATATTGTATTTCTCTTGGTTTGTTTTGCTTTTCGTGTATGTGATTTATATAAAATTTTATAGTGCGCCAGGGCCTTGGGAGATGAAGTTATTATCCTTTTGTAAAGATTTGATATGGAATGGGGCGCTTCCTGGTGCATGGTATGTGGTTGCGAGTCTCCATTCCGTTGTGTTGTTATATTTTTTGTCTTTGAAATTGAAATTCAATAACACGGCCTTGATCGTTGTCGGTGTGTGTTTGTATTGTGTCAGTTTATTGAATTCTACATATTATGGTTTTGCGGCAGACAATGAATGCCTCATGGTTATGAACCAAGTTTTAAGCATTGTTATGCCATCACCTGCCCATTCGTTCTTTTCTGCCTTTATTTTCTTTGTTATCGGTAAAATCATTGCCGAAAATCAGCATCGAGCGAAACTTCGTTATTATGTTATTGGTTTGATCGGTTTCGGAATATTGGAGTTTGTGGAAACGGGACTTCTATATCATTTTAATTTGATAAAAGAAAATGATTATTATTTTAGATTTTTATCGGTTCGACTTAACCGATTGAAGAATAAACTTTTAGCGAATTATTTGAGAAATAGAGGTAACGATTTAGCAACTGTGCGAAATTCAGCGTTTTGCGTTGCTATACTGTCAAATAACTCTTTCATTTGCAAATATAATATCTTTTTCCGAAAGTACGAACTATCGGTGGCAATTTTATAAAATCGGCTTGCGAAAAAAGAAAATCATTCATGAGGTTATGTTATGTAACAAATAGAAAAGGTGGTCAATGACCACCTTTTCTATTTGTTACGTATACCAACTATAGGAACTGTCTTTTCCATACCCGATTTAGCGGAATATTTGAATATCCCTATTTGTTTAGCACATTTACCTGAAGGTATCTTAATAACTTGGTCGTCATAGTAAGACAGTCCATCCTCATTCAAAAATAACACAGTTAATCCTGTTGGTATCAAGTATCCTTGTTTTACTTCGTTAGCTAAGGCTTCACCTGAATCCAAAACTTGAAATACCTTAAAAGAATTTTCACTTATACATTCTCCCTCTTTTTCAAATAATGTAATTCCTTTATAAGTAGAATTTCCACCAGCTATAAGCATGGAAACAACAACCACTAGAATAGCTCCAGTGACAACACCACCAATGAATATACATACTTTTTTCATAGCTGTCCTTGTCTAAATATCATCCAAATCATTTTGGATTTTGGCTTCAATATTTTGAGAATCACGATAGCGAATCATTACCATACCTTCATAAACTCCAGAAGACTTTTCAATTGAAAGTTGTATATCTCCTCCTGTCACTTCCCATGCACTACCATATACAACCGTTCCCTGATGCACTTCCGCCATTAAAGCGGTATTGGAATCTAAATGGGCAGGGTTGTTTTCTTTTGAAATTGTCGGCTTGCCATATTTACGAGTATATAAATCCTTATAATAGTCGTAAGTATTAACAAGGGTATTCCACTCCCCACTTGGGTCAAATAAAACGACAACTGCAAAAACATTTTTTCCATCGTCTGTAGCAGTTACCCCTACCGTTGCTTGACGACCTGTAAAGTCCCCTGAAAACAAAGTTATATTGTTTTCACGACCAATTGAAGTAAATCCTTTAGATTTGAGCTTTTGACAAAATTCTGTCATACTTCCCTCAATGGGAATACCCTTAAACGAAAGGTGCTCTTGTGCCATAATGTCAATGACTGCAAAGAGTACTGTTAAGGTGATTAAAATTTTCTTCATACTTATCATATTTAATTGGTTATATAGTAGTTAATAAATTAAAGTCTTCAATAGATATTTTACCTATTGAAACAAGCCATTCAAGATAAGAAATATCATCTTTAATATCGCCAAATTTTTGTCCCTTATATTTCCCAAAATCAATAATCCTTTCTGAAATAGATATATCCAAAGTTTTTTCGACATTTGGATACAATCGTTTAAGCTCTTTAAAGTCAATTTTGAAAAGCCTATCTGTCGTTTCTAACCAATAAAGATATTGATAATCCATTTTATAAATATCCCCCAAAGATTTCCCTTTATATTTCCCAAACATAAGTATCTCATCCGCTTTGTGAATAGGAAATATTTCATCAAGAGATACGCCAGGAACATCAATTAAAACCCACTCTCCACATCCGGCACAAGGGATTTCTTCATCTTTGATATTTGGATAACACTCTTTCCTATAAGTGTCATCAGGTTTACCATTCATAAAGCATTTACCATAAGCTTTTCCATATTTACCACGTGGCTTTACTGTTTCAACTAAAAAGGTTCTATCTCGATTAGGGTCAATACGCCTCTCTTCACTTGATGAGCGTGCTAAACCCAACTCACACCGTTTAACTAAAAATGGTGTTCGCTTACCTATATTGTAATAAATGTTAAAAATATTATCGTGTGGGTACATATCTTATTCTCATTGTGGTGGACACTCAATTATCTTTAAATAATTTATCAAGTTTTTTTCTTATTGCGCCTAACGCTATATTTTGGTCATGGCTTACAGTCATTCCTATTCCACTACTTTTTACTACTGCTATACGTTGATTGTTATTGTAGTCGTAAAATGTTACTGTAATATATGTATGTCCTCCATCCCATTTTTCAGAAGTAACATGGATATTAGGCGTAAGAATGCTATCAGAACACTCCAATACCTTTGAGATATTAGAGGTAGATAACACTTTTAGATTTGTTTCTGCAATTTGATTTTGAACTGCCATTATAATATCATCTAATTCTCTATCACCTGATGATTCACTACCAAAAATAACATACTTGTACTTGCTTACATCTGCATTGCTTGATAGTACAATCCTGCTTGATGCACAAGATGTCATTAATGTTATAATAATAGCGATAGGTATAATTTGTTTGATTAATTTCATATTTTTCTTTATTCCTATGGCTCATTAAGTTCCAATAAAGCCGTTAATTACACAGAAGTGTGGAACTGCAATGCCACGTCTTTGTTGAAGGTCGTAGGAAAACCCTAATGAGCAGATGTAGTAATAGCAGCCCACGCTATAGCGTGAGAACCACTATGCCATCCTTGCTCATTTTGAAAATTTCCTACGTTTTCAACAACAAGATAAGCATAACGCTTCTTTCTTTTCTAATATGTCTTGGACGGAGTTTCCCCAATCCAAACACAAAAGTAATGAAAAGTTGTGATAATCACTTATGTTGCAACAGATTTATTTGCTCACTGTTTAAAATCGGAATTCTACAGTTTCATCCCTCTGCTTTTCCTTTGCGGTTGTATAGGTCGGTGTATGCTCTGCCGTAGCTTGTCGAATTGCTCTTTGAACCACTCGGCAATGGGCTTTCGGTCAATGGCAAGAACCAGTTTCGTCCCGTCCGTCGGGTCTTTCAGCACTTGAAACCCTGCCTTTTCGGTTTTGAACTTCCGCTTGTGTTCCTCCGAATAGAGTTCCCCTTCATATTCCAACTGCTTTCCCTTGACGAGCGTTGCCGTCTGCCTTTCATCGAACCCGACAAGGCGGCATAGGTTTTCGATACGGAGCATTTCACGGAAATAGGGAAACCATGCCGCCGCCCTTGCGACTACCGCTTTCAGAAACGATATTTCCTCCTTATGCCTCGCTTCCTTGTCGGCTATCTCTCTGCCGTGCTTTTGCTGCATATCCAACAGTTGTCGGTTATGGTCGGTCTGCATGGTCTGTATTCTGTCTTGCAGGGCTTCGATGGTTTCCTCGTGGTCGGCTACCTCCCTATGCAGGGCGGTGTTCTCCCTTTCCAGCGTCTTGACCTTGTTGCTGCCGAAAAGAGAGCCGACGCTCTCGGCGATGTTGGCGGCTGCGGTGGTTGCCGCCCCTTTCAGCTTCTCGGTCTGTATTTCTTTTTTCGCCCGTCTTAGTTCCTCCCGTGCCGTTTCTTTTTGCTGCTGCAAATCCACCACCTCCGCTTTCAGATTATCGGAGAGTTTCTGTATATCCCGATAATACTGCTGCGTGGACTTGTGGCGAGCCTTCGAGCCGTCTATGCCCCTTTGCAGCCCGTATTTCGCCATCGCTTCGGCATAGGTATCTTGGTAGGACTTCAATTTCAGCCGTGTCATAATATCATCTGCGCACAGCCTCACGGTGTCGGTCGGTTTCTTGCGGTATCGCTTCTTCGTCCGCTCCTCCCTTTTCCTGCGCTTTCGCTCTCCCTTGACGATGGGGACGAGTGTAACGTGTATGTGCGGCGTTTCCTCGTCCCTATGCAGGTGCGCCGCCACGATGTTCTCCTTTCCGAACGTGTCGGCAAAGTATTTCAGATTGTCGGCGCACCACTCGTCCAAACGTCCCTCTTCCTCTATCCGCTTCATGTCCTCGTGCGTTCCCGACACGTTGATGCGGATTGCCCGTACTTGGTTGCTTCCGATTTTGCGTGTCAGCCCCGCTTCTTCTAATCTCTGCTGTATAGCCGCCGAACGGTCTTTCACCCCGTCGGGGTATTCGATGAGCCTGCGGTTCAGATGGGTGCGTGTGGGGTCGGCGTTCTTCGGTATGATGAAACGCTCGATATGTGCGGTTGTTCCGCTGTCGCTGCCGTGCGCCTTTTCCATGTGTAAAACTACGAAACCCATATATTCTTCCTTTCTTTTTTGGCTTGTGAAACAATAAACTTGACTATCTTTGAGGGCGGCGAAATGCCGTCCTCAACGGGGTGTGCAGAGGGGCTTGCCCCTTGCCTTATTGGGGAATTTTCAGCGATACGTAGTATTGCGGCTCGGAAAATTCCCTAATAAGCTACGGTATTTTCTCCGTAAATACCCTGCGGCGTGCCGTCCGTCTGTCCGTCTGCCTTTCGGCGGTGGCTGTCCCTGCCGTCTGCTTACCCATATACCCCCACCTTATTTTTTCCCTTTCGGTCGGTGGGTGGCGGGGCGGTCGTTTCCGTTTTCAAAGGCTCTTTTGCACGGGGCGGTCGGATACAAGGTTTTCCCGATAAATACGCTCGCAGCGAAGCGAGAGGAAGATTTATCGGGAAACGGCGCAGCCGCCCGACCTTTTAGCCGACATAAAGCCCCGTGCTTGCTTTGCCTTTGTAAACGGGAATGATTGCTCCGCTTTGCTGTGTTCGGAAAATCGAATCTGCGTATCTGCACATAGTCGGTTATTAATGGATTGACTGACTTACAGATTCAATGATTCCAATACGACAGTACGACATGACTTCATGACGATATGACTGCTTGACTGCCGACATTCAGCGAAAGAAAAATCATGCTGTTCTCTTTTCGCCCGTGTATAATCCTTTCCAGCAACACTTTGCGGACTTTCGCCGCCCCGAATGATTCGATACGGAAAGCGAGGGCGGCTATCGTTTCGAGATTGTAAACCTCCGCGCTGTATCTGTCCGATATGCGGATAATGCGCCTTATGTCATATACGCTCAAAACTCCGCTTTTGCAGAGAGCCTTTATCCCAGCCCGAACCGTCGGGGCAATAACCCCGAACAGTTCGCAGATTTCCCACTCGGTCATGGCGGTTGCGCCTATATCGGCCGGCAGGGAGATATTGCCCTGCTCGTCCATCGTGATGATATTCCTTTCTTCTTTCATCGGTATTCTGTTTTTAATTAAATGGCTCGGCAGATATTCTTCTCCATATCCTCCAACTTGTGCGACAAGGTTTCCATGTCTTGGCTTATCTTTTGGGCGGTGATTTTGGCGTAAATTTGGGTGGTCTTTATGTTGGTATGCCCCAAAAGACGGCTCACCGTTTCGATGGGTACGCCGTGCGACAGAAGCACGGTCGTGGCGTTCGTGTGTCTTGCAACATGGTAGGTCAAACGTACCTTGAAGCCGCATTGTCTGCCTATCTCTTTGAGTATCTTGTTGCAACTGCCGTTACTCGGAACGGGGAAAACATGACCGTCCCGAGCCAGTCCCTTGTATTTCTCTATGATACACTTGGGAACGTCCAAAAGACGGATGTTCGATTCGGTGTTGGTCTTCTTTCTTCGGGTGATTATCCAAAGGTTGCCGTCGAAGAATGTTTGCAGGTGGTCGGCGGTGAGGTTCTTCACGTCCGAATACGCCAAACCCGTGAACACCGAAAAGACGAACAAGTCCCGTACAAGTTCATGGGTGGCATTCTTCATGGGTGCGTCCATGAGCGTCTGTATCTCCGTTTGGGTGAGGTAGCCCCTATCCACGCTTTCGGGAGAGTTGATATATCCGGCAAAGGGATTGAACGGCAAACGTCCGTCGTTTCTCGCTATCGAAACGATGTGCTTCAACGCAATCATGTAGCCCCACACGGTATTGGTGCGGCATTTCTTCTCCGTGCGCAGAAAATACTCGAAATCGTTGATGAACGTGAGGTTGAGTTCCTTTAACGGGATGTCCTCACGCTTGTAGGTATGGGGCAGGAACTCCCGAATATGGTTGCAGACCGTCCGATAACGGGTAAATGTACCCTGCGCCCTGCTGTGCCCGACTTTCTTCTCAAACTCGGCGTTGTGCTGCTCGAACAGCTTCAGCAAGGTTTCCTGCTTGATGCCGATACCGAGATAGGCGTCTTTGAGTTTGGCGGCGGTAACATAACCGTCCGTCTGCATTAACTCTTGATAGCGGCGGTTTACCTCCACACGGATTTTATCTACCGCAAGGTTGATTCTCTGCGCTTCGACGCTCTTGCCCGAAGCACGGCTGTTCTTCACGTCCCACAAGCGTGGGGGAACGTCCATCTTGCAACTGAACTGTTTAATCTCGCCGTCCACCGTGATACGGCACATCAGAGGCAGGTTGCCGTTCGGCTTCTCGCTGCCTTTCTTCACGTAAAATAATACCTTGAATGTACTTCGCATAACTCACTCCTTTTTTTGGTTACAAAATTAGTTCTTAGTGAGTTACCGACAGCTATGTAAATCAACGCAAAACGCAGAAAAAGAACATTTTAGCAAGAAATTTGCACCCGTTACGGGAGTAACGAGGTGGTAACTGAACTTCTGCACCGTTTGGCTTCGAGGTGGTATTTCGTTGGCTCTGTCCCATAGAAAAACAAAGCGTAACGAACGCTCTATCAGCTAATTCGCTACGCTTTGCCCAAATTTACTTTTTCGCTATGTGTTTATTTTAATATTTACCCAATATGCCAAATCAGAATACACTTCTGTATCTCCCTTTGACATTTCGAATACTTGCGGTTGCTATTTTCGCTTGTTTATTTCTGGCGCCCAAGGCGATGGCTGATACGAAAGATCAAGAGTATATTGTTCTTATCAGTTCTTCCACTTTTCGTGAGAAATGGGCTTATGATCTGCTTGAAACTGTAGAAAAGGCATTCAATGAAGAAAATTCGGTGAAGGTATATTCGGAGACTCTCACAACATGGCATTTCAATAATCAACAGGAAATAAATCAGAAGGTTGATTATCTAAAGGATAAATATTCTGTTCCTCCCCAAGCCGTCATATTTGTAGGCGATCCGGGATGGTACGTTTGCAAACCGCTTTTTGATACTATCTGGAAAGGGGTACCTACAATTATTTGCCACTCGATGCCGCATACGTCGGCTGATATAAATAAGTATTATAATGGTGAATATATACCTGAAGACCAGATTATCGCTACACCGGAAATGCTGGAACGGTATAATGTGACTGCCATAAATATTCCTGTCTGCATTAAAGAAACCATAGAATTGATGAAGGAGATTACTCCTGAAATGAAAAAGGTTGTCTTGTTATCGGATGACAGATTTATCTGTTCTCTAATTCGGAAAAAAGCAGAAGACATACATCAGCAGTACTTTTCTGATTTGGATATGGAATTTATTACTTATCCTCAGACAAATACAGAAACAATGCTCCGCATTATTAGTGAGTGTGGTAAAGAGACAGGTATTATCTACTGTTCATGGGTGAATGTAGCCAGTCAGAATCTGTCTGAGAAATATTATCCTGATGAGAGAATGCATTCTTATATTTCCGGTATAGTTAAAAAGCCGGTATTCTCGTTGTCTGACCAGTTCACAAGGGTTCATGCTTTATTTGCCGGTGGGCATTATATAGGCAGTTCCGATGTGGAAAGTACCGTTATCGGTGAAATTAGAAGTGCACTGAAGAAGGATGGTACATACGAGGCGAAAACGGTTGTTGCCGGTACGCCCAATACCTATCTTAATTACCAGACATTGCTTGACAAGGGAGTTCCATTAGATAACTTTCCTAAAAATGCGGTTTATTGTGATGTTCCGCCCAGTTTTATTCAGAAGAATATTATTTATGTTGTAATTGTATTGGGTACTGCTATTGTCCTGCTGCTATTTTACTTTATGCACAAGCGTATCAAGAAAGTGAGAGCAACGGAGTGGCAAGAGCATCTGCATTTGCTTGAAAATATTCTCGATAACCTTCCTATTGCAGCCAAGGTGAAAGATGTCGATAATGATATGCGCTATACTTTTATAAATAAAAAGGCTGAAGAACTCTTTGAATATCCGGCTAAGGAGGCGATTGGAAGAACTGATTTCGATATAATGCCTGAGGCTGCAACGATGATCAGGAAAGAAGATGAAGAATTGGTAAGAACGGGAATTGCCCAATTTGGTACCAGGCGTTTCTTTACGAATAAGAACGAGGAACGGTTTACTTTCCAGAATAATAATATAGTTTCATTCTCCGATGGACGTAAATGGATTCTCTATACGGCTTGGGATATTACAGACCAGAAGATTCTGGAACGTAAACTGCGTCTGGCTAAGGAAGAGGCTGAAGAGTCCAATCGTATAAAATCAGCTTTCCTGGCTAATATGAGCCATGAAATACGTACTCCGCTCAATGCAATAGTTGGTTTTTCGAGTATACTGGCCGAAGATGTATCGGAAGAAGAACGGATAGAATACCTCAGTATCATTAGTAAGAATAATGATATATTGTTGCAACTGATCAATGACATCCTGGATTTATCAAAGATAGAAGCCGGTACACTGGAATATGTCTATGCAAATATAGACGTAAATAAGATGTTATCTGAAATAGAGCAGGCTGCCAGAATGAGACAACCGAATGCGAATGTCGCTATATGTGCAGTGATACCTATGCCGGATCTTCTTTTATATACTGACCAGCGTAGAATTACTCAGGTACTGAATAATTTCATCAGCAATGCCATGAAGTTTACAAATACAGGGAGTATCACGTTTGGGTATGAAGAACCCAAAGATGGTTATATACGCTTCTTTGTGACAGATACCGGTACCGGTATCCCTCCTGAAAAAGTGGCGGATATATTCAACCGTTTTGTAAAGCTCGATTCCTTCAAACAAGGAACCGGACTTGGACTGGCTATTTCACAGAATATCGTGAAGGAACTCAAAGGCGAGATCGGAGTGCTGTCTGAGTTGGGGAAAGGTTCTACTTTCTGGTTTACGCTGCCTTATGAAAAGATGGGTGCACACCGTTCTATCCTTCCATAAGTGATTTCTAATCATTTTCTAATCTCGTATAAGTTTATTATAATCCGTTCCGGAAGCCTTAATTTTTAAGGAGTTGTACTTTTGCCTCAAAATTGATAAAACAATGATGAGGCAGATTACATTTACCCTTTTTCTTATTTTTTCATGCAGCCTGTGGGCGCAATCGAATCCGTTAAAGTTGACGATGAAGGAGGCGGAGGAACTTTTCCGTACCCACAATCTTTTACTGGTTGCCGAATATTACAATGTAGACATGGCACAGGCACAAGTGGTGCAGGCCAAATTATTTGATAACCCCGTTATCACATTGGAGCAGAATATTTATAACCGTCTGAACGGTAAGTATTTTGATTTGGGAAAAGAAGGAGAGTCCGGAGTGCAGATAGAACAAGCCATCAATCTGGCCGGACAACGCAACAAACGAATACGTCTGGAAAAGATTAATCACCAATCCGCTTTATTGCAATTTGAGGAAGTAGCACGCACCTTAAACAGTGAGTTGAAGGAAACCTGTGTCGAAATGTATTTCCTGACCAAGTCCGTGCAGATTTATGATAAAGAGATCACTTCTTTAGAGGAACTGCTGCTATTCTACAAGAATATGGCAGAGAAAGGGAATATTTCATTGTTGGAATTATCCCGTATGCAGGCATTACTGTTATCACTGAAAAAGGAGAAGAATGATGCAGTAAATGAATTGGTATCGAAGAGGGGGAATCTGAAGATGTTATTAAACTTGCCGGTCGCTCAGGAGATAGAAATACTTCTGGATGAAACGATGCTGAGCCGGTTGGAATTGTTTAGTCTGTCACTTGCCGATCTGGATTCCTTGTTACCTTCCCGCCCCGACCAGCGGTTGGCCTTCTCCATGCTTGAGGCTTCCAAGGCGAATTTGAAGTTACAGCGTTCATTGGCCGCTCCGGAGTTTGCTATTCAAGGGATTTACGACCGTGCAGGAAACTTCATCAACAATTATTTTGCAGTAGGTCTTAGCTTCTCCGTTCCTATTTTCAATCGGAATCAGGGTAATATCAAGTCAGCCAAACTGGAAATAGAAAAGAGCCTGAAAGAGAAAGAATACACAGAGAACAGGGCAAACTCGGAACTGTATGTGGCGTATTCCCGTCTGGAAAAGGCTATGGAACTTTATCAATCAGCAGACGATGACTTGGAAAAGAACTTCAACCGGCTGCTTGAAGGGGTGAACGAGAATTTCCGTAAGCGTAATATCAGTATGCTGGAATTTGTCGATTATTACGAGAGTTATAAGGAAACGAGTTTACAATTGTATGAGACCCGGAAAGATGTTTTTCTGGCCATGGAGAACTTGAATACGGTAGTAGGACGAAATATATTTAATTACTAAGCAATGGATATGAGCAGGATTTTACAGATTTTTATAGGTGCAGTACTATTCTTGAGCAGTTGCTCGACAAAAGATAATAATGAAACTTCAGTATCTCCGGAGATGTGTCTGACAGATAGTTTGATGCAAGTTGTCAGTATAGATACCGTACATACACGTATTTTAATCGACGAGTTGACACTGAACGGTCGTGTGACGTTTAATCAGGAGCAAGTGGTACAGGTTTTTCCAATGTTCGGTGGACGGGTGATTGCTGTGAATGCCGAGGTGGGAGACTACGTACATAAAGGGGAAGTGCTTGCTGTGGTCAAGAGTGGTGAAGTGGCGGAATATGAGAAACAGCTGAAGGATGCGGAACAACAAGTGGCCGTAACCCGCCGCAACTGGGATGTTGCGCAAGATATGTACAATGCCGGCATGGCTTCGGCCCGCGACACATTGCAGGCTCGTCAGGAATTGGTGAGTGCCGTGACGGAGGAAAGACGCCTGAAGGAAGTCTATTCCATCTATAATCTGTCCGATGAATCCAGATATGAGATTAAATCACCGATAACGGGCTTTGTGGTGGAGAAGCATGTGAATAAAGATATGCAGATACGCTCCGACCAGGGTGAAGAACTATTCACGGTATCCGGTCTGGATAATGTCTGGATTATGGGCGATGTATATGAGAGTGATATCCGCAAAGTAAAAGAAGGTGCTCCTGTCCGTATCACGGCATTGGCCTATCCCGGCAGAGAGTTTGCAGGGAGTATTGATAAGGTCTACCACATCCTCGATGAAGAAAGTAAAACCATGAGCGTGAGAATTAAACTTCGTAATGAAGATTATCTGTTGAAACCCGGCATGTTTACCAATATATATGTACAATGCGAATCAACGGATGATACGATGCCCTGCATTGATTTACATGCCCTGATCTTTGAGAATGGAAAGAATTATGTAGTGACGGCAAACGAAGACGGCAAGCTGCAAGTAAAGGAAGTGGAAGTGTATAAGCAGTTAAGGAACCGATGCTATATACAATCCGGCTTGCAGGAGGGCGACCGTATCTTGAATAGAAACACATTGCTGGTATATAACGCATTGAATGCTGAATAACAGATAAAGAACTTGATATGCATAAGTTTATAGATAACATCATAGCTTTCTCTTTGAAGAATAAGTTCTTCATATTCTTTTTTACGGTACTTGCGGTTATTGCAGGAATTGTCTCTTTCAAGCATACCCCGATAGATGCCTTTCCGGATGTAACCAACACCAAAGTAACTATTATTACCCAATGGCCCGGGCGGAGTGCCGAGGAGATGGAGAAGTTCATTACCATCCCTATTGAAATAGCAATGAACTCCGTACAAAAGAAGACGGACATACGCTCTACCACCTTGTTCGGACTATCGGTGGTGAATGTAATGTTTGAAGATCATGTAGACGATTTTACAGCCCGTCAACAGGTCTATAATCTATTGAATGATGCTGATTTGCCGGAAGGCGTTACTCCGGAAGTACAGCCTTTGTATGGTCCTACGGGAGAAATCTTCCGCTATACGTTGAGAAGTGAGAAGAAATCGGTTCGTGAACTGAAGACCATTCAGGACTGGGTGATTGAGCGGAATTTACGTTCCGTATCCGGTGTGGCCGATATTGTAAGTTTCGGTGGAGAGGTGAAAACCTTTGAGGTCAGTGTGAATCCCAACCAATTGAGGAATTACGATATCTCCTCTCTGGAATTGTTTGAAGCCATAGAGAAAAGTAATATCAATGTCGGTGGTGATGTGATCACAAAAAGCTCCCAAGCCTATGTTGTCCGGGGTATCGGACTGATTAACGATGTGGAGGAAATTGGAAATATCGTTGTGAAAAATGTGAAAGGTACTCCTATTCTGGTGAAACATCTGGCAGATGTGCACGAGTCCTGTTTACCCCGCCTCGGACAAGTAGGCCGAATGGATGAAGACGATGTCGTGCAAGGTATTGTCGTGATGCGTAAGGGGGAGAATCCCGGTGAAGTGATTAAAGCCCTGAAAGAAAAAATAGCCTATATCAATAAAGAAGTGCTGCCATCGGATGTACAGATCGTACCTTTCTATGATCGTGAGAACTTGGTAGATCTGGCTGTGAGCACAGTGACACGCAACCTGATAGAAGGCATCCTGTTTGTGACTTTCATTGTGTTGATATTTATGGCGGATTGGCGGACTACCGTGGTGGTGGCAGTGGTCATTCCATTAGCATTATTATTTGCTTTCATTTGCCTGCGTATAATGGGTATGTCCGCCAATTTGTTGTCCATGGGAGCCATTGATTTCGGTATTATTATAGACGGTGCGGTGGTGATGGTCGAGGGTATCTTTGTAGTTCTTGACAAGAAAGCGCGTGAAGTGGGAATGCCGGCATTCAATGTCATGTCAAAGATGGGATTGATCCGTAATGCTGCCAAAGATAAGGCGAAAGCGGTTTTTTTCTCCAAACTGATTATCATTACGGCGCTGATTCCTATTTTTTCTTTCCAGAAAGTAGAGGGGAAGATGTTTTCACCGCTTGCTTTTACGCTGGGCTTTGCTTTGTTGGGGGCCTTGGTGTTCACCTTGACTCTGGTACCCGTACTTTCGGCCATGCTGTTAAAGAAGAATGTACGCGAAAAGAATAACAGGTTCCTCCGCTTTGTTAATGAGAAATCATCCGCCTTGTTTGATGTCTGCTATGCTTATCGCAAGGTGACGATTACGATTGCTACGTTTGTGGCAGTGGTGGGACTGTATGCGTTTTCTTTCCTCGGAACGGAATTCCTTCCCCAGTTGAATGAAGGCTCTATCTATATCCGTGCCACTTTACCGCAAAGTATAGCTTTGGATGAGTCCGTCAATCTGGCAAACAAGATGCGGACGAAGCTGAGAAGCTTTCCTGAAGTGAAACAGGTGATGTCTCAGACCGGACGCCCCAATGACGGAACCGATGCCACCGGGTTTTATAATATCGAGTTTCACGTAGATATTTATCCGGAAAAGGACTGGGAAAGTGGCTTTACCAAACTGGAATTGATTGACAAAATGCAACATGAACTGGAGATTTACCCGGGTATAGACTTTAACTTCTCCCAGCCGATTACGGATAATGTGGAAGAAGCAGCTTCCGGTGTAAAGGGTTCTATAGCTGTGAAAGTCTTCGGTAAAGATCTGTATGAGTCCGAGAAAAAAGCCGTAGAGATTTATAAAATATTGGGAACCGTGGACGGCATCGAAGATTTGGGGGTAATACGAAATATCGGACAGCCAGAATTGCGCATAGAACTGGATGAGAATAAGCTCGCACGCTATGGAGTGGCTAAGGAAGATGTACAGTCCATTATCGAAATGGCGATTGGAGGTAAGTCGGCTTCCTTGCTTTACGAAGATGAGAAGAAGTTCAATATCATGGTGCGTTATAAAGAGGAATTCAGATGCAACGAAGATAAGATAGGAAAAATACTGGTACCCGCTATGGATGGTACGATGGTGCCGATTAAGGAACTGTCGGAGATAAAGACTATCACCGGCCCCTTACTTATCTTTCGTGATAATCATGCCCGTTTCTGTGCCGTGAAATTCTCGGTCCGGGGTAGAGATATGGGAACTGCCGTTGCTGAGGCTCAGAAGAAAGTGAATGCCGCAGTGCATTTGCCCGAAGGATATACTTTGAAGTGGACTGGAGATTTTGAAAACCAGCAACGTGCTACTCAACGTTTGGCGCAGGTGGTTCCTGTCAGCATTATCATCATCTTTATTATTCTTTTCATCCTGTTTTCCAATGCACGGGATGCAGGTTTGGTATTGCTGAATGTACCTTTTGCCGCTGTGGGTGGTATTGCTGCCTTGCTCATAACCCGCTTTAATTTTTCGATCTCTGCCGGTATCGGGTTCATTGCTCTTTTTGGTATCTGTATCCAAAATGGAGTGATTATGATATCCGATATCAAACACAATCTGCAGGCGAGGTTGGCGTTGCCCGATGCTGTAAAAACCAGTGTGCGTTCCAGGGTTCGGCCCGTGCTGATGACGGCTGCAATGGCGGCTATCGGCCTGATGCCTGCGGCGCTGAGTCATGGAATCGGTTCCGAATCGCAGCGACCGCTGGCCATTGTTATTATCGGAGGTCTGATCGGGGCTACTTTCTTCGCTTTGTTTGTTTTCCCGTTGATTGTCGAGATCGTTTATGGTAAAATGTTATATGATAAAGACGGTAGATTGAAGCAGAAAAAACTATAAAACGTATATTTGTGCTTTCTTTAAGTTTTAAAAACTATGGCAAAGATACTGTTGGTAGAAGATGAAGTCAATATAGCCTCTTTCATAGAACGGGGATTGCAGGAATTCGGGCATACGGTTTCTGTAGCTTATAATGGTGCGGATGGTTGGCAGCTGGCTCAGGACGAACCTTTTGACTTACTTGTTCTGGATATAATCATGCCCAAGATGAACGGACTGGACCTATGCAGGCAGTACCGCCAACTCTATGGATACGATTCCCCCGTCATTATGCTTACGGCCTTGGGTACAACAGATGATATTGTAAAAGGACTCTACGCAGGTGCCGATGATTATTTGGTGAAGCCTTTCAGCTTTCAGGAGTTGGAAGCGCGTATCACCGCTTTGCTGCGCAGGAGCAAGGAGAAAAGAACTTCGGAGCTTGTTTGTGGTGACCTTATCCTCGATTGCAATACCAGGCGTGCCCGTCGTGGTGACCATGAAATGGAACTGACGGTAAAAGAATACCGCCTTTTAGAGCACTTCATGAATAACCAGGGTGTGGTGCTCTCTCGGGTGAATCTCCTGAAACATGTATGGGATAAGAATTTTGATACGAATACCAATGTAGTAGATGTGTATGTGAACTACCTGCGTACTAAGATTGATAAAGATTATGAAAACAAACTTATCCATACGGTGGTAGGTTTGGGCTATATTATGGAATCTCATTAAACGGAGAATCGTAGTGAAGATAGGAAGTAAAATAGCGTTGTTCTATACGGGTATCACAATATGTATGCTTACCTGTATCATGGTTGTTTTCTATTTTTTCATTTATAACTATATCAATAGGCTGTACGATTCTTACCTGGCAGATAAAGCCTATCTTACTGCCCAGAAACATTGGGAAAAGGATGAAGTAGACGAGAGTAGTTATGAAATTATCCGTCAGGAATACGAAGGGCTTCTTCCCCAGGCTAAGGAAATTTTACTGAATACCGATAGCATGGAGACTGTGAAAGATACACTTGATAAGTATCTGAACAAAGAGCAGCAGAAGCGACTATTCATGGAAGAGCCGGTTTCATTCCGTTATAAAAAAGAGGTGGGTGCGGCATTGTATTACCCGGATAATGAAGGTAATTTTATAGTTCTGATACTTGCCCGGAACAACTATGGAACGGAGATACAGAATCATGTGCTTATCCTGATACTTCTTTTGTTCATTTTCAGTTCCATATCGGTTTATTTCATTGGAAGGTTTTATGCCAATCGAATGTTGGCACCGGTGAAGCGTATTTTGAAAGAGCTGCGGCGCATCCGGGGGAATAATCTGAATATCAGGATTAAGACAGCCGGTAACCATGACGAACTGGACGATCTGATCACTTCTATCAATGGTATGCTCGACCGCATAGACGCGGCTTTCAAGTCCGAAAAATCTTTCGTAAGCAGTGCTTCCCATGAACTTAATAATCCGCTGACGGCCATTCAGGGAGAGTGTGAAATCAGCTTGCTGAAAGAACGTTCGCCACAAGAATATATCAAGGCTTTGAACCGTATTTCGGATGAAAGCAAAAGAATCAGCTTGTTGATAAAATCCCTCCTTTTCCTTTCGCATCAGGATGAAGAACTTCTGAAGAATAATATGGAAGAAGTGGACCTGGCAGAACTTCTGATCATACTGTGTGCCGAGAATGAGCGGATGCAGTTCAGTAATACATTTCAGAAAGAGAACCTGCCAGTGGTAAGGGCTAATTTGCATTTGCTGAAAATAGCAATCCGTAATATACTGAACAATGCCTGTAAATATTCCGGAAAACAACCTGTAGCCGTGCGGCTGTATCCTAAGGAAGGGAACACTATTTTGGAAATAGAAGACAAAGGTATTGGCATTCCTGAAGATGAAATACAGCTTATTTTCCAGGCATTCTATCGTGCAACCAATACAAGGGAATATTCAGGTCATGGTATTGGGCTGGGACTTTCTTTGAAGATATTATCTATTTATGGAGCGAGGATGGAGATTTTATCCAAACTAAATACGTATACGAGAGTGTTGATAACCTTTAAGTGACTAATCATTAGACTTTGGTTTTAAAATAAAATGTATCTTTGTGTCGGTCAAAAATGCTATGGAGTATATTTAATATAGATATTATGAAAAAGAAAAACACTCTTTTACTTTTTTTGTGCTTGTTCAGTCTGTGGGCAGTGGCACAAGAAAAGAAACCTGTAAAGATTGCCTGTGTTGGAAACAGTATCACTTATGGCTCAGGAATTAAAAATCAGTTTCAGAACAGTTATCCGGGGTTGCTTTCCCAGCTTTTGGGTGAAGGGTACGATGTCCGCAATTTCGGAATTAGTGCCCGTGTATTGTTGAATAAGGGAGATCATCCTTATATGCACGAACAGAAGTTTCGTGATCTTTTGGCATTTCAGCCGGATATCGTTACCATTAAATTGGGAACGAATGACAGTAAACCCTGGAATTGGCGTTATGGAAAAGATTTTAAGAAGGATTTGACGGAAATGCTGGATATTCTTCAGGAATTGCCTTCCAAACCTAAGATATATCTTTGTCTGCCTGTTCCTGCCGTAAAACGGAATTTTGGTATTAACGATAGCGTAATTACAAACGGTATTATTCCTGTAATACGCAGTGTAGCGAAGAAACGTCATCTGCCCGTTGTGGATCTTTATGCACTGCTGAAGCCATATCCTGATTACTATACAGATGGTATCCACCCCAATGAACAAGGAGCTGCATTGATTGCCGGTGAACTTTATCGTACACTGACCGGTAATGAGGCGCCTGCAATTGTCACTGATCAACCTTTCCCCGGTAAGAAGTCGCAATGGGAAGGGTTCGATCGTTATGATTTTATTTGTAATGCACGCCGCGCTATCGTTGTTGCCCCCCGCAAGGTAGCGGAAGGGCGTCCCTGGATATGGCGTCCTGCATTTTTCGGAGCTTTCCCTTCGGTAGATAAGGCTTTGTTGGAAAAAGGTTTTCATGTGGTGTATTATGATTTGACTCATCTTTATGGAAGTCCGCGTGCGCAACGTCTGGGCACTGATTTCTATGAAGTCATGCGCAGATATTATCGTCTTTCTCCCAAAGTGACGTTAGAAGGCTTCAGTCGTGGCGGATTATTCGCATTTAACTGGGCGGCAAATAATCCTGATAAAGTGGCCTGTATCTATGTGGACGCTCCTGTATGCGATATGCTCTATTTCTCCGAGAACTGGGAACGTGATTTCTGGAAAGGCTTCCTTGCAGAATGGGGATTGACTGAAGAAAATGCCAAAGATTTCAAAGGAAATCCGATTGATAACCTGGCTCCATTAGCGGCTGCCGGTATTCCAGTGATGGGCGTTTGTGGTGATAGTGACAAGATTGTGCCGTATGAAAAGCACATGAAGATTGCTGCTGAACGTTATCGTGCTTTGGGAGGTAATGTCGAAATCATATTGAAACCCGGTTGCGATCATCATCCCCATAGTTTAGATAATGCTGAACCGGTTGTTGATTTTATAATCCGTAACCAACCGGATTATCAGAAGAAACAAGTGATCCATCAACGTGGTAGCCTTACTAACTCTTATCTGAAGTTTGCAAAAGAGAAAAAAGGTTGTGTCGCTTTTCTGGGTGGTTCCATTACCGAAATGCGTGGTTGGCGGAATATGATACAGGAAGATTTGAAACAGCGTTTCCCGGAAACTGAATTTACGTTCATTGATGCCGGAATACCTTCTACCGGAAGCACTCCTCATGCTTTCCGTTTTGAAAATGATGTGTTGCAGAAAGGAATGCCTGATCTATTATTTGTTGAGGCAGCGGTAAATGATGATACAAACGGATTCGATTATATCCGGCAGACGCGCGGTATGGAGGGTATTATTCGTCATGCCCGTACTGTCAGTCCGGAAATGGATATTGTCATGCTTCACTTTATTTACGATCCATTCATACCTTTGTTGGACAAGGGTATACAACCCCAGGTTATTATGAATCATGAAAGTGTAGCCAATCATTATTATGTTTCCTCTATCAATCTGGCGGAAGAAGTGGCGCAGCGTATGCGCGATGGTGAGTTTGATTGGAAAGAATTTGGTGGCACACATCCTGCTTGGAATGGTCATACATATTATGTTGCCGCTATTAACCGTCTCTTCGACCTTGAATGGAGTGGCGACGTGGTAAAGAAAACCGTCCGGGCACATGAGGTGCCGGAAAGACCGATAGATTCCTATTCTTATGATAAAGGTGTATTTGCGGATATCCGTTCCGCCAAGCAACTGAATGGTTGGAAAGTGGTGGATGACTGGACGCCTACAGTGAAAGGGAATACCCGTAAAGGTTTCGTACATGTTCCCATGTTGGTGGCTGACCGTGCCGGAGCCAGTTTTTTATTCTCTTTTGAAGGACGCGCTGTAGGTATCTTCTGCGCAGCCGGTCCGCAAGCCTGTGTGCTGGAATACAGTGTGGATGGCGCTCCGTTCAAGAAGCTGGATACATTTACTGATTGGAGTCGGAACTTATATATTCCATGGGTGTATATGCTGGAAACAGAACTGGTTTCCGGTCGGCATACCTTGCGTTTGCGTATAGCCAAAGGTGAGAGAACCGGGTGTCAGATACGTAATTTCGTTGTGAATCAGTAAGTCATTATCCCCTTCACAGTACCTCTGTGAGGGGGATAAAAACAAATTGTACCTTTATTAGTAACATTTCAGGAGCAAGGATTAACCAATCTGTCTCCTCTTCATAACATTCTTTTCAAAGTCTTTCAACTTCATTCCATACATTTGTCGTGGTTTCTTTTGTAAACGAAAAAGAACACAATAAAATCTTTGATATTAACCATTAAACAATGTACAATGAGAAAGACATTCTTTGAAAAGTGCATAAATTTGCATTTATGCCGTGTTGCATTGGTACTGCTACTTCTGGTACCTGCAATCAGTAGTCTTCAGGCTATCCCTTCTCAAAGCAAAACCATTTCGGGAGTTGTGACATCTGCCACGGACAATGAGCCGTTGATTGGTGTCAGCGTCCAAGTGAAAGAGACTTCCACCGGTGGAATAACCGATATGGACGGTAAATATTCCGTAACAGCCCAAACCGGGCAAACGCTGGTATTCTCTTATATCGGCTACAAATCTCAGGAATTTAAAGTAGGTGATTCTTCGGTTATCAATGTTTCATTAAAAGAAGATACCGAAATGCTGGATGAAGTAGTCGTGGTAGGTTACGGCGTTCAGAAGAAGAAGCTGGTAACCGGTGCTACAGTTCAGGTGAAGGGTGAAAACATTGCTAAACTGAACACGACGAACCCTCTCTCTGCTTTGCAGGGACAAACACCCGGTGTGAACATCGTCTCTACTTCCGGACAGCCGGGTGCCAGCATGAGTGTAACCATTCGTGGATTGGGTACGGTGGGTAATTCTCAGCCTCTCTATCTTATCGATGGTGTGGGTGGCGACATTTCTACTTTGAATCCTGCTGATATTGAAAGTATCGATGTATTGAAAGATGCAGCTTCGGCTGCTATTTATGGTGCGCAGGCTGCCAATGGTGTAGTGTTGGTTACTACTAAAAGTGGTAAGGAAGGTACTTGCAGAATCAGCTATGATGGTTTTGCCGGTTGGCAGACGATAGGTCGCAAATACAGTATGCTCAATGCTTCAGAGTATATGAGCATTATGGATGAAGCCCGTCTCAATTCAGGCATGTCGCCGGTGGATTGGGCTTCGCTTAGCTCCATACATGATGCCAGGGGGAATATATATGATACTGACTGGATTGACCAGGCTATTGAAGATGGTGGATTAACTACCAGCCACAACCTCTCGTTCACAGGTGGTTCCAAAACTTCTACTTATGCTATTTCAGGTGGATACACTGGTCAGGATGGCCTGATTGGTGGCTCAGATGTTTCTTATTATAAAAGATATAACTTCCGCGTCAACTCTGAACATAAGATGTGGAACGGACTGGTGACTGTGGGCGAACATGTGGGTTTTGTCTGGAAAGACACACGAGGCATGGGTACGGGAAACATCTGGAATAACAACCTGCGCAGTGCTTTCTCCGCATCTCCTATTATTCCCGTTTATGATGCTGATGGCAACTACAATTCTACGGTAAACTCCGACTGGAATGTAAACGATGGTAATCCTTATGGAAACATGATGGTGAATCGCTATAACAACAGCAAGAATGGTTCGCTCGATGCTAACGTATATGTGCAGATTGAACCCATCAAAAACTTGAGATTTAAAACGGTCTACGGTATCAGCTACGGCGCTTCCGAATACCGTGCCTATACACCGAAGTATCAGTTTACCCCGCAAACGGCCAACACCGTGAGCAAAGTGAATCAAAGTCATGGTCACGGTCTGTCGATGGTGTGGACCAATACTCTCTCTTACGATTTCAATATTGCTACTGAACATCATATCAATGCCTTGATAGGTAGCGAATTGTCTACCTATGATGGTAGTAATACCGAAGGCTCCAATACTGGTCTTATCCCCGGATTCGATGATTGGGATCATGCTTATCTGGTAAATACCAACGGCACGGAAAATAAGACAGTGAAAGGTTCTCCTTACGACTCTACCCGTGGTATGTCATATTTCGCTCGTTTGGGTTGGACATGGAAAGAACGTTATATGGTGAATGCCACCATGCGTGCCGATGGCTCATCGAAGTTTGCCAAAGGTAACCGCTGGGGATATTTTCCTTCAGTATCTGCCGGATGGACTATCTCCGAAGAGAAGTTCATGGAATCGGTGAAATCCTGGTTCGATTTCTTAAAGATACGTGTCAGCTGGGGGCAGGTAGGTAATGCCAATATCAACTGCTATCAATATCTTGCTCCTGTGTCCACCACGAATACCAATTATAACTTTGGTTCCGGTGGAGGTCAAGATGCCTGGGTTACGGGTTCTTATACCAGCCGTCTGGCCAATGAAAAAGTGAAATGGGAGACCTCTGAACAATATAATGTGGGTATCGATGCCCGTTTCCTGAATGGGCGTCTCGCACTTACTGCCGACGGTTATATCAAGAATACCAAGGACTGGTTGGTACAAGCTCCCGTATTGGCAACGGCAGGTACCAGTGGCCCTATTATCAACGGTGGTGATGTGAAAAACCAAGGTGTTGAACTGGGGCTCTCCTGGAATGACCAAATAGGGAAGGATTTCACTTATAGCGTAGGTGCCAACTTAGCATACAACCACAACGAAGTGGGAAGTATCCCTACCGAAGATGGTATTATTCATGGTGCTACCAATCAAATCTATAGTAATGCGGAAGAGTTCTACCGTGCTGAGAATGGTCATGCTATAGGTTACTTCTGGGGCTTCAAAACAGCCGGTATTTTTCAGAACAAACAGGAGATTAATGATTGGATTGCTGCCGGAAATGGTGTGTACCAAAGCAGTGTACAACCCGGTGATGTGAAGTATGTAGATGTGAATCATGATGGTGTCATCGACGCCAAGGATAAAGTAGACTTGGGTAACGGACTTCCTAAATACACATTCGGTTTCAATATTAACTTGGGTTATAAAGGTTTCGATCTTAGTTTGAACGCTACCGGTGCCGCCGGTTTCCAGATAGCTCAATCTTATCGTGACCCAAACTCCTCACAGTCCAATTACAGTCGTCAGATACTGAATCGCTGGACGGGTGAAGGTACCAGTAATCGGATTCCCCGTGTAACCTATGGTGATGTAGGTAACTGGCAATTCTCTGATCTCTATTTGCAGGATGGTGACTACATCCGTTTGCAGAATATTACTCTGGGTTATGACTTCAAACGTCTCATCTCCTGGAAGGGGCTGTCTAAATTGCGCCTCTATGTGCAGGCTCAGAATCTCTTCACACTGACTAAGTATGATGGTATGGATCCTGAAATCGGTTCATACAACGGTACAGACGGTAACAAGCAGAACTCAGACGGTACGACCAACCAGACATGGGTGTCGGGAGTAGATATGGGTTACTATCCACACCCCCGTACCTTCATTGTAGGTATTAATCTTGCGTTTTAAATCATGAAAAAGAAAAGTAATATGAATACAAAACATATATTATTAACGAGCGCGCTCGTTGTGTCAGCTTTAGCTTTCACGTCGTGTGAAGACTTCTTTGACACTTCATCAAAAAAGGATTTGAACACTGAAACGGCTTACAGTAATTTGGAATCCGCAGAAATGGCTTTAGTGGGTTGTTATGATGGATGGCAACGTACTATTTCAGATGAAGGAGTAGGTATGTATTTGCTGGCGGAGTTTGCTTCCGAACAGGCTTTTGCAGGTCTTGGCCTTTCTGATGCTAAAAACAACAATGTGATTGACCAGTTCAATCTGGGGATCGCTCCTTCATACAATGATATCTTTAATGTGGATTGGCAGAACTATTATAAAGCTATATTCCGTTGTAATCAGCTCATTGTTCAGGAAGATAATATCGACTGGGCAGGGGACATCAAGGCACAAGGACGAGTGATGGGAGAAGCACATGCCATTCGCGGTATTCTTTACTTCGATCTTGTACGTATGTTTGGAGATGTTCCTTTGCTTACCGCTCCTTCCGAAGAGAATATTCCCCGTTCTCCGGCAAGCGATGTTTATCAGCTCATTTTCGAAGACTTTAAATATGCCATCGAACATATTCCTGCCGATGCTTATCCCTTGGATAATAGCGATACTAACGATGGTCGCATCACCAAATATGCGGCAGAGGCATTGATGGCTCGTGCCTATCTTTACCATACCGGTTATTACGGTGCCGAACACCCTTCATGCACCAAGGCTGAGGCAGTGGCTGCTATCAACGATGTGGTGCAGCTGTCTCTTATACACATCTCCGAGCCCACGAGACCGGAGCCTATCTCG
>OWIX01000312.1_pt1 | contig 33201 bp, 20 predicted proteins | sample 1732851 | NCBI WGS metagenome assembly OWIX01 (sample SAMN05065761, study PRJEB22554) | human gut metagenome | biome: ENVO:2100002; feature: ENVO:00000062; material: ENVO:00002003 | host: Homo sapiens | place: USA
CTTATGAAAACATCATGATGGTAGAAGGTGAAATGAGCGAAGTGTCGGAAGCCGAACTACTGGAAGCAATGAAAGTAGCTCACGAAGCCATCAAAGTACATTGCAAAGCACAGATGGAACTGACTGAAATGGTTGGCAAGACTGTTAAACGCGAATATTGTCACGAAGAAAACGACGAAGAACTCCGTAAAGCCGTTCATGATGCCTGCTATGATAAATCATATGCTATCGCAGCTTCCGGCAACAGAAACAAACATGAACGCCAGGATGCTTTCGATGCAATCCGCGACGAATTCAAAGCACAGTTCTCGGAAGAAGAACTGGAAGAAAAAGGTGCTCTGATCGATCGTTATTATCATGACGTAGAGAAAGAAGCGATGCGCCGTTGTATTCTTGATGAAGGAAAGCGTCTGGACGGACGTAAAACAACTGAAATCCGCCCGATTTGGTGCGAAGTAGGCTACCTGCCCGGACCTCACGGATCGGCTATCTTTACTCGTGGTGAAACTCAATCATTGACTTCAGTGACTCTGGGTACTAAACTGGATGAGAAAATCATCGACGATGTTCTCGCTCATGGAAAAGAACGCTTCTTATTACACTATAACTTTCCTCCTTTCTCTACAGGAGAGGCTAAGGCTCAACGTGGTGTAGGACGTCGTGAAATCGGACATGGTAACCTGGCTCACAGAGCATTGAAAAGAATGATTCCGGAAGACTATCCTTATGTAGTACGTGTCGTTTCAGATATCCTTGAATCAAACGGTTCTTCATCGATGGCTACCGTATGTGCCGGAACTTTGGCCCTGATGGATGCCGGTGTGAAAATTAAAAAACCTGTATCGGGTATCGCTATGGGATTGATTAAAAACGCAGGTGAAGAAAAATATGCAGTGTTGTCTGACATCCTTGGAGACGAAGACCACTTGGGCGATATGGACTTCAAAGTGACAGGTACTAAAGACGGTATCACAGCTACCCAGATGGATATTAAGGTAGACGGTCTGTCTTACGAAATCCTGGAACGCGCCTTAAATCAGGCAAAAGAAGGACGTATGCACATACTCGGTAAAATAGAAGAAACAATTTCCGAACCACGTACTGAGCTGAAAGATCACGCTCCTCGTATCGAAACAATGACTATTCCGAAAGAATTCATCGGTGCTGTAATCGGCCCGGGCGGAAAAATCATTCAGGGAATGCAGGAAGAAACAGGTGCAACAATCACTATCGAAGAAATCGACAACGTGGGTCGCATCGAGATCTCAGGAACTAACAAGAAATCGATTGATGACGCAATCCGCTTGATTAAAGGTATCGTTGCTGTTCCCGAAGTAGGTGAGGTATACAAAGGTAAAGTTCGCTCTATCATGCCTTACGGTGCATTTGTTGAATTCCTTCCGGGAAAAGACGGTTTACTCCATATCTCTGAGATTGACTGGAAACGTCTTGAGACTGTAGAAGAAGCCGGCATTAAAGAGGGTGACGAGATCGAAGTGAAATTGATCGATATTGACCCGAAGACAGGTAAATTCAAACTTTCAAGAAAAGTTTTATTGCCACGTCCGGAAAAGAAATAAATAACACTAGTCTTTACTGACAGAGTGATAACCTGGCTATTATTAATAGTCAGGTTATTTTTTTTATGGACAATCAGTATAAAAGTCATTCTTTCATTTTGATATTACGAAAAGTTTATGTTGCTTTGTCATAAGAAAATCCAATTAACCTTTAAAATCTATTCATGCCAAGCAACAACAGCCTTCACACCATGGACTTATTCAGCCAGTTCTTTCAAGAAAACCAGAAGAAGTTTCTGTCGTTTGCTTATTCATACACCCGAAATAAAGCCGCAGCCGAAGATATTCTGATGGAAGCAATGGTCAGCCTGTGGGAGAATCGCGAAAAATGGGAAAAAGATTCCAACCTGCATGCATTGCTGCTTACTATCATCAAAAACAAATCACTCAATTATCTTGAACACGAACAAGTGCGTATGAAAGCTGAAGAGGCGATCAATACACATAAGCAACGTGAACTCGATCTCCGTATCTCCACCTTGGAAGCATGCGAACCTGCGACTATTTTCGATACTGAGATACAACGCATCGTATATAAAACACTTGAACAGCTGCCGGAACAAAGCCGCCACATTTTCATATTAAGCCGTTATCACAATACTCCCAATAAGAAGATAGCCGAACAACTCGGCATTTCTATCAAAAGTGTAGAATTTCATATCACCAAAACATTGAAGCTGTTGCGTCTCGAACTCAAAGATTATCTTATATCCCTACTTTTTTAAAAAAAACTTCATTTTCTTTTAGGGTTGTCCCAGGGTATCCTGTTATATATACAGAAGGAGGAAATAAAGCCTCTGACAATACATAAACTAAAAACATTTTATGGAACAGGAACTGCTATACAAGTATTTTAAAGGAACCACTTCTGAAGAAGAAGAAAGGCTGATTCTGGATTGGGTGGATGCCTCCCCCGAGAATCGGAAAGCATTTCAAAAAGAACGCATGCTATATGACATAGCCTTATTCACAGACGAAAAACAGATGAACCGGAAAGATAGAAAAGCCCGGATCATCCCTATGCTGAGGTGGAGTGCACGTATTGCCGCCGTAGTCATTGTAGCCATCAGTTTCGGATTCTTGTTTAAGAACTATCAGTATGAAAAATCAGCCTGCCAACAAACCATAACAGTACCTGCCGGACAACGTGCACAAATCACACTGGCGGATGGAACCAAAGTATGGTTGAACTCCAAATCGACCTTAACCTATGCATCCAACTTCGGTCGTAAAGAAAGAAATGTAGAGCTGGATGGAGAAGCCTATTTTGAAGTAGCCAAGAATAAAAAAATACCATTCTTCGTCAATACGGAGATTAATCGGGTGAAAGTGGTAGGAACCCATTTCAATGTCTGCGCCTACAAAGGCAGCAACGAATTTGAAACGACTTTAATTGAGGGAATTGTCGACATCTATCCGATAGGGAGTGATCAGGTAATTACCCGGTTGACAAAAGACGAATTTTTCGGATCGTACAATGGAAAATATAAAAAGACCACTTTGCCTTCGTACGAATATCTGAGATGGAAAGAGGGATTATACTGTTTTGATGATGCACCCTTTAACAGCCTGCTCAACAAACTGGAAAAATATTATAATGTGAACATCAGCGTGAGAAACCTGAACATACTCAACTACCGTTGTACCGGTAAGTTTAAAGAACAGGATGGCATAGAACATATCCTGAAAGTTATTCAGAAAGATCATAAGTTCACCTATAGTATCAACGAAGAGAAAGACAGCATCATCATTGAATAGAAATAAGGAAAGAGCTCAATATAAACCTTAAATTAGTACGAACCATTAAAACCAGATACGCATGAAAAAATAGAAAAGAAAGTCCATTATTCTCAAAAAAGAGAATCGGAAAGTACCCCCATACTTTCCGATTCGAAACAGTCAAAAATCGACCTTAATCAATTTATTAACTTAACACGTTACAAAGATATGAGAAAAATTTCTTTGCCGAGGCATTTATGCCCAAAAAATTTTGTTTCAAAACAAATATTGTTAGCCATGAAGATCACTTTATTCCTTCTCTTTTTCGTAGCATTCCAAGCTTACAGTGAGAATGGATACTCTCAAAGCACTAAAATAAGCATACCGCGTTCTAGCCTGAAAGTAAGCGAATTACTATCAAAAATAGAATCTCAGACAGAGTACCTGTTCGTCTACAATAAAAAAAACGTAGACACCAGACGCTGGGTAAACGTGCAAGCCGATAACAAAGCTGTATCCGAAGTTCTCGACCAAGCATTCAAAGGTACCAACATTAAATATGTGATGGAAGGTAACAACATTGTTCTGACCAGAAACAATGATAATGCCATAACTGCACAACAGGACAGAGTAACCGTAAAAGGAGTTGTTACTGATCAGAATGGTGACCCCATCATAGGTGCCAATGTACTCGAGAAAGGTACTACCAATGGCTGTATCACCGATATGGAGGGTAATTTCACCCTCAATGTACCCAGTAACGCCACTCTTGCAATCACCTATATCGGTTATCAGCCACAAAATATCCAGGTGAACGGACGGCAGAGTTTCAACGTTAAAATGCAAGAGGAAGCCATGGCACTGGAACAGGTAGTGGTAACCGCTATGGGTATCAAGAAGAAAGAAGCTTCCTTGACTTACTCAACCCAACAAGTGGGCGGTGACGAATTGACCCGTGCCAAAGATCCGAATATGATTAATGCCCTTGCCGGTAAAACAGCAGGTGTACAAATCACTAAAAGTTCATCCGGACTGGGTGGTTCGGCCAAAGTTTCCATTCGCGGTAGCCGTTCGATCAGTGGAAACAACCAGCCTCTGTATGTTATCGATGGTGTACCGATGCTGAACAGTAGCAATGAACAAGCTTCCACAGCTATTGGTGGTACAGCCGACGCAGGTAACCGTGATGGCGGTGACGGTATCTCAAACTTAAACCCGGACGATATTGAAAGTATGAGTATCCTGAAAGGAGCCTCTGCAGCAGCTCTCTATGGCTCACAGGCTGCCAACGGTGTGATCTTAATTACCACAAAGAAAGGCAAAGCCGGTATTCAAAAAATCACTTTCTCTTCTAATCTGACTGTAGACCACGCCATTTGTTTGCCCGAATTCCAGAACAATTACGCCATGGACCCTGAAGCCAAAAACAGTTGGGGAAAGAATCAAACACTGAAAGATTATAATAACGCCGATAATTTCTTTCAGAATGGTGTAACAGCCATCAACTCCGTATCTTTTATGAACGGCAGCGAAAAGATGCAAACTTATTTCTCTTATGCCAATACTACAGCCAAAGGTATCGTTGAGAAAAATAAGATGCAAAAACACAACCTCAACTTCCGCGAAACGGCTAACTTCTTTAATGATTACCTGAAGCTGGATGCCAACGTGAACCTGATGACACAAACTATCAAAAACCGTCCCACCTCCGGTGGCTATTATATGAATCCGTTGGTAGGTCTCTACGGTTTTCCGAGAGGTGAAGATTTATCCGAATACAAGAATAATTTCGAAGTCTTCGATCCTGCCCGTAACATGAACGTACAGAATTGGTATACTTCTTATCAAGACATGGAACAAAATCCCTACTGGATTACCAACCGCATCAACAGTAATGATAAACGCACACGTGCGATCGCTTCACTAACAGCCAACGTAAAAATTACCGACTGGCTGAATATCCAGGCACGCGGTACAGCCGACTACACACACGACCAGTATCAACAGCGCATGTATGCCTCTACCGCTCCTGCCTTAGCGGGGCAAAACGGACGTTACATCGACCTGAATCATACTGAAACATTGTATTACGGCGACGTCATGGCTATGGTAAACAAAAAATGGAATGACTTTTCATTGAACGGAGCCATCGGCGGCAGTATCAACAGTACAAACGTAAACTCCCTGAGACTGGATTCTAAAACAGCTTCCCTGTACTATCCGAATGTATTTACGGTAGCCAACATTAAAATGACACAGGCTGCCTACATCGACGAACAAATGAATCAGAAGCGAGTGTTGCAGTCTTTGTTCGGAACCGCTCAGTTGGGTTGGAAAGAAAGTCTGTACCTGGATGTTACCGCACGTAACGATTGGTCGTCAACACTGGCCTATACCAAGCACAGCAGTTTCTTCTATCCCTCGGTAGGTCTGTCATGGGTACTGAACAATACAGTGAAACTTCCCGAATGGATTTCTTTCGGTAAGATCAGAGGTTCTTGGTCTAAAGTTGGCAATGACCTTCCATTGTTCATCAGCAACACGATCCCTGGCAGCAATGATATCATCGGAGCAGGTGGTGCCATCGTGACTTACTCCAAAGCCCCCTTCAACGATCTGAAACCGGAAATGAGTACTTCTTATGAAATAGGTACCGAATGGAGATTCTTCAATTACCGGCTCGATTTCGATATTACTTATTACCGCACCAATACCAAAAATCAGTTATTCACATTGCCTTCATCGGCAGGTGCCGACTATAAATACTATATGGTAAATGCCGGTAATATACAAAACGAAGGTGTTGAAATCACTCTTGGAGCTACTCCGGTAATGAACGATGCTTTCCGTTGGAAAACCCAATTTAACTTCTCCACCAACAAAAACAAGATTATCAAGCTTCATCCGGATCTCAAGACATTCGTTTATGGTGACGAAAGCTTCTCTTCTTCTTACTCCATGCGTTTGGTAGAAGGAGGTTCATTCGGCGACATTTACGGTAAAGCATTCGAACGTGACGAAAATGGCAAAGTGGCATTTACTACAGATAAAGACGGAGACAAGATCCCGAACGTTATCGGTGGCGGCAATACAGAAAAAGTAGGCAACTGTAATCCGGACTTTATGTTAGGATGGAGCAATACATTCACTTATAAAGGTTTCTCACTCTACTTCTTGATCGACGGACGTTTTGGCGGCGATGTACTCTCACAGACTCAGGCCGAACTCGACCAAAGAGGTGTCAGCCTGAACAGCGGTAAAGCCCGAGATGCAGGATATATCAATATTGACGGAACACAAGTGAAGCCGAGAAAATTCTACACCGCAGTCAGTGGACGTGACGGATGTACGGAGTACTATATGTACGACGCTACCAATATTCGCCTCCGCGAACTCTCTTTGGGCTACTCACTCCCTCAAAGCTGGTTGGCTAAAGCCGGCGGTGCATTTAAAGATGTCCAGTTGTCATTTGTAGCCCGCAACCTGTTCTTCATCTCAAAGAAAGCTCCGTTCGATCCGGATGCCGTTCTTTCGACAGGTAACGATAATCAGGGTATTGACGTATTCGGCATGCCGACTACCCGTAGCTTAGGTTTCAATATTAAGTTCACATTCTAAAAGAGATTCATCATGAAAAACAATATCAAATATATAGCAGGCATACTCTTAGGAGGATTGATCGGATTTTCAGCTTGTACTGATTCTTTTGAGTCGTTCAACACCAACGAAGCAGGATTCGATAATGATAGTAAAAAACAGGATTTCAATTATTATGGCATCCCTTTGGGAATCATTCAGCAAGGAATCTACTTCAACTACGACTGGGGAAGCGGCAAGAACTGGCCTTTTCAGACCATGCAAAACCTGGGGGCAGATCTATTCTCGGGATATGTGCATGACTTCAATCCCTTCAACGAAGGAAAGAACAACAGCACTTACTACATGATGGACGGCTGGAACGGTTCTACATGGGATAATACCTATGGATACATTATGCCGGAAGTACAGAAATCAGAGACTATTAATGAAAAAGACAATATAGGGTTCTTCGGTATTACCAAGATACTGAAAGTGGAATTAATGCACCGCTTATCCGACCTGTATGGACCGATCGTCTATACTCAGTTCGGATCAAAAACGGGTTCTACACCCGATACGCAACAAGAAGCATACAAAGCTTTCTTCAATGACCTGGATACAGGTATTGCCAAGATACGTGAATATCAGAAAGCCAATCCGGACATTGAAAGTTTTGCAAAATTCGATATCCTGATGCCGCAGGGAAAACGCACATTCAGCGAATGGATACGGTTCGCAAATTCTCTCCGTCTGCGCCTGGCTGTCCGTATTGCCATGGCGGACTCTAAGCTGGCTGTGGCAGAAGCCCAAAAAGCACTTACGGATGAAGAAGGATTGCTGGAAGGCAATGATGAAGTCGTAGCCGTTTCTACCTCTTCAGGTTATACTAATCCTTTCGGAGAAATCAATAAAGCATGGGGCGAAGTGTTTATGAACGCCAACATGGAGTCTCTATTAGTGGGTTACGAAGATCCCCGCATGGAAAAGTATTTTGATAAAGCAACCGGCTCTGATGCAACAAGCCTTATCGACTATAAAGGTACTTACAAAGGTATCCGCCAAGGAACAGGCTTTAGTCATAAAAACTACAACGGACATTCAAAAAGTACCATTACCCAACAGACAGACGCCGTACTGATGACTCCTGCCGAAGTATGGTTCCTGCGTGCCGAAGCAGCTCTGCGAGGCTGGAGCAACGAATCGGTGAAGGATTGCTATGAAAAAGGCGTAAAAGCATCATTTGCACAATGGGGTGCTGCCGGTGCCGAAGCATATCTGGAGAGTGACAGAAAGCCATCCGACTATGTAGACGCTTTCAAAGCAGCCAATAATGTGAAAGCAGTCAACACACTGACCCCCAAATGGGACGATGCCGCCGGCAATGAAGACAAGCTGGGACGCATCATTACACAGAAATGGCTTGCCATGTTCCCTGAAGGAGGAGAAGCTTGGGCAGAACAACGTCGTACAGGCTATCCGAGACTATTCCCTGTATTGGTCAACCAAAGTGAAGGTACGGTAGATACCAACCTCGGACCACGTCGACTGAACTTCTTCGTAGGTATCAAAACGACCAATCCCGAGCAATATACCCAATTGGTAAATGCATTGGGCGGAATCGACAACTGCGGCACTCGCCTGTGGTGGGACACCGGAAGAAATTTCTGACACACAAAGGTATAAATTTTAATTAGTGGGTTTTCTTCGTATTAGTTGCGGGGAAAAGATTGGGAAGGGGCAAAGTCGAGGGGGACTTTGTCCCCTTTTTTATTAAAAACAGAATCAAAATAGCAAAGAATGAAGAATCCAGATCATGACCTATAACAGATTAACAATAAGCATATTACTCGCCACAAGACGTTTCAAAAGACGTTCGTCTGATGCAACAAAGATAAGATGCTTTTTTTACTTGTGCAAATCTTTTCGCATCGTTTTAATTATCAGTCATTTATCTATTCCCTTTGCATTTTGTACAGAGAGCAAGAATCCTGTTTCAAAAGACGAACGTCTTTTGAAACACCACCTGTGTATTCAAGACAGTTATATCTGATTGGAATACACAAACTTACGCATAATAAAAGTTGTATCAAACAGTCTTTACCGACTTATACCCTTATGTATAAGTCGGGCAAGAGATTTTGATCTGATTATTCATTAAATAAATTTAGAATGAACAAACTTTTGATTATGCGGACACACCTCCTATGGATCGGAGTAATGACGGCATCCAGCCTTTGGTTGAGCGGATGCACGCAAGAAGAAAAGTATCCATTTTTTCCGGAAAAAGGTTATGATTCCGGTACTGTAATCCCTATTAAAATCAGTATGGCTGAAAATGGAGAGTACGATTCCTATACTCCGGAAAACGACATGGCTCCTCGTTACAATGCTCCTCTGATTGCCGAATGGGCAGGAGTACAAACTCTAAGCCGTACCCGTACAAAAGAATCTCCGGAATATAATGGCCCCAGAATCGCATCTATGGAACTGACAGAAAATACTCCTTCCACCCTAACTACCCGTGCAAACACTCTGTCTACAGGTGTTTACTTTCGTCTGATCGTGTTCCGAAAGTCAGGGAATAACTATGTGTTCCAATCGGCTGCAGACTATACCTCAAATGGTGCTTCTTCACCTGTACTGAAGAAAGGAAAATTACTCACACGCTCAGGAACGATCCGGGTCATCGGATACTCATTCAATACAACTGCGGCATTGGGGGATATCCCCGCATCATATACATATAATACCACCAAGATAGATATCCCCAACATGAATAATGACTTTATGACTTATGATTCAGGAGACATAGCCAATGTGAACAGTCTTAATTACAATCTTCCGGTAACATTCAAACAGAAACTGTGTAAACTGACAATAAGCATTAGTGTAACCGGCTTCACAAGTAATACCATCAGCGGGTGTACAGGGGTATACGTAAAGCAGGGAGGTAATTCAACCTCGTGGGTAATTGGCAGTTCGGCAGTGGCTGCTAATACCAGCAACACAGCTTCATTCAACCCAAACACTAACCAGACTACTACGATACGCATGGTTCCTTTCGCAAGTTCCCGGACAATAACAGTACACTTCAACAAACTGACAGTAGGAAATCTAATTGCTAATAATGCGGATAATATCGATATTGCTTCAACTCAGAGTGTCCAATTGAAAGAGGGAATGAGCTATACAATGAAAATCCAGTTTAAGAGAAGCCCCGGAATAAATGTTCCGGCAGGTAGCATCAATCTGAGCAATCCGAAAAAAGCATGTACCAATGATGATAAGCAAAAGTTATCAAAATTGGTATTTGCCGACGGCAATTTAAAAAGTACCGGTGCAAGCAACAATTATGTATGGGCAACCAACAAAGAATATGGCTACTATTACCAATGGAAAAAAGACTATAATGGAAACAACATCGATCCATGTGCCAGACTAAATCCCACAACTTATGGTAGTGGTTGGCGGCTACCTACACGCAATGAATTAGAAAGATTGGGAAGATGCAATAATGTAAAAAAGGTCTCTAATGGAGTGAATGGTTTGTGGTTCCTAAATGCCACAACCGGTATTTTTTTACCGTTAAGTGGCTGGCGTAATAATAACTCGGGAACAACGGCAGAAGACTGGCCTGGAACGTTTGGTCAATATTTTACAGATGAATCAATTAATACTAATGATTGTTATAGATTGGATATATCTCCCGGTGAAGGTAAAACCGATGTCAATAGCACACCAAAGAAAATGGCATACACAACTCGTTGTGTCAAAGGACCTAAACTATAATATTCCCCTTAAATAAAAGAAGAGTAAAAAAACAAAGACAGAAACAGTGCTGATAACCTACTGCCTATTTTTTTCGGAGATATTCCGTAAATTACAAAATACAAGGCAACTAATTCATTTCGAATCAGTTGCCTTATTTATATTTTAATCATTTCTCCAAAAAATTCCGAACACCTCAATCGAGGGAGAAGTCTAAAAGAAATCCCCTACTATTAGATAGTCAGTACAACTCGTCAGGAATCTATTATGAACCAACTTTGCAAGCATTGCCATACCCTGGATACACCAAGTCTTTCGATATTAGCAACCACACATACTCTGATAGTAACCGTCCAAAAAGCAAGTATAAAACTCAAACAAAAGAAAAGTTCACTTCTCTAATAATAAATATCTTATGTTATAAGAATCATGTTTCAAAAGACGTACGTCTGATGCAACAAAGATAAGGCGCTTTTTCCATCTGTGCAAATTTTTCTACATCGTTTTAATTATCAGTCATTTATCTATCCTCCTTGCATTTAGTGCGGAGAGTAAAAATTGTGTTTCAAAAGACGTACGTTTTTTGAAACACAATTGTGTATTCAAGACCGTTATATCTGATTGTAATACACAAACTTACGCATAATAAAAGTGGTATCAAACAGCCTTTCCGGACTCATACGAAGATGTATAGGTCCGCAATGCGTCTTTGATACGATTATTCACTTTAATATCTTAGTATATGAATAGAACTTTTATTATGCGAGAGTGTCTCGGTAAAGCCTTATGGCTGTGTTTTTGCCTTTCGATAACAGGATGTGCGGAAGATGACAGAATGACTCCCCTGTCTGCTGACAGCGGGGATACTGCCGACGAGTTAATTCCCATCCATATCAGTCTGACAGGTGACAACGACTATCATTCTTCCTCTTTTAACGACGCTTCGACCCGTAGCCACTCTCCCCTGATCGCCGAATGGGTGGGAGTAAAAGCTTTCTCACCTACACGCACAGGAGAGCAACCGGACTACGAAGGTCCCCGGATAGCCTCGATAGAACTGACGGAAGATACCCTGCCCCGTGTAAGTACCCGTGCAACAGTGCCTGCGGGAGTCTATTTCCGGCTGATTGTTTTCCGGAAGTCCGGAAGTGACTATGTCTTCCAGTCGGCTGCCGATTACACCTCCAATGGTACGGGCACTCCTGTACTCAAACAAGGGAGACTGCTGACACGCTCGGGAACGATACGTGTGGTGGGTTACTCCTTTAATACCACTACAGCTGCCGACTTGGGAACTATGCCTTCCACGTATGCCTACAACAGCAGCACAGTGTCTATCCCTGACATGAGCAAGGACTTCATGACCTTCGATTCCGGAGATATAACGAATGTAAATAGCCTCAGCCACAATCTTCCGGTGAGTTTCAATCAGAAGTTGTGCAAACTGACAATTACCATCAGTCCTACCGGATTTCCAAGCAATACGATCACCAATTGCACGGGTGTATATGTAAAGCAAGGTGGAAACTCCACATCATGGAAGATCGGCCCTTCGACCAATGTGGTAGCCGCCAACACGAATAATACGGCGGCATTCAGTCCGAACACGACCCTGAGTACAACCATACGCATGGTTCCGTTTGCAGGGGCAAGGACCATTACAGTGCATTTCAATACGCTGACAATAAGCGGACGGACCGTGCCCAACAATACGGAAATCACCTCCACCCAAAGCGTGCAACTGAAAGAGGGAAAAAGCTATACGATGAAAATACAGTTTAAGAAAGCCATCGGAATTAATGTACCCTCCGGAAGTATCAATTTAACTACAAATGGTTGTTCCTCAGCCGATAAAACAGCGTTAGCCAAGCTGATCTGGGCAGACGGGAATCTGAAAAGCACAGGATCTGCTAATTATGTGTGGGGGACTTATTCAGAATATGGATATTATTACACATGGAAAAGTACATATACGGGAAATACATCACTCAATAATACCGATCCTTGCCCAAAACTTAAAAGTGATTACGGAACGGGGTGGCGTACCCCTTCAAAAGATGAAATGGACAAGTTATCCAGATGTACGAATAAAGCTGTTGTAACCAGCGGAGGTAATAAGGGATTTTGGTTTATGAACTCAACAATAGGACTTTTCTTACCATTTGGTGGATCTCACGGTGGCGCTACAGGAAGTAAGACAACTCCTCCAGGCAATGCCGGTTCAGAAGGAGCTTACTGGTGCCTTGATGCTAATGGTTCAACATATGGTTATCTACTATATTTTACTACTGGTGGTGAATCCCGAACGGGCCACTATCCAAAGACTAATGGACAATCTGTCCGTTGCGTGAAAAACAAATAATAATATTCACTTTTAAACTTAACAAATCATGAAAACCGAACTTAAAGGCTGGCTTGCGGACAATACCGTGACCACCGACAACAAAGAAGACAAAATCCTGGTATTGGAAAGCGCCGGAAACCTGACACTATCCGATGTACTGGATGAAATGAAGAAAGAAGATACCGGCTTGCGGGCAGAGACTTTAAAGCATGCCGTCGACCTCTTTCAGCGTACGGTATCGGAATTGGTACTGAACGGATACTCTGTCAATACGGGGCTATTCCGTGCCGTACCACAGTTTCGCGGGGTAATAGACGGTGGAGTATGGAATCCTGAGAGAAATTCTATCTATGTTTCCTTCAATCAGGATAAGGATTTACGTGAAGCTATCGCACGGACCGGAGTAAAGATTCTGGGAGCCAAAGGTGACTCGGCCTACTTCATCGGTGGTGAAGACGCCGCCACCCGTGCTACGGACGGTAGTGCAACTGCGGGACGTAACTATCGTCTGCAAGGAAAGAATATTAAAGTAACTGGTACAGATCCTGCCGTAGGTATCGTCTTGATTGATGAAAAAGGCACGGAAACGAAGCTACCGATGGATATGATAGCAGTAAACAACCCTTCGGAAGTATTGGTGCTACTTCCTGCCGACTTGAAAGACGGAACCTATGAGCTGCGACTGACTACACAATACTGCCACAGTTCGCAGACAATGCTAAAAACGCCGAGAACCGTCAGTCGATTTATCAATATCGGCGCATCCCAGGGGAGTGGTGATGACGATATTGTAGATGATCCAACGGCCTGATAGTAAACATACCGGCACATTTCATATCGTCCCGCATTGAGAAAATTCAATGCGGGACAATTTTGTATAATGCGTATACAGCATTATCTACGGATCGTATACTACTCTATATACGTACCGTATACAGAGTTGCATGCGGTGCGTAAACAGAACGATCTGTTTCCCATATTCAGTTAGCCACCATTGCCTCTGTCGGAGTGACCCCATAAAGTGTACGGAAACATTTAGTGAAATAGGCGGGCGAAGTAAAACCGGTCATATAAGCTATCTCACTGATATTGTACTGCCGGGCTTTAAGCAAAAGCATTGCTTTATTGAGCCGGTAATTCCTCAGGTAATCGGTGGGGGAAACCCCGAACAGTGTTTTCATCTTCCGGTAAAGGTGCACCCTCGACAATCCCAAATGTTCACTCAGGTCTTCGATGCTGAAATCGGAGTTTTCATATTGCGTGTCGACAATACTCAGCAGCTTGTCCCTGAACAACTCGTCTACCTTCATCAGTTTGCATACCTCCACATTGTCCATCGTACCGGCCCGGAGATTCTTCATATAAGCTTCCTTCATCTTCTGCCGTTCCGAAATCATGTTGATGATACGTATTTTCAGGAAGTCGATGTTGAAAGGTTTGGGAATATACTCGTCTGCCCCCTCGGCAATGCCGTAGATGCGCTGGCTGTCTTCGGACAAGGCTGTCAGCAGTATGATGGGGATATGGCTGAAAGCAAGATCGTTCTTCACCCGGTTAACCAACTGGAACCCATTCATACCGGGCATTAATACATCGCTCAGAATCAAGTGAAAAGCATCACCCTGTCCCAACAAGTCCAATGCTTCATTACCATTACCTGCCACTTCTACCTGAAAATTGGCGGACAGCTCTTTCCGTAAGCTATATCGTACATCGGGATCGTCTTCCACGACCAGGACGTGGTAATCATAGGTTTTAGAAAGCATTTCGTTGACCACCGTCGTATCCACCTCCATATCGTGATAACTGAGATTGAAGCGATCGGTCTCTTCCAGTATATACTCGTGTGTATAGTGGGTGATATCTTTATAAAGCCGGACGCTGAATAAAGTATACTCTCCGGGTTGACTCTCTGCACGGATTTCACCGTCATGCAGGTCGACATACTCTTTTGAAAGATTGAGTCCAATGCCAAAGCCTACTGTACCGAAAGTCTTATTACCGGTATAGAAGCGTTCAAACAGGTGTTCCATACTCTCTTTTGAAATTCCCCGCCCGTGATCCTCCACTTCCAGCAGGACAGTTTCCGCTTCACCGGTAATCCGGACAGAAATATCTCCCCCACTATCCGAATATTTAAAGGCATTCGAAATGATATTTACCAACACCTGCTCTATCTTATTGACATCTATGTAAATGTTCAGTTCGTCAATATTGGTAGAGAACCGGTAATGAATCTGCTTCTCTTCGGCAATACCGGTAAAGTAGTCGAAAACTTCCCTTACCATACCGATCAAATCTACCTGACGCAAAATCAATTTCATCTTATCGTTGTCGATTCTTCGGAAATCGAGTATCTGGTTGACAATCCTGTAGAGCCGGTCTACATTCCGTTTCATCAAAGCCACGTCTTCTTGAATAGAAGGATCAAGCTTGGAGTTCTTTATCAATTTATTGACCGGTCCAAGTATCAGTGTAAGAGGAGTACGGATTTCATGGGAGATATTGGTAAAAAATTGTAGTTTCTGGTTGGAGATATTCTCAATCTGGCTATTCTTGACAGCCAGTTCTTCTTTTTGAGCTTCTACAAGCTGATTTTTATCATGCAGTTCTTTATTCTTATTTTTAACCCGGAGGTTCATGTACATTACATATCCCAGCAAAGGGATAATGAGCAACATCAATGCCAAAATCAGGATAGTAGAGTTGCGCAGGAACTTGAAACGAGACAATAAATTATCTTCTTCCTGCTTCTGCCGGTTGATTCTTTTCTGGTAGTGGTTGAGTTGTTCGGACTGTGCCAAAATGGTCTTCGCATTCCCCCGATTGATAATGGCAGTGTTCAATACATAGTTTTTCTTCACCTTTTCTCCATTAATAATCTGCATGGCCACCTGAATGGAAATAGCACCTCCGGTAGGGTACTGGAACGAGGCTTCCAACTTCTCATCGGCTACGGCTTGCAATCCGGCACCGTCACCATATACCCCGTCGATACCTATAAACCGGATACGTTTGCCGGACACGGAATCACGCTTCATGATGACGTCCCGGGCAGCAAGCGCCATCACGTCGTTGTGGGCATAGACCAGATCGATGTCGGCAAAAGTAGCTAACCTGTTGACAGCGTCATAAGCACTGTTATAATGCCATTTTCCAAAAACCTGAGTCACCTGAAAATTCTTATCACTACGAAGATGATCGATAAATCCATCATGACGCTCCATAGCAGGCGACGAACCTTCCAGTCCCCATATCTCGAGTATTTTGGAGTTGGGGGGCAATTGTCCGTTAATGTATTCACCAATGGCAGAACCAATGTTGTAATTATTAGCACCGATAGAGACCGTATATTCATCCGATTGTATCTTACGGTCGTGAATAATGGTAGGAATACCTTTCCGATAAGCTTCTACAGCCACATCGGTAATGGGAACAGCCTCGTTAGGCGAAATGATGAGTACATCCACGTTCTGGGAAATCAATTTCCGAATCTGAGATACCTGTCTGCTGCTGTTGTCCATAGCATTATATACCACCAACTCTACGTTGCGGTAATTGGAGGCCTCAATCTGCATTTCGAGCAATACGGCTTCGCGCCAGGAATCGGAGGTACACTGAGAAAAACCAATGACGTACTTTTTGTCTCCTTCCTCTTTGGGTTGGCAAGAGGACAAGAATATAGATAAACCTGCAAAAAGCAGAAAGGCCAGTCGGAATAGATTTGTGTTTTTCATGTTGCGTTTTCCTTAATAATACATATATAAGACGTCCTGAAGCAAAGAAACAGGACGCCTTTTCCGGAAAAAATGAACGACAAGGTGTATCGGGACTCTGTGCCACTCTGTGGTGAACGATGACACGCCTCTGCCTACATCTTCCCCTTTCTATCCGTCGACTTTACCAGATAGACTTTACCGAGAACACTTCCAGGTTCTTAACTTCTATGTTGTTACCCCAGAAATGGAGCCCTTCACGATTGCCCTCACGCGGACTGCGCTTCATCGAATACGAATAGGCTCCCCCGTCAATAAAGACTTCGATGGAAGTGCGATCAATGTAGATGTCGGCTGTCAATTCCATGCTGGTGCGGTCGTCAGGTGAGTAGAACACTCCATTGATCAGGTTGGAGTTCATGTCATAGTCCACCAGAGACTGACCGTAAAGATTCAGTCCGGCACTGGTAGCATGTGACAGTTTGATAGTTGTTCTGATCCGCAAACAATCCTTACCGGAGAACGCCTGTAAGCGTTGATTGGCCGCATCAGAGCTAAGTGAAGTCCAGTTTCCTACAGGCTGGAACAGTTGCTCGGTCTCTCTGACAGGCACACTAAACAGACGAACTCCCTTTGAAGTAGTGCGGAGTGTCAGTTCGTTGGGCAGCAACATCATTCCATTGAACGGCATACCGTCATGTGAGATTCGTCCCCATCCTATTTGTATGCGACGTCCGTCACTGGCAGGTATGTTACTATAAGTCTGGGCAGCATACATGCTTCCGGTATAATAATAGTATTTGCCGGCTTCCGGGGTAAACGTCTGTCCATCGAATGAGCCCAGCATATAGGTACCGGAAGCTCCGTACATCACCCATTTAGTGTGATTCTTATCGCCATCTACCGGTAATTCAAACAATTCCGGGCATTCCCAGAATCCGGTTACATGACTCTTATATTCCCAATTCTTCAGGTCGGCAGAATTATAAATCGAGTGTCCGTCCCGTTCATTAAGTACCATCACCCAATGTTTGCCGGGAGCATACCAGAAGACCTTCGGGTCGCGTGTATCCTTACTGTTCCATTTCGCTTTCGAGTCTATCACCGGGTTACCTTCATACTTGGTAAACGTACGTCCTTTATCGAGACTGTAAGCGATACACTGCCGCTGTTTCTCCGGATTATCCACTGTATAGGCAGCTACCAATGCCGGTTCGTTTTTCTTATTGAATCCGGCGGTATTATCATAATCGATCACGGCCGAACCGGAAAAAATAGTTCCCAGCTCATCGGGATGCAGAGCATCCGGCAGTTCCTCCCAATGTACCAGATCACGGCTCACGGCATGTCCCCAATGCATATTTTCCCATTCCCGTTCATAAGGGTTGTGCTGATAGAAAAGATGGTATTCACCTTCGTAAAAAACCAGTCCGTTAGGGTCGTTGATCCATCCCCGGCGAGTGGTGAAATGAAATTGCGGACGGTTTTTTTCTGCATACAAGCTATCTTGCCCCGCAATCACATCGTCCTGATAGATTTTCTCCAATCCGGCAGACTCCCCTTCATAGCTGATGCGAAGTGTCTTTCCTTTCCAGGAAGAGACATCGCAGAATACCCAGTAGTCGGGTTTCTCGTCAGCCAGACGGATTACGAAGTTACGTTCCGGAGTACCTTTTACCTCGAATGTCATTTTCTTCCGGTCCACTTGGTGGGAAACAGGAAGGTTGATATACTTCTTCGTTATCTTCAGCGTAACGTCGCCGGCAAATGAAGCAAACAGGTTACCGGCAAGCAGCGTTGCGGTAAAAAATAATTTTGTAGTCAAATGCATAGTTTTATTTTGTTAGTTAATAATGGAAAACCTGAGTGCAAGTTTACGGATTTTTTCAGGGATATGCTATCACTCAGCGTACAAAACGTATCACGCAAGTTACTTCAAGGGGGGACTTTACGGTAACATGGATGTAACGAGTTTGTCACTCAGCGTTCAAACGATCGTAAAGGGCACGAAATCTTACTCCTCTACTTTTGCATCAAATTATTAACGCATACTAAAAAACATGAAACGAGTTCTGAAGCTAGTATCATCCATTCTTTTATTATCAGTCATGGGCGGTCATCTCTACGCCGACGAAAAAGCAAACGTAGTAAAACAAGGTACGATCCGGGGACGTATCATCGACACTTCCAAACAAACACTACCGGGTGCCTCGATCTACATCGAGAACCTGAAGACAGGAGTTATCAGTGACGTAAACGGTTTCTATACCTTCGCCAACCTCAACCCGGGGACTTATACGGTAAAAGTAACTTATGTGGGATATGCCCCCGTAGAAATGAAAATAACCATTCCCGAAGGCAAGACACTCGAAAGAGATGTCATACTGAACGAAGGAGTCGAATTGCAGGAAATTGTAATAGGCGGTGCTTTTCAGGGACAGCGCCGTGCCATCAACTCACAAAAGAGCAGTCTGGGCATCAAGAATGTAGTTTCTGCCGACCAGGTAGGCAAGTTTCCGGATTCAAACATCGGAGATGCACTGAAACGTATTTCGGGTATCAACGTACAGTATGATCAGGGTGAAGCCCGTTTCGGACAGGTACGCGGTACATCGGCGGACCTCAGTTCGGTCACCATCAACGGCAACCGCATTCCTTCGGCCGAAGGGGATACACGCAACGTACAACTTGACCTGATTCCGGCCGATATGATTCAGACCATCGAAGTCAGTAAAGTGGTAACTTCGGATATGGATGCCGATGCCATCGGCGGATCTATCAATCTGGTCACCAAGAATTCACCCTATAAACGGACGCTGACAGCTACTGCCGGTTCGGGCTACAACTGGATCAGCGAGAAAGCACAGTTGAATCTGGGACTGACTTATGGCGACCGTTTCTTTAACGACAAACTGGGGGTCATGTTATCGGCTTCCTATCAGAATGCCCCATCGGGTTCCTACGATACCGAGTTTCTTTGGGAGAAAGACGACAAAGGAAACGTATATATCAACGACTACCAAATACGCCAGTACTATGTAACCCGTGAACGCCAAAGCTATTCGGCAGCCTTGGACTGGGATATCAGCGAAAACCACAAATTGATGTTTAAAGGAATTTTCAATAACCGGAACGACTGGGAGAACCGATACCGCACTACTCTGAAAGATATGGATGAAGAGGGAAAAGCAACTGTACGCGTACAGACTAAAGCCGGTACGCCGGACAATCGCAACGCCCGCCTGGAACGCCAACGCACGATGGACTTCACATTGGGAGGCGAGCATCTGTTCGGACCGGTGTCTATGGATTGGAATGCCAGTTACGCCAAAGCAACAGAGGAGCGTCCGAACGAACGTTACATTGATTTCCAACTGAAGAAACAGCAATTCGACATGGATCTGAGCAACGAACGCGAACCGCTGGCTACACCAAAGTCCGGTTCTACAATGACACTGAACAAAGATTTCGGCCTGAAGGAACTCACCGAACAACAGGAAGACATCAAGGAAAAAGACCTGAAATTCTCCATGAACTTCAAACTCCCCTTCCGGAACGGAAACAAACTGAAATTCGGTGCCAAGGTGGTACGCAAAACCAAAGATAAAGAGGTAGACTTTTATGAATATACTCCGAAAGATGAAGAGGCATTCATGGCCAACAGCCTGCAGAACACGGTAGATCAAACCAACAAAAACTTCATGCCGGACCATAAATATCAGGCAGGCATTTACGCCGACAAACAATATGTAGGTTCACTGGACCTGAACAATCCCTCCCTCTTTGACAAAGAACAGGTGCAGGAAGAGTTAGCCGGTAACTTCGAAGCACGTGAAACCGTAAGTTCGGGCTACATCCGTTTCGACCAGAAGCTCACGGACAACGTAGAACTGATGACCGGGCTCCGCATCGAAAACACCAGCCTCAGCTATACCGGACGCACGTATGACGACGAAACAGACCAAACCTCGAAGACTGCCCGAGAAACGAACAGTTACATCAACTTCCTCCCGTCACTCCTCATGAAATGGAACGTAAACGAGGATTTCAAAGTACGCGGTTCGTTTACTCAGACATTGTCACGTCCGAAGTATTCTGCCCTGGTACCCAGTGTCAACATCAAACGTTCGGATAACGAAGTGACAGTGGGTAATCCCGGCCTGAAACCTACTCTTTCTTATAACTTCGACCTGAGTGCGGATTATTATTTCAAAAGTATCGGTCTGGTCAGCGCAGGAGTATTCTATAAGAAAATAGACGATTTCATTGTCAACCAAGTGTCTACAAACTACGAATACAACGGCAACCTATACAACCGCTTTATCCAGCCCAAGAATGCGGGTAATGCCAATCTGATAGGTATGGAACTCTCTTACCAGCGTGATTTCGGATTTATCGCTCCTGCCCTGAAATGTATCGGTTTTTATGGCACTTACACCTTCACTCACTCCCGTGTGGAAGACTTCAACTTCGAAGGACGCGAAAATGAAAAGGATCTGAGCCTGCCGGGTTCTCCGAAGCATACAGCCAATGCATCGCTCTATTTTGAGAAAAATGGACTGAACCTCCGCCTGAGCTACAACTTTGCATCGGCCTTCATCGATGAAATGGGTGAAGATACCTTTCACGACCGCTATTACGACCGCGTGAACTATCTGGACGTAAACGCCAGTTACACTTTTGCGAAACACTACACCCTCTATGCCGAAGCAAACAACCTGCTGAACCAACCCCTCCGCTATTATCAGGGGACTCAGGACCGCACCATGCAGGCTGAATACTACGGTGTAAAGATTAATGCCGGATTTAAGATCAACTTTTAACCGGCTATCAGAGGAGGTTGAACCCACGGTGCACCGCCGATCAGAAAACGGTGCACCGTTGATCAGAAAACGGTGCACCGTTTCTAAAGGAACGGTGCACCGTGGGTCTGAGATCAAAACCGTCTTCTCGCATCACTGACGAAAAAACGTATTCAATTCATTAATAATCAATATAAAAACTCATATTTATGAAATTAAAAAACTTACTGATACTACTGTTTATCTCCATTGTCGCAACCGCTTCGGCCCAGCTCAAGGATTACTCTATGTTTGACAAGAAGTTTAACTTCTACATTGCTAACGACCTGGGACGTAACGGCTACTACGATCAAAAGCCGATTGCCGAATTAATGGGAACTATGGGTGAGGAAATAGGACCGGAATTTGTGCTGGCTGCCGGAGATGTCCATCATTTCGAAGGAGTACGCAGCGTGAACGACCCGCTCTGGATGACCAACTTTGAACTGATTTACAGTCACCCGGAACTCATGATCGACTGGTATCCCGTACTGGGAAACCACGAATACCGGGGCAACACACAAGCTGTACTGGACTACAGCGGAGTGAGCCGCCGCTGGACCATGCCTGCCCGTTACTACACCAAGACATTCGAAGAAAAAGGAGCCACCGTCCGCATCGTCTGGATAGATACTGCTCCTCTGATCGATAAATACCGTAACGAAAGCGCAACCTATCCCGATGCATGTCATCAGGATATGAACGGACAGTTGGCCTGGCTGGACTCGGTGCTGACTGTTGCCAAAGAAGACTGGGTGATCGTTGCCGGGCATCATCCGATCTATGCCGAAACCCCGAAAGACCAGAGCGAACGCAGCGACTTACAGAGCCGCCTCGATCCTATTCTGAGAAAGCATAAAGTAGATATGTACATTTGCGGACATATCCACAACTTCCAACACATCCGCGTACCGGGAAGCGACATCGACTATATCGTAAACTCTGCCGGATCACTGGCACGCAAGGTGAAACCGATTGAGGGAACTCAGTTCTGCAGCCCCGAACCTGGCTTCTCAGTCTGCTCCATTGATAAACAGGAACTGAACCTGCGGATGATCGATAAAAAAGGGAATATACTTTATACGGTAACCCGGAAAAAATAAATCACTCTCTTGAAAAATGCACAATTTTGAAAGAGCCGGCTTCTTCGTGACGAAAGAGCCGGCTCTGTTTATTATTTATCAGTCTTGGGCCTCAAATCATCTTTGGGAATCGTAGACTCATTGCCGTCACGCATAGCCATATAGTGAGGCGACATGATTTCGACGCCCGCTTCATTAAAGCGATCCTGAATATTCTGATGCAGGTCCGAATATATCTGAGCCAATTTATCCGCCTCACGGATATAAGCATTGATTTGATAAACCGGATACCAGTCACTCAACGAAGTTTCAAGCACAAAAGGACGCGGATCGTCAATCACCCCGGGAGTATTCAAGGCAGCCTCTATCAATAGCTGATGAACCTGACGCCAGGGAACATCATATCCGATGGTCACTTCCGAGTGAATAATCAGACCGTATTCGCGGGCCGAAGCGCTATAGTTCACTGTATGGGATGACATGATAAACGAGTTCGGAATGGTTACCACCTCATTCTTCGGTGTCTTGATCCGGGTCACCAAAGGCGTTTTCTCGATTACATTCCCGGTAGTATCATTCAGCTGGATCCGGTCGCCCAGTTTAAAAGGACGCATATAAGTAATGACCAGCCCCGCAATCACATTACCGATTACCGTGCTGGATCCTAAAGAAATGATCAGACCGACAAAAACAGATATCCCCTGGAATACTCCATTCTTAGCCCCCGGCAAATAAGGATAGATCATCGCAATCATAAAAGCATAAAGCAGAAAACGGATGATATGATAAGTAGGCATTGCCCAGTCGGGATAGAAGCCACCGAACTTGAGCCGCCCCGCCTCTACCTCACGGGACAAGTAGTGAACCAAGCGCACCAGATACTTAACGGCAAAACAGATGATAAGAATGGCAAACAAATTGGGAATATAATCGACTATACCTACCAGTATGTTCTTGATCGGGTTCCAGATATACGAAAATATCTGATAGGCCAGCCCCTTGGTCTGTGGGAAGATAGCGAACAAAAGGGGAACGGTAATCAACAATTGGAGAAGCATGATTACGTAGCGCAGCAAATTGGAAAGGAAGATCAACAGGTTGACCTGCCGCTGCGTATCCAATAACTCGTAATTCTGAATGGAGATCGGCTTCAGCCTGGTATCCTTCAGCTTTTGGATACGTACCTTCAGTTTACGGAACAGCCAGCCTGTAAGCCAAAACAACAGATACTGCCCTGCCAATACCAGGACAAAATACAGAATACGCTTACCCAGTTGCCACAAACTATGCTCCTCCTTCAACTCTTTCAGTTTCTGTACTACAATCTTCCGCTTATCCGTTGCCAACTGCTCGCGCGAACGTCCTTCCCATAGTCCGTCCTGGTCGGTAAACGAAGCAATGACTTTATTGCCGTACATCAGATCGGTTACGATATCGCTGCTCTCGATATAGACAGAATCGGGATGCAGGGTAAACCGTTTACCCAGCTGCATGATGGCCGCATCGATCATTTCGGCCCGCTGCAAAGGGGTATATCCCCCACGCTTGGTATACAAATAAAACAATGTATCGCCTTCGACCACTACCGGTACTCCCGGCGTAAACTGGCGAAGTGAGTCGATACGTGCCCTTTGCTGAGCTAATTTCACAGAGTCGGCAGCAAAAGCTTTCAGCCTCATCTGCTCCATTTCCATACGCATATTGGCTTCGCTCAGACGCGCTTCCTCCAGCTCTTTCTTCATATCTGCCATCCGTACGGAATCCGAATCGTTCCGAACTGCGGTCCGGGTAGCCACACTATCACCCGTCAATATCTCACGAACCGCCTTTCCCAACTGTGCGCACATATTGTTGGTCACCAACAGAAACAACAAAAGGCCGAATAATCTGTTCTTTTTCATATCAAAAACTCATAAAGTAATTGTCACCGGAATGGATAAACGTGCCAAACATACAGATTGTTTTTGACATAGCATAGATCGAAATCATTATATTTGCACCCGAATCCGTAATTTAAAGGTATAGACATGGATATATTACTGCTTATTGGAGGATTACTCCTCATTTTGATAGGTGCCAACTGCCTGACAGATGGTGCTGCGTCCGTAGCCAAGCGATTCCGTATTCCTTCCATCGTAATCGGCCTGACTATCGTAGCTTTCGGAACTTCCGCCCCGGAACTGACCGTTAGCGTATCGTCCGCCCTGAAAGGTAGCGCGGACATCGCCGTAGGTAACGTAGTGGGAAGTAATATCTTCAATACATTGATGATCGTCGGGTGCACCGCTCTATTTGCTCCTATCGTAATTACCCGGAATACTTTGCGGAAAGAGATTCCGCTATGCATTCTCTCCTCCATCGTCCTGCTGATATGCGCCAATGACGTTTTTCTGAATAAAGCTTCCAGCAACATACTAAGCATCTCGGACGGACTGATTCTGCTCTGTTTCTTCACCATCTTCCTGGGCTACACATTTGCCATAGCCTCACCCACAAACAATACTCAACCGGAAGAGGAAATCAAAAGCCTCCCGATGTGGAAATCCGTACTTTTCATTCTGGGCGGATTGGCCGGACTTATTTTCGGGGGACAATGGTTTGTAGAGGGAGCAAGCAACATCGCACGGCACCTTGGCGTCAGCGAATCTGTTATCGGACTCACACTGGTAGCCGGAGGTACCTCCCTACCGGAACTTGCTACATCGATAGTGGCTGCCTTGAAAAAGAATCCGGAAATAGCCATCGGTAATGTGATCGGCAGTAATCTGTTCAACATCTTCTTTGTATTGGGATGCAGTGCTTCCATCACTCCCTTGCGGCTGACAGGCATCAATAACTTCGACCTTTTCACCTTGGTCGGTTCGGGCATTCTGCTCTGGTTTTTCGGATTATTTTTTGCCAAACGCACCATCACACGGATCGAAGGAAGTATTCTGGTGTTATGCTATATAGCCTACACCACCTATCTGATCTATCAGATTTGATAACATCGAGACACATAGTTTTTAGTTTTCGTACGTGGTAATTTAAAGATTATCACGTATCTTTGCCCCCTCATCATAAATACAAGCTATGGCCATTACAATTAAAAAGGTATCGACAAAAAGAGAACTTAAAAAATTCATTCGTTTTAATTACGAATTATACAAAGAGAATCCTTATTCCGTACCTGACCTCTACGACGACATGCTGAATACATTCAATAAGAAGAAAAATGCGGCATTCGAGTTCTGTGAGGCCGAGTACTTTCTGGCTTATAAAGACGGAAAAATCGTAGGGCGCATCGCAGGTATTATCAATCACCGTGCCAATGCCACCTGGAACAAAAAAGATGTCCGTTTCGGTTGGATCGACTTCATCGACGACCTTGAAGTATCTTCCAGACTTCTGCAAACCGTAGAAGAATGGGGTAAATCCAAAGGGATGGAGAACATTCAGGGCCCTCTTGGATTTACCGACTTCGACGCAGAAGGTATGCTGATCGAAGGATTCGACCAACTCAGCACCATGGCAACCATCTACAATCATCCCTACTATCCGCAACACATGGAGAAATTGGGATTTGAGAAAGATGCCGACTGGGTGGAATACAAAATTTATATTCCTGACGCCATCCCTGAGAAGCACCAGCGCATATCCGATCTTATTCAGCGTAAATATAACCTCAAGATAAAGAAATATACCTCATCCAGAAAGATTGCAGCCGATTACGGACAAGCCATCTTTGAGTTGATGAACGAAGCTTATAGTCCGCTGTACGGATACTCTCCGCTTTCGCAACGGCAAATTGACCAATATGTTAAAATGTACCTTCCGATTGTCGACTTGCGAATGGTAACCCTGATCACAGATGCGGAAGACAAGTTAATTGCCGTAGGCATTTCAATGCCTTCACTTTCGGAAGCGTTACAGAAATCGCATGGACGCCTTTTGCCCCTCGGATGGTATTATCTGCTAAAGGCATTGTTCATGAAACGACGCGCCAAAATGCTTGACCTGCTGCTTGTAGCCGTGAAACCGGAGTACCAAAACAAAGGTGTTAACGCTTTGTTATTTTCCGATTTAATTCCGGTTTATCAAAAATTAGGTTTTATCTTTGCAGAAAGCAACCCCGAACTGGAAATGAACGGAAAGGTTCAGGCACAATGGGAATACTTTAAAACCGAACAACATAAACGTCGTCGTGCGTTTACTAAGAAGATAGACTAAAAACAATGGAAGAGAACGAACTGATATCTGTAGACAACAACCCTGTAGAATATACAGACGACAACATCCGCCACCTGAGCGACATGGAACATGTGCGCACCCGTCCGGGTATGTACATCGGTAAGCTGGGCGACGGTTCGCATCCCGAAGACGGAATATATGTCCTTCTGAAAGAAGTTATTGACAACAGTATCGACGAGTTCAAAATGCAATCCGGCAAGAAGATCGAAATCAGAGTGGAAGAGAATCTTCGTGTCAGTGTACGCGACTACGGCCGCGGTATCCCACAGGGAAAACTAATAGAGGCAGTCAGTGTGCTGAACACCGGTGGTAAGTATGACAGCAAGGCTTTCAAGAAAAGTGTCGGACTGAACGGTGTCGGCGTGAAAGCTGTCAATGCTTTGAGCTCAAACTTTGAAGTACGTAGTTACCGGGATGGTAAAGTGCGTTGCGCCACCTTTACCAAAGGAGAGTTGGTGACAGACCACACAGAAGATACGGAAGAAGAAAACGGTACTTACATCTTCTTCGAACCGGATGAAACTTTATTCCTGAATTATAGTTTCCGTCCCGAATTTATCGAGACGATGCTGCGCAATTACACATACCTGAACACCGGGCTGGCAATTATCTATAATGGGCAACGGATCCTTTCGCGCAATGGCCTGGTAGATTTGCTGAATGATAACATGACAGCTACCGGCCTCTACCCCATCGTACATCTGAAGGGCGAAGATATCGAGATAGCCTTTACCCATACCGGACAGTATGGAGAGGAGTACTACTCATTTGTAAACGGTCAGCATACCACTCAGGGAGGTACCCATCAAAGTGCTTTCAAAGAACACATCGCCCGCACCATCAAAGAGTTCTATAACAAGAATCAAGACTATACTGACATCCGTAACGGACTGGTAGCCGCCATTGCTGTCAACGTGGAAGAACCTATGTTTGAAAGCCAGACCAAAATCAAACTCGGCTCTACCAATATGTCGCCGGGAGGCATCACAGTAAATAAGTTCGTGGGTGACTTCATAAAACAGGAGGTAGACAATTTCCTCCACAAGCATGCCGATGTAGCCGAAATCATGTTGCAAAAGATACAGGATTCGGAAAAAGAACGCAAAGCTATTGCCGGAGTGACCAAACTGGCACGTGAACGCGCCAAGAAAGCCAACCTGCACAACCGGAAGCTGCGTGATTGCCGCGTCCACCTGAACGATGTGAAAGGCAAAGGGCTGGAAGAGGAATCGTGCATCTTCATCACCGAAGGTGACTCGGCAAGCGGCTCTATCACCAAAAGCCGGGATGTGAACACACAAGCCGTATTCAGCCTCCGCGGTAAGCCTCTCAACTCTTTCGGCCTGACCAAAAAAGTAGTTTACGAGAACGAAGAATTCAATCTGCTGCAAGCTGCATTGAATATAGAAGACGGTATTGAAGGCTTACGCTACAACAAAGTGATCGTGGCTACCGATGCCGATGTGGATGGTATGCACATCCGCTTGTTACTGATTACTTTCTTCCTTCAGTTCTTCCCCGATCTGATAAAGAAAGGACATGTATATATACTCCAAACTCCTCTCTTCCGCGTACGCAATAAAAAGAAAACGCTTTATTGTTATACCGAAGAAGAGCGTGTAAATGCTATTAAAGAGCTTAGCCCGAATCCGGAAATCACCCGTTTTAAAGGTTTGGGGGAAATCTCGCCCGACGAATTCAGACACTTTATCGGCAAAGATATGCGTCTCGAACAAGTATCGCTGCGCAAAACAGACACGGTAAAAGAACTACTCGAATTTTACATGGGTAAGAATACAATGGAACGGCAAAACTTTATTATTGATAATCTGGTTATAGAAGAAGACATCGCATAAACATGAGAAGAGCTATCTTTCCGGGAACGTTCGACCCGTTTACCATCGGACACTACTCCGTAGTTCAACGCACCCTGACATTCATGGACGAAGTGGTCATCGGTATCGGTATCAACGAAAACAAGAATACATACTTTCCGATCGAGAAACGTGTGGAAATGATTCGTAAGTTCTATAAAGACGAACCCCGGATCAAGGTCGAATCTTACGATTGCCTGACGATCGACTTTGCCCGTCAGGTAGATGCCCAATTCATCGTTCGCGGTATCCGTACCGTGAAAGACTTCGAATACGAAGAAACAATTGCCGATATCAACCGGAAACTGGCCGGCATTGAAACCATTCTGTTATTTACCGAACCGGAATTGACCTGTGTCAGCTCTACCATCGTCCGCGAACTGCTTGGCTATAATAAGGATATCAGTATGTTCATTCCCAAAGGGATGGAAATGTAATAAACCCATGTGATCATGAAAAGAATAATATACCTGCTTATCGGTTTGTGTTCCGTTTTGGGACTACAGGCACAGAACTTTGGCTCACCCGCCATGCGAAAATTACAACTGGCAGAGTTCGCCATCTCTAATTTATATGTAGATACGGTCAATGAAAACAAACTCGTTGAATCGGCCATCATAGAAATGCTGGCACAACTCGACCCTCATTCCACCTATTCGGATGCCGAAGAGGTGAAGAAAATGAATGAACCGCTCCAAGGCAATTTCGAAGGGATAGGTGTACAGTTTCAGATGATCGAAGATACGTTGCTCATCGTACAACCGGTGAGTAATGGCCCGTCCGAAAAAGTAGGTATCCTGGCAGGAGACCGTATCATCGCGGTGAATGACACAGCCATAGCAGGCGTAAAAATGGGAACAGAAGAAATCATGGGACGCCTGCGGGGCCCCAAAGATTCGAAAGTAAACCTGACCATTATCCGCAGAGGTGTGAAAGAACCGCTTTTATTTAATGTAAAACGAGATAAAATTCCAATCCTCAGCCTGGATGCTGCTTATATGATTCAGCCTAAAATAGGATACATCCGTATCAACCGTTTTGGAGCAACTACCGCCGAAGAGTTTCTAAAAGCCCTGAAAGAGTTGCAGAAAAAAGGGATGAAAGACCTGATTCTGGACCTGCAAGGCAACGGAGGAGGTTATCTGAATGCCGCCATCGATCTAGCAAACGAGTTCCTGGGACAAAAAGAACTGATTGTCTACACAGAAGGACGTTCTGCACAACGCAGTGAGTTTTTTGCCAAAGGCAACGGAAACTTCCGTAACGGACGTCTGGTGGTATTGGTAGACGAATATTCGGCTTCGGCAAGTGAGATTGTGACTGGTGCCATTCAGGATTGGGACAGAGGAGTGGTGGTAGGACGCCGTTCTTTCGGTAAAGGACTGGTTCAACGCCCGATCGACCTTCCGGACGGTTCTATGATCCGCCTGACCATTGCCCGCTACTATACACCTGCAGGACGTTGCATACAAAAGCCTTATGACAGCAGCATCAACGAAAAACCGGGAAAAGGAAAAAGCAGTGAAAGCAGCATCAAAAAATACAACCAGGATCTGATCGACCGGTATAATCATGGCGAAATGGTCAGTGCAGACAGCATCCACTTCCCGGACTCACTGAAATGCCAGACTAAAAAACTGGGACGTACGGTTTATGGTGGAGGAGGTATCATGCCGGACTACTTCGTTCCGGTAGACACAACGCTGTATACCGACTATCACCGTAACCTGGTAGCCAAAGGGATAGTCATTAAAACCACAATGAACTTCATCGAAAAGAACCGAAAGGCTTTATTGGATAAATATAAGACATTCGAGAAATTCAATGAAAAGTTTGAAATCGACGACCAGCTATTGAACTATCTGAGAGAAGCTGCCGATAAAGAAAAGATTGAATTCAAAGAAGAGCAGTACAACAAAGCCCTGCCACTGATTAAAGCTCAGCTGAAAGCTTTGATAGCCCGTGACTTATGGGATATGAATGAATATTTCCAAGTAATGAATGCCACCAATAAGAGTGTGGAGCGGGCACTGGAAATCTTAAATGACAAAGAGTACGAAAAGATATTGAAATAACGTTTCTATAACGGAAAACGATATACGGTGAATGACGAACAGACTATGCTTCCTGCAGCCTGTTTGTCATTCACCGTATGTCGTCAATAACTTATTGTAACCTTCTTCTTCTCACCGAACAACCACTTGTTAAGCCAGCGATTCACATAAATATTGGCTACCGCACAACCGGCCCCTATCACAGCTCCTGCTGCTACATCCGACGGGTAATGTACCCCTTCATTCATTCTTGAGAATCCCACAGAACATGCCCAGAAAGCAGATGGAGCTATCACATACCATTTAGGATAGCGGATACTCAAAGAAGTAGCCAGTGAAAAGGCTGCTGCCGTATGACCGGAAGGAAACGAAGGACTCGATTCATGACTACGTGCATCTACCCGATCCGGATAACGGTCGTAGGGACGCTCACGGTCAAAAGCATATTTCATACCATACGTAATCACGACTGCCTCGGCCACACTCGTACCGATGTAAATGGCATCTTTCAGCAGCTCTTTATCTTTATCGATACCTGCATATACAGCCATCGCCACCGGTACACCTACCGCAATATAAGGTGCCGATTTAGAAAAGGCTTTGCTATAATTCCTCGCAAACTTACTATCAAGACTGTTTATTTTATGTAACGTATTGATATCCCAGTTCTGAGCATATCCCCCTACCGAAGAAAGCACACAAAAACAAATAAGCACAAATTTCTTCATTTTTCTACTAATTTACTATTTTGCAGCAAAGATAGATTAAAAAGACAGAGTTTTCGCAAAAAAAACCTATCTTTGTTCCCTAAGTATTATTTACCCTGACACCTAACTTTAATTCATGGCCAGAGAAACTCAATGTAATAGACAGACAGATTGTGCGCAATGTCCCAAAGCTACAGAAGGCATACTTGTTCACCGGAAGTTTCCCAAAGGACAACATTTTCCGCCCGACAAATGCACACAAAATTGTATCCTGTTTATACTACAAGGAGAATTACTGGTCAACAGTGAAGAGTATCCCGGCACCACATTACGTGAAGGACAATTTATTCTCCAGTCCATCGGCTCCAAATTAGAATTGCTGGCACTAACAGACGTAAATTATGTAGTGTACTGGTTCAACGAACCACCCCTAATCTGTGAACAGCGCTATCATGATATCCTGCAACAATCAGAAGCTCCGCTAACTTATACACCATTGGTTATGACACAACGCATAACCAACTTCATGAAAGATATTTGTGATTACCTCGATGAACAGATGCCTTGCGGCGCATTCATCGATCTGAAATGTCAGGAACTGATGTATCTGATCATCTGTTATTACCCGATACCCCAGTTGAGCAAGTTTTTCTATCCCATCAGCAGCTATACGGAAAGTTTCCAATATTTCGTCATGCAGAATTACGAAAAGGTGAAAAACGTAGAGGAATTTGCACACCTGGGAGGCTATACCACTACCACTTTTCGCCGTTTATTCAAGAACATGTATGGCGTACCTGTATACGAATGGATTCTGAGCAAGAAAAGAGAAGGCATCCTGGAAGACCTCCAGCATACCAAACAACGGATCACCGAGATCAGTAATCGTTACGGATTCGACTCTTTATCACATTTTGCACATTTCTGCAAAGCTTCCTTTGGAGACTCTCCACGTGCCCTTCGTACACGTGCAGCCAGAGGTGAAAAAATTACTGCTTTAAAAACAGAATAGAAACCGCTCTCTTTACCCGATAACGGACAAAGCTTCATCCGAATCCCCTTCTCATTCTTCGGATCAGTCGGATACTTCTCCCACGTAAATGGATTTCAATCTTCCATCTTCCACCCTCCGAACAAGAGCTGGAATACAATACATCATGCTGATATCCAAATGTATATAACTATATTTCTATCTATATCACTTAGAGTATTTTATTTTTCTTGCTATCTTTAGTGAAAATAGTCTTTTCTTTATCTCGTCCTGTATATCTGTGCCCATGAGCCCAGATAGCAAGGCTCACATAAACATATCAGAAGGTACGGTAATACTCTTATTTACAAAGTATTATAAATGATGTCCATTTGACTTGTTTTCTTCTTAATTCATGCACAGAAAAGAGAATTAGAGGAAACCTCGGAAAACGACCAATTAAATATAAGCATGATAACGACTCCAAAAGCTAACTTCTTAAAGACAAAGATTTTACTATTCTAACAGATTCACGACAAATCCTTTATACCCCCAACCGATCGTCCCGTTTACCCCATCCTCTCCGGACATTCAGGATTAAAGAATTATTTCTTTAATTCTTTGGTTAATCAATGTATTTCGTGTACTTTTGCGCAATGAGAAAGAAGGCTCGTAAAACAGAAATTATAGTTCTAACACTGTCTCTTATACACATCTCCGAGCCCACGAGACCGGAG
>OWIX01000344.1_pt1 | contig 31104 bp, 29 predicted proteins | sample 1732851 | NCBI WGS metagenome assembly OWIX01 (sample SAMN05065761, study PRJEB22554) | human gut metagenome | biome: ENVO:2100002; feature: ENVO:00000062; material: ENVO:00002003 | host: Homo sapiens | place: USA
ATGCGTATGTGCCGCAGCTTTTCGCAAAATCAGCTGCACTCTGCCGGGCGGACAGAGTCGTCCACCCATACGAAGCAGAACGATATCGATCGTGATCGGACTTTTTTGACACGCTGACGAGCCGCCCCTCCCGGGGCGGCTCGTTTCTGTATCAGCGCAGAGTCTCAAAGCGCTTTGCGCCGCGCGTTTTAATCCAACGGGCGGTAAGTGCATACAAGATTGCCATCAGCGCCAGCATGAGGCCGAGGAAAGCCGCCGTCGGCATCAGATTTGTCAGCAGGAAGAAGTAGAGTGCACCGACCGCTACCACAAAGCCAAAGTTCAGCAGCATGCTCAACAGCACGCCCGCACCCTGTTTGGCCGCCTGCGTCTCATTGATCCAGTCGAGGTTGCAGTGGCGCAGATCCTCCACCAATCCGACATTTGCCGTCAGCAGCACGAACAGCAGCTGACATGCCAGCAGCAGGACTGTCTCGGCGGCAGGCAGCTGCAGTGCAAGCGCTGCAGCCAGCATCATAAGGAGTGCAGGGCCGGCAGACAGTGAGTTGGACAGATTCAGCTTTGCCTGCAGAATCTTTTCGGATTTGACCGGCATGGATCGCACGATCCAGTAATACTTGCCTTCCAGCGACACAGACGACGCCGTAAAGAACACCATGCCGGAAACCATCATACAGGCCAGCAGCAAAATGGGCGCAGCGGCTTCACGCAGAGCCGGGATCGCAGTCAGCGCCGCCAGAAGTTCCTGCCGCTTGACTATGGCCAGAACAGCCAGCACCAACTCGAACACGAGGCCGAGCCCGGCGTTGAGCATATAGCCGGAACTGCTGGTCAGCCGGGCAAGTTCCCGGCGGTAGAGCGCCGCATTCTGCGAGGAGGTGCGCATGGCCTTTTTTTCGTACTGGACCTTGATCTGTCCGCGCCGTGTGGTGACAATGCGGATAAAGCTGCGATTGAGCAGCACATAGGCCAGCGCGAACGGCAGAAGCGTCCACAGAAGCGTCAACCCGAGATCTGCAAGACTTCCGTTTGCCGCAGCACGGCCCAGCCAGACGAGCGGAGCCGCCGCGCCGAGCGCGTCCGCGATTACCGCGCCGTTGGCAGCCAGCTGCGTGACGTAGCTGTTCATGCGGAAGCAGAACAGGAAATACGCCAGCATGAACACGACCGAGAGCGCTGTTGTAATGGCGGTCGTATTGCGCATGCGGCTGGTAATAAGAGAGACGAGCCACGCAAACAGACAGCTGACTGCCAGAGAAAACAGCGGCAGCGCCAGCACGATCACAATGAACGCCAGAATGCCGACTCCGTTCACCGTGCCGTATTGCAGCCACGAAACGAAGACCGGGAGGGCCACAACAAGTTCAAACACAAAATTCATGGCCAGCAGTGCCGCCATGCGGCTGAGCAGGATCATGCCGGGCGGCACGGGCATGGACAAAAGCAGTTCGTTGTCCTTTGCCTCAAACAGCTGCGATTTTGCCGTAAACACACTGCCAATGAACATGAGCGCGAATGCCATGATCGCAAACATTGCAAAGTACAGCCAGCCGAGTCCCGCCGGGAAAAACGCGGCGGCAAGCTGGGAAAACGAGGTATAGAACAGGAAGACGAACGCGCAGAAGCAGTAGAGCATCAAAAAAGCATAGCCGGCGGCCTTGCCCTTCGTCTGATTTTTCCGCTTCCGACTCTGTCCGGTAAACGCGGCGAGCAGCGCCGCCATGCGGACGCGGAGCAGCGTTTTAAGCATTCTTTTCGCCCTCCAGTTCCAGGAACACATCCTCCAGCGACTGGTCGCCCTTGACCTCGTCCATCGTGCCGGAGGCGATGAGCCTGCCCTGCTTGATAATGGCGACCTTATCGCAAAGCTTTTCCGCAACCTCCAAAACATGCGTGGAGAAGAAAATCGCGCCGCCGCGCTCGCAGTGCTCCCGCATGATGCCCTTGACCTGATAGGCCGCCGTCGGGTCGAGGCCGACGAAGGGCTCGTCCATGATGATAAGCTTCGGGTCGTGGATCAGAGCGGAGATAATGGCCAGCTTCTGCTTCATGCCGTGCGAATAGGCCGAGATGGGCTGCGCCAGATCGCCGGTCAGTCCAAACAGATCCGCGTATTTTTCAATCCGCGCCTCGCGGTCTTGCTTCGACACGCCGAAAATATCAGCCACGAAGTTCAGATATTTGATGCCGGACAGGAATTCATACAGATCCGGATTGTCCGGGATGTACGCTAAAATCTGCTTGCAGCCGAGCGGATCAGTCTTGACAGATCTGCCGTCTATGGTGATTTCGCCCTGTTCAAACTGCAAAATCCCCGCACAGCTTTTAATTGTTGTGGTCTTGCCTGCGCCGTTGTGGCCGATAAAGCCGTAAATTTCGCCGGGCCGAATATGCAGGCTCAGATCATCGACCGCTTTTTTGTCTCCATAAATCTTTGTAAGATGCTCAATTTTCAGCATCAAATCCACTCCTTTCAAGATGGGTATCCCTTCAGACGTTTTGTTTGGGCAAAAGTTCCCATGTGTCTATCTATCATAGCAGGTTTTCCCGGTTTGTACAGGCTAACTTTTTAGCACTCTTTTGTGTTGACTGCTAAAATTAACAGTCCGTTCATACAAAGATGCAGAATTGTTCACAGGCAGGGCCTATCATGTGACTTGTAAACAAGAGATGAGCGAAATGCTCAGATCGAGTTTCCTGATATCATATATGACAAGACTTTAAGGAGGTCTTTTCCATGTTAGTACCGTATGCACGCAAAAATCACAATGTTTCCAATTTCAATCCGTTCCACGACTTTGACGAACTGGAACGCGCATTCTTCTCCGACAACGCCCTTGGCGAGTTCAAGACCGACATTCAGGAGGACGGTGACAACTTCGTTCTCGAGGCTGATCTGCCCGGCTTCAAGAAGGAGGACATCCACGTTGACATCGCCGACGACCGGCTGACTGTCTCCGCTGAACGTCATTCCAACTATGAAGACAAGGACAAGAAGGGCAATTATCTCCGCTGCGAACGTTCCTATGGCTCCTACGCCAGAAGCTTTGATATCTCCGGCATCGACGCCACAGGCATCAAGGCCGCATACGCAGATGGTGTTCTGCGCGTAACGCTCCCGAAGCAGAAGGAAGTCCCCGCCTCGTCCAGACGGCTTGAGATCGAATAAGCAGCATGTAAAATTCCCCCTGCCGGATTCTCCGGCAGGGGGTTTTACATATCTGGGGATACCGGGTTTCCGCACATAGCGATGACTCGTTCCGTCGAGGTCTAACCACCAAAGTGCAAACCAGCGTAGCGTTTGCACTTTGGAAAGGCGGAAACTGCAAATTTGTGAAAGACTTGCAGATATACGAAAAGCCTCCCCTTGCCGTGCTCTGCGCGGTAAGGGGAGGTGGCATTTGCTTAAGCAAATGGCGGAGGGGATACCCCGCAAGTTTTAGAGTGCTCCGAAATTTGCGTGTGAAATCCCCCAAGCCTGTATGAAGATACGCTCAGAACCACGTCCGTGTCCGGGAAAATCGGAACAGTTCCCAGAGCGTGATGAGCACCTGCACGGCGGCGCAGACGACAAAGATGAGGCTCAGGTTCGGGATGGGAATGGGGATTGACAGATAGATGCAGGCACCGGCCGACCAGATAAGGGCCGTGATGGACAGGGTCTGCATCAGGATGCCCCACCAGAGGGAGGTAAAGACGATACACACAATGCTCGACACCGGCACAGCGTACAGGAAAAACAGCCACGACGGGAACGGTACGGCAGCAATCGTGAAAGCCGTAAATAAGATCGCCGCAAGCACAAACACCAGCGCCACGGATAACAGCAGCACATAAATATGAAAATGCGGGTTGGCCTTCTTGGGCGGTTCCTCCTCGCCGATGAGGTTGCTGACGGTCACGCCGTATAACTGCGCGATCTGCGCGAGGATATACACATCCGGCAGCCCCTCTCCGCGTTCCCACTTGGAGACGGATTTATCGGAATAATTCAGCTTGCGCGCAAGATCCAGCTGGGTGTCCTTATGGGATTTGCGGTAAGCGGCGATGTTTTTTGCGACGGTTCGCCGCAGTGTCTGTTCGTCCTGAAGCATAAGGACGCCCCCTTCCCGAAAAGCATTGGTATTGCAGGAAATTCTACCGCCGGTAGAGTACCGTTCTCCGACGGGTATCGTGCCTGTCCGCGCCGGTAGGGTGCATTTTGCGCCATCCGGTGCTAGAATACAGACAGCTTCGGAGGGCCGCCGACGGGCCGCCGTCCGAGCGATATACTGCGATATAGTATATCACTTTTTTTCATCCTGTGCAATGAGCATTTTTCGCCCGCTGCACGATACGCTCCCGGCATCTCACACACCGTGCCGGGGGCGTTTTTCTGCGAATTTTTACCGGCGCTTGCGTTTTCCGCGCCTTATGTTAAAATGAATCCATAAAAACGAGAAGGGAGTCCTGAGAGCATGCGCATGATCTCCTGCTGAAAGCTTGGCACAATCGTAACACCCCGGCGGTGAAGACCGTCTGGTTCGCTGTGCCTTTTCGCGGGAAATCTGCTTTGTCTCTCAGCTTCCGTGCAGACCGTCTGCCCATTTATGGCAGGCGCAGTATGCCCTTCGGCTGTGGGAGCGGTTCCCGCAGCCAATTTTTTATGATTAGGTAACCGCTGATCCAATCCCCTGCGGTTACCGGGAGGGCATATCGATGGCATTGATCCAAATTACAGACCTGACCTTTGCATATCCCGGCAGCTTTGACAATGTATTTGAGCATGTCAGCTTCCAGTTTGACACCGATTGGCGGCTCGGTCTGACGGGCCGCAACGGACGCGGCAAAACAACGCTACTGCAGCTCCTGCAGGGGCAGTATCCCCATCAGGGCACGATCACGGCCCCCGGCGGGTTCGAGTATTTCCCGTATCCGGTTCCGGACGCATCGCTTACGCCGCTGGAACTGCTGGAGCGCAGCTTCCCGGATGTGCCGGAATGGCGTTTCCGGCGGGAACTGGCTCCGCTCGCGGTCACAGAGGACGCACTGTACCGCTCGTTTTCCACGCTTTCCGGCGGCGAACAGGCAAAGCTTCTGCTGGCGCTGCTGTTCGCGCGGGAGGGCCGGTATTTGCTCATCGACGAGCCAACGAATCATCTGGACGAGACGGGCCGCGCGCTCGTCAGCCGGTATCTGGCGAAAAAGTCCGGTTTTCTGCTCGTCTCGCATGACCGCGCGTTTTTAGACGGCTGCGTCGATCATATCCTATCCATAGGCCGCAGCAGCATCGAGGTGCAGCGGGGCAATTTTTCCTCATGGTATGAAAATAAGCAGCGGCAGGACGCGTTTGAACTGGCGCAGAATGCACAGCTGAAAAAAGAAATCGGCCGCCTGAAACAGGCCGCGCGGCAGTCGCGCGCATGGGCAGACAAGGTTGAAAACACGAAGATCGGCCCGCACTCGGCCAAGGTGACGGGCGAAGCCGACGCCATGGGCGGCCGGGCCTACATCGGTGAGCAGTCGCGTCGTATGCAGCAGCGGCGCAAGAATCTCGAACGGCGGCAGAACGCCGCCATTGAGGAAAAATCGGCGCTCCTGAAAAATATTGAGCAGGCCGCGCCCCTGAAGCTGCATCAGCTGCCGTATCACACCAACCGGTTGGCGCTTCTGCGGAATATTTCGGTGTGCTATGGCGATGTACCCGTCTGCTCCGGCGTGACCTTTTCCGTCGAACAGGGCGACCGGATCGCGCTGCGCGGCGCGAATGGCACCGGAAAGACAAGCCTGCTGCGCCTGTTGTGCGGCGAGAACATTCCGCACACCGGGACGGTAGCGTGCGGCTCCCGGCTGCAAATTTCCCATGTGCAGCAGGACCCATCCGGTCTGCGGGGCGATCTTTCCGCCTATGCCGCGCAGCATGGGTTGGACGAGAGTCTGTTCAAGGCGATCTTGCGCAAGCTGGACTTTGCACGGGTGCAGTTTGAAAAGGACATGGCGGACTTTTCCGCCGGGCAGAAGAAAAAGGTTCTGCTGGCGCGAAGCCTGTGCGAACCGTCGCACCTGCTTGTCTGGGACGAGCCGCTCAATTATGTGGACGTGCTCTCGCGCATTCAGCTTGAGGAACTGCTGCTGGAATTCCAGCCGACGATCGTTTTCGTCGAGCACGACCGTGTGTTCTGCGACCGCGTTGCGACAAAGGCCGTGACGCTCTGACGGCTTGACGTTTTGCGCGCTGCCGGATACAATACAGGAAAACACAAATGAGGTGAACCGGAATGGATAAACAGGCCGTCGAGCAGCAGTTGTGCCAGCTGCCGGTCAGTCAGTACGCATGGATCGACCCGCGCAAAATTGAATTTTCCGATCGCGTGCGCTATGTCTGCAAGCACGAGTGCCCCATGTACGGGACGAGTTGGGCCTGTCCGCCTGCGGTCGGCACGGTCGAGTCCTGCCGGAACCGGGTGCTGTCATATCCGGGCGCACTGGTCTTTACCTCGCTGGCTGAGGTCAGCGATATCGCGGACATGGCCGCAACGCTTGCCACGCGCGGCGCGCACGAGGCGCTTACGCGGCAGGTGCGGGATATTCTGCTGCAATTTTCCCCAGACGTGCTGACGCTCTCCACGGAATCCTGTGCCATCTGCACCAAATGCGCCTACCCGGACGCCCCCTGCCGCCACCCGGATAGAATGTTCCCCTGCGTTGAAAGCTACGGCATCGTCGCAACCGCGCTGGCTGAGCAGAATGGAATCGAATTTTATAACGGCAATCTTGTGACATGGTTCTCCGTGCTGTGCTACCGGTAGTCCAGCCTTTCACGGAGCAGGACCCGAAGCGTATCTGAACTGTGCAGCCCATCCCTTTCGTCATATGCTCACGCAAATGCCGTCTCCCCTTACCGCACGGTGTGCGGCATAAATTCGTACTGACCTGCAAGGCGAGTTTGTGTTTTGGGTTTGGCTTCGACAGAACGGGTCTGCTGCGCACGCTTTTCTCTTGCAAAATCTGTCGAATCTGGTATGATGGCAGAGAAAGGAGCACCTTATGAAAATAATAACACGATTTTTATCCGCCGTTCTGGCGCTGTGCCTGCTGACATCGCTGTGCCTGCCTGCGCGGGCGGCCGGGACGCAGGACTGCGGCGCGAAGCTGTTGGCCATTACGTTTGACGACGGCCCCGGCAAGTATACCGGTGCGCTGCTCGACGGCCTTGCGGAGCGCGGTGTTCACGCGACGTTTTTTGTCAACGGCGTCAATGCTTCCGGCTGGCCGGAGACGCTGAAGCGCATCGTAAACGAGGGCCATCAGCTGGCAAACCATACCTATAACCACAAAAATCTCAATACCTGCTCCGCGCAGACGGTCGCATATGAGATCAGTGCCGTGCAGGCGCTCATCACCGCCGCCGGTGGAGACGAGAACGCGTACATCCGTGCGCCTTACGGCAATGCGAACAAGACGGTCAAATCTGTCGTGACTGCGCCGCTGATCTACTGGTCAGTTGACCCGGAGGACTGGAAATACCGCAACGCGGAGACAGTCCGCAGCAATATTGAGTCCGGCGTTTTCGACGGCGCGATCATTCTGGTCCATGATATTTACAAAACCAGTGTGGACGGCGCGCTCGCCGCAATCGACGATTTGATGGCCGAGGGCTATGAATTCGTCACCGTGAAGGACCTGCTGCTGCGGCGCGGCGTAACGCCCGAGGCGGCGACGGTTTATTACTCGGCAAAGAACAACGGCATCAATCTGCCTGCCGACGCCGTCGGGGAGCAGGCGTTCGACGAGAGCCAAATCGAGACGCATTGGGGCTACGCTGCCATGAAGACCTGTCTGGACTATGGCTGGATGACGCTGACGGACACGGGCGAGTGGAAGCCCAACGCATTCGTTACCCGGGCGGAATTTGCCGCCGATCTTGCCCGATTCGCGGGTATCCATACGCTCTACCCGACAGACGGTGCGTCGTGCTTTTCGGATGTTGATCTGACGGCGGCGGATGCGCCGTATCTTGCATGGTCGGCGGACAGCGGCATTGTTACAGGCTATGACGATGGAACCTTCCGGCCCGAGAAAACGCTCACGCGGGAACAGATGGCCGTGATGCTGGCGCGGTATGCCGCCCGTACCGGCGTGACGGCGCAGGGACAGCTGGCGTTCACAGACGCTGCGAAGATCTCCGGCTGGGCAGCCGACGGCGTGGCGGTGTGCACGGGGCTTGGACTCGTGCAGGGCGACGCGCGCGGCAGATTCCTGCCGCAGAGCAGACTCACCCGTGCGCAGATCGCAACCATTCTCGTGCGGATGGCAGGCTGAACCGGCCCAGGCACCTTCTGTCTGCCGGAGTGAGGCAACATTGAACATAAATCGGGGGCCGGCAGGAATTGCCGGCCCCTTGATAATAGCAGGAGGATTATATGCCGCCGAGTATTGTGCCCGTCTGGCGGCGGGCCTCTTCGATGACGGCGGCGGTCAGAATGCTGTTGCGGTTGCGCTTCTCCGGCTGCGTGCCGGAGGCAATATAGCCTGCAAATTCACGCAGTTCGTACATCATGTTGTTCGGCAGCTTTTCCCGGTACGGCAGTTCGACTGTCTCACCGCTGCGGCGTACGAGCCAGATGCGGCGGATATGATTGATATCGTCGAGCAGGATCGAACCGTCCTCGCCCATGAATGTGGTGGGAGCGGCCTGTTTGCAGACTTTCGACCAGATTGCCTCGCAGACGAAGCCGTCATAGCGCAGAAGCGCAATGCCGCCCGCCTCAAAGCCGCTTTCCAGATGATAGGCTTCCGCCGATACATGCGCAGGTTCGCCAAACATGGAAATGAGCGCGTGGATGGGATAGCAGCCCATGTCCAGAATCGCGGCGTTGCACAGCGCGGGGTCAAAGGCGTTGATATGCGGCTCTCCGGCGCGAACACGGTCGTAGCGGGAGGAGTACTGCGTAAATTCCGCCGTGACGCGGCGGAGTGTCCCGATTTCGGGAAGCGCGTCCCGGATAATGGGCAGCGCATCGTCAAACACCAGCCGCATCGCCTCGAGATAGACCACATGATGCGCCTTCGCCGTCTCGACGAGCGCTTCTGTCTGCTTTCTGGTCAGAACACCCGGCTTTTCCAGCAGCACATGCTTGCCGTGCCGCAGCAGGCACATGGCCTGCTCAAAGTGACAGATATTCGGGCTTGCGATATACGCCGCGTCAAACGCGTCCGAGGCTGCGAACGCCTCCAGATCGGTGAACACTGCGTCCAGATGGTATTTTTCTGCAAATTCCCGGCCAGTTTCCTCGGTTCGTGAGTAAATTGCCGCCGGACGCAGTTCCGGCACCTGTTCCATCGCCGCCAGCATCCAGTCAACGACGAAATTCCGCCCGATGATCCCCACGCGAATGGTCATGCTGTTCCCTCCATAAATGCGCATCCGTCCGGTTTCCGGGCGGATGCGATACTTTTATCGGTCGAGTCTGCCGCCCTCATGCAGCAGCCGATCCTTGATATCCCACAGCTTCTGCGACAGATCGACATAGTAGGTGTGCGGATTGTCAAACCGTTTGACCTCGTCCCAGAGTGTATCGACCTGCTCGGCGCAGTATTTCTGAATTTCATCCAGCTTCGGCAGCTGATAGACCAGTTCGCCGTTTTTGAAAATCGGCACAAGCAGTTCCTTTGCCGTGAAATTATAGACCTTTTTGCGCTTCCATGTCGCCTGCGGATCGAAAATCTCCAGATCACGGCTGTCATCGACTGTCTCATCATAGACACACAGATAGTCGGCGATGGCCTTGCCGGTATCATTGCCGAAGAAACGATAGACCTTTTTAAAGTGCGGGTTTGTGATCTTGCCGACGTTCTCGCTGATCTTGATCTTGGGAATGATGGTCCCGTTCTCGTCCTCTATGGCCGTCAGCTTATAAACGCCGCCGAACACAGCTTCGGATTTGGCCGTGATGAGCCGCTCACCGACGCCGAACAGATCAATCTGCGCACCCTGATTGAGAATGTCCTCGATGATATATTCGTCAAGAGAATTCGAGCACGAGATTTTGCAGCTTTGCCAGCCTGCCTCGTCGAGCAGCTTCCGTGCCTTTTTCGTCAGATACGTCATATCGCCGGAGTCGAGCCGGATGCCGCATTTGGCCAGCCCGCGGGGCTTTAAGACCTCATTGAAGACGCGGATGGCATTCGGAATGCCGGACTTCAGCGTATTATAGGTGTCAACCAGCAGCGTGGGGTTGTCTGGGTATGTTTCGCAGTAGGCCTTAAACGCCTCGTATTCCGACGGGAACATCTGCACCCAGGAATGGGCCATCGTGCCGCCGGCCGGAACGCCGTAGAGCTGATCGGTCAGCGTACAGGCCGTGCCCTTGCAGCCGCCGATGTAAGCGGCGCGTGCGCCATCAACCGCTGCATCGACGCCCTGTGCCCGGCGGGAGCCGAATTCCAGAACCGTGCGGCCCTTCGCGGCCCGCACGACACGGTTGGCCTTCGTTGCGATGAGGCTCTGATGGTTGAGCGTCAGCAGCAGAAACGTCTCGACAAGCTGCGCCTGAATGGCAGGCGCGCGGACGGTCATGATCGGCTCGCGCGGGAAGATCGGCGTGCCCTCCGGCACGGCCCAGATATCGCCCGTGAAGCGGAAGCCGCGCAGATACTGCAGGAACCCCTCGTCAAACATCTTCCGGCTGCGCAGATACGCGATGTCGTCCTCGTCAAAATGAAGCTGCTGCACATATTCGATCGCCTGCTCCAGTCCCGCTGCGATGGCAAAGCCGCCGTTGTCGGGCACAGAGCGGAAGAAAATATCAAAATATGTGATGCGGTCCTGCATGCCCTGGACAAAATAGCCGTTGCCCATGGTGAGTTCGTAATAGTCGCAGAGCATGCTCAGATTGGCGTTTTTATTGATATCCATACTTGTTTTCCCTCATTTTCCGCCGCATAGCGGCAGTTTATTCTGCCAGCGCCCTTGCGCGCTGCAGCTTGCTGAGCGGCTGCTCGGACAGGCAATAGGTGTCCATGAGTTCCTGCGCAAACGCAGTCAGCGCGGCCTCATTGCCCTGCTTCAATTCCAGTTCCAATTCGCACAGAAGTGCCGTCCGGCCGCCGCCGGTCAGATCGCCGACGTCGCCGCAAATCATGCAGGCTGTGTCATCTGTCAGCCGCAGTTCCGCCGTGATGCGGGTAAAGCTTGCCCCGCAGATGGGCGCAAGCGCGTCCGGCTGCAAGGAAGCAAGTTCCTGCGGCGCGCCGAGCGCGGCCAGCTTGGAAAGCGCTTCGTCGAGATACTCGCTCTCAACCTCCCATTCGCCGCGCGTATGCCCCTCACCGGGCGTTTTCATGGTAACAACGCTGCGGCCGTCCTCCGTGCGCAGGCGGAGCATCCAGCGCCGCTTTTCGAGAAAACCATCCTCCGTGTCGTAATACGTCGTGCGCATGCGGATATAGGCGTAAGGCGCGCACAGCTTTTCCGTGACCATCCGGCTGCAAAGGATACAGTCGAGCAGCTGCAGATCGCCGACAGCCAGCTTGTATTCCGTCTCTTTTCCCAAGTCGGAATCCTCCTTATGAGATTTCCTCCATTTTACGCTATTTTCCCCGCAAACGCAAGCGTACAGGCAAAAAGGACGGATTTTCTTTTTTCCGCCGCACGGCGGAGCCGTTCCGGTGTTTCCCGCGCCATTTCCCGACAGGTTTCCGCCCGTTCCGGATGGTACACTGCGCAAAGGAACAAAAGGAGGCGGCGCGATGGGAACGGCAAGAGCAGAACAGCTGCGGAAGCGTCTGGCGCAGGGATTGGCGGCGCGGCCGATCCTGCGCGGAGCGCTGCGCGCGCTCGGCGCAGGCTGCTTCTGCTTCGTGCTTGCGGGTGCGGGGCTTTTATCGGAGCATGTGCCGCTGGCACTCGCGCCGGTGTGTGTGCTGCCGTTTGGGCCGGCGGCTGTGTGCGCGTATCTCGGAGCCGCGGCAGGCTACGCCATGTTCTGGGGACTGTCCTCCGCACTGGAGCCGGTCGCGGCAGGATTTTTGATGCTGGCGGGCAGCTGCCTGTTCCGCGAGCTGCTGCCCGCGCAGCGGCGCGGCTTTGTACCGGCAGCGGCGGGCGGGATTTACGCGCTGCTGGGGTTGATTTTTGTATTGCAGGCCGACGGCGGCATGCGCGCGGCGCTGCTGCTTGCGCTGCGGCTGACGCTGCTGGTCGTGAGCATCCGGGCGCTCTGCCCAGCAGAGGAAAATGCCCGGCTGCGGCCCTATGCAGCAGCTGTGTGCCTGCTGGCGGGGCTAGTGCGCGTGGAACTGCCGTTCGGCGTTCCGCTGGCAGCGGTCGAGGCTGCAGCTGTGTGCCTGCTGGCAGACAGTATGGAAGACGCGCTTCTAATCGGCGCGGCCTGCGGGCTGGTGCTCGATCTTGGAAGTGTTCCGTCACCGCCGCAGACGGCCTGCTTTTGCCTGCCGCTTCTCGTCTGCCGGATGGCAAATCTTCGCCGAACGGCGCGGGCAGCGGCGTTTGCGGGGCTCTATTTTCTGTGCGTGCTTGTTTGGGGCGGGGAGCATGCGGGCTGGACGCTGGGCGTGCTGGCGGGCGCGGTTCTCTCATGTCTGCTCCCCGGCTTTGCGCTGCCGGATACGCGGCGGGACGCACCTGCCGCGGCAAGCACGCTCGTGCAGACGGCGGACGTTTTGCAGCAGATGGAGACAAAGCTGTCCCTGTCCTGCCCGCAGACGCAGACGGCCCCGGCGCTGATCTTCGACAGTGCAGCGGACGACGTCTGCCGCAGCTGCGTCAAGTGCCAGCAATGCTGGCAGGAACGTGCGGACGATACCTGCCGCCTGCTTTCGGCCTGCGCCGGGACAATCATGCGGCAGGGGCAAGCAAATGCGGGCGATCTTCCCGCAGGTTTCTGCGCGGTCTGCATCCGGGAGGAGGCGTTCCGCGCGGCCGTTAACCGGGCGCTGCGCGCGCAGGAATCGCAGCTGCTGGCGCTCCAACGCAGCGAGGAAGCACGAGAGATCTCCCGCGCGCTGCTCGGTCAGCTTGCACGGTTTCTGCGTGCGGCAGGACAGAAGCGCCCCGATAAAGGCATTCCGCGCTACCAGCTCTCGCTTGGCGTCCGGGCGGTCGGGCTGCGGGGCGATACGCTCTGCGGCGACTGCGGAACAAGCTTTCAGTGCGGCGCGACCCAGTACGTTCTGCTCTGCGACGGCATGGGCACCGGCTCCGGCGCACAGTCCGACGCGCAGGAGGCAATTTCCGTGCTGCGGTCGCTTCTGACGCTCGGCTTTGACGCGATGGACGCGGCGGCGATGCTGAACGAACTGTATGTGCTGCGGGGCGACGGGTGCTTTTCCACGATTGATCTGCTGGAGGTGGATCTTTGTACGGGCGAAGGCGCGCTTTATAAATGGGGCGCGGCGCCGTCCTATCTTAAAAAGGGGGGAACAGTCAAAAAAATAGGGACAGCCTCGCCTCCGCCGGGACTTGGTGTGGGAGAGGAACACCGGGCCGAGCGTGTGGGGCTGTCCTTACAGAGAGGAGAGCAGCTGGTGCTTACCACCGACGGCATACCGGAAGCCGCCTGCGAGCAGTATCTGCGCGCAAGCGGGCCGCTTTCGCCGAGGGAGTTGGCCGCCGGGGTCGTCGCATGCGCCAGCGAGTCAGAGCCTGATGACCGGACTGCAGTGATCGTGCAGCTTGATCCGGCCTCCATGCAGCCTCACCATACCACACGCCGCGCGCGAAGTGTGTCGAAATCGGGCGCGGAACCCCACATTTAGGAAATATTTTCTGTCGAAGCACAAAATACCGGCTCGAAGCCCGCCATTTCCTGCGGATCGTGCGAAGAAAAGGCCCCACCTTCCCATGCTGGAAGGCGGGGCCTTGGGTTTTAAATCTCAGCCCAGCTTGCGCCACGCGTTCATAACCGTGACGACAGCCTGCTCGCGCGTAATCTGCGCGCGGGGCGCGAAGGAGCCGTTCGCGTGTCCGTTCATCAGACCGATGGCCGTTGCGAACGAAACGCCGTCCTTTGCGTAATCGCTGATCTGCGCAGCGTCGGTAAAGGTCTGGCCGCTTCCGGAGACCTGCACGTCAAACAGACCGGCCAGACGCTTCAGCATGATCGCCGCATCCTGCCGGGCGATGGCCGCATCGGGGCGGAACGTACCGTCCGGGTAGCCGGTCACAACGCCGGTCGCCGCAATCAGGCGGATGTCCGCGTCGGCGGTATCCGAGAACGAGGCGGAAGCCGGGTCAATGCCCCGGTTCCGGCAGAACTCCGCCGCGCTCACACCGCTTCTGGCCGCGAGGTATCCGGAGAGCAGACGGCAGAACTCGCCGCGCGTGATCGCGGTCTGGTAGCTGCTTTGCAAAGACTGCGGCAAAATGCCGAGCTGCGCTGCCTGCTCCACGTCGGCCTGCGCCCAGGAAGAGACGCTGCTCTGCGCGGGCTTTGCGGCGGGTACATCGTCGCCTGCATCGTCCAGAACGGCCAGAATACTCGCCATTTCGCGGCCCGCGGGATAGAGTGTTCTGCCGTTTGCATACAGCATGGAGGACGCGCCGCCGTCGAGCGTCATGGCGTCCTGCACACCCATCTGCACAAGACTCTGGGCAATGGCACGGTAAGAACTTGTAACGGTTGCCAGCATCAGCCGTCCGTCGGCAGTAATGGCCGCGAAGGAGCGGACGCTCACAGTATCGGGATCCTGATCGTCGGCAGTGACGTTCGGATTGTTGTCAACAGCGCTCACGCCGTGCTCCACGATCATACCAGTGCCGCCGATGATGTTTTTCATGTTTTCCATATCCGAATCGCCGTCGGTCACGCAGAAGCCATATTCCGCGCGCATACCCACACGGGCCATCCCGCGGACATAGCAGCCGCTGTTGAGGACCATTGCAACCGCGCCGGACGGCGTGCGGAAATTCGCACAGCCGCTCTGTACATCCTCGACGGTTCCGTCACGGACAATTACGATCTCGGAACTTTCCGGGATATCCACGCCCAGCGCCAACTCGTCCGTCAGGATGTAGCAGGCCTGCGGGTCGCTGTTCGAGGTGTTGACGCACCATGCGACAATCCGTGTTCTGCCGAGCGTCAAGGTGCCCTTAATTGTCGCGCGGGCAATTTTCATCGAGCCGTCTGACGCAATACCGAGCGCAACAGATGCGCCGCTGTTGAGCATTTTACCGTCCGTGACAATCGCGCCGTAGATACGCGGGTAGTTGTTTTCCATCACGCTCAGGGGCTTGTTCCGGTCGTACCAGCAGTTGTAGAAGTTGCCATTGATAGCAGCAACGATTTTCTTGCCCTCCCGGGCAATGACGGCTTCCGCCTCTGCGGTCGTGCCAAGCTGGCCGTTGGCGATGATGGCGCGGATTTCGGTGTTCGCACTAGGCGTCACATAGACGACCTGCGCCGCCGCACCGCCGATGGTCTCGTCCGCAGTTGTGACAGTTGCGGCAAGCGCCGCCGTGCTCAGCAGCAGGACAAGCGCCAGCAGCAGCGCTGCTTTTTGAATGATTTTCATGCTTTCTTCCTCCGTTTTCCTCTGTTTCTTATTTTTAGCAAGCATTATGCGAACAAAAGCAGCCGGCAGAACAGACTCTGCCGGCTGCTTGGATGCGCAGTGCTTGCGGAAAGACTGAAGCGATGCAGCAGAACGGTATGCAGGTATCAGAACGTTGCGACGTTCTGTTCGGCAGGCTCGGCGGGCTGCACATTCACAGCTGTCAGGATGGGGCCGACGCCCTTGTAAAGCGTGTGGAACTTGACCTCGACGGTCGCTGTCACCCAGACCCAGCTTCTGGCCGCAAGACCGGAGGCAGCCGCAAATTTGCATGGCAGACCCATGAACGTGATATCCGCCTCACAGCAGGTCATGACGAACCGGCCAGGGGCAAACATGCCCTCCTTTTCCCGGCGCAGGCGCGCGACCTGACCCTTGAATTTCACGGTCTTGCCCGCGTATTTCTTGGGTTCCTCCGTGATATCGCGGTAGAACAGGGCGTAATCCTCGTCCTTGATCTCGATCACAGGCGCGTTCAGGTCAAACGGCAGCGGATCTTCAATGTCGTCATAGTGGGTCGATCCGTCGGTATATTCATACAGAATATCGATCTTCCGGTTCACGGCCCGGGCGATCTTGTGATACGGCATCACGTCCGTGCCGGGGGCCATGCGGTTGAGAACCAGCATCTCCGCGCCTGCCAGCTTGTCCACGACAAGCTGGCGCATATTGGCGTTATAGCTGAGGAAGGTCGAAGCGTCGGCAAACATGACTTCCTGCGCGATCTTCCAGTGATCCGGCGTCTTGAGATAGAAATCCGCCGCAAGGTGCATGCCATTCAACTCAACGACTACACGCTCGGCCCGGTATTTCTTTTGCAGATCGGTCAGCATTTCCGGGCTCAGGTCTTCATAGTCCAGAACCTGCTCGTAGACCTCCTTGTGGGGATAGGTTGAGACGTCGTATTCCTCCTCACCCTCCTCGAAAACCAGCAGGAGCGTCCGCTCGCCGGTGTTGAAACGCTCGTCCTCGAGCGTTTCCTGAATGAACTTCGTCTTGCCGGACTCCAGAAAGCCGGTAAAGACGTACATGGGGATATCGGGCATAGCCATAGAGAAAACTCCTTACTGCTTTTCCACGCCGAAGAGCGCTGCGACAGCCTCTTCGTTCAGCTTCGATCCGATCACGCAGATGCGGCCCGTGACCATCGCGCCGCCGTCGCGGATATCAGGCTCACCGGGAACGTAATCGAAGTGAATCCACTTTTCTCCCTCGGCGTTTGCGACATAGCCCTTCGCGCGCAGGACGATGCCATAGGTATCCGCGTCCTCGAGCGCTTTCAGGATGCGTTCGATCTCGGCCTTCGTGAATTTCTTATGCGTTTCCTCGCCCCAGCTGATGAAAACCTCGTCGGCGTCATGGCCGTGGTGGTGATGGTGATGATGGTGGTGCGCATGCTCGTCCTCATCCTCGTCGTCATGATGGTGATGGCAGGCGCAGTCCGGGTCGTCGCACTCCTCATCCTCGTCGTCATCATGGTGGTGATGGTGATGCTCATGCCCGTCTTCCTCATCGTCGTCATCGTGATGATGGTGATGAGGATGCGCATGTTCATCCTCATCTTCCTCATCGTCGTGGTGATGATGGTGGCAGGCGCAGTTGGGATCGTCGCATTCGTCGTCATCGTCATGGTCATGATGATGGTGCGCCTCTTCCTCCAGCTTTGCCAGTTCGATGGCGATGGTGCTGCGCTGCTCCATGGCCTCCATCAGCTGCTCGCCGGTGAGCTCCGGCCACGGGGTCGTGACGATCACGGCGTCCTTGTTGTGCTCACGAATCATCGCAACGCACTGGTCAAGCTTTTCCTCTGCCATGCCGTCGGTGCGGCTGAGAATGATGGTGTTAGCCGTCTCAATCTGGTTGTTGTAGAACTCGCCAAAGTTCTTCATATACATCTTGCACTTCGTCGCGTCCGCCACGGTCACGAAATTACCAAGCTGCACGTCGTCGGACGTAACCTTGCGCACGGCGCCGATGACGTCGGACAGCTTGCCGACGCCGGACGGCTCGATCAGAATACGATCCGGTGCATAGTCTGCAATGACCTTCTTGAGCGCGCGGCCGAAATCGCCCACCAGCGAGCAGCAGATGCAGCCGGAGTTCATCTCCGTGATCTGAATGCCCGCCTCCTGCAGAAAGCCGCCGTCAATGCCGATCTCGCCGAATTCGTTCTCAATGAGGACAATTTTCTGGCCGTGATAGGCTTCCTTGATCATCTTTTTGATAAGCGTTGTCTTGCCAGCGCCGAGAAAGCCAGAATAAATATCAATTTTTGTCATACAGGAACACCTTCCAGTTGCATTATTTTATTGAATTAGTATAGCACTTTCCCATGGGAACATCAAGGTTTCTTCCTAAAATATTCACGGGTTTCTCTAAAAGGAATTGACAAACCCGGCCTGATATGATAAGATAACTCACGGCTTTGGAGGCCGGCATTCGGAGAGATGTCCGAGCGGTTTAAGGAGCTGGTCTTGAAAACCAGTGACACAGCAATGTGCCGTGGGTTCGAATCCCACTCTCTCCGCCATTTTCTTTCCTTCATATCGGCTCAACCGACCTGCGGAAGTACCCAAGTGGCCGAAGGGGCTCCCCTGCTAAGGGAGTAGGCGTCTAAAAAGCGCGCGAGAGTTCAAATCTCTCCTTCCGCGCCAGAAAAACCTTGAAAACATCTGTTTTCAAGGTTTTTCTCATTTTCCGGATATGCAGCGGGCTGCCGCAGAAGCGGCAGCCCGGATTTTTTATCAGTCGCCCATCAGCAGATCCATGACATACATTTCGAGTTTCTCGAAATTCTGCTCCTTGACGCAGGCAGCCTGGAATTCGTAGTCGAATCTCTTGACCTTGTCCAGCAGCTTCTCGAAGATCTTCTTGGAGTTGATGAGGTGGCGGTAGCAGTCCTCGTCGGGCTGGGTACGCATAGCCTTGACGTCGAGACCGACGCACTCGAAGTTGCCGCGGTCGCCGAAGTTGTTTTCGTACAGAACCTTGACCTGGTTGAATGCGTTGCGCAGGTTGTCAACGCCGAACGCCTTATCCTGGTCATAGCGGCAGCCGTTCTGGTCGTTCAGATGCACGCCCCACAGCTTGTTCAGAGCCAGTGCGAAGCCCATGTCGTTTGCGGGATCGAGACCAGCGAGGATGGAGTGCGCGGATTCAATGCACAGGCCGACACGGTTCGGATCAACAGTGTAAGCGCCGACAGCCAGTGCGTGACCGGCAGTGCCGCAGATGGAGCGGTCGATGGGCTCATTGGGCTTCGGCTCGACGAGAATCAGCGCATCATCACGATAGGTCAGGATGTCGTTGAACGCGTCGCGCAGCTGGAGGGTCATTTCAACGGGATTCTTGCCCTCGGCGCAGAGCGTGCCCTCACGGGCCAGCCACAGCTGGATCTTGTTCGTGCCAAGCGCCTTAGCGATGTCGCAGGAGCGGCGGGCACGCCACTGGGCAAACTCACGGTCTTCCTTGCGGGAAGCAGTGAAGCCGCCGTCATTCGTGCGCTTGTCAAACCACAGACGCGGCGCGACAAACTCTGCAAACAGGCCGTATTTGTCGAGCATCGCCTTGACGTCCTTTGCGTAGTCGATGATCTGCTTCTCGGTCATGTTGTTCATGTCGGGAACGGCGTCGTCGTCATGGAACTGCATGCCGGCCAGGCCGATCTCGGCGTACTTCTTCATTTTCTCCTCGAGAGGAATGCTCTTGCGATGGCCGGGGCCAAAGGTTTCGTTGCCCTCGTGGACGTTCCACGGGCCTGCGGTAAATCTGAATGTTGCCATGTCTGTATCCTCCTGTATCCATTGTTTGGTTTTATACAAATATGCGCTTGAGGGCGGATGGTTTCTGGCGAGAACCGCCTTCGGATACCATCATCATAGCGGAACCGGCCGTTTCTTCAATGTTAGACTTGCTTTTTTTATCCGACAATCTTGCGATTTCAATTTTTTCAGCAGTCTTTCACAAATTCGTATCTTCGGATTTGTGCGGTTCATCAACGAACGGAGGAAAACTTTTTTCGCCGAAATATCCCCCCCGGGCGCTTGCGTCGGTGCTCGGCTGCGTCGTCACGCTTCAGCTTGGTGCGTTCTCCGTTGTGCTGGAGACGACGCTCTCCGGCATCACGGCTCTGCCGCTCGGTGCGTTTGCGGCGCTGATGCAGCCAATCCATCTGGCGATTGGCTTGGTCGAGGGCCTGATTACCGCGGCGGTGCTGCTTTTCGTCTATCAGACGCGGCCCGAACTTTTGCAGGGCGCAGCAGGTACCGGCGCGAAAAACCGCTGCTCGCGCAAGGCGGCGCTGGCGATTCTGGCAGCCGCAGCGCTTGTCATTGGCGGCGGACTGTCGCTGCTGGCAAGTTCCAGCCCGGACGGACTGGAATGGTCGCTGTTCGGCAATGAAGAGGCCGGATATTCGGCCAACATGGGTCTGGACGAAGAACAATACGGCGCGCAGAGCGCCGCCGCGGAAAAAGCGGCCGCCGTGCAGGAAAAAACATCCTTCCTGCCGGACTACGGCTTCGCAGACAGCGACAGCGCCGCAGGCACATCCGTGTCCGGAATTGTCGGCTGCGTGATCGTCGCGGGACTTGCCGGACTGATCTGTCTGGCGGGCAGTCTGGCGCAGAAAAAGAAAAAACAGGCAGCGGCAGGATAAGCTGCTTCGCGGCAAGCCGGACGGCTTGCCGCACTTCACATTTTTAAGACACGGGAGGGATGCAGCGTGAACAAGGCGGAACAGGCAGGGCTTGAACTGCGGGAAATAGACGAACTGGCAGCGCAGGATTCGATTCTGCACCGGCTCAGCCCGCTCTCCAAGCTGTTTGTGACGGTCTTTTATATCGCCGTCACCGTTTCCTTTCCCAAATACGCCCTGACGCGGCTCGTCTGGATGGCGCTGTTCCCGGTTGCAGGTTATCAGCTTGCCGGGCTTCCGATGCGTCTGTGCTTTCAGAAGCTGCGCATGGTGCTGCCGCTCGTGTGCGCGGTTGGGCTTTTAAATCCGCTGTTTGACCGGCAGATCGTGGTGCAGGTCGGCACGCTTGCCGTCTCAAGCGGCGTGTTGTCCATGCTGACGTTGATTTTGAAGGGCGTTTTCTGCCTGCTTGCGTCGTTCCTGCTGATGGCCACGACCACGATCGAGGCAATCTGCCGCGCGCTGCGGCAGCTGCACGTACCGAAACTGCTGACAAACCTTCTGCTGCTGACGTTTCGCTATGTCGGTCTGCTTCTTTCCGAGGTTGCCGTGATGCAGCAGGCCTACAGCCTCCGCGCGCCGGGGCAGAAGGGGATTCATATTTCCGCGTGGGGCTCGTTTCTCGGCCAGCTGCTGCTGCGCAGCATGGATCGGGCGCAGGCGCTCTACGAGAGTATGGAGTTGCGCGGGTTCAGCGGCGAATTCTCCGGCGCTGTGCGCGGACGAGGCTCGGCGGCGTCGTGGCCGTATGCACTCGTGTGTCCGGCGCTGATGCTGCTGGCTCGTTATTTTGATTTGTCCGCGCTTATGGGCGGACTGTTTGTCTGAGACAGGAGGCGCTTATGCTGGTATTTGATCACGTCAGCGTATTTTACGGCGGAACGCAGGTGCTGCGCGGCCTTTCGTTTTCCATTCGGGACGGTGAACAGGTCGGCCTGCTTGGCGCGAACGGCGCGGGAAAGTCCACGCTTATGAAGGCCGCGCTCGGCCTCGTCCCGTATACGGGCAGCATCACCGTGGATGGTCTTCCCGTCACGCGGGAAAACCTGCCTGCCGTGCGTCGGAAGCTGGGCTATGTGCTGCAAGACGCAGATAATCAGATGTTCATGCCGACCGTGCTGGACGATATGCTCTTTGGGCCGATGAACTACGGTCTGAGCCGCGCAGAGGCCGAGCGGCAGGCGGACGAAACGCTTGCCAGTTTGCACATGGAGCATCTGAAGCTGCGCCACAACCACAAAATGTCCGGTGGAGAAAAGCGCATGGCTGCTATCGCGGTCATTCTTGCCATGAAGCCGGATATGCTTTTCATGGACGAGCCGTCCACCGCGCTCGACCCGCGCAACCGCCGCACATTGATCAATGTCCTGCGCGCAAGGCCGGAGACGAAACTGATTGCCTCGCACGATCTGGATCTGGTTCTGGAAACGTGCCGCCGCGTGCTTCTGATCGCGGACGGCGCATTGGCTGCCGACGGCCCCGCGCAGGAACTTCTGCGCGACAAGGCGCTTCTGGAAGCAAACGGGCTGGAACTGCCGCTGTGCCTCGCAGGTGTCCCGGAATTCTGAATCTTGCATTCCCGAAACGCATACAGTATAATGGACGCGTCCGGAAAAAGGAAGAAATAAGAGAATTCAGAAAGGACTGTGTAGTTTATGAGTTGTTCAGAATTAAAAGCCCGCGCAAGAGCACAGCTCGGCGGCGGTATTTTTCAGAATCTCTGGATGATGGGTCTGGCCGTGTGCCTGCTGATCGGTCTGATGGAGTCGGCTGCCGCCGGCATTATCCCCGGCATCGGCGCACTGCTTGTAGTCGGTCCGCTGGAATATGGTATGGCATATATTTTCCTCAAGCAGGCGCGCGACCATCAGTCCGTGCAGCTGGGCGATATGTTCCGTGGTTTTCAGGACGATTTCGGCGGAACGTTCCTCATCGGCCTTATGACGTCGCTTTTCACGTTCCTGTGGTCGCTGCTGTTCGTCATCCCCGGCATTGTCAAGGCGTATGCCTATTCTATGGCATACTATATCAAGCTTGATCATCCCGACTACGGCTGGAAGGCCTGCATTGACGAAAGCCGCCGTCTGATGGACGGGCACAAATGGGAGAAATTTGTGCTTGACCTGAGTTTCCTCGGCTGGATCATTGTCGGCTCTTTGTGCCTCGGCATCGGCATGCTTTGGGTTACGCCGTATATGGAAGCGGCGAACGCACAGTTCTACGAATATGTCCGCACCTGCCCGTCCGTGATGGAAGACTGAAAGGCGGCTGCGTATTCATGCTTTGCCGGGCGGACACTGCTGTCCGCCCGGCAAAATACACCGCCGGCGAAGCCGGCAGAAAGGCAAATGCCATGAGACTCGATAAATATCTGAAGGTTTCCCGCCTTATCAAGCGCCGCACAGTTGCAAATGAGGCGTGCGACAACACCCGCGTGACAGTCAACGGCAAGCCCGCCAAGGCCAGCTATGACGTCAAGGTCGGCGATCATATCGCCATCGCCTTCGGCGCGCGAACCGTCACGGTCGAGGTACTCGCCGTGGCCGAGGCTGTGCGCAAGGACGACGCGGCAGCCATGTACCGCGAAATCTGAACATAAAAAAGCTGCATAGGCCCGTCCTTCCCGCGTATATATGTAGGGAGAAGCCGGCATACCCGGACAGAAGAAAGGATGATACCATGCAGCAGGCGCTGATCGAAACGAACCTTGCCCAGCAGCCGCACCGGCTGACGCTCGACTCGCGCAGCCGTCTTTCCATCACAGGCGTTCTGGAGGTCGAAAGTTTTGACGACACGGAGATTTTGCTGACCTCCACGCGCGGCCCGATGTCCATCCGCGGACAGGGGCTGCATCTGCAGCAGCTGTCTATCGACGGCGGGCAGGTTTTGGTCGATGGGAGCGTCGATGCGATCTCGTATGAGGATGATATTCCGCGCGGCGGCTTTTTCGCCCGGCTGTTCGGCTGATGGAGATCCCTGTCTCGGCGCAGGCGCTGACCTTTGCGCAGGGGGTGCTTCTGGGGCTGGGGCTGTGTCTGGCATACGATCTGCTGCGGGCGCTGCGGCGGCTCTTGCCGCAGACGGGCTTCGCAGCGGACGCACTGTTCGGGCTGCTGCTCACGGCCTCGTTTTTGTCCTTCGCGCTCACGGCGGGGCAGGGACAGTTCCGGCTGTATGTGTTCCTCGCTGTATTTTTGACCGCTGTTTTGTATTTTCTGACGCTCAGCCCGTTTGTGCTGCGCGTATTCCGGACGCTTTTCCGCCTGCTGGGGCGGATTTTGCGGACGCTGCTCGCGCCGCTGCGCTTTTTCTTGAAATTTCTCAAAAAAATTTCAAAAACCCTCTTTGCAAGTTTCCGAAAATGGGGTACAATGACCTGTAAGCATATTCTCGATTGGAAACACGCACAACTCGAAAGGAGCAGACGCCGGAATGAAATTCGTCAAGTCGTCTCTGCTGGTCAAGCTGGTGATTCTGATCCTCGTTGTGTACGCCACTGTTACCCTGGTGCGCCTTCGTTCCCAGATCAACGAAAAGGAAGCCGAAGCCGCCGGGCTGACAAGTTCTATCGCAAGCACACAGCAGGAAAATGACCGTCTGCAGAGTTCGATCGACGCACTCGACACACCCGATGGGCTGGAACAGGTCGCGCGCGACCAGCTCGGCATGGTTTCAGAGGGTGAGATTGTCTTTGAAGACGTCGGTGACTAACAAAATGGGGGATTAGGATAGAAAGATGCAGTTGAAGGTTGGAGAAATTGTTGAAGGAACCGTCAAGAGTCTGACAAAATTCGGCGCGTTCGTCGCGCTGGACGCAAATACGACCGGACTTGTCCACATTTCCGAGGTCGCGCACACCTATGTGAGCGATCTGCACGAGTATCTGACCGAGGGTCAGACCGTCAAGGTCATGGTCATCGGACTGGACAATGGAAAGATTAATCTTTCCATCAAGCGCACGCTGCCTGCGCCCACGCGCCAGCAGAGCCAGCGTCCGCGCGGCGGCGCACAGCAGCGCCAGGCGCAGCCGAACCGGCAGCAGCCGTCCGCGCCGCAGCAGAAATCGTTCGACGATATGCTCAAGCAGTTTATGTCTGAGTCCGACAGCAAAATGTCCTCCATCCGCGCCTATTCCGACCACAAAACAAAAACCAGAAGAAGATAACGTCATTCGCCCCAGCGCGGTCTACCGCGCCGGGGCGGCGTTTTATGAGGCATCAAAATATGAAGCATGTCATCATCACCGGCGGCTCACGCGGCATCGGGGCCGCAGCCGTGCGCGCGTTTTCTGCGCGCGGCGATCAGGTCGCATTTCTCTATGAAAAGGAAGCCGAACAGGCGGCGGCCGTCGCTGCGGAGACGGGCGCGCTTGCTATCCGCTGCGATGTGTCGGACGAGGCGGCGGTGAACGCTGCGTTTGCGCAGCTTTCTGGTACGGATATCCTCATCAATAACGCCGGGATCGCGGATTATGATCTCATCAATGTGATCACGCCCGAGCGGTGGCGCAGGCTGTTCGCCGTCAACGTGGACGGCGCGTTCTACTGCATCCGCGCAGCCCTCCCCCATATGCTGCGGCAGCAGTCCGGCTGCATCCTCAACGTCAGTTCCATGTGGGGACAGGTCGGTGCGTCGTGCGAGGCAGCGTATTCGGCAACGAAGGGCGCGATTCTGGCTTTGACCAAAGCGCTGGCGCAGGAACTGGGGCCGTCCGGTATCCGCGTGAACGCCGTCGCGCCGGGCGTCATTCAGACCGACATGTGCGCGCATGTAGACCCCGCCGTCATGGAGAGCCTGCGGCAGCAGACGCCCATCGAGCGGCTGGGCACGCCGGAGGATATCGCGCGGGCGATGGTCTATCTGGCAGACGCAGAGTTTGTCACCGGGCAGGTTCTGCCTGTCAACGGAGGCTTCGTCATCACGTAACACTTGACAAAGGAGAAAAAAATGAAACGCTTCTTGCAAAGACTTTCGCTCCTGCTCGCCGTGCTTCTGCTGCTGACCACAGCAGTCTTCGCCGACTTCGGCCCCAAGCCGCAGCTGGTCGTCCGGGTCGAGCAGCCGCCGCAGGAGGAGTATTATCTCGATCTGCTGGACACGGGCGACTGGGCGAAAAATCTCTATGACCTGGACGAGCGGGAGCTTGACCCGGCGCTGCTGGCCGCGCTCCGCGCGGCTGTTCCGTCAGGCTGGCACGCCTGCATTGCACAGGGTTCCACGCGCGCACCCATCTGGGGCGGGCTGACGGGCGAGCCGGACGGCTCCGGCGCGATGCTGCACAGCTTCCGCTACTACGGCGTTCCGGAGACATACCGCATTCTGATGGTCACGGCCTCCGGCGAGACGTTTTTGTCGGACGTACTGACACGCAGGACGCTCCAGTCCTCTGTCACGGTCGATTGGGTGGCGAAGACGGCGAAGCCGCCGCTGCAGTCCGAAGGGTATCTGCTGCAATTCGCCGCGACGTTTGTGCCGACGATTTTGATCGAACTTGTGGTCCTGCTGCTGTTCGGATTCAAGCTGAAAGAGAACTGGAAGCCGTTCCTGCTCGTCAATCTTGTGACGCAGGGGCTGCTGCACGGATATTTTGCGCTGTTCGCCGTCAACAACGGCGTCGGGCCGTGGTATTTCATGCTCTTTATCCCGGCGGAGTTGGTGATTGCACTGCTCGAGGCATTTATCTACCGCGCCGCACTCAAGGGCCGGTCAAAGCGCCGTGCGTTCCTCTGCGGCCTGTGCGCCAACGTCTGCTCAGCCGCGCTCGGCTATTTCCTTGCAGAGCCGGTCTGGCGATTTGTTGTATCGATCAGCTGAGGTGCAGATGAAAAGCCTCCTCTTGCCGTGCCCCGCACGGTAAGGGGAGGTGGCATTTTCGAAGAAAATGACGGAGGGGATTTGTTGCAAAGTTCAGAGTTCTCCGAAATTTGCAGCGTTCGAATCCCCTCAGGCCCGTTGGGCCAGCTCCCCTTGTGCCCAAGGGGAGCCTTTCGTGCGTGTGAATTTGCCGAAGATTTTCGTAAAAACCGCTGCTTTCTGCCGGGCGGACAGCGTCGTCCGCCCCTACGGAGCAGGCATATATCCGGACTTTTTGACAGACTGACAAAAATCCAATGCAGAAAGCCGGATTTTTGGGGCGAATCTGCCATTGACATTTTCTGACCCGCTGTATATAATGGCTCCAGAAATCAGGAAAGGAGCCGACACGCGATGAAAAAGCTGTTTACGACCGCTATGATGATGCCCATGTGCATGCGCCGCATGTGCATGTTTTCGCGTACCCAAAAATCGGCTCGCTTTGTTTCATAAATTTCCATATTGGCAGACAATCCGCCAATCCCGGAGCTGAGAAACGATGTGAGTTTCCCGGCTCTTTTTATTTGTCTCAGAAAACCTATTAAAACACTGTGGAAGGGGATTTCCCATGATCGAGCTGAAACACCTCGGCAAAATCTATTCCTCGGCCTCCGGCAGCGTGGAAGCGCTGAAGGATGTGAATCTGACTATCGCGGACGGCGAGATCTTCGGCATTATCGGCCTGTCCGGAGCGGGCAAATCGACGCTTGTGCGCTGCATCAACCTGCTCGAGCGCCCGACCTCCGGAGAGGTCTGGGTAGACGGTCGGAATCTGACGACGCTCAGCCAGAAGGAACTTCTGCAGGTTCGCCGTCAGATCGGTATGATCTTCCAAAGCTTCAATTTGCTTGAGCAGCGCACGGTTCTGCGCAACATCTGCTTCCCGCTTGAGATCTCCGGTACGCCGAAGGCGGAGGCAAAGAAGCGCGCGGAGGAACTTCTGAAGGTCGTGGGCCTTGCTGACAAGGCTGCAAGCTTCCCCTCGCAGCTTTCCGGCGGACAAAAGCAGCGCGTTGCCATCGCCCGCGCACTGGCAACCAATCCCCGATATCTGCTGTGCGACGAAGCGACCAGCGCCCTTGACCCCAACACAACGCGCTCCATTCTCGAACTGCTGCGCGAGATCAACAAGTCTCTCGGCGTGACGATCATCGTCATTACACACGAGATGAAGGTCATCGACCAGATCTGCGACCGCGTGGCTGTCATTGACAAAAGCTGTATCGCCGAAGAAGGCCGCGTGGCAGACGTCTTTACGAATCCCAAGTCTGATATCGCGCGCGAGCTCGTGCTTCCGCAGGAGCGCCCGGTGCTCGATCCCACGACCGGCGGCCGGAAGCTGCGCTTGATCTTCAACGGCGAGGATACGCAGAAGCCCGTCATTTCCGAAATGATCCTGGCTTGCCGCGTGCCTGTGAATGTGCTGTTTGCCGATACGAAATCCGTCGAAGGCGCGGCTTACGGCCATATGATTCTCGAACTGCCGAACGACGAGCACGATGCAGAAAAGGTCGTCAGCTGGCTGAAAAACAGCGGCCTGACGTGGAAGGAGGAGCGGTAAATGGCTACCGAATATTTCGTAAAGCTGTGGGACAACAATATTATCCAGCTTGGCATCTGGCAGACGATTTACATGACCGCTCTCACGACGATTTTCGCGTATCTCATCGGCCTGCCGCTGGGCGTCATCCTCTGGGCGACAGACAAGGATGGCCTGCACCCCAATAAGGGCGTCAACACCGTGCTCGGTTTCATCGTAAACTTCTTCCGTTCCATCCCGGCGGTCATTCTCATGGTCGCTATGATCCCGGCGGCAAAGCTGCTGCTCGGCACCTCGACCGGCAACGGCGCGGTCATCGTCACGCTGATCATTGCTGCTGCGCCGTATGTGGCGCGCATGGTCGAATCCTCCTTGAAAGAGGTTCCCGCAGGCGTGATTGAGGCAGCACAGGCAATGGGCTGCACAAATTTTCAGATCATCTGGCATGTGCTGCTGCCCGAGGCAAAGCCCTCGCTCATCTCCGGCTGCGTCATTTCAACCGTCACCATCCTCAGCTACACGGCGCTTGCCGCGACGCTGGGCGGCACGGGTCTTGGACAGATTGCCATCATCCACGGCCACCAGAGAAGCCAGAAGCTGGTCGTCTGGGTCTGCGTGCTGCTGATTGTTGTGATCGTCCAGCTGATTCAGATTGTCGGCACGACCGTCGTCCGCAAGACCGACAAGCGCGCCCGCTGAGTAACCGCTGAAAGGAGTTTTCCATGAAATTGATTTTTGAGCAGCTGCTCCGCATCAACTGGCGATGCGGACGAATGTGACCGAAGCCATCCGCACGTTAAAAACGAACTGACTCTTTCAAACTTCTAAAAATAGCAAAAGGAGATTTTATCATGAAAAAGGTACTTGCAATCGTTCTTTCCGCCCTGCTGCTCGTCGCCGCGCTTGCCGGCTGCGCTTCCAAGAGTGAGACCGCTTCCAACGACACCCCCGCCTCCACCGATACTGCTGCTTCCACCGATGGCAAGCTTGAGGTGCTGAAGGTTGGCGCTTCCTCCACTCCGCACGCTGAAATTCTCGAGCAGGTTAAGGACACGCTGGCTGCCGAGGGCTATGACCTCCAGATCGTGATCTACGACGACTATGTGCTGCCCAACCAGTCCTTGGCTGACGGCTCGCTCGATGCGAACTACTTCCAGCACACCCCGTATCTGAACAGCTTCAACGCTTCCAACGGCACGGATCTCGTCGCTGCTGCCAAGATCCACTATGAGCCGTTCGGCCTCTACGGCAATGGTGTTTCCTCTGTTGCGGACATTGCCGCTGACGCAACCATCCTGATCCCGGCTGACGACTCCAACGAGACGCGCGCGCTGCTTCTGCTGGCACAGGAAGGCCTCATTGAACTGCCCGCCGACGCCTCCGCTGAAAAGGGCGTGACCACGCTGGATATCGTTGATGCGAAGGGCCATGACGTACAGCCGCTGCAGGCCGATACCGTCCCCGCACAGCTGGCCAACTCCAACCCCGGTACGGTCGCTGTTATCAACGGCAACTACGCGCTGCAGGCTGGCCTCCATGCCTCTGATGCGCTTGCCATTGAAGACGCTTCCGGCGACGCCGCACAGACCTACGCCAACATCGTCGCCTGCCGCGCAGGTGACGAAAGCAGCGCCAAGATCCAGGCGCTTGTCAAGGCGCTCCAGTCCGACGCTGTGAAGGAGTATATTGAAAAGACCTACAACGGCGCTGTCGTTGCGATCTTCTGAGTTTTCTGCTCTACCGCCCGGCTCCAGAAATGGAGCCGGGCGGTTTTGTCTTTTCTCCGCAGCAAAAAACCGAGGCGGCTGTTTTCAGCCCCCTCGGTTTTCTCTGAACGATTCGCTTATTTCTCCATCAAGCCAACACAGTCATAATACGGCTTGGAGGCGATAAGTGCTTTGTTCTCTTTAAAGATATTGTGCATGAGCGTAATGACGGCATAATCGCACTGCGCCATGGCTTCGGCAAGAGAATAATTATGGTATCCCGCCACGTCGCCCCGAATATACGGCTCACAGGCAAGGACCTCATAGCCGCGCGCTTTCAGGATGTTCGCAAACAGGACGGACGGGCTTTCGCGCGTATCGTCAATGTTGGCTTTGAAACTCATGCCGAGCACGGCAATTTTTGCGCCGGGCTTCACGTCGCGCGCGATGCGATCCGCCGTCCAGGCGGGCTTGCCATCGTTGACAAGACGCGCCTCGTAGATGAGCGGCGTAATATCCTCGAACTTCTCATGGATGAACCACGGATCAACCGCGATGCAGTGTCCGCCGACACCGACGCCGGGCGAATGCACGTTCACTCTGGGGTGGCAGTTGGCAAGTTCAATCAATTTGAACACGTCGATGCCGAGCCGGTCGCAGACTTTGCTGAGTTCGTTGGCATAGGCGATGTTGATATCGCGGAACGTGTTTTCCGTCAGCTTGCACATCTCGGCAGTCAGATCATCCGTCAGGCGGATCGTGCCGCCGGTGACGACCTTTTCATAGATTTCCTTGGCGAATTGCGCCGATTCCGGACGGTTCGAGCCGATGATGCGGTCATTCTCGCGCAGTTCAATGAGCATCCGGCCGGGGATGATGCGCTCCGGGCAGTGCGCTGTCATAAACTGCTCCGGTGCAAGGCCGGACACCTCAGAGACAATCTTCTCCACCATGCGCGTGGAGTAGGGAGGCGAGGTGGATTCGAGCACGCAGAGATTCCCCGCGCGCAGAACAGAGCCGACCTCCCTTGCGGCGGATTCAACAAAGCGCATGTCGGACACGCGCTTGTGCTCCTCCGTCTCGCGGTAGGGCGTCTGGACGCAGATGATAAAGACGTCAGCCGGCTCCGGCTTTGTCGTAAAGTGCAGGCGGCCGGTTGCCATGGCCTTCGTCATGGCGTCCTGTAAGCCGGGTTCTACAATATGGATATGGCCCGCGTTCAGCGTGTCCACGACGGTATCCTTCACGTCGAAGCCGCAGACCTCATAGCCCGCCAGCGTAAATGTGATGGCGGTGGGGAGGCCGATATAGCCGCAGCCCATGATCTCGATTTTTTTCATGCTTTTTCGCTCCTTTGTATGCAAACATACAAGGATACTATATCCTATTTTTTACGCTTTTGCAAGCAGAGTCTGCACCATATCCGTCTTTTCCCACGGCAGATCAAGTTCCGCGCGGCCAAAGTGGCCGTAACCGGCGGTCTGACGGTAGATCGGGCGGCGCAGATCAAGCGTCTTGATGATCGCCGCCGGGCGCAGGTCAAAGCATTCACGCACAAGCTGGGCCAGCTTATCATCCGCGATCTTGCCGGTTCCATATGTCTCGACGAGAACGGAAACAGGGTGCGCCACGCCGATGGCGTAGGCCAGCTGCAGCTGGCAAGCGTCTGCCAAACCTGCTGCGACCAGATTTTTTGCGATATAGCGTGCCCTGTCTCTTATACACATCTCCGAGCCCACGAGACCGGAGCCTATCTC
>OWIX01000352.1_pt1 | contig 30760 bp, 29 predicted proteins | sample 1732851 | NCBI WGS metagenome assembly OWIX01 (sample SAMN05065761, study PRJEB22554) | human gut metagenome | biome: ENVO:2100002; feature: ENVO:00000062; material: ENVO:00002003 | host: Homo sapiens | place: USA
GTGGGCTCGGAGATGTGTATAAGAGACAGGTCGCTTGGTCGCGTAGGTGACGCTGGGCTTCGTCACGCCCAGATGGTCGGCCACGTCGACCGAACGGATATAGCCGTGCTGCTCTTTCATCATCAGCATGGATTCGAGATAATCTTCAGATGCCTTTTGGATTTTCATGTGCGGTTTCACCAACTTCATTGTTAAAGGTCAATCACAGATTAACATGCTCTAACAAAAAATGCAAGCATTAAAAAATGTTCACAAAACCTCTTGACAAAATATGTTAGAGAGATTAAACTTACGGGCGAAAGTTAAATGACACTAACTTTGCGCCGGCGAATTGCGGATCGCCGCGGGCAGAAAAGTGCCAGATCAACAGCATGCGGAGGGATAAATAATGATGCCGCTTACACTGGCGAATGCCGGAGAAGAAAATACCATCCTCAAAGTCGGCGGGAGCGCTGAAGTCAAAAAGCATCTCGAAGATCTCGGCTTTGTGGCCGGGGGCACGGTGAGTATCGTGTCGTCGCTCGGCGGGAACGTGATCGTCAAGGTCAAGGAAGCCCGCGTTGCCATCAGTGAAGAAATGGCAAGAAAAATCATGGTTTGAGCAATTTTTCAAATAAAAGGAGAGAGATTATGAAAACACTGCGTGAAGTCAAGATCGGCGAGACCGTCAAAGTCGTCAAGCTCCATGGCGAGGGCCCCGTCAAGCGCCGTATCATGGATATGGGCATCACCAAGGGCACTGAGGTGTTCGTGCGCAAGGTCGCGCCCCTGGGCGACCCGATGGAGGTCACCGTGCGCGGCTACGAGCTGTCGCTGCGTAAGGCGGACACCGAAATGATCGAAGTTGAATAATTAATTTCTACATAAGTTAAGGAAACTTAACAAGAAGGAGCAGTAAGAAACATGGAAAAGCAGATCAAAATTGCCCTTGCGGGCAACCCCAACTGCGGTAAGACGACGCTGTTTAACGCGCTGACCGGTTCGAACCAGTTCGTCGGTAACTGGCCCGGCGTCACCGTGGAAAAGAAGGAAGGTAAGCTCAAGAAGCACGATGACGTGGTCATCATGGACCTTCCCGGTATTTACTCCCTGTCCCCCTACACGCTGGAGGAAGTCGTCGCCCGTAACTACCTCATCACCGAGCGTCCCGACGCGATCCTGAACATCATCGACGGCACGAACCTCGAGCGTAACCTGTATCTCACCACCCAGCTCACTGAGCTCGGCATCCCCGTGGTCATCGCCATCAACATGATGGATATCGTCCGCAAGAACGGTGATGAGATCAACGTCAAGGAGCTCTCCCGTGAGCTTGGCTGCGAGATCATCGAGATCTCCGCACTCAAGGGCGACGGCGTCATGGACGCTGCCGAGGCTGCCATCCGCGCCGCCAAGGGCACCAAGACCGTCCCGATGCACACCTTCTCCGGCCCTGTCGAGCACGCCATCGCCCACATCGAAGAGGCGGCCGTGCACTCCATGCCGGAAGAGCAGCAGCGCTGGTACGCGATCAAGATCTTTGAGCGCGACGACAAGGTGCTCGCAAAGCTCAGCATCCCCACCGAGACGATGAACCACATCGAAGAGGATATCAAGGCGGCGGAGACCGAGCTCGACGACGATGCCGAGAGCATCATCACCAACGAGCGCTACATCTACATCGCACAGCTCATCAAGGGCTGCTACAAGAAAAAGAGCACGGAAAAGCTCTCTGCCTCCGATAAGATCGATAAGGTCGTCACCAACCGCTGGCTGGGCCTGCCCATCTTCGCGGTCGTGATGTTCCTTGTGTACTGGGTCGCTATGGTCGGCGTGGGCGCGCCCGCGACCGACTGGGCAAACGACGGCCTGTTCGGCGACGGCTGGCACCTGCTGGGCATTGGCTCCGCCGCCTATGGCGAAGCAAGCGACGATTACACCGCCGCGACCGAAGCGGCTGACGCGTTCGTCGGCCTCGACATGGAAGACGAGAGCTTCGACGCCGACGCGGCGCTCGAAGAGCTCAAGGCATTCCAGCCCACCGAAGACACCGCCACCGTTGACGTGGAAGATGAAGAGACGCTCGCCATCAACGAGATGACCGCCTACTATGACGCTATCCCCGATGACGCGGACGAAGATTCCACCGTCGGCATGACCTATGTGGACGCTGTCAGCTACTTTGAAGAGAACGGCTTTGACGAGCCCGACCCAGCTGACTACGGCGTTTGGGTCCCCGGTATCCCTGTTCTGATCGGCGATGCGCTTGACGCTGCCGGTACGGCTGACTGGCTCAACGGCCTGATCCTCGACGGTATCGTCGCCGGTGTCGGCGCAGTGCTCGGCTTCGTGCCGCAGATGCTGGTCCTGTTCCTGATGCTCGCCTTCCTTGAGGCCTGCGGCTACATGGCCCGTATCGCCTTCGTGCTCGACCGTATCTTCCGCAAATTCGGCCTGTCCGGCAAGTCCTTCATCCCGATGCTCATCGGCACCGGCTGCGGCATCCCGGGCGTCATGGCCTCCCGTACCATTGAAAACGAGCGTGACCGCCGTATGACGATCATGACCACCACGTTCATCCCCTGCGGTGCGAAAGTGCCCTTCATCTCCATGGTCGCCGGCGCGATCTTCGGTGGTGCCGCATGGGTCGCCACCTCCGCCTACTTCGTCGGTATGGCTGCCATCATCATCTCCGGCATTATGCTGAAAAAGACGAAGATGTTCTCCGGCGACCCCGCCCCCTTCGTTATGGAGCTGCCCGCCTACCACTGGCCGACCGTCGGCAACGTGCTGCGCAGCATGTGGGAGCGCGGCTGGTCCTTCATTAAGAAGGCCGGTACCATCATCCTGCTTTCCACCATCGTTGTGTGGTTCACCACCTACTTCGGCTGGGTGGACGGCACGTTCCGGATGCTCTCTGAGGAACAGATCGACGCCTCCATCCTCGCCAAGATCGGCAATGCCATCGCATGGATCTTTGCGCCTCTCGGCTGGGGTACCTGGCAGGCGGCTGTCGCCTCCATCACCGGCCTTGTCGCCAAGGAGAACATCGTCGGCACCATGGGCATCCTGTATCCCGCCGGCTGGGCTGAGATCGGCGCGGCCTTCACGCAGATCAGCGGCTATTCTTTCCTGGTGTTCAACCTGCTGTGCGCTCCGTGCTTCGCGGCCATCGGCGCGATCAAACGTGAGATGAACAACGCCAAGTGGACATGGTTTGCCATCGGCTATCAGTGCGGCTTTGCTTACCTCATTGCCCTGATGATCAACCAGTTCGGCAATGCCTTCACCGGCAGCCTGAACGTCATCGGACTGATCGCGGCCATCGCGGCGCTCGCCCTGATCATCTACATGCTCTTCAAGCCCTATAAGGAAGCTACCAAGCTGAGCGATAAGCACTGATCCCTTAACACCGATACCCTGCGAAAGGAGTGATTTCCATGTTGAACTGGGTTACCGCAAACCTGTCGACGATCGTCGTCTCTGCTATCCTGCTTGCCATAATCATTGCTATCTCCACCTATCTTATCCGGCAGAGAAAGAGGGGAAGAAACTCCTGCGGCTGTAACTGTGCACACTGCGCTATGCACGGCACTTGTCACAGTAAGCAGCATTAAATAGCACAGGAGACGCGGGACTTATCCACCCGCGTCTCCTGCGCCGTATGAAAGGAAATGATCTTAACATGTACGAAACCAAAGTGAAGATCGACGGCATGATGTGCGGCATGTGCGAATCGCACATCAACGACGCCATCCGCAACGCGTTCTCCGTGAAGAAAATCTCCGCCTCCCACTCCAAGGGCGAAGCGGACATCATCAGCGAAGAGCCCATCGACGAGGCGAAGCTGCGCGAGGCCATCACCAAGACCGGCTACGACTTCGTCTCCATGACGAGCAAGCCGTATGAAAAGCACGGCCTGTTCGGCTTTCTGAAGAAGTAAAAGACAAAATGAAAGGCACGGCTTTAGCCGTGCCTTTTTTGACTTAATTCTGCGCTTCGGCGCGCTTCCTGCGGTGCGGGCTTTTCAAAAAGTCGACGAGCTTTTGCTCCATGCGGGAGAGCTGCTGCGATTTGAGCGTGATGAGATAGATCGTGCGCTTGAGCGCGCTTTTGTCCATCTCGAAGGCAAGCAGCGTGCCGTTTTGGACCTCCTGCTCCACGGCGAGCGCCGAGAGCACGGCAACGCCCACGCCGCCGGAGACCATCTGCTTGATGGCCTCGGGATCGTCCACGCGCGCCACAACATGCAGCATATCGTGGGAGAGGCCGAGCGTGCGCAGATAGTTTTGTAGGCTCGTGTCCGTGCCAGAGCCCTCTTCGCGCGAGACGAACGGCTCTTCGAGCAGCAGCTCGCGGCCGTAGACGCCGCGCTCTCTGAACGCGCGGTAGTGCTCGTTGTTCGGCGCGGCGATCACGAGCCTGTCGTCGTAGAGGGGGAAGTAGTCGAGATTTTCGGGTGCGCTGACTGCGCCGACAAAGCCGACGGCGATCTGGCCGGATTTAAGCATCCGGTGCACCTGCTCGCTGTCGCCGCGGCGCAGAGAGTAGCGGAACTCCGGCTCGCGCTTCAAAAACGCAGCGAGGTAGCCCGGCACCAGATACTGCCCCGGCACGGTGGACGCGCCGAGCGCGACCGCGGGAGTGCTGTCCGCGTCGGAGAACAGCGTGCGCAGTGCGGCGCAGTCATTCAGAATGCGCCTTGCGATGGGGTAGACCTGTTCGCCCTCCTTCGTCAAGCGAACATGGCGGCGGTTGGAGCGCACGAAGAGCTCCTTGCCGAGCGCCTGCTCTAAAAGAGAAATGTGCGCGCTCACGGTGGACTGGTTGAAGAACAGCTCCTCCGCCGCACGGGTGAAGCCGCCGTATTCCACAACGGCGACAAAAATTTCAAGCTGCTTGAGGCTGATATCGTTCATAAGACGGGTTTCCTCCGGAATGTCGTTCCACTTTGAAAAGAATAATATGAGAGGACGAAAAAAGCAAGGCGTTTCATCGCTTTTTTCAATGATAAACTGTATTTTATGAAATACAGGCGATGGATCGTGCGCTCTTGCAATTTGCGGGGGAGTTTGGTATCATGGCAGGCAGATCAAAAGAAAAACGGCGGTGATGATAAGATGAAAACAGCACTTGTGACGGACGGAAAATACCGCTCGTCCATCGCGGCGGTGCGTGCGCTGCACCGCGCGGGCTACCGCGTGGTCGTGACGCAGACAAGGGCGGACGTCAAGAGCGCACCCGCAGTGTCGGTGTCGAAGTCCTGCGATGATTTCCGCTGGATCGACGGCGCGTGCGCGGATGCGGATTACGCCGAAAAGCTGCTGAGCGTACTCAAAGAGTATGAGCATCCGGTGCTATTTTGCGTCGGCGCGGTGACGCTCAACACCGTCGCCGCCCGTCGGGAGGAGTTTGCCGCGCTGGCGAACTTCCTCATCGCGCCGAAGGAGACGCTCGACGCGCTCAACGACAAGGAGAGCGTGCATCAGCGCGCGCTGGAGCTTGGCATTCCTGTGCCGCGCGAGTACGACGGCACGCCGGAGAGCTATCCCGTCGTCGTCAAGCCGCACTGCGGAGAAAAGTTCGGTCTCAAGGCTGCCGACCGCTACGCCGTGGCGAACAACGAGGCGGAATTCGACGCCATCATGGAAAAGATGCAGCGCTACGACCCGAGCCCCATCGTGCAGCAGAAGATCACGGGCGCGGGCGCGGGCGTGAGCCTGCTGCTCGGCCGCGAGAGCGAGCTGCTCGGCGCGCTGTGCCACCGTCGCGTGCGCGAGTATCCGATCACAGGTGGGCCGTCGACCTGCTGCGAGAGCTTTTATGATGAAAAGATGATCGACGAGGCTTACGAACTGCTCAAGTCGTTTCACTTTACAGGCCTTGCCATGGTTGAGTTCAAAGGGGACTGTATTTTGGAAGTCAACCCCCGCGTGTGGGGCAGTTTCCCGATGACGGAGGCGGCGCAGAGTCCCATCGTCGCGCACTACGCGCAGACCGCGCAGGGCGGGCAAGTCACCTACACGGCGAAGGACTACCGGACGGGTGTAAAAATGCGCTTTTTCCTCAACGACACGGTCGCTGCACTGAGCTATTTGAAGGCGGGCCGCGTCAAGGAGGGCCTGCGCGGTCTCGGCGATTTCTTCACGGCGAAAGAGGCCTTGAGCGCCAAGGGCGATGGCAAGGTCATGTGCGCATACCTTAAAAAGAGCCTGTTTGAGCGCTGAGAAGGGGGAGAGGATCATGGAGCTGCGGCTCGATCTGCACATTCATTCCGAGCGGTCGTTCGACGGCTGCATGAGCCTGAGCGAGATCGTTGCGCTTGCGCGCGAGCGCGGGCTGAACGGTGTCGCCATCTGCGACCACGACCGCGTGCTGGACGAGGTTCCGGAATTCGACGATTTTCTCGTCATCCCCGCGACCGAGGTTTCGACCGAGCGCGGGCATCTGCTGGGTCTCTTTGTGAGAGAACCCATCGAAACGAGGAAGTTTTCCGAGTCGGTCACGGCCATTCACGCACAGGGCGGGCTGGCGGTCATCGCGCATCCCTTTGAGCACAGCACAGACGCGAACCGGCTCGACGATGTGATGAGCCGGCTTGACGGCGTCGAGATCTGGAACAGCCGTGCCGACCGCAAGAACAAAAGCGCCAACGCCATGGCGCGCGAGCTGGCGCAAAAATGGAAAAAGCCCGTCACCGCGGGCAGCGACGCACATGTGCCAGAAGAGGTCGGCGGCGGCGTGACGGTGCTGGAAGCGGACGAGCTGTCGCTTTCCGCCGTCAAGGCAGCGCTCCTGCGGGGCGCAAAGCAGGTCGAAGGCCGCCGTGGCCGCGCAATGTGCGTAGCGAGAAGCCAGAAGACCAAAAGAGAGAAGACAAACGCAGGCGTAAAAAGACAAGTAAATGGAATGCTCTTTACAGTAAAATGCGCCTTGCAGGACTTTACCACCAGGGAGGATGGATGGCATGTCATGGATCGTTAAACTCGGCAAAAAGGGAAAGAAGATCGTCAAGAAGATCATCACGCCCGCGGAAAAGCACTACGTCGGCTACACGCGCCGCATCGAGCGCGTGAAGACGGGCGAGCGCATCTGCGCGATGACGTTCGACGACGGCCCGATGGGCCTTCCCGCATCGCCCGACCGATTTGAGGGCAAAACGCTGACGGATGTGCTGCTCGACACGCTCGCGCAGTACGGCGCAAAGGGCAGCTTCGACGTCATCGGCGACACGAGCGAGAACTACCCCGACGAGGCGGGCAAGCTCGGCAGCGCGGCGTGGGGCGGCGTCAAATTCGACCACTACCCCGATATCCACTGCGACGACAAAGGCGGAGCCGTGCACAACGACCGCCTGATCCGCCGCATGCTTGACGAGGGACATCAGATCACAAACCACGGCTACCGCCACATCATCTTCGGCAAAAAGCCGTTTGTCTACGGCGCGCGCGAGTACCTGCCTGGCTTTGACGCCGCGGTCGCGGACCTGACGCGCCTCGACACGCTGATGCGTGAGTGCTACGGCTATACGCTCACGCTCGCGCGCCCGCCGCACTATGTCGACAAGATGGCGGGCGGCTTCACGAGTTACGACGTCTACGAGCGCATGGGGTACCAGTATATGGCCGCGTCGTTCGACGGCGCGGGCTGGCTGCCCTCGACGCATGAGGACCCTGAGGCGGCGCTTCAGGCGGAGATCGACGCGATGGTCGAGCCGATGCGCAAGGCGCTCGAAAAGGACCCGGACTTCTTCTGCGGACAGATCATCTTCCAGAAGGACGGCTACAACATGGCCAAGCGCACGCCGGTCGCGTTCGCGCTGGGCAAGCAGCTCGCGCTTCTTAAGGAGTACGGCTACCGCGTTGTCAGCGTGGGCGAGCTGATGGAGGAGAGCCCGTTTACGGATGTCGGGCGCGACGATTCGCTGTTTGAAAAGCTCGTCGCGCTAGCAAAGACGCGAGCCATCGTCTTCACGGACAACAAGCTGCGCCTCGACGATAAAATGACCGTCGGCGAGCTCGCGATGCTGCTCGCGCCGCGCGACGAGGCCATCTCCCGCCGCGTCGCCCAGCTGCGAAAGACCGGCAAGGCCGGCCCCTACGACGGCGCAATATCCTACTGCCGCGAAAACGGTCTCATCGACGCGAGCGCCAAGGCCGAGGACGCCGTCACAAAGCTGCCAGACGCCATATTCGACAAGGCAACTGACTTTACAAGAAGAAACGTCTACGCGGCATATAAAATGGAAGAATAAAATGGCCTCAAGTACCTCCGCTACATGGCGGAGGTATTTTTTTCTCCTCGTCCACATAGGCTATGGCAGAAATGGACGGGAGGCGGGCGGCATGAAGAAGCGGCGGCAGTGGACAACATACAGCGGGAGCGGGAAGCGCGTTGCGCCGCGAACGCGCACATCGCGCGTGTCTCGCGGCAAGGAAATGGGAGTGCCGCGGCTTTGGGTGCAGCTCATCGTCTGCGGGGCGCTGTTTGTGGCGCTCATTGGCCTCAAGCTGCTGATGCCGGGGAACTTAAGCGCGCTGCGCGGGACGCTGGGGCAGTGGCTGGTGCGCGACGCGGACTTCATCTCGGCGTTTTCCGCGGTCGGGCGTGCGGCATCCGGCGAGCAGGACTGGGGCGATTCGCTGTCGGAGGCCTATGTCGCGGTGTTTGGCGGCGAGAGCAAGGCGCAGGAGGTCTCGGGCAATCTGATCGGCATGACGGTCTCGGAGCAGGACGTCTCCGACCTCACGAGCGCGCGGGAGCTGCCCGCACTCGCCGTGGGCGAGCAGCGCATTTTAGGCTTTTCGTACACGACGCCGCTGTCCGGCACGGTGACATCGCCGTTCGGCTGGCGCGACGACCCGAACGGCGCGGGCGAGTGCTTCCATTACGGCATGGACATCGCGGGCGAGGAGGGCGCCTCCGTCGCCTGCTTTGCCGACGGCACCGTCGGCACGGTGGGGGAGAGCAATATCCTCGGCAACTATATGACGGTCAACCACGAGGGCGGATTTTCAACGCTCTACGCCCATTGTAGCGCCATCACCGCGAGCGCGGGACAGAGTGTCAAAAAGGGCGATGCGATCGCTAAAGTTGGCTCGACCGGCAACGCCACGGGCTCGCACCTCCACTTTGAGGTGCACGACGGGGAAGAGTATCTGAACCCCGTTTACTATGCGGTTCCCTGAACGCGGGCTCCACGTTTCGTGGAGCTTCTGGCTGCTCATTCTGCTCGCGGCCATCGTGAGCCCGCTGACGATCGTGCTCTCGATTTTGCTGGCCGCCGCGCTGCACGAGTGCGGGCATCTTCTGGCGCTGCGGGCATTCCACGTGCCCATCGAGGGGGTGCGTCTCAGCGCGTTTGGCGCGGTGCTGCACGCGCGCGGAGCGCAAAGGCTCTCTTACGGGCGTGAGCTTGTCGTCACGCTCGCGGGCTGCGGCATGAACCTCGTCTGCGGCGTTCTGACGGCGTGGTTTTCGCTGCACTATGTGTGGGTGGAGGGCTTCGTCTTCGCTGGCGCGCACATTCTGCTCTGCGCGTTCAACCTGCTGCCTATCCCGCCGCTCGACGGCTCGCACGCGCTGAATCTTGCGGTCTCGGCGTTGTTTGGCCCGCTCGTGGGCGACGCGGTCACGGCGCTTGCGGGCGTTCTCTGTTCGCTCGCGCTGCTGGGCGGGGCAGTGTATCTCTATGTGCAGACGCGCGGCGGCGCGCTCGTTATTTTTGCCGCACTGGCACTGCTTTTGAGCGCGCTCAAAGAACTGAGACTTGCGCGTCGCGCAATAAAAGTGTAGAATAGCCGAAAATGGATGTTTGTGCCCATTTTCGGCTTTTTATTTTTGCTTACTTCAGAGGAGAACTTTTGTGGATAAGAGATTGGAACGCATTTTGCCCCGCGTGCAGAAGCCCGCACGCTATGTCGGCGGGGAATTCAACGCGATCATGAAGGACAAGAGCAAGGTCGACACGCGCGTCGCCTTCTGCTTTCCCGACACGTATGAGATCGGCATGTCGAACCTCGGCATGCGCATTCTGTACGGTGTGATGAACAATATTGAGGGCGTGTGGTGCGAGCGCTGCTTCGCCCCCTGGGGCGACATGGAGCAGGAGATGCGAAATGCGAACATCCCGCTCTACGCGCTCGAATCGTTTGACCCAATCAAGGATTTTGACATCATCGCCTTTTCCATTGGCTATGAGATGGCGTTCCCCGCGATGGTCGACATGCTGGACTTAGCAGGCGTGCCGCTGCACGCGAGCGAACGCACGGCGCTCACACCGCTCGTTGTCGCGGGCGGCACGGCAATGTACAACTGCGAACCCATCGCGGATTTTATCGATCTTGCTCTTATCGGCGAGGGCGAGGAGATGGATGTCGAGCTCATCGAGCTGCACCGTCAGGCGCGGCGAGAGGGCTGGAGCAAGCACGAGTTTCTCGTGTGCGCTGCGCAGATCCCGGGCGTCTATGTGCCGAGCCTTTACGACGTTGTCTACAACGACGACGGCACGGTCAAGTCCATCACGGCAAACGAGGGTGCGCCCAAGGTCGTCCTAAAGCGCATCATGCGGGACATGGACAAGGCCTACTATCCGACCAAGACCATCGTTCCCTCGACCGAGATCGTGCAGGACCGTGTGTCGCTCGAACTGTTTCGCGGCTGCATCCGCGGCTGCCGCTTCTGTCAGGCGGGGTATGTCTACCGTCCCGTGCGCAACCGCTCGGAGGAGCTGCTGCGCGGCTACGCCGTTGAAGCCGTCGAGGACTCGGGCTATCAGGATATGACGCTCTCGTCGCTCTCGACGTCCGACTATCCGCACCTTGTCGAGCTGTGCGACGACTTAGAGGACTTCTGTGCCCAGCGGCATGTGACGCTCGCGCTGCCATCGCTGCGTGCGGATAACTTCTCCATGGCGCTGATGGAGCGGCTGCAAAAGGGCAGAAAGACCGGCCTCACGTTTGCACCCGAGGCGGGCACGCAGAGACTGCGCGACGCCATCAACAAGAATCTGACGGAGGAAGATCTGCTCGAATCCTGCCGCCGCGCGTTTGCGGGCGGATACAGCGCGGTCAAGCTCTACTTCATGCTCGGCCTTCCGACCGAGACGGACGAGGACGTGCTCGGCATTGCCGACATCGCGGCCCATGTCATGCACGCCTGGCGCGAAAGCGCACTCAACAAGACGCGCGGCGTGCGCATCACGGTGTCGACCTCGTGGTTTGTGCCAAAGCCGCACACGGCCTTCCAGTGGGAGCCGCAGATCCCCATTGAAGAGTACGAGCGCCGCGTCAAGCTCCTGCGCGAGGCGATGAACACCAAGTCCGTCACGTACAACTGGCACCCCTCGCCCACGAGCTTTATGGAGGCGGTCATCTCCTGCGGCGACCGCCGGCTCGGCAGGGTCATCGAGACCGCGTGGCGCAAGGGCGAAACGCTCAGCGCGTGGGAGGACTACTTTGATCTGAACCGCTGGATGGAGGCCTTTGAGGAGTGCGGTCTTGACCCGCACTTTTACGCCAACCGCCGCCGCAGCGAGGATGAAATTCTGCCGTGGAGCATGATCTCCTGCGGCGTTGCACCGGGGTATTTGAAGCGCGAGCACGCGCTGAGCTATGAGGGCGTGACGACGCCGGATTGCCGCACGCACTGCAACGCCTGCGGCGCAAACTGCCTGGTGGGAGGGAAATGCGATGTCTAAATTGCGGCTGGTTTTTGTCAAGGAGCATCAGGCGTCCTACATTTCGCATCTTGACGTGATGCGCACGTTCCAGCGTGTGTTCCCGCGCGCGGGCCTTTCTATCAAGCACTCCAACGGCTTCCACCCGCACCCCATTTTGTCCATCGTGCTGCCGCTGCCCGTGGGGCAGTCGAGCGACTGCGAGATCCTCGACTTTGAAAGCGTGGAAGACAGCACGGGCGAGGGCGTGGCCGAGGCGCTGAACGCCGGCATGCCCGCGGGCCTTCGCGTGCTGGACTGCTATAGCGTGACGCGCCCCGTGCGCGAGATGGTCAACCTGCGCGCGCAGCTCGAAATGGAATACGACAACGGCGTGCCCGAGGGCGCGTGCGAGCGCATCCGCGAGTTTTTTACGCAGGAGGAGATCTTTGTCGAAAAGCGCACGAAGCACAAGGGCATGACCGAGCTCAACATTGCGCCGCTCATCCGCTCGCTCACGCTGACGGAGGGGGAGGGCGTGATCCTCGCCGATGCGGTTGTCGCCGCGCAGGACCCGGGCCTCAACCCCGCGCTGATCGGCGCGGCGGTCGCGCGGCATCTGCCGGAGATCGCGCCGGACTTTGTTCGCGTGCGCCGAAAAGAGGTCTACGACGCGGAAATGAACGTTTTCCGCTGATTCCTGCCGTGTTTTTGCAAATAATGCTTGCATTCCCGTTGGGGATGTGATATGCTACCATAGCTTGAAAAGGGCGGTCCTCTGCCGTGCGCGGGTGAAAGAGTCCCGACAGCGCCGAAGAAAAGCGGTCAAGAACGCCTATAAATAGGAGGAAAATATCCATGGATCTCATCAAAGAGCTCGAATCCCAGCAGCTGAAAAAGGAAATGCCCGTCATCAACGTCGGCGACACCGTCCGCGTTCATGTCAAGATCAAGGAAGGCTCCCGCGAGCGTATCCAGGTCTTCGAGGGCATCGTCATCGCGAAGAAGCACGGCGGTCTTGAGGAGACCTTCACCGTTCGTCGTCTTGCCTACGGCGTCGGCGTCGAGAAGGTGTTCCCCATCCACTCCCCCCTCATCGAGAAGGTCGAGACCGTGCGCAGCGGTTATGTTCGCCGCGCCAAGCTGTATTACCTGCGCGGCCGCGTCGGTAAGGCTGCCAAGATCCGCGAGAAGCTGTAAGGCAGATTCTTTGAGAACAAAAAAGCATGGCGTTTCCGCCATGCTTTTTTTGTTGCCTTTTTCAAAAAGCGTGCTACAATAATACATTAGAAAATCAGGCGCATTTTGCCGCAGAGGGAGACTGTTAGTCCGCCGCTGCGCGGCGCTGGGTTTAGGAGAGCGAAATGGACGAATTTGATCAGAAAATGGAGATCAGCGAGCAGCCGCAGGAGGAGATCGTGGAAAAGATCCCCGGACGCGACGTGTATGAGACGGTCTCGTCTCTCGTCTCGGCGCTGCTGGTCGTTGTGCTGGTGTTTACGTTTCTTGTGCGGCTGATGGGTGTTTCCGGCCCGTCAATGATCCCGACGCTGCAGGACGGCGACCGGCTTCTCGTCGTCAACTCGCTGCTCTGCGGCGACTATCAGGTCGGCGATATCGTCATCGCGCGCAAGGAGACCTTTGACTCGAAGCCCATCGTCAAGCGCGTCATCGCCACCGCGGGCCAGACCGTGGACATCGACTTTAACTTGGGTCAGGTCTATGTGGACGGCGAGCTTCTGGACGAGGACTACATCAACGACTATACCTATCGCGAAGAGGGCACCGTGTTCCCGCTTACCGTGCCGGAGGGCGAAGTCTTCCTCATGGGTGACAACCGCAACCATTCGAACGACAGCCGCGATTCCTCGCTCGGCACGGTGGACACGCGCCTTCTGATCGGCAAGGCGGTGTTCCTCGTCTTCCCGGGACGCGACTATCTGACCGAGCAGCGCGAGTTTGGCCGCATCGGCCTTTTGCAGTAAAGGGGGACGAGCAAATGCAGTTGGATTCTCTGAGCTGGTTCCCGGGGCACATGACCAAGACCCGCCGCATGATCACGGCGGAGCTCGGCAACGTGGACACCGTGTGCGAAATTCTGGACGCGCGCATCCCGATGAGCAGCCGCAACCCCGATGTGGACGAACTGACGGCGGGCAAGCCCCGTTTGATCGTTTTGAACCGCGTCGATCAGGCCGACCCTGAGATGACGAAAAAGTGGGCGGCGTATTTCCGCTCGCTCGGCTGCGCCGTCATCGAAACGGACGCGAAGCAGGGCGGGGGCGTGAAGCAGTTTTCTTCCGCCGTGCGCACGCTGCTGCACGATAAGATCGCCTCTTACGAGGCCAAGGGCCAGATCGGCCGCGTGCTGCGCGTGATGGTACTCGGCATCCCGAACGTTGGCAAGTCGACGTTTATCAACAAGGTCTCCGGCCGCAAGAGCGCCAAGGCGGAGGACCGCCCCGGCGTCACGCGCACGAAGCAGTGGGTGCCGGTCGACAAGACGCTCGAGCTCCTTGATACGCCAGGCATCCTGTGGCCGAAATTTGAGGACAGCAGCGTCGGCGTGCGTTTAGCCTTCACCGGCGCGATCCGCGACGAGGTCGTCGACATCGAAGAGCTCGCCATGCGCCTGATGGATTACCTCGGCAAAAATTATCCCAAGGCCATCGAGGAGCGCTACAAGCTCACCGTTTCGGAAGAGGACGACGGCTATGCACTGCTCGAAAAGGCGGGGCGCAAGCGCGGCTTTCTGATCTCCGGTGGCGAGGTCGACACCGAGCGCATGAGCCGTATCCTGCTCGACGAGTTCCGCGGCGGCAAGCTCGGCCGCTTTACGCTCGAATTCCCGCCGGAGGGCGAGCGCACATGAGCGTCAACCTACACTACGAGGACAAAGCCCGCTCCGCGGGCTTTTCATCCGTCTGCGGTGTGGACGAGGCGGGCGCGGGGCCGCTGATGGGCCCTGTGTACGCCGCCGCCGTCATCCTGCCGGAGGGCTGTGAGATCGAGGGGCTGAATGACTCCAAGAAGATGACGGAGAAAAAGCGCGAGGCGCTGTTTCCCGTCATCTGTGAAAAAGCCGTCGCCTACGCCATCGCGTCCGTCGACGAGAAGGAGATCGACGCAACGGATATTTTGAGCGCACGCATGAAGGCGATGCAGCTCGCCATCGATGCGCTGCAAATCCCAGCGGACTATGCGCTCATCGACGGCAACCGCGACCACGGCGCGTCGGCAAAGATCACCACGCCGCACGAGACCATCGTCGGCGGGGACGGCGCGAGCTTATCCATCGCCGCGGCGAGCGTGCTGGCGAAGGTCAGCCGTGACCATTATGTGGTCGAAGTGCTCGACCCGATGTATCCCGAGTATCAGTTCGCCAGGCACAAGGGCTACGGCACAAAGCTCCACTACCAGATGCTCGATCAGTATGGCCCGAGCCCCGTGCACCGCATGACGTTCCTCAAAAAGTGGGAGGCGCGGCGATGAGCACGAAGCAGGACGGCGACTGGGGCGAGGCGCTGGTCGAAAAGTATCTGAGCGAGCGCGGCTGCCGCATCGTGGAACGAGAGTGGCGCTGCCGCTTCGGCGAGATCGACCTCATCGCCGAGAAGGACGGCGTGCTGCTGTTCGTCGAGGTGAAGCTGCGCACAAATTTGCAGTACGGTGCGCCGCGCGAGTACGTCACGGTGAAAAAGCAGGAAAAGCTGCGTGCCGCGGCGCTTTTGTACTTGAGCGAGCGCGAGCTGGATGTGCCCGCCCGCTTCGACGTGGCGGAGGTCTACACCGATGTGCGCCATAGCGCGGGCAAAACGCGCATCGCCTACATCGAAAACGCATTTTGATCTGACTTTGGAAGGGAGGCACGCGATGGCATTATACGCGATCGGCGACCTGCACTTATCGCTCGGCACGAACAAGCCCATGGACGTGTTCGGCCCCAAGTGGTCAAACTATGTCGAGCGCATTCGGGAAAATTTCTCGAAGCTCAACGATGACGACGTCATCGTCATCGCGGGGGATATCTCGTGGGGGATGTCGCTCGAGCAGTCGCTGCCGGATTTTCAGTTTATTGACGCGCTGCCGGGGAGGAAGATCCTCTTAAAGGGCAACCACGACTACTGGTGGGGCACGGCGTCGAAGATGAAAAAGTTTTTTGCCGAGCACGACATCACAACGCTCGATATCCTCTACAACAACGCCTTTTTCTACGGAGGCCACGCCATCTGCGGCACGCGCGGCTGGTTTTATGAAGAGGACGCCGCGGGCACGCACACGGGCAAGATGCTCGCGCGCGAGGCGCTGCGGCTTGAAGCGTCGCTCAAGGCGGCGGAGGGGAAGCCCATCTACTGCTTTCTGCACTATCCGCCCATCTATCAGGGCTACAAGTGTCCCGAGATGCTCGAGCTTCTCGACAAATACGAGGTCGAGCGCTGCTATTACGGGCATCTGCACGGCTACACGCACCGCCGCGCGTTCGAGGGGATGCGCGAAAAAACCGAATATGCGCTGATCGCGGCGGATTATGTCGCCTTTCAGCCTGTAAAAATTTGCAATTAAGACATAAATTGATGCAAAAAAGGGTGGAAATTTTGAGGAAGCTATGGTATAATTCCACTTTGCAAAAGCATCATTATCTGATGTTAAACGGAGGAAAAAGAAATCATGACTGTCAAAAATGTTGAAAAGCTGGAAAAGAGCAGAGTCGCGGTGACCGTCGAGGTCGGCGCGGAGGAATTTGAAGCCGCCGTTGCCAAGGCCTACGCCAAGGCCCGCGGCAAGCTCAGCATTCCCGGCTTCCGCCCCGGCAAGGCCCCCCGCAAGATGATCGAAAAGCTCTACGGCGCGGGCGTTTTCTACAGCGATGCCGTTGACATCGCCCTGCCCGAGGCATATACGCAGGCCATCGGCCAGAGCGGCCTCGATGTTGTCGGCTATCCCGAGATCGAGATCGTGGACGACAAGATCGACGAGAACGGCTTCACCTTCAAGGCGACCGTTGCCGTGTATCCCGAGGTCAAGCTCGGCGAGTACAAGGGTCTGACGGCTGAGAAGGAAGAGATCAAGGTCAGCGCCGACGATGTCAAGGAGCGCCTCAATGAGATGGCCGAGCGCAACGCCCGCCTCGTCTCCGTCGACCGCAAGGCCAAGAAGGGCGACATCGCCGTCATCGACTTCGAGGGCTTCGACAACGGCGAAGCGTTCGAGGGCGGTAAGGGCGAGAATTACGAGCTCGAGCTCGGCTCCGGCAGCTTCGTCCCCGGCTTTGAGGATCAGGTCATCGGCATGAAGGCCGGCGAAGAGAAGGATCTCGACATCACCTTCCCCGAGGATTATCACAAGGACCTCGCCGGCAAGAAGGTCGTCTTCCACGTCAAGGCCAAGGAGATCAAGTGCAAGGAGCTTCCCAAGCTTGATGACGACTTCGCCAAGGACGTGTCCGAGTACGACACGCTCAAGGAGCTCAAGGACAGCATCAAGCGCGAGATCACCGAGCAGCGCGAGCAGTCCGCCAAGTATGCCGTCGAGAACGAGCTGATGGAGAAGGTCGCCGCGAACATCGAGTGCGACATCCCCGATGCGCTCATCGATGAGCAGTGCGCCCGCTTCCTCGAGGAGTTCAAGCAGCGCTTACAGTCTCAGGGCATCCCCTATGACCAGTACTGCAAGATGACCAACATGGATGAAGCCAAGTTCCTGGAGGAGGGCAAGGAGCCCGCGACCCGTCAGGTGCGCATGGACCTCGCCGTGAACGCCATCATCAAGGAAGAGAAGCTCGAGGCCACCGACGAGGAGGTCGAAAAGCAGTACAACGACCTTGCTGAGAAGTACAGCATGGACGTCAACGAGCTCAAGAAGTATCTTGACGCCATGTCCGTCCGCACGCAGATCATCCGCGACAAGGCCATCAGCGTCGTCGTGGACAGCGCGAAGATCGAAAAGAAAAAGGCTCCCAAGAAGGAAGCCGAGGGCGAAGCCGCTGAAGGCGAGGAAAAGCCCGCCAAGAAGACCGCTGCCAAAAAGTCCGCCAAGAAGGAAGAAGAAAAGGCTGAATAATCGGCAAAGCGGCCATAATAGATAGAAACGACGATCAACCACAAATGCCTGCCATTTGTGGTTGATTGTGTACATACCAATTTTTTGAACAGGGTATGAACAAGGAGGTTACCAAGATGAGTTTAGTCCCTTACGTCATTGAACAGACCAACCGCGGCGAGCGCTCTTACGATATTTTCTCCCGCCTTCTGGAAGACCGCATCATTTTCCTCGGCGAAGAGGTCAACGATGCGACCGCGAGCCTGATCGTTTCGCAGCTTTTATTCCTCGAGGCCAAGGACCCCGACAAGGACATCCAGCTCTATATCAACTCCCCCGGCGGCAGTGTGACGGCCGGCATGGCGATCTACGACACGATGCAGTATATCAAGTGCGACGTGTCCACCATCTGCGTCGGCCTCGCCGCCAGCATGGGCGCGTTCCTGCTCTCGTCCGGCGCCAAGGGCAAGCGCATTGCGCTGCCGAACGCAGATATTATGATCCACCAGCCCTCCGCCGGTACGCAGGGCAAGGTCACGGATATGGAGAGCGACGTGGAGCATTTCCTGCGCATCAAGCAGCGCTTGAATAAGATCCTGGCCGAGAACACCGGCAAGACGCCCGAGCAGGTCAAGCTCGACTCCGAGCGCGACCACTGGATGACGGCGGATGAGGCGCAGGCCTACGGCCTTGTGGACAAGGTCATTTACAAGAGATAAGGACAGTTTGACTTATGAGTGAAGATAGGAAAAAAGAGCTTCGCTGCTCGTTCTGCGGCAAGAGCGAGCACGAAGTGCACCGCATGATCCAGGGGCCTGGCGTGCGCATCTGCGATGAGTGCGTCCGCCTGTGCATGGACGTGCTGGAGGACGGCTATGAGCCGCACGACGAGCTGGAAGCGCCCGACTCCATCCCCACGCCGCGCGAAATTCGCGAGGTGCTCGACCAGTATATCATCGGGCAGGAGGCGGCCAAGGTCGCGCTGTCCGTGTCCGTCTACAACCACTATAAACGCATCTTCTTCGGCGGCGACGACGAGGTGGAGCTGCAAAAGAGCAACATCCTGCTCCTCGGCCCCACTGGCAGCGGCAAGACGCTCTTTGCCCAGACGCTCGCCCGCATTCTGAAGGTGCCGTTCGCCATCGCGGACGCGACGACCCTCACCGAGGCGGGCTACGTCGGCGACGATGTGGAAAACATTCTGCTCCGCTTGCTTCAGGCGGCGGATTACGACGTGGAGCTCGCCGAGCGCGGCATCATCTATGTCGACGAGATCGACAAGATCGCCCGCAAGAGCGAGAACACCTCCATCACGCGTGACGTCTCCGGCGAGGGCGTGCAGCAGGCATTGCTGAAAATCGTCGAGGGCACGGTTGCCAACGTCCCGCCGCAGGGCGGCCGCAAGCACCCGCATCAGGAGTTCATCCAGATCGACACGCACAACATCCTCTTCATCTGCGGCGGTGCGTTCGAGGGCATCGAGAAGATCATCGAGAGCCGTCTCGACCGCAAGTCGATGGGCTTCGGCGCGGAGCTCAAGAGCAAGAACGACGTGGACGAGAGCAAGATTTTACGCGAGGTGCAGCCGCACGATATCTTGAAGTTCGGCATCATCCCCGAGCTGGTCGGCAGACTGCCGGTCATCACGGCGCTCGACGCGCTGACGCGCGACGACCTTGTCAAGATCCTGACCCAGCCGAAAAACGCGCTCGTCAAGCAGTATCAAAAGCTGTTTTCTTACGACGACGCTGAGCTCACGTTCGAGCCCAAGGCGCTCGAAGCGATTGCCGACAAGGCCATCGAGCGCAAGATCGGCGCGCGCGGCCTGCGCGCGGTAATGGAGGGTCTGCTGATGAACGTGATGTACGACATCCCGTCCGACCGCACGATCGACCGCGTGACCATCACGCCGGGCTGCGTGGAGGGGACGGAACAGCCGAAAATTTCCCACCGCACAGAGAAAGAAGGGGAGGCGCCGCAGCCGTCGCTGCCGGCAGACTCCGCTTCATAAGGAGAAACCCCATGGAACCTGTAACAAAAAATCTTCCGGTCATCGCCATGCGCGGGCTCAATGTGTTCCCTCGCATGAACACGAGCTTTGACCTCGAGCGTCCGATCTCCGTGCACGCGCTTGAGCGCGCCATGGAAAACGGGGAGGAGATTTTTCTCGTCACCCAGCGTGAGATCGGCGTGGAGCAGCCGGAGGAAAAAGACCTGTACGAGATCGGCACGGTCGCGCGCGTGACGCAGATCTTGCGCGTGTCTGACCGCGTGCTGCGCGTGATGATGGAGGGCGCGTGCCGCGCCCGCCTCAAGCGGCTGTGGCAGCGCGAGCCGTTTTTGCAGGCGCAGGTCGAGCTCATCGATGAGCCGGCCACCTCGCGCCATAGCAAGCGGACGGAAGCGATGCTGCGCCAGACCTACGCCAGCGTGACGGAATATGCCGAGCTCGCGCAGAAATTGCCGGACGATGTCTACGCCGCCATTTTGTCGACGAACGATCCCGGCTATCTCGCTGACTTTATCGCCCAGCAGCTCAACCTGCGCTATCAGGACAAACAGGATATCCTCGACGAGCTGCGCCCGCTGCCGAGATTGCAGCGCATGAACGAGATTCTGCGCCGCGAGATCGAAGTTACCGCCATGGAGCAGGACATTGAAAGCAAGGTCCGCTCCCGCGTCGGAAAAATTCAGAAGGATTTTGTCCTGCGCGAGCAGATCAAGGTCTTACAGAACGAGATCGGTGAGGGCGGGGAGGACGAAGAACTCGACGAGTACCGCGAGAAGATCAGCAAGGCGCACCTGAGCGAAGAAGTGGAGCGCAAGCTGCTGAAAGATGTGGACAAGCTCGCCAAGCAGCCGTTCGGCAGCGCCGAGGCGAGTGTGCTGCGCAACTATCTCGACACCTGCATGGAAATGCCCTGGGGCGAGGAGACGAAGGAGCGCGCCAGCGTAGACGCCGCGCGCAAGATTCTTGACCGCGACCACTACGGCTTGCAGAAGGTCAAGGAGCGCATTTTAGAGTTCATCGCCGTGCGCCAGCTCAACCCCGAGGCGAAGGGGCAGATTTTATGTCTCGTCGGCCCTCCGGGCGTCGGCAAGACGTCGATTGCGCTGTCGGTCGCCAAGGCGATGAACCGCAAGGTCGCGCGGCTGTCGCTCGGCGGCGTGCGCGACGAGGCGGATATCCGCGGCCACCGCAAGACCTACATCGGCGCGATGCCCGGCCGCATCATCGAGGCCATCTCCCGCAGCGGCTCGATGAATCCGCTGCTCGTGCTCGACGAGGTCGACAAGATGGGAAGCGACGGGCGCGGCGACCCCGCGAGCGCACTTCTCGAAGTGCTCGACAGCGAGCAGAACTACGCCTTCCGCGACCACTATCTTGAAATTCCCGTCGATCTGAGCCGCGTGATGTTCATCATGACGGCCAACACGCTCGACACCATTCCGCGTCCGCTGCTCGACCGCATGGAGATCATTGAAATCCCCAGCTACACGGACGAGGAGAAGGTGCAGATTGCGCAGCGGCACCTGCTGCCCAAGGAGCGTCAGGCCCACGGGCTGACGGCCTCGAGCCTGCGCGTGGACGAGAGCGCCATCCGCGCGGCCATCGCGCTCTACACGCGCGAGAGCGGCGTGCGCTCGCTTGAGCGTCAGCTCGGCAAGATCTGCCGCAAGGCGGCAATGCAGCTTGCCACAAGCAATGTAAAGCGAGTCACCGTGACAGAGAAGAACATCAAGGACTTCCTCGGTGCGCCGCGTGCTGCACAGGAGAAGATTCCCGAAAAGGACCTTGTCGGCGTGGTGAACGGCCTTGCGTGGACCGAGGTGGGCGGCGAAATTCTGCCCGTCGAGGTCGGCGTGATGGATGGCAGCGGCAAGGTCGAGCTCACGGGCAACCTGGGCGACGTGATGCAGGAGAGCTGCCGCGCGGCACTCTCGTGCCTGCGCCAGCGGGCGCAGGAGCTCGGCATCGCGCCGGACTTCTACAAGACGAAGGACATCCATATCCACTTCCCTGAGGGGGCCATCCCCAAGGACGGACCCAGCGCCGGTATTGCCATCGCGACAGCGGTGCTCTCCGCGCTGACGGGGCAGGCGGTACACCGCGATGTCGCCATGACGGGCGAGATCACGCTGCGCGGCCGTGTGCTCGCCATCGGGGGCTTGCGCGAAAAGACAATGGGCGCGCTGCGCGCGGGTGTACATACGGTCATTCTCCCGAAGGAGAATGAAAAGGACCTCGACGAGATCGACCCGCTGGTGCGCGAAAAGCTGCGCTTTGTGCCGGTCGAGACGGTGGACGCCGTCTTTGCCGAAGCGCTGGTGCTGCCCGAAAAATGCACCGCTGCCGCGCACGAGAGCTATCTTCCTCCCGTGCAGGAGAGCGCGCACAGCGCGCTGCGTGCGGGCGAAATGAGCTGAAAGGAAACGAAAACCATGGCGATCAACTTCAACAAGGTCGAATTCATCCTCTCGGCGGCGTCAGAAAAGCAGTTCGTGCGCGACGGGATGCCGCAGCTCGCGTTTGCGGGGCGGTCGAACGTCGGCAAATCGTCCGTCATCAACCGACTTGTCAACCGCAAGAACTTTGCCCGCGTGGGTGCGTCCCCGGGCAAGACCTCGCAGATCAACTACTTTAAGATCGACGGCAAGCTCTACCTCGTCGACCTGCCGGGCTACGGCTACGCCAAGGTCTCCAAGACCGAGCGTGACCGCTGGGGCAAGCTGATGGAAAGCTATTTCCAGAGCGCGGGGCTCATTCACCTCGGTGTGCAGATCGTCGACGCGCGGCACAAGCCGACGGCGGACGACGTGACGATGCACGACTACTTCGTGCAGACGGGCTGTCCCGTCGTGATCGTGGCGAACAAGCTCGACAAGCTCAAAGCGCGCGAGATCGAGCCGAATCTTGCCCAAATTCGCGAGACGCTGAGTTTGCGCGACGATGAGCTCGTCATTCCGTTCTCTGCCGAAAAGGGCACGGGCAAGGAGCAGCTGATTGCGGCGATTCTCGACCATTTGAACGACTGAAAAGGAATAATGCTTCACAGAAAAGTCTCTGTATGGGTTGACCATACAGAGACTTTTTATCATATTTCCAGGGAAATTATTTTCGCAGCGTCAGGAGTGCGGTGCAGTGGGAGAAGGATTCAAACGTCAGCGTGGGGAAGTGGGGACGGAGTTCGCCGTAGACGAAGTAAATTTCATCTGAGTCCCAATCCTCGCCTGCCGCAGTTCGACACGCTTCGAGCTCTTCGCGCGTGCGGAAGGCGACGTCGCCGATGAAAAGACAGCCGTCCTGCTTCAAAAGCGGCAGGAGTGTGCGCAGAAAGCCGATTTTCTGCGTGTCCGTCAGGTGGTGGAGCGAGTAGGTCGCGACGATGGCGTCGTACTGCTGTGCGCAAAGCTCGGGCACAAGGCCTTTGGAAAAATCGCCCTGATAGAGCCGCGCGTCCGGCATTTTTGCCTGCGCCAGTTCGATCATGCGCGCGGAAAAGTCCTGCCCATAGATGCGGCAGCCCTGCTCGTAGAGCCGCGAGGTCAGTATGCCCGTGCCGAAGCCGATATCCAGCACGTCATGCCCGCTCTGCGCGAGCACGCGCTGATAGAGCGCGTTCATCATGGCGCGGTGGCCCGCAAAGGGGTAGCGGTCGTTCTCGTCGGAGAGGCCGACGCTCTTGTCATAGCCGTCGGCCCAGAGGTCGAAGCCGGTATTGTTCAGCATGTCAGTCCTCCTTTTCGTTCAGTGGGGGAAGTCCCAGCTCATAGAACGCCACGGCGCTCGCTGCGGCGACATTGAGCGAGTCGACGCCGTGGTACATCGGGATCCTGACCGTGTAGTCGCAGCTCGCGATGGTCGAGGACGCGAGCCCGTCACCCTCCGTGCCCATGACGATGGCAAGCTTTTCTTCGGCGGCAAGGCGCGGATCGTCGAGCCGTACGGAGTCGTTGCGCAGTGCCATCGCGACGGTGCGGAAGCCGAGATCGCGCAGCAGCTGCGTCCAGTCGCTGCTTTCGGGCAGGTAGGTCCACGGGATGAGGAACACATTACCCATGCTGACGCGCGAGGCACGGCGATAGAGCGGATCGCTGCCCGCAGTCGTGAGCAGCACCGCGTCCATGCCGAGCGCGGCGGCGGAGCGGAAGATCGCGCCGATGTTCGTCGGATTCATCACGTTTTCGAGCACGACGAGGCGCCGCGCATCGCGGCAGACGTCCTCGACGCTTGGGAGCTTCGGCCGCCGCATGGCGCAGAGCATGCCGCGCGTCAGGTGAAAGCCGGTGAGCTGCGTCAGCACGGATTCATCAGCGGTGTAAACCGGAATATCTTGACAGCAGCGGGCGAGAATTTCTCGCCCCTTGCCCTGCGTATGCTGCCGCTCCATCAGAAACGACACCGGCTCACAGCCCGCATCAAGCGCACGGCCGATGACGAGCGGACTTTCCGCGACGAAGAGCGCGTTGTCGGGGTCCGCGCGATTGAGCAGTTGGTTTTCGGTCAGGCGCGCGTAGACGTCGAGCGCGGGATCGGAAAAATCGTGGATTTCGATGATGTTTGCCATAGGTCTTCCTTTTTAAGATTCTAAGATGTTCAGCAGTGCGGCGACATCCGGCAGAACGAACGTCGGCTGCGGGTCAGCGGTGGGGAGGTCTTCTTCCCTCGTCTCGCCCGAGAGGACGAGCAGCGTGTCGATGCCCGCGTTCGCGCCGCTGGCGATATCCGTGTAGATGCGGTCGCCCACGAGCAGTGTTTCCCGCGCGGAAACGCCCGCCTCAAGCATTGCGAGCTGCGGCATCAGCGGTTCGGGCTTGCCGATGACGATGGGGCGGCGGGAGGTCGCGCGCCAGAGCATTTCGCACACGCTCCCGCAGTCGGGCACGAAGCCGTAGGCCGTGGGGCAGACCCAGTCGGGATTGGTCGCAAGGTAGGGGACACCCTGTCCGAGCAGGATGCAGGCGTCCTCCAGCTTTTGAAATGTCAGCTCGGTGTCGAAGCCCATCAGGAGCGCGTTCGCGTCCTCACGCCGTTCTGCGACGGTAAAGCCAGCCGCGCGGAGCTGTGATTTCATCGACTCCGTACCGCAGACGTAATAGCGTCGGTCTTCTCCGCCGTGCTCGCGGAGATAGTGGATCAGCGCGTCGACCGAGGTGAGAAAATCGGCCGCCTCCGTCGCGACGCCGAGGCGCGTGAGCTTTTTGACGTAGGCCGCTACGCTGCGCGAGGAGTTGTTCGTCAGAAAGCGGTACTGCCCGCCGCGTGCGCGGATGGCAGAGAGCAGCTCGCGGACGCTGGGAAAAAGCCGGTCGCCCAAGTACAGCGTGCCGTCGAGGTCGAAAAGAAAGAGCTTTTTGCGCTGAAGAAGATTATGGTCAACCATCAGTCACGCCTTCTTTTTGCTGTCGATCGCAATGAAGAAGAATGAGCTCACCGCCAGAAGATAGGGGTAGAAGAGGTTTGGGATGATGTCGAACGCGGAGATGGCGTAGCCCAGCTCGTGCGCCGCCGAGATCGCGACGAGCATCTGCGCGCCGTAGGGGATGATGCCCTGAAAGATGCAGGAGAACGTGTCAAGGATCGACGCGGCCTTGCGCGGGGTGATGCCGTACTCCTCGCTCATCTCCTTGGCGATGGGGTTCGCCATAACAATGGCGACGGTGTTGTTCGCGGTGGCAATGTCCATCGCGCCGACGAGAAGGCCCATGCCGATCTGGCCGCCGCGCTTGCCGCGAAACGCTTTTTTGATCCAGCCGAGCAGCGCTTCAAAGCCGCCGTACTCACGGATCAGCGCACAGATGGCGGAAACTAAGATCGCGACCATCGAGGTTTCAAACATCCCGGCCGCGCCGCTGCCCATGTTTTCGAGCAGGGCCTTGACTGCGAGGATGCCGGTCTGCCCCGTCGCGCCGGTCGCGAGCGCGATGACCGCGCCGGATACGATACCGATGAGCAGCACGACAAAGACGTTGATACCGATGATGCCGCCGATGAGCACGAGCACATAGGGGATGATCTGAATGAGATTGTAGGCAGGGATGGGCGCGGGGTGCACGTCCGCGTTCAGCGTCAGCACGAGAATGAGTGCGAGCGACGCGAGCGCGGCGGGGAAGGCGATGTGGAAATTTTCGCGGAATTTGTCCTTCATCGCGCAGCCCTGCCCGTTGCAGGCGGCGATGGTTGTGTCGGAAATGAAGCTCAGATTGTCACCGAACATTGCCCCGCCCATGACGGACGCGACACACAGCGGCAGGGAATAGCCGCTCGCCGCGGCGATGGGGATGGCGATGGGGACGATGAGCGTGATGGTGCCGACGCTCGTGCCCATCGCGGTGGAGACAAAGCAGCTTACGACGAACAGCACCGCCACGGCGAATTTCGACGGGATGATCGAGAGCATGAAGTACGCAACGCTCTCCGCACTCGAGCGGCCCACAACGCCGACAAACATACCCGCGGCTAAGAAGATGAGCAGCATCGTGATGATGTTCTTATCGCCCACCCCATGGCCCATCAGCGTGAGCTTTTCGTCGAACGACAGCGCGCGGTTCTGGCAGCAGGCCACAAGCAGCGCAATGAGGAAGATGACGACGATGGGGATGGAATAAAATCCCATCGGGATTTTGAGCACGTACTCAAAGATCAGGCCGAGGCCCAGATATAAGACAAGGAACACTAAGATCGGCAGCAGCGCCGCGGGATTGGCTTTTTTTGACATGGGATGACACTCTCTTTCTCCAAACATAAAAAAAGCTCCTGCGCGGAGCTTTTTGTGCGATATGAATTATTATAAGGAGCGTGGAGGACCTTGTCAAGTGAGATTTGCCCAAAATTGAGCGCAAAAGGGCTTGACAGAAGGACTCTAATCTGTTAGTGTACAAATATACTCTAACAGATTAGAGAGGAAACAAGATGGAAACGCCGAAAATTTTTGAGAGCGAATACCGCTTTTGCCAAATCCTGTGGGCACACGAGCCGGTCAAGAGCCGTGAATTGGTCGCGCTCTGCGCCGAGCACCTGGGCTGGAAACCGACGACGACCTACACGGTCATCAAACGGCTCTCTGAGCGCGGGGTGCTGAAAAACGAGAATACTGTCGTCACGTCGCTCATCGCACAGGACGAGGCGCAGACCGCCGAGATCGACGAGCTGCTCGACAAGCGCTTCGACGGCTCGCTGCCCGCGTTCGTCGCCGCGTTTACAAAGTCGAGCCACGTGAGCGACAAAGAGCTTGACGAGGTGCAGAAAATGATCGACCTTTATCGAAAGGAGAATCATCATGGATGACGTCTTTTTGAAGCTCGTGAACCTCAGCATCAGCGCAAGCTGGCTCATTCTGGCGGTGCTCGTGCTGCGGGTTGTCCTCAAAAAAGCGCCGAAGTGGGTCATGCCGCTTCTCTGGGGTGTGGTCGCGCTGCGGCTTGTCTGCCTGTTTTCGATTGAAAGCGCGCTCTCGCTCATCCCGAGCGCCGAGACCATCCCGAGCGAGATCGTGACCGAAACGCGCGAGCCGGTGCTCTACGAGCAGGCGACGCTCGATATCGTCACGAATCCGACGCTGCCTTCGGCGGCGGAGGTCCCCGTCGGCGTGAGCCGCCAGCAGGCGCAGGTGGACTTCAACATCTATAGCGTCCTCTGGTTCGCCGGTATGGCGGCGCTGCTCGTCCACGCGCTCGTGAGCGCGGGAAAGCTGAAAAGAAAGCTCGCAACGGCGATTTTGCTGCGAGATAACATCTACGAGAGCGAATTTGTCGATTCGCCGTTTGTCTTCGGCGTGGTGAAGCCGAACATTTATCTTCCCATGCACATGGACGAGGGGACGGCGGCGTATGTCATCGCGCACGAGCGCGCGCACCTTGCCCGCCGCGACCACTGGTGGAAGGTGCTGGGCTACCTCGTGCTCGCGCTGCACTGGTTCAACCCGCTGGTGTGGGTCGCCTACATCCTCTTCTGCCGCGACATCGAGCTCGCGTGCGATGAAAAAGTCGTCAAGGGGCTGGATGGCGCGGCACGCGCAGACTATTCGCAGGCGCTGTTGTCCTGCGCCGCGCCGAAAAGAGCCGTCGCGGCCTGCCCGCTGGCATTCGGCGAGGGGAACATCAAAACGCGCGTGAAAAGCGCGCTGCACTATAGAAAGCCCGCGTTTTGGGTCGCCGCCGCGGCGGTGCTCGCGGTCGTGATCGTGGCCGTGTGCTTTTTGACGAATCCGAGGTCGGAGCGCGGCAGCCTTGTCTGGGCGCAGAAGCTGAATGCGGCGGACGTTGCGTCAATCGAGCTCTACGTTCCGGCGGAAGGGGAGGCGCGGCAGTATAAAAAACTCGATACGGAAGAAATGGCACAGGCAGTCGAACTGATCAACAGCAGCCGCGGCACATATATCGAAAAACCGGAGACGGTTTACGCCGGCTTGCCGGTGTGGTTCCTTCTCACGATGGACGACGGCACGGTGCATGCTGTCGGCAGCGTAGTGGGCCATTATCTGATCATCGACGGCGATACTTTTGATGCGGACGTCGAGAATCAGGCGGAATGGGAAAACTATGTGCTAAAGGGCGATTCGGCAAGTCCGATCGACATGGCAGACCGGCTGTCGTATGCACTCTATGGGATGACAACGGGGGTGTATACGCTCGGCGAGGCCGTTTTCGAGGATTCCGTCTGGGAAACCAGCTATGAGGAGACCTTTGCCAATACGAAGTCCACGCCCGAGCTGTGGCTTTCCTCCGCACTTGGCACGGACATGACCGGTATTCTGTACGGTACAGTGACGGCGGCGAGAGGATACAGCTACCGCTTTTCGGAGTGGGAAGAGATCGACCTGACCGTGAGCAACTTCGACTGGCTGTTCCGCAGCGGAAGCGGCGAAGATTGGGACGGTACGAGCGCCGCGAAGCTGCGCCGCGAAAACGCCCATGCCTGGCGCGGCACGAGAACGGGCGAGGACGTCAATGCGACAGTGCCGATGGCGGAGATCAGGCGTCAGGACGAGCTCACGGCGATGGACCAGTGGCTCTTATTGCAGCAGAAGGACGGCAGTCTTTACCTCGTGATGGGCTATCGCAGCGGGGGACTTCCCTACAGCGGGGCACATCCCTACCGCTGGATCGTCCGCCTGAACGGCGGCGCGACCGAGCTGACCCGCGCTGACCTGAACGGCGACGGGCAGGAGGAAGTGATCTCCTATACCGGCACTTCCACGCAGGAGCCGTACCGGCTGCAAGTATGCACTGCGGGCGGCGAAGAGCTCTGGAGCGCGGAGCTGGGACTGGCGCACGCGGGCTGGAGCAGCTATTTCCTCTATCGCGACAGCGTCAAGACGGCGCTGCTGTGCTACGAGCCGACGATCTATCAGGGCGAGGCATCGTATTCCTACGAGCTCTTTATGCTCAGTGAAAACGGGACGACCACGCTGGCGGAGAATTCGGTGAGCTTCAGCGTAAATTCCGATTCCGCCGATTCATGGCCCGCCGAGGCGCGGAAATTCGCGGACGAGGTCAACAGGCTTTTAGACAAGAGCGAGCTGCTGTTCTCCACGCTGAACGCCGAGCTGCATTCCTACGGCGACGGCACGGTCATCCGCTGCGCAGAACCGTCGGAGAGCGACGGAAGCAGGGCGCTGGCGTCCGCCGACCTCGACAACGACGGCAGGGCAGAGCAGATCATCTGCGAGAAAGCGTTCGGCGGCTATGAGCTGTGCGTCGTCGACGACAACGGCGAGGAGCTGATGCGCGACCGCATGTGGGAGGGCGACGTCTACTTCCTCTGCCGCGAAAACGGACGCGACATGCTGCTGCAATACAGCTTGTTCGAGGGCAAAAATCAAGACGCGATCAGCTATTGTGACTACTACTACGGCCTTCACACCTTTGACGGCGGCAAACTGAACATCGTGGAAAACAACAACACGAGCATTTATCTGAACTGGGACGGAACGCAGAACGGCGATTGGGGCGAATCGCAGCAGGCATTCGCAGCGCGCGTCAATGAGCTGATCGACCAGAGCGAATTTCTCATTGCCCAACAGGACGGCGAGCTCATTTTGACGAGCGAGGTGCAGCGCTGGTACTGCGTATCGCCGAAAACGATCAGAGTGGCAATGGATGACACAACGATCTATATCGACAGAAAAAGCTGGGACTTTGCCGAACAGTACCCGTCGCTCAAAGGGTTTGAGGACATTGGGACCGCAGGCAACTACTTTGTGGCGTTCGGTAGCCTGGGGGAGAAAAACGGCCTCTACGTGGTGTTCAATTTCGTGGCCGGCACACTGCTCAAGACCTTCCCCGGCAACAACCTCATCTGGCAAGGAGATGACCTTTCCACCGCCGTCTACTCCTACCGGTCGAACGTCTACGCGCTCAACGGAACGAAGCTCGCCGCGCTCGAACTCGCGAGCGGCGAGGAGATCAGTGGCCTCGCCTTTGCGCCCGACGGCGTGTCGATCATTGCGACGGTCTCCGGTAAGAGCGGCGAGCGTAAGGTGACGGTCACGCGCGAGGGCAGCGCGTAGCAGACCTCGCTCACCGACTGGACGGAGGGCGACGGCGCGGAGCGCACGTACTTCGCCCCTGTCGGGATCGAGGGGAACGAGACATTTCTGGCGACGGTCGGCGTGAGCTACCGGCTGGAACAGCAGTCGGACGGCACATCCCGCATCGCGGAGATCACAGGCGCGGAGGGACTCACGCTGCCGCGCTATCGCCGCGGCTGGGTCAGCGTGGATGAAAAGGCCGACGTGCTGGACGCCGTGATCGCGGACGACGGCAAGAGCGCCGACGTGACGGTGCAGTATTACGCGAGCCTTGGGTCGGGGTATCAGACGTACACGGCGATGGTTCATATTGTCGCACCGTAGGGTGCGAAGGGGACCCCACACCGTGTGGGGATGCGACAAGGGGGGATGTTCTCTTTCCTCGGAAAGAGAACATCCCCCCTTACACCCCCCAAGAGAAAGGGACGAGGGGCCTTCCCCCTCGATCCCGCACATTGGCAGTCTGTATCTCGAAGAGCTGCGGCGCTTGCCGAATCAGGTGCGGTGTACATGGCTTCGCCATGAATCCCTGCGAATCGTGACCGTTTTGCAA
>OWIX01000354.1_pt1 | contig 30646 bp, 25 predicted proteins | sample 1732851 | NCBI WGS metagenome assembly OWIX01 (sample SAMN05065761, study PRJEB22554) | human gut metagenome | biome: ENVO:2100002; feature: ENVO:00000062; material: ENVO:00002003 | host: Homo sapiens | place: USA
GAGAAAGGCAGGGGGCGTTTCGATTTCGCCCCCTGCACCCCCTAACGACCAAAAGGGAGGGGCCTCGCCCCTCCTTTTTGGATGATCCACCCCATGGCACTTCCGGTAAGAACTACGTCTACTTTGGATAATTCCGTTTCAGCAGTGCGTACCGAGGCGGCATTGCTTCGCTCGCCGCGCTTCTAATAGAAAAAACGACCGCGTCAGCGGTCGTTTTACTTTGTTCTGGGATAGGGGGTGTCCTGGTCGGTCAAGCCGGCGAGATAGTCCATGCTGGTTTCCAAGGCAAGGGCGATGCGGCGGCACTGTTCAAAGCTCATATTTCGTTTGCCGGTCTCGATTTTTGAATAATCGCTCTGGTCAATTCCCGTCAGCATCTGCATTCTAACCTGTGAGAAGCCTTTCTTTTTGCGCAGTTCTTTCATACGAGTCATCTAATCACCCCAACAAAATTATGGCAAATTGGCCTATTGATAATAGGGTGATATTGACCTATAATTGTGTAGAGGTGATAAGATGACGACTTATAAAACGCTATACCACTTGATGGTACGCAGTATGAGCGAAGCCATCGACCTTTACGACGAAGGTAAAGGCATTCTTGCCCGTGAAGTCCTGAAAAAAGCCCTGTTGGACGCAGAAGACCAAGTCATTTCACACGACATCATTTCCGATGAGCCCATCGGCAATGACTACAGCAGTGCCGACCCAGCAAAAGGCTAAAAAAGCAGTACCCCTAAGCGGCAAGCGCAGCAATGCCGCGCCGTCAGAAGCAACAGCGGGGTGGATAATCCAAAAAGGAGGGGCGAGGCCCCTCCCTTTTGGTCGTTAGGGGTGCAGGGGCGAGATCGAAACGCCCCTGCCGTTCTCTTAGGGGTTCAAAAGGGGACCTTCTCTCATGTGAGAGAAGGTCCCCTTTTATCACCGCTTGTCCTGTAAGGACAAATAATTTACAGATACTTCTGCATGCCGTCGGTGGCAAGGGCGGGGTCGCCGGAGACGGAGATGGTGAACTTGACGCCGGTGGCGTTGCTGAAGCGCTCGAGCTCGTTCAGGAAATCGTCGGCCGCCTGGTTGCACTCGCCGCCGGTGATCTTGAACAGGTTGTCGATGAAGATGTGGGAAATATCGTAATTGCCCGCGTACAGGCCGAACAGGAAGCCGCGCAGAGCCTCGTAGTTGGACAGGTCGTACTCGTAGGCAGAGATCAGACGAACGTGATAGTGCAGGTCAAAGGTCATGGTAGACTTTGCTTCGACGCAGACGACGCTGCCGTTATCCTCCTGCGCAGTGGTATTGATCATTTCGATCAGCTTCTTGGTCTTACCGGTGCCCTTTTCACCCATGATGAGTCTGACCATAGAAATCACTCCTTTCAATAGATCCCCGCCTCTTTTGCGGGGGATGGTCTTTCTGATGGCATCAGCATAGCATAAATGAAACAAATTTGCAATGCTGAATGGAAAGTTTCAGGTTTATTCAAAAAATTCAGCGCAGGCGCTTACGCAGCTCCTCGCCCATTTCCTCGTATCCGGGCTTGCCGAGCAGCGCGAACATGTTCTTTTTATAGGCCTCCACGCCCGGCTGGTCGAAGGGATTCACGCCGAGGAGGTATCCGCTCAGCCCGCAGGCGTATTCAAAGAAGTAGATGAGCTGGCCCATGGTGCGCGCGTTGTTTTCGCCGAGGTTCAGAATGATGTTCGGCACGCCGCCCTCGACATGGGCGAGCAGCGTCCCGTCCATGGCCTGACGGTTGATGAAGTCCATCGTCTTTCCCGCAAGGAAGTTGAGCCCGTCGCCATTGACTTCGTCAAAGGGAACGATCATCTGGTGCTCCGCGGGCGCAAAGCGCACAACGGTCTCCATCAGCATACGCTCGCCCTGCTGGATGTACTGGCCCATCGAGTGGAGGTCTGCGGTGAAGTCGACGCTCGCGGGGAAGAGGCCCTTTTCCTCCTTGCCCTCGCTCTCGCCGTAGAGCTGCTTCCACCACTCGGCCATGAAGCGGAACGCGGGCTCGAAGCACGCGAGAAGCTCCACCTTCTTGCCCTGACGGTAGAGCTCGTGGCGCATGGCGGCGTACTGCCAGGCGGGATTGCTGTAATCGTTTTTCGAGCAGAGCAACATCATCTCCTGCGCACCGCCCATCAGCTCATTTAGATCAACGCCGGCGACGGCGATGGGGAGAAGACCAACGGCGGTGAGCACGCTGTAGCGTCCGCCGATGTTGTCGGGCACGACGAATTCCTCGTATCCCTCCTGATCGGCGAGGGACTTGAGCGCGCCCTTGTGCGCGTCGGTCGTGGCGTAGATGCGCTTCGCGGCCTCGGCTTTACCGTATTTCTTTTCGAGCTTTTCGCGGAAGAAGCGGAACGCGACGGCGGGCTCGGTCGTCGTGCCGGACTTCGAGATGACGTTGACGGAGAAATCGTCGTCGCCGATGAGCTCCGTCACCTCGCGCAGCGCGTCGGAGGAGAGGCCGTTGCCGATAAAGTAGATGTTCGGTGTGGACTTCTTCTTTAAGTTATAGTTCGGGGAGCAGAGGCATTCGATGACGCCGCGCGCGCCGAGATAGCTGCCGCCGATGCCGATGACGACGAGCGCCTTGGAATCGCCCTGAATCTTCTTCGCCGCGGCGAGGATGCGCGCGTACTCGCCTCTGTCATAGTCGCGCGGGAGCGTGACCCAGCCGATGAAATCAGAGCCCTTTCCGCCGCCGTTTTGCAGCCAGCCAGCCGCGCGCTCAAGACGCGGGCGCAGCGCCGCTTCATACGGCAACGAGAGAAACGATGCGGCATGGGAGATATCAATAGACAGCATAAAAATAGCCTCCTGCGATCAAAAATTCTTGCTTGCATTGTAGCACACGGCAAAAAAAGAAACAAGCGCAAAGCGGGGAAAAACGGGAGGCAAACACCGCGCTGCCGTCCAGAAACCGTGAAAACTGTGGAAAGCGGCAAAAAACGATTCGCTTTATCGCTCCATCTTTGTAAAGTGCGTGTATTTACTGTCACACGTTATTGTGTTATCGTGTTACCACACTAAATCGAACGGCCAAGCGCCGGAACTTACAGGAGGAAGAAACGATGAAAAAATTCTTAGCAATGGCGCTTGCCGCCGTGATGGTACTGGCCCTTGCCGCCTGCGGCAGCAAGAACGACACCGCCGACGATACCGGTGATGCGCAGGACGCGCAGGGCGGCGAGACGCAAAAGCTGATCGTCGGCTTTGATGCCGAGTTCCCGCCGTTCGGTTTCATCGCCGCCGACGGCACGTACGACGGCTTTGACCTCGCGATGGCGAAGGAGCTGTGCGCGCGCCTCGGCTGGGAGTACGAGACCGTGGCCATCGACTGGAACAGCAAGGACGCCGAGCTCTCCAGCGGCACGATCAACTGCATCTGGAACGGCTTTACCTACACCGGCCGCGAAAATGACTACACGTTCTCCGACCCCTATGTGGATAACTCCATCGTGATGGTCGTGAAAGCCGACAGCGGCATCACCTCGCTCGCGGACCTCGCCGGTAAGAGCGTGATGGCGCAGGCCGCGTCCTCCGCGGTCGACGCGATCAACGAAAACGAGGACTTCAAGGCGTCCCTCAAGGAGGTCGTGGAGCTGGGCGACTACAACATGGGATTTATGGACCTCGCCCAGGGCACGGTGGACGCCGTGGCCGCTGACCTCGGCGTTGCGCAGTATCAGATCGCGAACAACGACGGCGACTACGTCATCCTCGACGAGCCCCTCTCCACCGAGCAGTACGCCATCGGCTTCCTCAAGGGCAACACCGAGCTGCGCGACGCGGTGAACGATGAGCTTCTCAAGATGGCCGAGGACGGCACCATGCTGGAGATCGCGCAGAAGTACGTCGATCAGGGTCTCGTGCTCGACAGCCTGTGCCTTATCAACAAGTAAAAACGTTTACCTCGGGCGACTGTAAAAACCAATTATAACTCATAGGTGCCCATCCTCTTCTCAGGGAGGGAGCGGGGGCGAAAGCCCCCGCTTTTTCCCGCTTATGACCGAATAAGGGAGAATCATTCCATGACTGTATCCACGATGCTTTCGCTATTATCCGAGGGCTTTGTCACATCGCTTTTGATCTTCGTGCTGACGCTGCTATTCTCGATGCCGCTGGGCCTTGCGGTGATGTTTGGCCGCCGCAGCAGATTGACGCCGCTGCGCGGCTTCATCAAGGCGTATATCTCCATTATGCGCGGAACGCCGCTGATGCTGCAGCTGATGGTCGTCTTCTACGGGCCGAAGCTCCTGCTTGGCGTCACGGTGCCGGGCAACTGGCGCTTCACGGCGGTCATCGTCGCGTTCGTCATCAACTACGCGGCGTATTTTGCCGAGATCTACCGCGGCGGCATCGAATCCATCCCGCGCGGGCAGTATGAGGCCGCGCAGGTGCTGGGCTATACCAAGGCACAGACATTTTTCAAGATCATCCTGCCGCAGATGGTCAAGCGCGTCATCCCTGCGGTGACGAACGAGGTCATCACGCTCGTCAAGGACACGTCGCTCGCGTCCGTCATCGGCACGGTGGAGATGTTCACGCGCGCCAAGCAGATCGTTGCCTCGCCGAATACGCCGGGCATGCTGGCGCTGGTGGCGGCGGGGGTGTTCTACTATGTCTTCAACTATGTGGTCGCCTTCGCCATGGAAAAATGGGAGCAGGCGCTGCGCTATTACCGCTAAAGGGAGGGGAGAGCAATGGCAGTTTTTGAAATGCGGAACGCCAGAAAGGCGTTCGGCTTGCTCGAGGTCTTAAAGGGCGTGTCGCTCAAGGTGGAAAAGGGCGAGGTCGTGTCGATCATCGGCCCCTCGGGCGGCGGCAAGTCGACGATGCTGCGCTGCGCGACGCTGCTTGAGACCATGGACTCCGGCACGCTCGCGTATGGCGAAAACGTCGCCGCGCGCGAGGAAAACGGCAAAAGCGTCTACGCCGGAAAAGCCGCGCTCGCGCAGGTGCGGCGGCAGTTCGGGCTGGTGTTCCAGCAGTTTGACCTCTTCCCGCACTACACAGTGCTGAAAAACGTCTGCGACGCGCCGATCTCGGTGCAGAAGCGTGATAGAGCCGAGGTCGAGGCCGAGGCGATGGCGCTGCTCGACAAAATGGGACTAAAAGGCAAGGAAAACGCCTATCCCTATCAGCTCTCGGGCGGGCAGCAGCAGCGCGTGGCCATCGCCCGCGCGCTCGCGATGAAGCCGGAAATCCTCTTTTTCGACGAGCCGACCTCCGCGCTCGACCCGCTGCTCACGGGCGAGGTGCTGCGCGTGATCCGCTCTCTTGCCGACGAGCACATGACGATGGTCATCGTGACGCACGAGATGCCCTTTGCCCGCGCCGTGAGCGACCGCGTCGTGTTTTTAGACGGCGGCGTCATCGTGGAGCAGGGCAGCCCCGAGCAGGTCTTCGAAAACCCGCAGCAGGAGCGGACGAGAGAGTTCTTGAAATCGTACCGCGAGACGAGCAGCGCTCAGGCGTAGTAATTCACGAGCAGGTCGACGACTGCACCGTAGCTCTGCGTGCCGAGTTCATCGCCGTAGGATTTGATCATCTTATCATTGAGCGACTGGGTGACGGTGGCCGTGAGGCCCTTGTACTGCGCCCAGTAGGCGCTGTTGTAGCGCAGATCGAGCACGATCTCGTCGGGAAGCGAATCGCGAATCTGCTGCCAAGCGTCGGGGTCGACGCGGTACAGCGCGTTGCCGAGGTGAATGTAGCCGAGCATCCAGCCCGCATAGTTGTAGTTTGCGTCGCCGCAGCGCGTGCAGGCGAGGACCGCAAGGAAGTTGCTTTGCTGCTCGGACGAGATCCCGCGCTGGTGCGACAGCTCATGCGCGCAGGTCGAGGCCAGCAGCATCGCGGGCGAGTCCATGTTCACGTTCGACTCGCCCGTGAACGGAAAGTAGAAGCCCGTGAAGTTCATCGCGCTCATGATCTTCGAAAAGAAAATGCCCTTGGGCTTCTGGTCCGGCATGTCGAGGAACGGAAATTCGTCGTACAGGCAGTCATACACCGTGTCGGCGTAGTTAAGAATCTCCTGCCGGTCGGCGGTGAAAAGGCCGTTTTCGTCGCGCGCGATGTGCGTCGACGCCTCGGCAAGATGGTCCGCGAAATACTGCGTGACGCGCACTAAGTCTTCATACGCGACGGGCTCGGGCGAAAGGCCGCTTCTGTCGCAGAAGTCATCCGCATAGTAGTTCGCGCCCCAGAGGAGCGAGAACGCGGCGCAGACCGTGAGAAACAAATCGAGCACGAAGAGCGCGCAGCGGTACGCGGCGCGCCCTTTTTGGCGCGACTTTATAAGATAGCGCACCATCAGCACGAGCAGCACGACCGCCGTGACCGCCGCGAGCACATACAGAAGCTCCGCGACCGAAAACGGCAGCGCCGCGCACGCGCGGCCCAGAAACTGCTCGAAGGGCAGCGTGACCGAATAGACCCAGAAATTGACGGCCGCGCGGTTTCCGCGGAAAAGATAGAAAAGCACAAGGACTGCGCCGCAGGCGAAAAGCCAGCGGTGCAGTCCTTTGTTGTCACGGTACAGGGTTTTCATGGGGAGATCAGTCCTTTTTTTCATCAAGCGGCGCTGCCGGCGCGGGGGCGAACATCGCGTCGTCCGTCACGCCCTTTTTCGTGAGGCTGCGGTTCGTGAACCAGTTCACAAGCGAGCTGATGCACGCGAAGATCGGAACGCCGAGGAACATGCCGAGCACGCCGCCGAAGCCGCCGCCGACCACGATGGCCACGATGACCCAGAAGCTCGAAATGCCGGTGGATTTGCCGAGGATCTTCGGCCCCAGAATATTGCCGTCAAACTGCTGCAATGCGATGATGAAGAGAATGAAATAAAGGCACTGCTTGGGGCTGACGAGCAGGATGAGGAATGCGCTCGGAATGGCGCCGAGAAACGGGCCGAAGATCGGAATGATGTTCGTCACGCCCACGAACACCGAAATAATTGGCGTATACGGGAACTTGAAGATCGAGCAGCAGATGAAGCAGAGAATGCCGATGATGAGCGAGTCGAGCAGCTTTCCGCGCACGAAGCCGCTGAAGATACGGTCAGCCTCGGCCACGGCGCGCAGCGTGCGGCGGTACGGCGTTTCGGGCAGAATGGCGTAGAGGATCTTCTTCGACTGCTTGGCAAAGCTCTCCTTGCGCGCGAGCAGATAGACCGAGATCATCATGCCGATGAGAATGTTCTTGAGGAAGATGACGACGCTCCAGATGCCGCCCGTCACGGCGACGATCGCGACCTGCGCCTGCGGGATGACCGTGTCGGTGACCCACTTGACGAGCTTATCGTAGTAGCCGTTGAGTGCGGAGAGCAGCTGGTCGGAGTAGATGTCGTCGGAGAAGATCGTCTGATTCTCCACAAGGCTGTTGACCCAGTTGTAGACGGTTTTATAATAGCTTTCAAAGTTGTCGGCCAGTGTCTTCGTGCTGTCGACCAGCTCGGGGATGAGGATGCTGAACATCAGGTAGATGAGGGCGATGACGCAGATCCACGTGACGAGGATGCTCAGCCCCCGGACGAGCGAGGACTTGACCTTCGGCAGCCCCTTTTGGATATACCGGTCGAAAAAGTCGACGATGGGGGCGAGAAGGTACGCGAACACAAGGCCGTAGATGACCGGCGAGAGCACGCTCATCAGCTTGTCGAAAAAGTCCAGCAGCACGCGGGACTGGAAAAACGTGTCGTAAAACATCAGCACCGCGCAGGCCGAGACGATCAGCGTTACGCCGAGGTGAAGATAGGTTTTGTTCTGCTTCATGGGCTCCCCCTTTTTTTGGGCAAAAGGCGTTAAATGACTGCTAAAAAGATACCAAAAACAGCTTACTATTTTTTGCTGGGAATTGCAACCGCTCATTTCGTGTGTTATGATAATCTTTACTCTCTGTTAATGAAGATGAACAGAACTTGACTTTTTTGGCAGAGGGTGATTTTGACCGACAGGGCGCAGGGTGCTTTGCCGGTCTGATGCTGTGAAGAGCAAACGAGGAGGAACCCATGGACGACAAAAAGCTGCTCTTTATCGTCAATCCCCGCGCGGGAAAGACCAAATCCCTCGCACCGCTGTTTGACGCCGCCGCGATCTACTCCGAGGCGGGCTATCTCGTCTCCGTGCGAAAGACCACGCACCGCGGAGAAGCGACGGAGCTCGCCGAATCGCTCGGGCCGGAATTCGACGTCGTCGTCTGCCACGGCGGCGACGGCACGCTCAACGAAACGGTGAACGGTGTGATGCGCATTCCGCGAGAATACCGCCCGCTCGTGAGCTATCTGCCCGGCGGCAGCACGAACGACTTTGCCGCGAGCCTGAATATCTCGTCGAATCCCGCCGAGGCGGCGGCCTCCGCCATGCGTATGAAGCCGAGATCTCTCGATGTGGGCAAATTCGGCGAGCGGAACTTTGTCTATGTCGCGTCGTTCGGCGCGTTCACAAAAACGACCTACACCGTCCAGCAGGATATCAAGAATATGTTCGGGCACTTTGCCTACTTACTCGAGGGCGTCAAGAATCTCGACACGCTCTGCCCGTACCGCATGAAGATCACGGCGGACGGCGAGGTCTTCGACGGGGAATACCTCTTCGGTGCGATCAGCAATTCGACGTCGATCGCGGGACTGATGAAGCTCTCGCCCGACGAGGTGTCGTTCGACGACGGCAAGTTCGAGCTGCTGCTCGTGCCCGTGCCGCGCACGCCGGCTGCGATGCAGGCGCTCATTTTAGCGCTCATCAACAAGGACTACTACGACTCCGAGGGGCTCATCTTCCGCCATGTCAAGCACGTGACGGCGGAGACCGCCGAGGACATTCCCTGGACGCTCGACGGCGAGTACGACCCCGGCGCGCCGGTCGTGGAGATCGGGATCGAAGATAATGGGGTCACGATGCTATTATAACTTCAAAAAAGAGAGGCTGGCCTATAGCCATCCTCGCATAAGGGCAACATTTAAAAGAATCGTTTAGAGCAAGGCAAAAGCACAAGCGGCGCACCAGATTTGGTGCGCCGCTTGTGCTTTTATTTAGGAGCAGCAACTGATATGTGTATTTCTGAAATTTTGCCCAATATCAGTGCTCATACCGGGTCCAGTCGAGGTTTTTGTTCATGCCGGTCCAGGTCTCATAGTTTCCAGTCTTGTGCTGGAACGCGTTGGAATTGGTGGCCTCCTGGACCGCCAGGTAGAACCAGTCGCCGGGGTTGCAGTCCGGCCAGGTGTTCATGCCTGCTGGCAGGTCGCTGTTCTCCTCGGGGATGCGGTTCAGCACCCGGTTGATCATGGTCATAGCCTGGGCACGGGTGATGTAGGCATCCGGGCGGAAGGTGCCGTCCTCGAAGCCCTTGATCCACCCAAGCTCGGTGGCGCACGCGATATACTGCTCCGCCCAATGCCCATCAATGTCGGAGAAAGCTTGCGTATCGCTGCTCTCGCCGGTGTGGAACCGGGCGCAGATGGCCGCAAATTGCGCGCGGGTGGTGGGGGCCGCGGGATCAAAGGTAGTACCGCTATGACCCTGCACGATGCCCAGACCCGTCATGGTGGAGATGGCGGTATTTGCCCAATAGTCATCCGGAACATCGGAATAGGTATTGCTGGTCAGAAGATTGCCGTCACGCACCTCATCTTTCAAAAGCCGGAAGAAAACGGTGGCGGTCTCCACACGGGAGATCAGTCCATTTGGGTAAACATTGCCATCATTGTGACCGACGATATAGGCAAAGTGGTCTTCGCCGTTCAGCAGCTCAGGTGTGGAGCCGCGGTAGTTCCGAACCGTCGCGGCGTTCAGGGCGTGGCCGTCCTGCGTGTCCACCTTTTCAATGGCAAAATAGAAGTAGGTGGTGGTGGAGCCGCCGCCACCGCCGGAATTCTTGTTCCACTTGGCATACAAGGTGATATCCCCTGTGACAGGACTCGTAAAGTCATATTTGGTTTGGCAGGCCGCATCAGTATACCAAAGAACGGTACTCAGTGCAATGGATATTACATAATATTTTCGCGGAACGGGTGATTGACGGGCGCGGTGCTTGACAAGGCGGCGGGGGTTGATATATCCTTTACTGATAATAAAAACAGGGGCGGTGCGCGGTACAGGGCTGCGCTTGGGCTCCTGATGGGTGTAGAAAGGACACGGCAGATGATGAAGATCGGCTTTATCGGCACAGGGAATATGGGCGGCGCGCTGGCGAGCGCGGCGGCCAGAAGCGGCGAGGTGGAGGTGCTGCTCGCCAACCGCACGAAGGCAAAGGCGGAGACGCTCGCAGAGCGCATCGGGGCCGTTGTGAGCAGCAACGAGATCATCGCGCGCGAGGCGGACCACATCTTCCTCGGCGTGAAGCCGCAGATGATCGTGGACGTGCTCAAGGGCATCGCCCCGGCGCTCAAGGAGCGCAAGAGCGCGCCGGTGCTCATCAGTATGGTCACGGGACTGGACATCGCGCGCATTCAGGAGCTTGCGGGCGGGGACTATCCCGTCATCCGCATCATGCCGAACATGCCCGCCGCCGTGGGCGAGGGTGTGATCTTCTATGCGTGCAGCGGCAACTGCGGCAAGGCGCAGCAGGAGGCGTTTTTGCGCTACATGGCGCCCGCGGGCAAGCTCTTCCCGCTGGCGGAGGAGCTGCATGCCGCGGGCTCGGCGGTCGCGGGCTGCGGCCCGGCCTTTGCCGCGATCTTCTTAGAGTCGATGGCCGACGGCGGCGTCGCGTGCGGCCTGCCGCGCGCGTCGGCGATCCAGTATGCCGCGCAGATGATGCTCGGCACGGCGAAAATGGTGCTCGAGACGAACCAGCACCCCGGCGTGCTCAAGGACAGCGTCTGCTCGCCCGCCGGTTCGACGATCCAGGGCGTGCGCACGCTCGAAGAGCGCGGCATGCGCGCGGCGGTGTTAGACGCCGTGACCGTGGCCTACGAGAAAAACGTCGAGCTCAAAAAGGCGAGCGACTGAGGCTGCGGCGGAAAGGTATCTTTCCTGCGCGGCAGGCATAGTTTGCTGTGCGGGTATTTCCAGTTTTTTGCAAAAAGTGAGGAATAGATCCTATGGCAGCGATCTCTCAGCAGCTCGCAGATATCACGGTGCTCTCGATCGTGGTGCGCATCCTGCTCTCCACGTTCTGCGCGGGCACGCTCGGCTTTGAGCGCGAGCGGCACAATCAGGCGGCGGGCTTTCGGACGTATATCATTGTGAGCGATGCTTCGGCGCTCGTGATGATGACGAATATCTTTGTTGCCGGCATCGGCGAGACGGACCTTGTGCGCATGTCGGCCTCGGTCATCACGGGGCTGGGCTTTCTCGGCGCGGGCACGATCTTAGTGACGCGCAATCAGGAGGTGCGCGGCCTGACGACTGCGGCGGGCCTGTGGGCGGTCGCCATCATCGGCACGGCGTTCGGCGCGGGTTTTTACGCGGGCGGCATCATCTGCTATGCGTTCATCTTCCTTGCGATGCAAGTGCTGCGGCGCGTGGACCTTCGCATCCGCAAGACGCAGCGCGTCTCCACTGTGTATTTCGAGATGGAGAAAAAGAGCACGGTCGGCCAGATCATCCGCCAGGTAAAGGGCCACGGACACTACATTTGGGACCTGAACCTCTTCAGCGAGACGCAGGAGAAGAGCGGCGGCCCCGTGTGCGGCACGTTCACCCTCTGGGTGAACGGCAAAACGACGCTGGACGAGGAGATCCAGGCGCTTGAAGCGCTCGACGGCGTCAGCTATATGACGCTGATGTGAAAACGGAAAAGCAAAAAACGGCGCGGGAGACCGCGCCGTTTTTCTTTGCTGTGGAAAAGTCGGGGATTGCCTTATGCCGCCCTGCGGCTGCACGCAAGGCTGACAAAATAGCAGCCTACGACAGTCAGATAGACGAGTACCGAGCCGAGGCCGCGCCCCTCCCGCAGATAAGCGCCCCAGAGCATCAGGACGCAGTATTCCTCCGCCTGCGAATTGATGGCGTAGTCGCCCATGGTGGCCAGGAAAATGAGCGCGGACAAAATCGTATAGGCGATCGTAAACGGTGTGAGATAGCTCTTTTTGCAGTACAGCGTCAGCCAGAGCAGAACGAGCGCGATCGCAGCACAGGCGATGCTCTGGAAAAACAGCAGCGCCCCGAGGCGAGAGTCCTTTGCAAGGAGCACAAGACTGTAAAAGGTGGCGTCCCCGGTCACTTTCCGCAAGAAACCGCTGCCAGTCGTATTCTGATGTACCCAGTCGATCAGGGGCGAGCCGGCCTCGAAACCGAGGAGCGGCAACTGCGAGCGGATTTCGAGGGTGAAGAAAAGAGGGACGAGAATTGCGAGGAAGAGCGCGGCGAACAAAAGTCTTTTGCGCGACTGTGTGGATATCTGCATGGTGTTATCCTCCCTGTATGAATTTTCCACTCGGCGCTTCGCCGCCCCGGCAGAGAGCGGCGGCGAAGCATCGGCTTTTATCTCATTAGACGTAAAAAAGCGCGCATTTTCTCGCCTTTTGGAGAAAAAACTGCAAGTTCGGCGCTTCGACTAAATCCGCGCGGGCTGTTCTGTGCAAAGCGGACGACGATTTTTTGCAGAAGATGGGATTTTGCACACGGGCGGCGAAAGCGCGGCGTTTGCGCCGCCTTTATACACCTTGTTAAGAAAAGCCGCGCAGCGGGGCGGAATCCCGCCCGTTCGTCGATTGACAGGGGAAAATGCGCGCCGTACAATGAAAATTAACACACAAAGAGAGGAAAAATCATGAAATATGTCAAGGAGTTCGGCATCATCCTCATCGTCTCGCTTGTTGGGGAGCTGCTGAATTATTTTCTGCCTCTGCCCGTTCCGGCGAGCATCTACGGCCTTGTGCTGATGTTTCTCTGCCTGATGCTCGGCATCATCAAGCTCAGCGACGTGCACGACACGGCCTGCTTTCTCATCGAGATCATGCCCATCATGTTCATTCCGCCCGCCGTGGGGCTGATGGCTTCGTGGGACGTCATTCAGGCGAATCTTGTCGCCTATCTCATCATTGCCGCGGTGACAACGATCGTCGTTATGGCCATGTCCGGCCTTGTGACGCAGGCGGTACTCAAAAAGGGCAAGAAGGGGACGGAGAAGAAATGACATTTTTTGAACAGTCCGTCTTTTTCGGCGTCTCTGTCAGTCTTGCTGCCTACGGCATCGGCGTGCTGCTGCAAAAAAAGTTCAAGTTCGCACTCTTCAACCCGCTGCTCATCTCGGTGGTGCTGACCATTGCGGTGCTTTTGACGGCGCACATCAGCTACGACACGTTCTACGAGGGCGCGCAGTATTTGAGTTACCTGCTCACGCCCGCGACCGTGTGCCTCGCCGTGCCGCTTTATGAAAAGCTATCGCTTCTGAAGAGCAACTGGAAGGCCATCTTCGCCGGTATTCTCTCCGGCGTCATCACGACGCTTTGCAGCGTGTTTGTGATGAGCAAGCTCTTTCATCTTACACACGAGGAATACGTGACGCTTCTGCCTAAGTCCATCACGACGGCCATCGGCATGGGCGTTTCCGAAGAGCTCGGCGGCTACGTGACGCTGACGGTCGCCATGATCATCATCACCGGCATTTTCGGCAACGTGATCGCAGTTTCGGTGTGCAGGCTTTTCCGCATCACCGACCCCATCGCCAAGGGCGTGAGCATTGGCTCGGCCGCGCACGCGCTGGGCACGGCCAAGGCGCTCGAGATCGGCGAGGTCGAGGGCGCGATGAGCAGCCTGTCCATCGTCGTGGCGGGCCTTCTTACGGTCGTCGGCGCGTCGATTTTTGCCAACCTTATGTAAAAAAAGGGGCATTCGAAAGGCAGCTCCCGATAAGAAAACATCGTGAGGAAAGAGAGAACGGTATAGCTTCGGCTGTACCGTTTTCTCATTTTTCCGTTGATGCCGTGACTTTTGACATTTCCAAGACTCCGATACCCTTGTAGTAAATGTCGATCTCCTGCGTCCGGTTCTTGCCCTTTGGGTCGCTGGCCGCATGGACGATGATTTTCTCCACGAACTCATGGAGTATGCAGGGCGTGAGCTCCGGGATATCCGTGTACCTCTCCACAACGGAGAGAAAACGATCAACATCCGACGATTTGCTTTCCTCCAGCTCCACTTCTTTCCGAAGGGAACTCGCCAGCACCTTGAGATCCTGTTCTTCCTTCTCATAGTCCGCAGAGAGCTTCTGAAAGCGTTCATCGGAGAGCTTGCCCGAAATGTTGTCCTCATAGAGCCGCTTGAAGATAGCATCCAGCTCTGTGATCCGCTTTTCGGAATCGGCAAGCTGCCGTTTCCGCTTTGCAAGATCCCGGTCGCGCTGCCGCAGGTCACTGTCCATGACCAGCCTCACAAACTCGTCCTTACTGCGGGAGGCGAAGGAAACGATCTCCCGCAGGTTTTCCAGAATCAATTCCTCCAAGATCACCGTGCGGATGGAATGGGTCTGACCGCAGAAGTCACGGCTCTTTCGGTAGCCGGCGCACAGGTAGTATTCCTGCTCGCGCCGGAAGTTGGTGGCTCTGCATTGATACATGACAGATCCGCAGTCCGCGCAGAACATCATGCCGGAGAACATCCCCATTTCTCCCATTTTTGTAGGACGACGGCGCGTCTGCCTTGCTGCTCTCGCGGCATCTGCGATTGCCTCCGTCCAGATCGGGTCATGGGTGTTCTCAAAGATCATCCACTCACTTTCCGGATTATGGATGACCTTTTTGCTCTTGTAGGACTTCTTCCTCGTCTTGAAATTGACCGTGTGCCCCAGGTACTCCCGCCAGCGGTCCATGATATCCGCTACGGTGGAGGCATCCCATGCGTAAGGCAAGCCCCGCTTGATATTGCTTGCTTTCCGGCCCCTGCTGGCATAATAGGCGGCCGGGGTCAATATCCTTCGCTCTGTCAGCTTCCTTGCAATCTGGGACGGTCCGAAACCGTCCATCACATATAGGCCGATCTCATAGACCACCGTTGCGGCTTCCTCGTCCCTGACCCACAGCTTTTTGTTGTCAGGAGACTTCATGTAGCCATAGGGCGGCAGGGTCGTCAGATGCTCGCCGGCGTTGCCCTTGACCTTCATCACGGCACGGATCTTCTTGCTGGTGTCCTTCGCATACCACTCATTGATGATGTTCCGAAAAGGAGTGAACTCATTATCACCCTGGGTGCTGTCCACGCCATCGTTGACAGCAATAAAATGAATGTCATGCTCTGGGAACATGATCTCGGTATACATGCCCACTTGCAGATAATCACGGCCCAGGCGTGACATATCCTTGATAATGACCCGCTTGACAAGGCCGGCTTCGATATCCGCAATCATTTGCTGGAAGCCAGGGCGGTTGAACGTTGTACCCGAAATGCCGTCATCAATATAAAAGCGATAGTTTTTGTAGCCGTGGTCAAGTGCGTAGCGTTGAAGGATCTTTTTCTGGTTGATGATACTGTTGCTGTCGCCCTGCAATTCATCGTCACGCGACAAACGGCAGTACAAAGCGGTAACAGCTTCGACGCTCATAGCGTTGTAAGGGAATTGAAGCGCGGCAGCGGTGTTTGACTGATGATACATAGTAACCTCCCATCCGGCAGTCAAACACGGTTTTGAAGTCACCTTCATTATACCGCGTCTTTTTGTCCCTGTCTGCCTGTTTGGGAGAATTAAGTTGTAGCTTCTTTCTGAACGTCCGCTTTCATCAGACGTTCCAACTTTACGGCAATACTCTCGTCGCTCTTTTCTCGAAAGAAGGAATTGACGATAAAGGTTGTGTTGCCGATCTGTTTTTCGCTCCGCTTCGGCGGGGCGTATTTCTTTTCAGATGAAACGGTCGTTTGCATAGTTAGCCCCTTTCTAATCGTCTGAAAACAAATCATGTTTTGATAGCTTACAAAGAACAGCAGAAACGGACGGCTGAATGGCTTTTCAGCTCCACGGGGATCCCACCCCCGCGCGGTTCTCGCGCGACCCTGCTCATTGCCTGCGACGCCTCACCGCCTGAATACGGCTGCACGCCCGGACTGTGACTGCAAGGGAGTATCGCCCCGTCTGTGCATCGTGGCCCGCGGGCTGCCTTGCCCGCTTTGCGGCCTGGTGGATATCGCTCGCCTCGTTGAAGGGTCATGGCGCACCGGCCGTATAGCTCCGCACAGACGGGAATGTATCCGTCTGCTCTATGCTGCACCGGGATTTGCCGGGCTTTCTTTGTCAAGGAGCAAAGGGCTCAGCCGCGCGGAAAGGGGTGCGCGCGGTCAGATCCCGCCTGGGTTCAGTTCAGGTCGAAACTCAGGATGGCGACGATCAGCTTCGTCTCGATCCGGCGGCGGATCTCCTCGTCCACTGCAAGGCAGGGGTTCCCGTTCTGGTCATACCCTCTGCGCATGGACAGAGCCGCTATGTAGCCGGAATAGTGATCCAGCACCTGGTTCACCGCCTCTGGGTCGCCCCGCACAGCGGCGGCGATCACCGGATACGGGATCAGCTTGTGCTTACTCATTTGCGTCACCTCCCATCAGCTCTTTTAGCAGCTCATAGGCTCGCTGCCTGCGATGATTGACCGTTCTCCGGGGAAGGCTCAGCTTTTCGCCGATCTCCCGATCTGCCAGCTCCAGGAACCAGTACATCAGAAAGATATCCCGGAGGCTCTGGGGCAAAACAGTCAGCGCGTCAGCCAGCCTGTCGTCCTTAATGAGGATCACATCGCCGTCCACGGGGAAGGATGTGTATTCCCACGGATAGAGGTCATAGGTCGCAAGCGCCTCGCTGCCCTCCTCCGGCAGATCGCTCAGGGACACGAAGCGGTCCTGCTGGACGCGAACCTGACGGAAAGCGTTAGCAGACTCATTTCGGATGGTCCTTTTGCAGAACGCATCGAAGGCGTGCTGCTTGTGCCGGTAATGGTGTTCAAGGTCCATTTTCTCACCTCCCTTCGCGCCGGAAGGCAGGTCGTGGTTTCCCCTTTCACCCCTTACTGGTTTTCCAAATGCCCCTTTTGGCCATTTTTTCGGAAATTTCTCAAAAATATTTTTTTCGCGGCTCATGCTGCGCTCCTTTCGTTCTGTTCGGGTGGATGTTCCTTCCAGAACGAAGGGCGGCGGGGAGCGGCAGCCCACGGCGAAAAATTGCCGGGAACGACAAAAAGCGCCCACACAGGCATAAAAGCCTGCATGGACGCTTCGGTGCGGTTCAGTATGGAAATTGTCGGCGGCTGTCGGAGGGCATAGGTATCCTACGGTGTCCGGGTATCGCCCGGTTATGCTCCCGGCGCGGCTCGTCGCCGCAGCATTAGCGGCACCTCCTGTGCTCTCCTGTCATACGCATAGGTCCCTTTCATCTGAAAAATGTTGGGACAGCAAAAACGACGGCCGCCCCGTACAGAGCAGCCGCCGTTTTCCCTATACCATACGCTGCTTTTCAGTACCGCAAGGATGGGTGTCCTGTTATCGTCGTATTCTGATTTCTTTTAGGGCATTTCGGGATTCTCCACAGGAGACACAGTGAAGTCCTGCGCCGCTGCGCCCTCCGGCAGCAGCTTCGCCATGACCACAAGCCGCTGATTGCCGCTGTTGGTCTTGTCGTACTTCCGGCAGCAGGTGGAGAGGGTCAGGACGGTATCTTCCTCGGAGAAGGTCACACCGTCAAAATCCAGCCAGTTTTTCCGCGCAACCGTCTCAAAGAAGCTGGTCAGATCATCTCCCGTGGGATCAGGTGCAATATAGTCAAAACCAATATCCGTGACGAATAGAGCGGTGATCTGGAAAATCATGTCCTCACCATCCACAGAGAGATAGATATACGGATGCTCCTTTACGAAGTCTGCGTCCATATAACGGGTAGAGCTTGCTGAACCGCACACCGCCCGGGTCGCAGTTGCTGGCGGAGTGGCCGAAAATGGTGGTGTTTTTGTCCAGCTTATCCCTGCCGCCGATTTCGTTTTCACAATGGGCATACTAGCAGCCCCACATGGCATACTCACCGTTTTCATCCAGCTTCAGGTAATAGCCGTTGTCCTCCGCCTGCATCACGGGATCGTCAATCTCTGCACCGGGAATATACAGCCATGCCACGGTGTCGGGATTCTTCGCTCTGGCTTCCGCCAACTCTGCCTGCCTGTCCACCGTGGGGATAACTTCGCCTGCGGGAGTCGCTGATGGCTGAGGCACAGATGTGCCGGAAGGCGTTCTGCCGGGAATATCGATAGGCCCCGTCTCTTTCTGATAGCAGCCCATGACCGCCGTGGTCATAGCAAAGAGAAGGACGGCCATGCAGATGATCGGACGAATGATTCTTGTGATTCTTTTCATAATGCTGTCTCCTTGCCGCGCTGGAGCAGCGGCGCAGCTCAAAATGTCATTGATTTGTTTCTCGCAGCGAAAAGAGAACAGCGCAGCTTCGGGGCGAGATGCCCGTCCGCTGCGCTGTCCGATGTTCGCTTATAGGTTCATGTCAGCCGCTTACTTCTTGCAGCGCCAGAGGAAGGTCACGATCTGCGATCTGGTGCAATCCGCGTCGGGGCTGAATGTGGTGTTGGTGGTTCCCTTGGTGATGTCCTTCTTGGCCGCCCACAGAACCGCATCAGCATAGTAGGCGGCGGACTTCACATCGGCAAAGGGATTGGCCGTACCCGCTGCCGGGGACTTCTCGGAACGCCACAGGAACGCGACGATCTGGGCGCGGGTGCAGGTCATGTTGGGGCTGAACGTGGTGTCGCTGGTGCCCTTGGTGATGTCATTCTCCACCGCCCACAGCACAGCGTCGTAATAATAGCTGCCCGCGGGGATGTCGGTAAACGGCATGGTGCGGGTTTCGGGCTTGGGACTGCCAGCGGCACGCCACAGGAAGGTCACGGCCTGCGCGCGGGTGCAGATGCCATCCGGGGAGAAGTGGGTATCATCGGTTCCCTGCGTAATACCGTTCCCCACTGCCCAATCCACTGCGTCCTCATAATAGCTGCCGGTGGCTACATCCACAAACACGCCGGTCTGGGGGTTGCCGTTGGCCTTCATAAAGATGACCTCGATGGTATGGGTTCTGCGGACATTCTCAAAGGTGTAGGACTTCACCGCGCCGATGCTCTTGCCGTCGATCTTGACGTTGGAGACGGCATAGCTCTTATCTGGGGTGATGGTAAAGGTCTGATCCCTACCCTCACGGACGCTGACGCTGCCGGAGGGAGAGATGGAGCCGCCAGTACCGGCAGTTGCCTTGATGGTGTAGTAGCTGTCGTACCAACCGCCGCCACTGCTGGACTTGTGATACAGCTCAACCTCGCCGGTCAGGGTCGTGTAGTTGTCATCATCAGGCGTGAAGCGCCATTTGTAGGTCGTGTTGGCCTTGACCGTGGTATCGTCGGGCAGGGGCTCGCCCTTGTCATCCACCCATTCCAGCTTGCCGTCACTGGGATTCAGAGTGCTTCCCTTGGTGGTCAGCGCCGCGTCCTTCAGCGTCTTGCCGCTGGTGGTGATCTTGGTGTAGTTCGGCTCGCCGGTAGGCGTGGCCGGTTTGATCATGAGCACGAAGGGAGCGCTGGTGACGTCGTTGTAGTCGTTGTCGCCCGCCTTAGTCGCGATGACGCTGACAGAGCCGACCTTGACGGGAGTCAGAACGCCGGTTTCGGGATCGATGGTCGCCTCGCCGGTGCTCGCGTCTGTGTCGATGCGGTAGGTCACTGTGCCCATGCCGGAGCCGCCAGTGGTGGTCAATGTCAGTGTCTGACCGTAGACCACACTACCCGCACCGGTGATGGTCAACGGCTTCTGATCGTCCTTTTCTGTCAGAGTGACGTTCAGCGTGATGGTGAAATCCTCGTAATTGTCACAGGACGCCTTGAGGGTGATGGTGATCTTGTCACCCGCCTTGCCGCCGGAGATGGCATAGGTCAGCAAGCTGCCGTCCGCTGCGAAGTCTTGCTTGGACAGGACGATGCTCGCCTCGCTGCTGAACGTCCAGTCCTGCCCGGCGGGCAGTCCGGCCCAGTCCGGCGTGTAGGTGTGATCCGAGGCGTCCGTGTACTTCTGCTCCAGCTCGACCGTTTTGAGGTTGCCGCCATCTGCCTTGTTCACCGTGACTTCAAGTTCAATGTTCTCCACTGTGTTGTAGTTTTCGGTGTCCTTCGGAGTGAACTTTGCCTGGAAGGTCTTGGCGGCAGTCGAAGCGCCGCCCACAGATTCGCTGCTATCCATCCAACTCCAGCCGTCCGGCAGCGTCACATCCGCCAGCGTCTGACCGTATTTTGCCATCAGCCCGGTGGGAGCTGTGCAGGTCGGCGTTGCCTTTGCTACCACAAATTCGCAATACACAGCTTCAAATCCGTAGTAGTTATCCGTATCACCAATGCTGGCGTACATACGGTAGGTACCGGCGTTCAGCGCGGGCGGATTCTGAATATCCCACGTCTGAACGGGGCCGCTGCCCGCAGCGGAATAACGGTAGGTCACTTGAGCATTCAAATCGCCCGTCCGGTCTGTCAAGGTCGGTGTGCTGGGCGTTTTACCGTAAGTATAGCCCGCCATGCTGAGCTTGCCGTACTGTTGAGCCTTTTCGACAGTGATATTCGATCTTCCCGAAACCGTTAAATACTTCTCGGTGTCAGTCGGTTCGAAAATCCACTCGGCTGCATAGGTACCGTTCCCAGCCACGGGTATATGCGTGCCGTCCACCCATTCAAAGGTTCCATCGACATCCACGTTGTTGACATTATCATGGAGCTTGCCGGAGAGAGCGATGGTATTCAGGGCGTCGCCGTAGATGATGGCGTTCTTGCTCAGCGTCGGTGTGCCGGTGGGAGTGATCCTGTTCTTCGCAATGACGTTGATGGTCAAGATGATGTCCTGATAGTTGCTCGTGGAGATTGTAACCGTAATCGTGCCGAATTGTCCTTCGTCCGTGCCGCTTCTGTTTGCTTCCAGTGTCAGCTCACCGGTCTTGCCGTTTACAAGGGTAATAAAGGAGCCAACGCCCAGATTGGTATCAACCTTCCTGTCATAAGTGATCGTGCCGTAGTCACAGGGAGCAGTCAGCTTCGGCAGCAGCGTTGAGAGGTCAAAGGAATAGGTCTTGTGCAGGCCATTGGTGATGGTCAGCGTACCGGACTGGATATTTGTGGGTGCGGCGGCCTTGGTGATGCTGCCAGTCGCGAAGAAGCTGCTCTGCTCCAGGGCGTAATTATTCGCGGCCTGCCCCATCAAGGTCACTGTGGCAGTGACGTTCTTGCCGCTGCCCACACTGGCATCGTCAAAGCTGGCGGTGACGGTGTAGTCTGTGTCTCGCTTCAAGGTCACGTTGTCGAAGGTCACGCGGGTGATGTCCGCGTTTTTCGTGCCATCATAATGCTTGGACGCAGCCGTTACCCCGGTGATCGTCAGCGGCTTCTGCCCAATGCGGACCGCCACGCTGGCGGGTTTGGTATCGTTGTGGTTTGCATCGCCAAACACCCGATACCACACGTTATATGTTCCGGCATCGGTGCCGGTAGGGATGTTCTGGCTGTATGTGCCGTTCTCGGTCAGGCTGTACTGCATGGTGGGGCCATAGTCCGTCACGCTGCCCGCAGTAATCAGCGCCTGCTCCTGTCCGGTATAGGTCAGATTTTCCTGCGCCGTGGGAGCGTTGAAGGTGGGGTCAGCCTTGTTCACCTTGACGGTCACAGTTCCGGTCGCAGTCGCGTATTCCTCGTAGCCCGCAGCCGGCGTGAACGTCCATTCGACACTATGACCAAGCGTACTCGCGTCCAGAATCGTATTGTCCGGTTGCTGCCACGAGAAAGTGCCCTCGACCTTTGCGCCGGTATTGGGGTCTTTCATCTTGCCAGTGATGCTGCTGTCGCTCAGTGCCTGACCATAGGTAATCTTGCTTGCGGTGATTTTGCCGTCCATAACGGGCGTGAGCTTGTTCTTTGCGAAGATGTTGACGGTCAGAGTGATGTCCTGATAGTTGCTCGTGGAGATTGTAACCGTAATCGCGCCGAATTGTCCTTCGTCCGTGCCGCTTCTGTTTGCTTCCAGTGTCAGCTCACCGGTCTTGCCGTTTACAAGGGTAATAAAGGAGCCAACGCCCAGATTGGTATCAACCTTCCTGTCATAAGTGATCGTGCCGTAGTCACAGGGAGCAGTCAGCTTCGGCAGCAGCGTTGAGAGGTCAAAGGAATAGGTCTTGTGCAGGCCATTGGTGATGGTCAGCGTACCGGACTGGATATTTGTGGGTGCGGCCGCCTTGGTGATGGTGAACCGGTTCGCATCATCGGTCGCGAAAACGTCGCTGACCTTTGTGGTACCTTCCGACTTACCTTCAAACACATAGTTATTGCTTGTGAGCGTCATGGTGAAGGAAAGCGCCTTTCCGTTTCCGACCTCCGGCGAGGGCAGATAGCTCCCGTCCTCCTGCTTACTGGTAAATTGGGCGTCAGAGAAGGAGAGCGCCGTATCGGGAAGTTTAATATTCGCCGTTTTGCTGAAAAACGTCAGCTTGTCCGCAGTGAGCGTGACATCTGCACTGCCGTCGTAGGTCTTGGAGATTGACGAAACAGAGAGAAGGCTGATCGGCAGCGGGTCGATGGTCACGGTGAACGTACCGGTAGCTGGTTCGTGGTTCGCGGCTTCCGCCTTGTAGTAAGCGGTGTATGTACCCGCGTCGGTGAATGTCGGTACGCCCGAAGTATAGTTGCCGTCTACCTTGTCGCTGTAGGTGAACGTCACGGGAGTGCTGTCTACGCTTTGTCCAGACGCGATGATCGATGCGATCTGTTCCTCGCCGGTGTAATACATGCTGGATGCTTTCACGGAAACGATCAGCTTCGCCGGTTTGACCTTGATGGTCACAGTTCCGGTCGCGGTCGCGTATTCCTCATAGCCCTCCGCCGGGGTGAATGTCCATTCGGCATCATAGTCGCCTGCGTTAGGAGTGATTGTGCCATCTGTCCATGCGAATGTACCGTTGACTGCATCACCCGTGGTGGAGTCCTTCATCTTGCCCATGATGGTGCTCATGCTCAGCTCGTTGCCGTAGGTGATCTCGCTTGCGGTGATTGTGCCGTCCGGCACGGGCTTGATTTGGTCCACCGCGTAGAGGACGAGCTTCAGTTGAAAGTTTTCGTAGTTGGTGGTGGTGACATTCACCTTGACGGTACCGATTTTGCCGGTCATGTTTCCATCTTTCGCATAGAACTGTGCCAATGTCAGCACGCCTTTTTTAAACTCTACGATCGTCTCGTCGTAATAATATCCGCTTTGGCTAACAAGGGAAATATCAGCCTGACCATAGCTTATCGTGCCATATTTGCCCTTGGGCAGTCCGGGCAGTATATTATTGAAGTCATAGGTGTACGTCTGACATGTGCCGTTGATTATGTTCAGTGTGCCGGTCGGGTTATTCTTGGGCGCGGTGGCCTTATTGATCTGGAAGGTCTTATCATCAAAATCCGCGCCGTTCAGCGTAAAGTCCTTTTGGGTCGTGCCATCTTCAAAGACATAGCCCGCATTCTTTAACTTGATGGTGAAGGAGACAGTCTTTTTCTGGCCGGCATCGGCGGAATCATAGCGGGCGTTGGACACCTCATAATCTGTACCCTTAGCCAGCCGAAGCGTAGTACCAGTATAATAGCTGTCCGCACTCTTAAATGTGATTTTCGTGTTTTTAGGCAGGTCTGTCGTTCCGTCGTATGTCTTAATGATGTTGCCGACCGAAGCCGCTACTTTGAGCGGTCGGACATTCCATTGGGCAGACTTGCTTCCGGTATAATCGCCGTCGTCTGTTGCCTTGATGGTCAGCGTACAGGGGCCTACACCGGAGAAACTATCGCCGCTGGTGATGGTGAAATCCACATCTTTTTCCAGCGTTTGGCCTTTGTATGTCACGATAAACGTCGGCACACCGGTCGCGTCCCAATAATTGAATGCCGCTTCATTGCCATTGGGGAACGTGATCTCGGCATTGCTGAGATTCGGCTTGGTGACGGTCAGCTTTTTGTGGCTGCTCGTCACCGAATAGCCGTCCTTGGTGGCGGTGAAAGAAATCGTGTAGCTGCCGACATCGTTGAAGATATACTCCGCGACGTAGACTAGGGTGGTACTGGTGCCGACTGTTGTATATTTCACATCGTTTCCTGACAGCGTGATGGGCGTTGTTGCGCCGTCCTGCTTGATGGAGAACGTCACCTCCGCGTCTTTGTTGCAGCTGGCGCAGAGCTGGACGGTCGTGCCGCGCTCCACCTTCGGCGAGTTGCCGGTCAGGTTCTTGCCATCGACCTTCAGATTCAAGGTCTTGGTGGTGATGGGCAGGCTATTGATGATAACATTGTTTAACTGCGAGCCTTTGACATCATCCGGGGCGTACCACTTGTGAGTGCCGTCCGCGTTGAGCACCTTGTATCCAAGTGTTTTACCATTTAGAATCGTTTTCCACGTCGCGCCCTCTGCCAACGTCAATGTGCCGATCACGGCAGCCTTACCCGACCCGGCGAGTTCTGCACCATCGAAAGCAACGACCTTATCAATGCTGGCTGTGGTCGTGTTTTTCGTATTGCTCAAGGTGGTGGTGATAAAGTCGCCCTTGATGCCCTTGACCGTCACCGTGCCCTTGATGGAGTGGCCGTTCAGGTTAAGTCCCGTGTCCTGCGTGCCGTCGATGGTGTAATCGCCGGTCACGTCGGCCAGCAGCGTGAGTTCTGCGCCGCCGTCTCTGTCCGCGTCAAGCGCGTCCTGCAAGTTGGCAAAGTTCCGCCACAGGCGGTCGTACTCGCCTTTCTTCAAGGCTGTCTGCGCAACAGCGGGTGCGTTGCAGTTGGGGCAGGTTGCGGCGTTTTTGTCAAAGCCGTTCTTTCCGCCGTGGCTGCACAACTTTACCACCAGGTCGCAGGTCTGGGCAGCGGCTTCCTCCAGCGTGAGCTGCGTGTCGCCACGGTAGTAAGCAAGTCTCGCGTTCCCGGGAAGCAGATTACCCAATGTGATGTTATTATTCAGCCGCAGACCGCTTCTCAAAATCTTTCCGCCGTACAGCTCGACTGTGCCGCCCCAAACCTCCAGCTGGAGCAGAGTGGTATGGTCATTCTTCGGATCAAATACCAACGTACCGCCCTCCCGCACGGTCACGCCCACCGCGCCGTTGCCGCCGCTGCTGTCAATGACCGTCAGGTTGCCGGTGCGAACCTGGCTCATGGCCGTACGACCGCCGACATTCAAGCTGTATCCGCTCAGACTGTGTCCGTCCAAATCCAGCGTGAGGGTCTTGCTGACATATGTATCGCTGGGCAGCATCTCGTTTGCCAGCAGCTTGATGGTCTGACTGTCAGTTGCCGCATTCAGCGCGGACTTCACATCGGTATAATAGGTTTCGCCGATGACAGCCGCGAACTGTGTCCCGCAGGCCGTGCACTTGCCGTCTTTACCGATGGTGCTCGCGCCCTCGGCGTTCTTGTGGGTGCAGGACAGACCGCAGGCGCACTTGTTGTTCACCATGGCGTGGGTGTGCTCCTTGACGGTTACGTCGGCCAGCTCCGTTGCATTGCCGTCCTGCACGTCGTCGCCCTTGTAGAAAGCGTGCACCTTCTGCGTATCCAACAGGGACATGAGCGGCTGCAACTCTTCTGCGATGTAGCTCTTAATGCTTTGGAACGTGCCGCCGCTGATGGCGATGGTTCCGTTGCGCGTGAACTGCACCTCGCCAAACGTGCCGTCCGTAATGTTCAGCGTGGCGCCGGAAGCGACAACCCATTCACCCGCGTGATTGGAGCCGCCATTGACGGTGACGGCTGCACCCTCTAATACGGTGAGGCCATACACCATGCCGTTGCTGATGGTCGCAGTGCCGCTGTTCACGTCGCAGACAAGTCCCGCGCCTTCTGAACCGCCGATCTCGCCGCTCCGGATGTCCAGTGCGCCGGCCATGAACATGAGATTTGAAATTCTGCCGTAAGCGCCCTCGCCTGTAACAGTCAGGTTGCCTGTCGCGAGAGTTTCTTTTTTCTGCGTTTCCTCGTTAGTCTCTGTGAATCCAACCTCGAGGTAGTCGACCGTCTTGTGGTTCAGATCGAGCGTCAGGGTTTTGGTGACAACGGGTACGATGGAAGCATACTGTTCGAACGTAAAATCTTCACCGAGCGCATTGAGGGCGTCTGCATCTGTCACATGGTCTGCCAGCAGCTTGACGGTGTCGCCGTCCCGTGCCGCATTCAGCGCCGCCGGGAGGGATTTGTATGTGCCGCCGTCCGTTCCGTCCGCTTTTGTTATCGAAGCGGCCTCAACGACAGCCTCGTTGACTGTGAGTTCCACGGTTGCTGACCGATCCTCTTCGTAGTTCGTGGTCTCGGCGGTCTTGGCGTAGACATAATATGTGCCGGGGTCGCTGATTGCGGTGTTTTCGTCAATCTTGGGCATGGCTTCGCTGCCCTCTACGTCAGAAGAGCCCGCCCAGCTTTTTAACGCGGAAGCCAGATAATAATATGTTACCTCAGCATCTTTCGGCGCACCGCTGACAGACAGCAGCGGCAGGAGCTTTTCGCCCGCCGTGCAAGCCGGCTTGGAAAGAGATACGGTCAGATCGGGATAGGCCTTGTTGATGTTGCCGCCGATCGTAAACGTTTCTTCGCCCGCCTTGAGCTTGTACTTCTTCGCAGTTTCGCCAGTCAGCGTGATTTCCACAGTGACTTTATGCCATCCCGCGTCCGCGGAATCGAACGTCTTCTTGGCGGTAAAGCCCGTTCCTTCTTTGAGTTTGATTTCATTTGTGCCGTCTGTAAACGTCAAGTCGATTGGAATCGTGTCGCCGTCCGTCGTGCCGTCATAGCTGCGGCCAATGGAATCGGGCTTGCTGACGCACCAGATTTCCGTTCGCGTGTCCTCTCCGGGGATATATTTGCCGCCGCCCCCTTCTGTCGGGCTTCCGGGGGCTACATAGATCCCACCGCCCTCGCCACCGGTCTCACCGCCGCCGATGACACCGCCCGATATGCTCACGTCCTCTCCCTCGGCAAAAACCGCTGTGGGCAGAAGCGTCAGGCACAGGGCCAGCGCCATGAGCATACTCAATACTCGTTTTTTCATAAGATCCTCCTTTAGGATATGCGTATAGGGTTTATATTCAGCCCGTTTTAGCACAGGCACAGCTTTTACAGATCATCCGGAATGAGCCGCAGCTTTTTCGCGGCGGCCTTGGCCTCCGCCCGGCGCTTCACGTCCAGCTTGTCGAGGATGTGGCTGACGTGGGTCTTCACGGTCGGCAGCTTCACATCCATGATCTGCGCGATCTCGGCGTTGGACTTGTCCGCGCAGAGCAGATGCAGAATTTGCAGCTCCGTGGGCGTCAGCTCCTCGCCGGGGGCAAGGCGGGGTTCGAGGAAATGCGGGTAGAACGCCGCCTGCGTCCGCACCGCCGCCATCAGCCGCTTGCGCCATGCCTTGTCGCCGTCCCAGTCCAGCACTTCCAGCAGCGGCAGCACCGCCGTGCCGTATACGCTGACGGTGCGGATGAAGCGGTACTCCGCTGCCGCGTCCAGCGCCGCCGTCAATCGCTCGCGCCACCGCTCGTCCTTCTTGCGGTACAGGGCAATGGCAGTCAGGACATTCAGGTGAATGCCGTCGATGATGCGGGCGCAGTTTTGGACGTACGGCTCCAGCGGGGCAAGCGTCAGCTGCACCGTGTCCGGCCTGCCGTCCTCCAGCTCCACCATGGCCTGGGTGAGATACTGGTAGCGCCGCATGACGTTCAGGTGCGTCGGCTCCCGCGGGGCTTTTTCCCGATACCACGCATCCGCCGCGTCAAGGTCGCCGGTGTGCATGTCAATGCGGCAGAGCATGGCGTCCATATTGGGCAGAAAGCGTGTCAAACCGCGCTCGGCAAAGCATTCACGGAGCACCTCGATGGTGCGCCGCGCGTCGGCGGGCTGTCCGCTTGCCAGCTGGCTGCGGGCCAGCAGTCCACTGACGGCGAACTCCATGTCCGGCGTGCCGCGGTTGCGGACCTCGTTCAGCTGTGGGAGAAGGGCCAGCATCCGCCCGGCCACGTCCTCCCCCTTTTCAAACTTGCTTTCGGCGATGGCGCAGTCCGCAAGACCCACGCCGTCCCGCCCCAGCACCGCCTCCACCGGGATACGCATGGTGTGGTAGAGCAGGTCATCCTTTTTGCTCCACGGGGAAAAGTCCTTGCCGCCGTTCATGATGCTGGGCAGCGCGCTCGTGACGGAGAAGGACGGCAGCGACAGCTCCTTATTTGTCAGCAGCCGGAACACCGCAGGGATCGTGTCCGTCAGGCGTTTCACGCCCCGCTGCGGCAGCGAGATGTCCAGCCATGCCAGACGGCCGCGTGCCTGCCGACCTGCGGCGTCCTCCTTGCCGCAACGCTCCACGAACCGTTTCAGGCATCCGTACCAGTGCTCCGACCCGTCATAGTCCGCGCTCAGAGCGCAGAGCATACTCATGCCCTGCATCAGAGACGGCGAGGCGAGTATTTCCGCCTCCGGCAGTGCGCGGTAGTACTGCTCCATCTCCGCATAGTGCCCCATGCCGGGATGCAGCTCCGCATTGCGGATCAGCAGCTCGGAGACCTTGGAATGGTCGCCGCCGCTGGTGTAGCATTCCAGAGCGTGGGCGTAGTCCTCCTTCAGCTCGTAGTACAGCCCGCCCCGGCTGAAGAGCGCTTTGCGCTTTTCCTCGGTATACTCCCGTTCCATCTCCCAGCGGAGAAAAGCTCGGAACCCCGACCAGAAGTGGAAGCGCTGGCAGTCGTCGTAGCGCAGCATAGTGGTGTATCGAAGAAGCCAGTCCAGCCGTTCGCCGGCACGGGGATCGCCGCTGACCATCCGTGCCATTTCCAAGTCAAAACTTTCAAAGGGGGCCAGCTCCAACAGGAAGCGCCGCACCGGCAGGTCAAAGCGCCGGTAGATGGCGGTTTCAAAGTAGAGAAACACCTCCCGGAACACCCGCGCCACCAACTCCGGCGTCCACGGCTTGCCCGGAGACATACACCGGGCGGTGATGGCTACGCCCAGCGGATAGCCCACGGATTCTTTCAAAATTCCGTCGATCTCACTGTCTGCCGCCTCCACGCCGTAAAGCCGGAGCAGCCGCCGCACATCGTCCGCATCAAAGAGCAGGTCGTCGGCCTCCAGCACCGTCATCAGCCCCGTGTACTGAAACGCCGTCAGGCAGCCGGGAGGCACACCGCGCGAGAGCAGCACGAAATGGCGCTCCGGACTTGAGCGAATCAATTCGCAAAGAGCCTGCTGCCCGGCTTCCTCCTGCATGAGCTGAAGATCGTCAATCAGCAGAATGTCCCAATCCTGCGCTGACGGTGGGATCGCGCAGTCTGGGTCTGCCGCGCTTTGCCGCAGCACATTCCGCCCGCGCAGCAGCGCGTCCGCCAGCACGGTCTTTCCAAAGCCGCAGGGCGCGCTGAAAAAAAGGACTCTGCCATGCGCTATGAAGCTGTCAAACCGTTTCTGAACGGAGGGCTTTATGATGATATTTTCGATCATTTCTTCCCTCCCTTTGATACAGAGTGAGATTGTCATAAGCCTTTTGCCACCTATCTCAAATTATATTATACGCGGCTGTTCTGAAATGTAAATCATCCCAAAGGATGAGACGCGCTGCATAGCAAACGGCTGTGCAGGCCAGCATTTCGTGAGGTGAAAAAGAAATCGCACAGCATCAGGCCAAAATGCCTGCGCTGTGCGATTCGGTGTTTACTTATAAAGTCTTGTCACTTCTTACTGTGTCACAGGAGAATCAAAATTAAAGTCGCGGCGCAATGCGGCCTGCCCATGTTCTGTGTGATATTCGTCTTCAACGCGCACAGAGCAATTATATTTCGACAATCGTATAGCATGGAAACGAGTTGAATTAAACGAAGAAAATAAGCTGTATCTTTTCTTTGAACGCACGCTATTTTTGCGATAATTTCCTGAAAACTGGCCAAAACACCCTGTCCAGATTGTAGTATGGGTAGAGGGGGAAATACGGGGGTACGAACGGGGGCAAAAAAGCGGCAAGCAATGCAAAGCGGTACCCACTTTGCGAAAACAGGCGGATTCCGTTTACACGGAGCCCGCCTGTTTCATGCTTGTTGGGGCGCTGCCCCAATCCCCGCAGAACACAAAAACTGTGTTCTGGAACGATGGATAAATCCATCGGCTGCGCGATTTTGCAAATCGCTTGTGGGCGGGCAGCTTAACGCTGCTCCGCCTCTTTTTCCCGTCGTTCATTCGCTTCCTCCTGCTCCTTGTCCAGCTCCAGAATACGGTCGATATTGGCCTTGGCCGTCAGCAGCTCTTTCATTTCCTCACGGGCTTTTCGGTAGTCGGCGTAGGCCGCTTTCTTCTCCGCCAGCAGCTCGGCGTACTCGGTATTCAGCGCCTTGATGGTGGGCAGCTTCTTGAGGCCAAGCCCCTCAAAATAGTTCTTTGCGGCCTTGTGGATCGTGATCTCACTTTCATGCTCTGCAAGAAAATTCTTGGAGTACCCGGCCTTGCGATAGGCAACGTAGGTATCGCGGGTCTTGGCATAACCCACGATACCATGCGGAAAGCCTGCCGTTATCCGTAATCAGGCCGTTGCCGCCGTAGTAAAGAGCTTTCAGAAATGCCGTGCGATTCTCTAAAGGCTTTTGCTTGGAGAATTCCGCAGTAATTTTCATCCGCGCTGCATCCGCATTACCGCCCGCGCGCAGGATGTGGTCAATA
>OWIX01000363.1_pt1 | contig 30184 bp, 22 predicted proteins | sample 1732851 | NCBI WGS metagenome assembly OWIX01 (sample SAMN05065761, study PRJEB22554) | human gut metagenome | biome: ENVO:2100002; feature: ENVO:00000062; material: ENVO:00002003 | host: Homo sapiens | place: USA
TGAGATCACCATTACGAAAAACCAAAAGCTGCTTCTCCCGCATGTGGACGGAAGAAAGCAGCTGACCGTTACTGTATAAAGGAGACCACCAGTCATGCATTGCACACATGACTGGTGGTTCTTTTTCAAACGCTTGATTCTCCGGTTGCTTTCTTTTAAAATCATAGCATGCACACTTTTTAAGAGCAATTACAATCATGGCGTGATTGCGTATAAAAATGTCCTGAATGCACCCTGTTCGTGCTGGCTCACATTCTTTTAGAATGTAACTGTCAGCTGTTATCGAAGCGCAGCATTACGTTCTGCAAGAGAAAAGACAGAGAGATCACATGAAAATATCCGGGATTATTTTTGACAAAGACGGAACGCTGCTGGATTTCAACGAATTCTGGATTCCTGCCGCGCAGTGCGTCATCCGGCGCATTCTTTCGGATTACAAAATCCCAGTCACCGATATCCACACGGAAAAAGCGCTCAATTCTATCGGAATTATACAAAATCACGTGCTTCCTGACGGTTCATTCGCGTGGAAAACATTTTTGGATATGGCGATTGACATGAAGCCGGCGCTGGAAGCGATGCACGCGCAAGCACCGGTTGACACGCGGGATTTGGAGGGAAAGCTCACCCGGTATTTTGACGAGGAGAGCTTTGCGGAGAACAAAAGTATCAAGGGCATTGGAGATTTGCCAGCCATTTTGCAGCTGCTGCATGAAAAGAGCATTCATTTCGGCGTTGCAACCACGGATACCTGCGAGGCCGCGGTCAAATGTCTGAAAGGCTTGCAGATTCTGCCGCTGTTCTCCTTTTTCGCGGGAGATCAGATGGCAGGGGATATGCCGTTAAAGCCGGATGGGCGCATCATTTCGCGCGCCGCGGCGCAGTGGCACATCGCGCCGGAAAATATCCTTGTTGTGGGCGACACGATAAACGACATGAACTTTGCGCACAACGGCGGCGCAATCGCCGTTGGTGTTTTAAGCGGCGTTTCATCCAGAGAGCAGCTGGCGCCTGCGGCGGATTACATTTTGGATTCCGTCGCCGATGTTCCGGCACTCATCCGGCAATTAGAACAGAAAGGACTGTGAGGCAAAATGGAATATGCATTTCTTGCCATTGCAATTGTCTCGGAGGTTATCGCCACAAGCTATCTGAAGCAGACGGAGGGCTTTACAAAGCTGACCCCGTCGCTGATTTGCGCGGCGGCGTATATTGTCTGCCATTACACCTTTGCAAAAAGTCTGAACCGGATCAACCTGAATATCGGATACGCAACCTGGTGCGGCGTTGGACTGATTGTCACCTCGCTGGTTTCGATTTTTGCATACAAGGAAAAACTCTCCACGGTTGGAATCATCGGTCTTGTGTTGATTACCGCCGGCTGCGTAATGGTGAACGCCTTTGGAAACAAGTAATAGCCGCTTTGTGCGTTTTTGCCGTCCCGGCAGGTGCAGCACCAATGAATGGATGTGAGGTAACCTATGTTTGAAGCGTTTTTTACAGATTCATGCCTGAGATACCGCATAGAGGTAATTAACGGGATTGATTTTTACGGGTTGGGATTCGGCATGGTGCGCGGCGAGAGCATGGGAAAGTGGATCTCGCAGTGGATGCAGAAGGGCGAAACGGCATCGGTGCTCATCACGAACACGAAACTGCCGGACACCTCCGGCTTCGAGTTTGCAGAGCGCATTCGCAGTCAATGTCCGCGCGTCCGCGTGATTTTCGTGACGGATACCCCGAGTCTTGCGGAAGCACAGCAAGCTGTCCGGTGCGGTGCATATGACTATTTGCCGAAGTCTGACGGGATCGACGCGCTGCGCAGCACGATGATCCGCGTTTCAGAGGAGCTGCACGCGGAAAGTCGGGAAGAAGCCTATCTGCGCAGCCAGACCAATTGGGATGAGATTATTCCAAAGCTCCTGCGCTTGCTTACGGCCTTGCGGCCGGAAATCTGCGAAGAGCATTGGCAGCTGTACTCCAGAATCAAGCCGCTGGTTTCCAATGATTCATTCTGCATCGAGACGCTGCTGGTGCGTGCGCTGATGGAGGAGCTGCGCATGGAAATTCGCCGCCGCGATGAGGCGCTTTTCCTGCAAATCCGAAGCAGCATAATGGACACGCCGCTGGAGGAACTGACATCCACACACGCTGTGGCAACGCAAATCGACACAATCTGGAAGCTGCTCGCGGAAAAGGGCTATATTACGCCGGAGGATGCGCTGAAAAGCGACACCATTGGGCGCGCCTGTGTCTATATGCAGACGCACCTTGGAGAAAAGCTGACTGCCGAGAGCGTAGCGGCGTATGCCCATATCAGCTCACGGCACTTTGTCCGAAAGTTCCGCGCGGAGATGAATGAGACGTTTGCGGAGTATCTGCTCCGCATTCGGATCAAGGCGGCCATTGGAATGCTGAAGAACGGAAAGGACGTCAAATCCATCCCGGAGGCCGTGGGCTACAAGGACAAAAAGAGCTTCTGCACCGCTTTCAAGACCTGTACCGGCTGCTCCATGCGCGAATATCAGCAGAGGCTGAATCTGAGCCAGCGAGAGGAGCCGCCGCAGGAATAAGACGGCGGCGCAGCAGCGTCGATGCAAAAGCAAATCAAAGCGCACATGCAGAAATGCATGTGCGCTTTGCATAATAAGAAACGACCGGATTTGTGCGATTTATCCAATTTTCAAGCGGATGTAAAATCAATGTAAAATTGACCAACAGAGAAGGAAAACGACAGTTGGTATTTAGAAGCAATGCACAAGATGTTGTCGCAAACCCTGCCAATATTGTCGCAATTACGACTTGGAAATAGAAACGCGAATTCGTAAAATGAAGAAAAAGATTGTACGGGTTCGGTTTTTGATTTCCAAGGTGCGATTGTGACAAGATGGCTGGCGATTGTGACTGCGTTGATTGTGCATTATTCCTGCATCCAGTTGGTATCTGCGTGTTTATTTTAAGCATTGTCGCCAAAAAATCAGCATTGAATTTAACGATTCGTATTTGCTCTTTTGTTAATATGCACAGAGACGATTGCATGAAATTATGCAAAAGGCACATGCGCTGCCGCATGTGCCTTTCATATCGCTTATAAAAACTTCATGCTGACCAACCATTGACGCAAAAGCTGCCGCCACTGTCCGACGGAGGCATCATCGAGCGCCAGCGCCTTGCCGTGCTGTCCAAACGGGAAGATGTGCAGCTCATACGGCACGTCACATTTTTGCAGTGCAGCGGCGTAGAGCATCGAATTGATTGCCGGAACGCTTGCATCCTGTGCTGTGTGCCAGAGAAAGGCAGGCGGAGTGTCGGCCGTCACATGGAGCTGCGGCGAGTAAAACGCAATCTCTGCATCGCTTGGCGCATCGCCAAGCAGAAGCCTGCGGCTCCACTCGTGATGATACTCGCCCATGTCGATCACACTATAGCACAGGACGGTAAAATCAGGGCAGGCAGATAGATTGTCAAGCTCATCCTGCGGCGGATAAAAGGCTTCATCATAGTGGACAGACAGTGTCGCTGCCAGATGGCCCCCGGCGGAAAAGCCCATGATGCCAAGGCGCTCGATCCCACGCTCCATGCAGAGCTTTCTTGCCAGCCGCATGGCCCGCTGTGCGTCGGACGGCTGCGCCGGGGCTTTACTCGGCGCAACACGGTATTCCAGCACAAAGGCTGTTATCCCGATGGTATTCAGCCACGCGCCAACGTCATTTCCCTCATAGTCCGCCCGGCCGCAGTAAGCGCCGCCCGGACACACCACAATGGCTGTTTTGGCGCCGTCGCAGAAATACGGAGTGAGATACGGCTCAAACGCATCCGCCGGACAGCGGTGCGGCATGGTTTGGTTCCATAGCTTTATCATGGATGCTTCTCCTTTCGCTGGCTCAAGTTCAGTTTCTGCTGGTATTCGCGCATGGAACAGCCCGCGAACCTCCGGAACACGGAATAAAAGCTTTTTTCGTCTTTATACCCGACCGCCTCCGGAATGGATTTGACATCCCGACCAGCCTCCAGCATTTGAATTGCCGCCTGAACACGGATGTGGGCCAGATAATCCGTAAATTTCTCGTTCATCTCTGTCTGGAATTTCCGGATAAAATGCCGCGGGCTGATGTGGACATACTCAGCCAGCTCCTGCACAGTCAGTTTTTCCGAGAGGTGCGACTGCATATAGACGCAGGCGCGCCCGATGGGATCGCTTTTCAGCGCGTCCTCCTGCGTGATATAGCCCTTTTCGGAAAGCAGCGCCCAGATGGCGTCCATGTACGCCGCCATTCCCTGCGCGGAGGTCAGCATGCCCAGCGGCGCAGCCATCATGTTACTTCGGAGTTGCGCGGCCAGTGCCTCATCCCTGCGGCAAATTTCTGCGCGCAGTTCCTCCATCAAAGAGCGCACCAGCAGAGCCTCCATGCGCAGCGGAGCATCGCTCAGCAGCGGCTTGACTTTGGAATACATTTGCCAGTGATCCTCGTCGATGCCCGGCTTCAGTGCCAGAAGCAGCTTCAGAAGTCTCGAAATGCACTCATCCCAGTTTTGCTGGCCGCGCAGATATGCTTCTTCCCGACTTTCCGTGTGCAGTTCCTCTGAAACGCGGATCATCGCGCTGCGCAGCGCGTCGATCCCGTCAGACTTCGGCAAATAGTCATATGCACCGCACCGGACGGCTTGCTGCGCTTCCGCAAGGTTCGGCGTGTCAGTCAAAAAAATCACGCGGAGGCACGGAAACTGTCTGCGGACATGTCTGGCAAGTTCAAACCCAGACATATCCGGCAGGCTCGTATTTGTGATGAGCACGGCTGCAGCTTCGCCTTTCTGCATCCAGCGCAGCGTTCCTTCCGCCACACATTCGTCGCGTACCATGCTGAATCCCAACCCGTAAAAGTCAATGCCATTGATCACCTCTGTGCGGTATCGCATACAGGGATCCGTAAAAAATGCTTCAAACATAAGCTGCCTCACATCCGTCCATCGGTCCAGTATCCTCTGTATCGCATTCTAAAAGAATGCGGGTCAAAAATCATAGGTGGCGAATATGACATTTTTGCGGGTCAAAGTGTCATTTTCGCAGATTGCCTCCCTATATGCGCTGTGTTACGATACGAAAAAGCAGCGAAAAGGAGAACATATATGGATCAATTCGCACAAATCGCGGCAAACGGCATCGGCGGGAACGCTGCGCTTCTGGAGCCGGTCACGCCAATTCCGCATGAAACCGTTATCTGCCGTCTGGAACAGGCAGATGCACAGCCCATCGCAGTCAAGCCGCATCTGTCTACAACGGAAGAACTGAAAACCGAGCTTGCTGCCATGCGGGAAGCATACCGCCCGTTTCTGGAAAATCACGCGCCTGCGTTTGAAAGCCTGCGCCGGCGCATGGATCTCACGTCGTTTCTGCGCGATGGTCAACCGGTCACGATCCCGGAATACGGCGGGCCTATCGGCGTGTGCAAAAAGACATATGAAACCACGTTTGAGCTGCCTGCGCTTTTGGCGGGCCAGTCGGTCTATATCCATTTTGACGGCGCGGATTACCGTGCAGTCGTTACCGTCAATGACACATTTGGCGGAGAACACGAAGGCTTCTTCTCTCCATTCGAGTTTGAGATTACAGGCATCGTCAAAGACGGCACAAACCGGTTGAAAGTTGAATTGTATAATGACCATATTTATATGGGAAACGATCCCGGCGGCAGCGAAGAAACAGAAGGCGACAAGCTTTATGCCGCCACCGGTCTCGGCTGGGACGGTCCGCTGGACGGCTGGCACCACTGCCCCTCCGGGACGGGCATTTACAACCGCGTCTATGTGGAGATCCGAAATTCCGTCCATATCAGCGACCTCTATATCCGTCCGCTGGACGGGAAGGCAGAAGCATGGCTGGAAATTCAGAACGACAGATATGATATCCTCCCGGTCGAGCTTTCGCTTTCACTCTACGGGCAGAACTTCCCCGAGACGGTCTTTGAAGACCACCGCTTTACGCCGGAGACGACGTGCTTTGTCGGCATGGGCGACAGCCTGACGGAGGCCGCCGTCAAGTCCGAGCTTGGAAAGGGCATTCCCATGCCGCTCAAGCATGGAAAGAATCTGTACAAACTCAAATTTGACCTGCCGGACGCAAAGCTGTGGGATCTGGAAACCCCGTATTTGTACCAGCTCCATGCAGCCGTTCTTGTAAACGGGACGTGCACCGACCGCCTTGCACAGCAGTTCGGTATGCGCAGCTTTACGCAGGACACAGAAAGTCCGCAGCGCAAGGGGATGTTCTATCTCAATGGCCGCTCCATCCGTCTGCGCGGGGCCAATACGATGGGCTTTGAGCAGCAGGACGTGCTGCGCGGCGATCTTCCGCAGTTGATCGACGATATTCTGCTGGCCAAACTCTGCAACATGAATTTTCTGCGTCTGACGCAGCGGCCGGTGCAGGATGAGGTCTACGAATACTGCGACAAGCTCGGCCTTATGACGCAGACGGATCTTCCGCTGTTCGGCGTCATGCGCCGCTTCCGCGTCCCGGAGGGCATCCGGCAAGCGGAGGAACTGGCACGCATGGTGCGTAAGCATCCGTGCAATATCGTCGTCAGTTATATCAACGAGCCGTTTCCGAACGCCAATAACGAGCCGCACCGACATCTGATCCGTCCGGAACTGGAAAACTTCTTCACCTGCTGTGACCTTGTTGTGAAGTTCTCGAACCCCGATCAGGTCATCAAGCATGTGGACGGCGATTATGACCCGCCCACAGACGGGATACCGGATAACCACTGCTACCCCATGTGGTATAACGGCCACGGTATTGACATTGGCCGTCTGCACCGGGGCTATTGGCTGCCTGTCAAGCCCGGCTGGTACTATGGCTGCGGTGAATACGGCGCAGAGGGGCTGGACTCGGCGGAGGTCATGGAGGAGTGCTACCCGCGCGAATGGCTGCGCGAGCCGTTTGACCCGGGCCGCATTGTCCGCAGCCAGACAAAGAGCTTCAGCGGCTTTTTCTATGACGCGCAGGAGGATATGCAGGGCTGGATCAGCCGCAGCCAGCGGTATCAGGCCTTTGCCACGCGCATGATGACCGAGGCATTCCGCCGCGACGACCGCATGGTCTCGAACGCCATTCATCTGTTCATCGACGCATGGCCCAGCGGCTGGATGAAGTCCATCATGGACTGCAAGCGCATCCCGAAGCAGGCGTATTTTGCCTACCGAGATGCACTCGCACCCCTGCTGGTGTCGCTACGCACCGACCGCTTTGCCTATACGGCGGGCGAAACGATTCAGATCGAAGCGTTCCTGTGCAATGATACCGCGAAATCCGGCGCGTATACGCTTGCCTTTGAGCTTTACAACGAACAAAACAAGCTGATTCAGACCGGGCGCGTCCCCGCGCACGCGGACGCCTGCCGCGCAGCCTATATCGCCAGCGCCGAATTCCCGGCAGAGACCGCGCAAGACCGCGAAACGCTGACGCTCCGCGCCGTCCTGCTGGACGGGAACGGGGACGTTGTCAATTACGCAGAGCAGAAGCTGACCGTATTTCAGGACGTGACTGTCGTACCGAACGACAATGTTGTCATTCTGAAGCTGGAACCGGGTTTGCATACCGTCGCGGGTGAGACCGTGACCGTCAAGCCCTGCGGCATGCTCCCGCTGCACTTCGTCTCCCGCAAGACCGGCTACCCGGCTGTCGCGGAATTTAAGGAGCAGGACTTCTCCTACTGGTATGACGCCAAGGAGGACTGCATCACGCCGCTGCTGGACACGACGTTTACCGTCGAAGGCTTCACACCCATTCTTTTGTCCAACAATATGGACGAACAGGGAAATTGGGGGCCAGTACTGGCTGCGGCAGAAAAGCTATACGAGGGCAAGCACTATGTGATCTGCCAGTTGGAGCTGCGGCAGGAAAACCCGGTCGCAAAGCGCTTCCTGAGAAATCTCTACAGGTTGGGTACAAAATGAACAACATCGAACAGGCGATTTCCTTTGCGCGGCAGGAATATACCCGTCAGGGTCTGGGCGCGCTCTATCAAAAGGACTTTGAGGAAGCGCTGCTTCCGGCACTTTCTCAGGCCGCCGAAATTTACAGGGCAGACACGCTCCGTTGGAGCGGCGATCCCAAGACGGATCTGCTCGCAGCGCTCCTTTGGAGTCAGAAGCTGCTGAACGATTATCAAAGGCACCAGCTTCCGGACGAGGTATTTTATCATACGATCGACGATATCGGCCGCTGGGCCTCCGAATATTGGAGCTATAGCGGCAAGATCGGCCTTGCCGAAAGCGCATGGCTGACGAATCATCTGACGCTGCGGCTGTTCCAGCTCGGACGACTTCAATTCTGCATGGAGCCGGCGGACTTTTCCGCCCCGGCTTTTGGACTTGAACCGGGCGAGCCGCTGGTGTCTGTGCACATCTGCCGCGGCGGTTCGCTCGATCCTGCGGCGTGTGATGCGTCCTTTGCGCAGGCGCGCGCGTTTTTTCCGAAATACTTTCCGGCATATGCATTTTCGTATTTTAGCTGCCATTCGTGGCTGCTGGACGAAACGCTGCTGCCTCTGGTTGGAGTATACTCCAATATTTCATTTTTTCAACAGCGTTTTCAGATCGTCGGGCGCACTGCGTCCAACGCAGCCGCGCGATATGTGCTCCGTTGGGACATTCAGCCGGATGAAATTGCTGCTTTCGTGCCGCAGAACCGCTTTCAGGCGCTACTTAAAGAACGGCTTCTTGCCGGGCAGCAATTTTATGAGGCAACCGGCCTGATTGCCCGATAAGGTACCGTCAGATATAAAAGAGAGAATGGAACTCGCACTTCTTACAGTTCCTTACAAATGTAGAGAGGTAATACAAAATGAGCAAACATACACCAAGTCTTGTCATTATGGCTGCCGGAATGGGCAGCCGCTTCGGGGGGCTCAAGCAGATCGAGCCGGTCGATCCGGAGGGGCACATCATCATTGATTTTTCCCTGTTTGACGCATGGCGCGCCGGTTTCCGCGATGTGGTGTTCATCATCAAGCGCGAGATGGAAGGAGAATTCCGTGCGTGCATCGGCGACCGCATGAAAAAATTCTTCCATGTGTCCTACGTCTATCAGGAGCTTGACCGCCTGCCGGAAGGGATTGCGCTCCCCGAAGGCCGCACGAAGCCGTGGGGAACCGGTCACGCGCTGGCCTGCTGCAAGGGTGCGGTGAACGGCCCGTTCGCCGTTATCAACGCGGACGACTTCTACGGCCGCACGGCGTTTTCGGAAATCTATGACTTTCTGGCCACGCAGACCGACGAGAACCAATACGCCATGGTCGGCTACCGTCTGCGCAATACGGTCACGGAATTCGGCTCTGTGGCGCGCGGCGTATGCGAGATCGAAAATAATATGCTGACCGGTGTGACGGAGCGCACGAAGATCTTCAAGAAGGGCGCAGACGCCGAATACACCGAGGACGGCGAGCATTTCTTCCCGCTGCCCGGCGACACGATCGTCTCCATGAATCTCTGGGGCTTTTCCGCGCATATGCTAGATGAACTCTGGGGCCGAATGCCCGCGTTTCTGACGGAAGCCATGCAGAAAAATCCACTCAAATGCGAATACTTCCTGCCGTTCGTCGTCAACGAGCAGATGGCCGACGGAACCGCCAGCGTCCGCGTGCTTCCATGTGAGGAAAGCTGGTACGGCGTGACGTATCGCGAGGATCTGGCTTCCGTCAAGGCGGCTGTTGCAAAGATGAAGGCAGAGGGAATCTATACGGAAAAGCTTTGGGGTTGAATGAAATGAATATACGGCCGGTTGCCGATGCTGCCAGTTATGCCAGCAGCAATGAGATGCCGCAGCATAAAACTGACAAGACTGGCGACTGCACCAATCTATAACTCTTATAATTACATTCCTGCCCTACGAGACTAAACAGATGCCCCGGCTCGGAGTATTCCGAGCCGGGGTTACCGTATGTCCATCAAAAATCCGTATCAAGCCGCTTTCCGAAACCGCAGGCCGTTTGCCCTCACGGACAGTTCCTGCGACAGAAGCCGCAGCGTTTCAAATTCATCGTCGAGACCGTCGAGCTCCCGGCGGAGAATTTCTTCGTAGTGCTGCTTTTTCTGCTCCAGCGTGGCAATCTTGTTGACCTGTCGCTCTATGATAGTGGCTGGGTGAATATAGAAATTGTTATCCGACCCGGAGTTGGCGCAAAAACTGCGCTGCAGTAAACAAAGAATAGGAATTTCCGATGTGTGCGAAGCCGACGGAAGGATGGGGGGATTTGCAGGAGGGTGGACAGTCCTATCATCCTCTCCGCCGCTCTTTAGGAAGCAGTTTACATCTGCCCATGATGCAGAAATGGGTCGAATATGTGCGCAGAGCTTCCGGAGACAGCTGCATCTGGAACACCGGCCACCAGTATGGCGACTGGCTGGCGCTCGACGCCGGAGAGGGCAATTATACCGGCGCTTCCCGCAAGGAATTTATCGCAACGGCATTCTATGCGCATTCCGCACAGCTTCTGGCGCAGGCAATGGACGCGCTGGATATGGACGGCGCTGCGCAGTTTGAAGTTTCAGCACCGGTAGATGCAGAAATCCGGCTCCACGGAATCAGCCGCCGCGTTGCACCGGGGATGTATCAATTCGCGGCTGAACAATTCGTTTCAGGCGCTTTCACGGGCATATAGAGATAAATCAAAGCCGCCCGGCGGCAGCCGGGCAGCTTTGTATCATCCAAGCGTTCCAACCCTGCGCAGGATTTCCTGTGCGGGCGCAGGAATGCGGCCCATTGGGTCCGGGCCGACATTCAAAAGATAGTTGATACCGCGCGCATTCAAATGCCGCTTGAGGCGCAGAACCTCCTCTGCGGATTTCCAGTTTTCATCGAACGGCTTATAGCCCCATGTATCATTCAGCGTTGCCGGTGTTTCAAACAGTCCGTTCTTCTGGGATTCCTCCGGAATCTCATTATCGCCCCATGAGCGGTAATCGCCGACTGATTCATTGCGAGAAATGCGGGAGTTGATGAGGCAGTTTGGCTGATATTGCTTGACCATGCGATACAACTCCACACTCTGTGCATCGGTGATATCGTTCGGCGTATCAAACCAGATGAGCGCCAACTCACCGTAATTTGTCAGCAGCTCCTTTTGCCTGCATTTTGATCTTGCTTTCAAAGCAGCGAGGCAGACCCAATCGATCATTTTATCCGGCGCTTCCGCCGCGCCATGGGTCAGACCCCTTATGCGTATCTGCGAACCTACCGCCTTGCGCTTGCAAAGCAGGCAATCGCATCCGGGAATACACTGACGCAGGCTGCGGAGAAAGTCGGATATCAAAACGCCGCATCCCTGTCCCGCGCACTGCGCTCGGCAGAGTCATAGAAAGCTTCTGATTCACCGACTTATATTCTGGACTGCACCATTCACAGAAACAAATTGCAAGAGTTTCCATCGAACTGGCTTCTAAAGACTCAACGTACAAACGTATGCAATTTATGCCACAGCAACCGAGCAGCATCACATATAGGAAAGCAAAATGTGAGAACGGCACCTAAGAATATGATAGTTGGCTTGTGTCATTTTAAGTCATGCCATGTAATAAACACGGAAAAAGGGCAGCAATCGAATGAGCAAAAAACTGTATCAATATCGGGGCGCAAACGTCTATCGACTGAGGAAACAGTGCAGATTAACGCAGTCAGAACGGCTGGCAAAGTTCAACGCAATCGCAATTCAGCAGATGCGCGTGCTGACGGAGTACTCCCGCGCCTTTTACGCTGTTCATTGATTAAAGCGATACAAACGGCCTGCTGCACCATCAGGTTTGCAGCAGGCCGTTGTTTGAGGCGAGATTACAGGTGGATCGCGGTGCCGGTTTTGCCTTCGATGCCGTCCTTGGCTTTTTCCAGGAGGGTGATGAGGGCGGTACGGCCGGGCTTGGACTCGGCGAACTTGACAGCCGCTTCGACCTTCGGCAGCATGGAGCCGGGGGCAAACTGGCCTTCGGCCATGTACTTGCGGGCTTCCTCCGGGGTCAGTTCGTCCAGATTCTTCTGGTCGGGCTTGCCGAAGTTGATGGCGACCTTCTCGACAGCTGTCAGGATGATAAGCATGTCGGCGTCAAGCTGCTCGGCCATGCACTCGGAGGCGAAGTCCTTGTCGATGACGGCGGGCACGCCCTTGAGGTGATACTTGTCTTCCCACACAACCGGGATACCGCCGCCGCCGGCAGCGATAACAGCGTGCTTTGCGTTCATAAGCGCGCGAACCGTGGCGATCTCAACGATCTCCTTCGGGCGCGGGCTTGCGACGACTTGACGCCAGCCGCGGCCTGCGTCCTCGGCGACGTCGATGCCCTTTTCAGCGGCGAGCTTTTTGGCCTCTTCCTCGGTCATGAACGCGCCGATGGGCTTGGTCGGATGCTGGAACGCGGGGTCGGCCGGGTCGACGGCAACCTGCGTCAGAACAGTCGCGCAGTGGATGCCCAGACCGCGGCGGTCAAGCTCCTCGCCGATCATGTTCTGCAGATCGTAGCCGATGTAGCCCTGACTCATGGCTACGCACATGGAAAGGGGCATGATGTCGCTCTTGGCCTGCTGCTTGTGGTAAGCGGCAAACGCGTTCTGGATCATGCCGACCTGCGGGCCGTTGCCGTGCGCGATGACGACCTCATGGCCGTCTTCGATCAGGTCTGCGATGGCGCTGGCCGTCGTCTTGACAGCCTGCATCTGCTCTTCGAGATTTTTGCCCAGAGCGTTGCCGCCCAGAGCGATCACAATTCTTTTAGCCATTTTATAATTCCTCTTGATACTGCATATGGCAGGAGCGGCGCTCCTGCCATATGCTTATTTGTGTAGTCAGAAGCGAATTAGAACATCTTGCGCTTGTTGTCAGCGGAGTCGAGGTCCATCAGAGCCTTGACCGGATCCTTGACCTGAGCCAGGAAGATCATAGCGGCAATGATGTACGGCTTGTAAGAAGCCTGCTTGTACAGAGGCACCAGATAGCGGTCGAACACGGAGTTGTCAACTTCGCCCTCGGGGCAGGACAGACCGGAGATGTCGGCGGGCAGGCAGTGCAGGTACAGAGCCTTGCCGTCCTTCGTCAGCTTCATCATCTCTTCGGAGCAGGTCCAGTCCTTATGCTCGGCGTTCTGCGCCAGCAGTTCCTTTTCGAGCTCGTCGATGCCCTTCTGGTCGCCCTTGACGTACAGCTCGGAGCGCTTTTCCATCGCCTTGAACGGAGCCCAGGACTTCGGATAGACAATATCGGCGTCCTGGAAAGCTTCGGCCATGGAGTTGGTCTTGTGGAACTTGGAGCCGTACTTCTCGCAGTTCTTGCGGGCGATCTCTTCAACCTCGGGGAACACGTCGTATCCTTCCGGATGGGCCAGCGTGACGTCCATGCCGAAGCGGGTGAACAGGCCGATAACGCCCTGCGGGACGGACAGCGGCTTGCCGTAGCTGGGGGAGTAGGCCCAGGTCATGGCAACCTTCTTGCCCTTCAGATTCTCAACGCCGCCGAAGTAGTGGATGACATGCAGCATGTCGGCCATGCACTGCGTCGGATGGTCAACATCGCACTGCAGGTTGACGAGCGTGGGTCTCTGCTCGAGAATGCCGTCGCGGTAGCCCTCTTCCAGAGCGTCCATGAACGTCTTCTGGTACTCGTGGCCCTGATGGATGTACATATCGTCGCGGATGCCGATGACATCAGCCATGAAGGAAACCATGTTGGCCGTTTCACGGACCGTCTCGCCATGGGCGATCTGGGACTTCTTCTCGTCGAGGACCTGCTCCTCAAGGCCGAGGAAGTTGCAGGCGGAGGCGAAAGAGAAGCGGGTACGGGTGGAGTTGTCGCGGAACAGGGAGATGCCCAGACCGGAGTTGAAGATCTTCGTGGACTTGTTGCGCTCACGCAGGTCGCGCAGAGCGTCGGCTACGGTAAAGACAGCGTCGATCTCGTCGTCGGTCTTGTCCCAAGTCCAGTAGAAGTCGGTCTTATACATGTTGTTGATGTGGAGCTTCTCAAGATGTCTTGCCAGTTCAACAGTTTTGCTCATGTTCTTTCTCCTTAAGTTTTTTATCAGATGGTTTTCACACTGCGGGAGGCATGAGCCCCGTTGGGACTCATGCCTGTATGCCGCAAAACTTACTTAATGTCGTTGCCGGTGAGTTCCTGACGGAAGGAGGTGGCGGAGCCGTCCTTGTTCTCGGGCTTGTACAGCATGGGAACAGCGGCGTACAGCGCGGCGCAGACGACCAGATCCTGCTTCCATGTGATCTCGTTGGGGGCGTGTGCCTGAGACTCGGCGCCGGGGCCGAAGCCAACGCAGGGGATGCCGTAGCGGCCCTGGATGGAAACGCCGTTGGTGGAGAAGGTCCACTTGTCGGTCAGCGGACGGCCTTCGCGCTTTGCCTTAGCAGTCTCGTCGGCCCACAGACGGTTCTCGCCCCACAGGGCATGGTGCGCATCGACCAGAGCCTGGACGTGCGGCGCGGAGGCCTTGTTGATCCAGGTCGGGAAGAAGCACTCGGTCTCATAGACATGGCCGGTCCACGCGGGACGGTCGTACATGTACATGGAAACCTTGACGTCCTTGGCATACTTCTTGCAGGCGGGCAGATCCTCGATCTCCTTCAGGCAGGACTGATAGGTCTCGCCGGCCGTCATGCGGCGGTCAATGGAGATGGAGCAGGAGTCCGCAACTGCGCAGCGGGACGGGGAGGTGTAGAAGATCTGGCTGGTGGTGCAGGTGCCGCGGCCGAGGAAGCGGGCGTCTTCGTAATGCTCGGGGTTGTACTTCGGGTCGAGCATCTTGACAAGACCCTTGATCTCCTTGTCGTCGGAAGCGTCGTTCTCGTTGAGATCGCGGACGTTCAGGATGACCTCAGCCATCTTGTGGATCGCGTTGTCGCCGCGCTCCGGAGCGGAGCCATGGCAGGAGACGCCGTGCATGTCAACGCGGATTTCCATTCTGCCGCGATGGCCGCGGTAGATGCCGCCGTCGGTCGGCTCGGTGGAGATGACGAACTCGATCTTGCTGCGTGCGTCCTCGGGGCCGTTAAAGTATTCGTTGACGATGGACTGCCAGCACATGCCGTCGCAGTCCTCTTCCTGCACGGAGCCGACGACCATGATCTTGTAGCCCTCGGGGATGAGGTTCAGGTCCTTCATGATCTTCGCACCGTAGGCAGCGGAAGCCATGCCGCCCTCCTGATCGGAGCCGCCGCGGCCGTAGATGATCTCGTCGGTCTCATAGCCGGTGTAGGGATCAGCAGTCCAGTTTTCGCGGTTGCCGATGCCGACGGTATCGATATGGGAGTCGATGGCGATGATCTTGTCGCCAGTGCCCATCCAGCCGATGACGTTGCCGAGCTTATCGAACTCGACCTTGTCATAGCCCAGCTTTTCCATCTCGGCAGCGATGCGCTTGACGACGCCCTCTTCCTCGCAGGACTCGGACGGAATTGCGATCATGTCGCGGAGGAACTTTGCCATGTCGGTTCTGTAGCCTTCGGCAGCCTTTTTGATAGCATCATAATTCATAAACGCAGGGTACCTCCCATTTATTTATTATTCTTTCTGATCTGCGGCGCCTGCCGTGCAGACGTCTTCTGCTACCATCATACCACATGAAAAGCAGATGTCAAACAAAATTTTTGCTGACCTAAAATTTTTTATGAAGGTTTGCTTTTTACGCATGTTTATATAGGAATATATGTATTTCAAGGGAAAAGAAGGCTGCCCGGCGGGCGGCCTTCTCTGCAAATCAAAAACCGATTTTCATAAAGCGAAGCAAGTACACAGCGTCTGTAGGGGCCGATGCCCACATCGGCCCGGCAGAGCGCACCGTTTTTACGAAAATCTTCGGCGAATTCGTAACTGCCTCACGGGCCGATGTGGGCATCGGCCCCTACAGTCAAAGTGGAAGGCGCGTACGAATTCGCCGCAAAACTCCAGCCAGCGGTTGTATTCCGTGCGGGCGGACAGAGTCGTCCGCCCCTACAGGCAAGCTGGAAGCGCTGTATCATAAAACACAGCCTGCTTCTCCTGTTTTACCGGATCATATCCAGCAGCGCCTCCGGCGTGACCTCCTCCGTGATGCCGAAGCGGAGCATGGCGTAAAGCGTCTGCGGCAGCCCCTTGACGACGGTGTTGACGCCCGGATTGGTCGAGAGCGTCACATGCACGCCGAGCGACTGGAGCGTGACCTGCGCCAGCGTGGAATACTGTCCGGCGGGATATGCCAGCATATCGACCGGCTGACCGGTCGCGTCCTCTAAGAGCGCACGGCTGCGCGTAAAGTCCTCCGTCAGCGCCTGTACATAGGATTCCTCGCTTTCGCCGGGCAGCTGGAGGATGTTCTCCCGCACGGCCGAGCCCGTTTCATACGGCGGCCACTGGTGCATGTCGTAGGTATGGCTCTGGATGGAAATAAGGCCCGACGCGGTCATTTCCGCTGCCTCAGCCGCGCCGAAGTGCGGCGTGATGGCATAGTCCGTATCCTTGTAATGATCCGTTCCGAATGAAACACCGATGGCGAAGATCGTCGCTTTCATGCCGTATTTCTGCAAAATCGGATAGGCCAGCGTGTAATTGCTCCTGTACCCGTCGTCAAAGGTAATGACGACCGGCTTTTCGGGAAGCGGCTCGCCCCGCAGGACATATGCCTGCAGTTCGTCAAACGAAATGCCGGTATATCCGGCCTCGGCCAGCGCCCGGATCTGCGCCTCGAACTGCTCAGGTGAAACCATTTCGCTGTTCGTCACGTCCTCAGACAGATGGTGGTACATGAGGATGGGCACCTGCATGCTGATCTCGTCCTGTGAAAGTGGTTTCGGCGACAGGACGTTCAAAAAATAATCCTCCGGGGTGTCGGCGGTCACATAGGTTCCGAAATCGTCCGGGATCCAGAGATCCGTCCGGCCCGTCATGCGGGCGCAGATCATTTCGCCGGCGTTGTTGCGGAAGTGCGTGCCGTCATAGAAATAGCGCATCTCACAGCTGACGCTGCTGGACGAAAAATCCCAGAACGACGTGATTTGCGCCAGCGAACGGTAAAATTGCGCGACGGTTTCCGTCTCAAAATTTTTCAGATACTCGGCATACACCGGCCCGGCGACGACGGTGAGGTTCACACCCGCTTCCTCGCACAGGGTCTTGATCGCCGCGACGCTCTGCATACACTGCTCCGTGTACGGAAGCGAGAGCGTCTGGTGCGGATAGTCGGCGAAGACGGGGTAGCTTTCGAGATAGCGTTCCTCGCTGCCGATCGGTTCTGCGTCGCGCACGCGCTTGTCATAGCAGCCTGTCCGCTCGTCAAACACGTCGAATGTCTGCGGCAGAATGGTGTCCGTGCGCAGCGCTTTCAGCTTGGCAAGCGCATAGCGCGGGTCGGCGAAGAGATAGCGCGTGTAATACGAGAGTGCGGACGTGTCGGGGTCCTCCTTATAGTGGAGGTTCTTCGTCAGCCGGTCGGATTCCTCGTCGTAGGTCAGACCGTTGTCGAGATAGACATTCAGAATGAGATTCTTGACCTCGTAATGCTCCACCAGATATTGCGCGATCTTTTCGCAGTCGCGCATATCCGCACCGTACATGATGAGATTGTAAAAGCTGGCGCCATACGCCTCGTTGAACGCGTCTACCGGGAACGAACTGGTCGATGAGCAGCCGAGAATATAGGAATCATATTCATCATGGTGCTGCTCGAGATAGGTAAACTTCGCCACGCGGGGGTTATTCGTCTCGTCGTAGGAGAACCAGGAAAGCAGCCTGTCTCCGAACGCGCCGAAGGGATCGGCGGCAAGATTCAGCGCCGCCAGCAGCGCGGCCAGCACAAGGACAGTCGCAAGAAAGACCAGTACCCATTTTTTTGAACTCATTCGATCACCGCCTCAGAACTGCGTATAGATAAAGCCCGACGGGATATACCCGGCCCGGAACACGCCGAGCAGCAGCACAGCCAGCAGCAGCGCCGTCACGGTAAGCCACTGCACAAAGCCAGACTCCTTTTCCAGCGCAGCCCGGATCTGCACGCCGCGCTCCTGAAAGCACTCAAGCGTCAGCAAAACGGCCAGTCCCAGCGCGATCACAAGAAAATCCGTCTTTGCAAGGCCGAACGACAAAAGCGTCCCGTCGAACAGCTGCGACGGCTGCGGATGCAGCACGGTCGTCTTCAAAAACCGGAACACGCAGCTCAGGCGCGGCGAACGCGTGAAATACCGCCCAATGAACACCAGCAGCATCGTGCGCAGCGTCATGAACACGCGCCATGCGGCGGATTTATCGTTGATGTGCAGCGCCGATTTCCAGCGCAAAAACGTCCGTTCCAGCAGAAGGGAGGCCGTAATGAGCACGCCGTTCCACAGACCGAAAGCAATATAGCGGAAGTTCGCCCCGTGCCAGATGCCGATGATCAGATAGACGATGAACGTCGCAAGCGATGTGGCAAAAATCTTGCCGCCTGTGCCCTTGATATGCGTGCGGGCCCAGCGGGAAAGTTTCCCGAAGGTCTTGGACAGCGACAGCGGATAAAACACATAGTCGCGCATCCACGCACCGAGCGTAATGTGCCAGCGCCGCCAGTATTCCGTCAGGGACATTGCGAAGATCGGGCGGCGGAAATTCTCGGCCATGTCAATGCCGAACATCCGCGCGACGCCGCGTGTGATGTCAATGCCGCCGGAAAAATCGCAGTAAAGCTGAATGCAGTAGAACAGAATGCCGCTGGCAATGATCGCGCCGCCGTAGGGGCAGTTCTCCGTGATGACAGCGTTTACAAGCACGGCGGCCCGGTCGGCGATGACAAGCTTTTTAAAGTAGCCCCAGAGGCACAGCTGAATGCCAAGCTTCAGATCGCGCCAGTCAAGGCTGCGCTGCGATAAAAGCTGCGGGGCAAGCTGGTCGTACCGGCTGATGGGACCCTGCACCATCTGCGGGAAGAACGAAACAAACAGGCCGTATTTCAGCGGGTTTTTCTGCGCGGACAGCTTTCCTCGATAGACGTCGATCACATAGCCCACGCTCTGAAAGATGAAATACGATAGTCCCAGCGGCACAACAAAATCCCACCGGGGAAGCTTGTCCCCGAGGGCAGACGGCAGCGCGGAGGCCGTGAAGTTCCAGTATTTCATGAGATACAAAAGCCCGAAGCAGAGCACGAGACACGCTGCACAGATCCGCTTCTTCGCGCTGCGCACGGCAGTCTTCGCAGCCTTATCGGGCGCGGGGCGTGCGTTCTGCTTTTCGAGCAGCAGTCCCGCCAGCCACGTCAACCCCGCGACCAGCACGAGCCAGACGGCGCTTTTAACGCCGCCGGACAGGTAAAAGACCATGCTCGCCAGCAGCAGCACGACCCACTGCGCCTGCTTCGGAACCAGATAATACAGAATGACGCCCGCCGCAACGAGCCCCACAAAGGGCAAGGAGGCAAAGGACATATCAGTTCTGCCGGCTCTCGATGAGGTCCTCGATGGCCTCGACGCTGTTGAAGTTCTCCGGCGTCAGATCGTCCACGCCAAGTTCCACATCGAACGCCTCCATCAGTTCCGTCACGACCGCGACGATATCCAGCGAGTCGATCAGGCCGTCGTCGATGAGGGCCGTTTCGTTCTCAAAGTCAATGCCCGGACAAATCTCCGTCAGGATCTCAATGATCTGCTTCCTCATAGTGTCAAAACTCCTTTATCCCAGCCGCAGCACGACGGAACGCCATCCGTCCGGCTGAAACTGATTTTTTTCGTATACATGTTCAGCGGGGGTATTCCCCACCCGCGCCCAGACGATACATTTCTGCCCGCCGGTCTTCATCTCCAGCAGCCGCAGCAGCCGTCCGGCGCATCCAAGCCCCCGGCAGTCTGCACGGACGGCCAGATGGCGGATCTCGCACTGCGCCCGCCCGGGTGTATAGTGCAGAAGTCCGGAAATTCCGTTCGCGTCTGTCAAACACAGCACCTGCCCGGCGCCGACCGCCTGTCGGAGTTCCTCGTCCGGCGGGATGCAGCCCGTCAGCGGGTCGAACTGTTCAAGTAAAAACGCCCGCACAGCCTCAAATGAAGCCTCTGCCGGAGTCTCAGCGGTATTCTGGACAGGAATTGTCGCCCGCGTACGCCGCAGACGGCAAAACGCCTCGGTAAAGCCGAGCGCGCACAGCGCGTCCTGCGCCCGGCGCATGGCGGCTTGGTCCTTTTCGCGGCAGGCAAGTTCTGTGATGAGCGGGGAAGGCTGCTCCGGCAGGCAAAGCTTTGCACCGGGGTGCAGATAGAAGTTCAGGAGCCGGTATCCGGCCCGCTGCCGAAGCAGCAGCAAAAAGCCGTCTCCTTCCTCGTAAAAAAGCCCGGCATCGATTTCGCGCTGGTAGTCTGCCGGGGATAAAAAGCAGTTGGTCACCACACCGCGCCGAAGCTGTGCGGACAGAAGCGGCGTAAGCGCTGCATAGCTTTCAACTCTGCGCATGCAAAAACCGTTCCTTCAGCGCCGCACGGTCAAGCTTGCCGTTGGCGTTGTGCGGCAGCGCCTCCAGCTTTTCATAGACGTTCGGCAGCATATATTTCGGCAGCGCCGTCCGCAGCGCCTTTGCAAGTGTATTGGTGTCCAGATTGCCCGCATAGACGCAGACGATCTTGTCGCGCATTGCGTCGTAGAAGCAGACGGCGTCGTGCAGGCCATCGACACTGTAGAGCGCCGTTTCAATTTCGCCCAGTTCGATGCGGTAGCCCATGTGCTTAATCTGCCCATCGCGGCGGGCAAGAAAATAGAAATTTCCGTCCTCGCGCTGCACGGCCATATCGCCCGTGCGGTAGAGAATGTCGCGGTAATCGGGGCAGAGCGGGTTCTGGATAAAGGCTGCATCGGTCTTTTCCGCGTCGGCAAAATATCCCGCCGCAAGCCCGGAGCCGCGCACGCATAGTTCGCCCGTTTCACCCGGGGCTGCCTCGGTCAGATCGTCCTTTAACAGCAGCAGCTGCATATTGCGGCAGGCTTTTCCGATGGGGATCGGCTCGTCGTCGCGGTACGCGCGCGTCAGATGGAGTGCGGCGCAGTCAACGGTCGTTTCCGTCGGGCCGTACATATTATAAAGGTCTGCCTCCGGGATCGCGCGCTTCCACATGTTCACATACCGCGCCTGCAGCGCTTCGCCGCCGACGACGATCTTCCGCAGCGCATGCGGGACGCACCGTTCCAGCGCGCCGGAACTTGCCGCCAGATGGAACGCGGACGTGGCCCAGTTCACGGCGGTCACGCCGTGCTGGTCGAGTGCCTGCAGTAAAAACAGCGGCAGTGCGAAAAATTTCTTCTCCAGAATCACGCAAGTTGCACCGAGTTTCAGCGTCTGGTACAGATCCTTGCAGGAGGTGTCAAAGTAAAACGGCGACTGATTGCCGAAGACCTCGTGCTCGGTATAGCCGCAGAAGTCCGTCAGCCAGTCGGTAAAGTCCAGAATGGCGCGGTGGGAGATGACGATGCCCTTCGGCGTTCCGGTCGAGCCGGAGGTAAAGAGCAGGTACACGGGATCCAGATCGATGATCTGCTCGCGCCGGGCTTGCAGGAGCGCATCGTCCGGCGCGGTTTTCTCCGCTTCCTCCAGGCAGACAAGCGGCGCGCAGTCCGTAAGCCGCTCCGCCTGCGGGCGGCTCGATTCCGAAAAGACGATCGCGCGGGCATGCACCTGCGTGAGAATGCGGCGCATGCGCGCTTCGGGCATCTGCTCGTCGATGGGAACATAATAATTCCCGCTCTGCAAAACGCCTTGCAGGGCCGCAACGCTCTGTACTGTCCGGCCTGTGAGCACGGCCACGGGCGCGTTTTTGCAGCCCGGAAGTCCGGCCAGCACGGTTCCCAGCGCCCGTGCACGCGTCAGCAGCTGCCCGAAGGTCAGACTGCCGGAGGCGTCGGAAAAGGCAATCTTGTCCGGGACGCGCGCGGCGGTGCGCTCCAGATATTCAGCGGCGTTTGTCATCGGCATGAGCGCATCCTCCTTTAACTCGGCTGCACATACTTTTGAGAATTTTACCACATACGCGCGCAAATGTAAAGGCGGAACGCGGCGCGCATTTTTTCGCCCGCAGCGGTTGAGTCCGGGCTGGTTTCATGGTAGAATGCGGATAGAAAAAAACAGGGGAGTGCATGGTATATGGAAAAACGAACGATCCTGATTGCAAACGACGATGGAATCGGCGCGGAGGGCATCGCGCGGCTGGCCGCGGCGGCGCTGCCGTTCGGCCGCGTCTTTGTCGCAGCGCCGGACACCCAATGCAGCGGCATGTCGCAGAAACTGACCATCCAGGGCGAACTTTCCGTGACGGAAGCGCCGTTCCCCGTTCCGGTCGAGGCCGCGTGGGCCGTCGGCGGAACGCCTGCGGACTGCGTCAAGGCTGCGATCAAGGCGCTTTTGCCCGTGCGGCTGGACGTGGTGCTGACGGGAATCAACCGGGGGTATAACGCGGGCTTCGACATCGCGTATTCCGGCACGGTCGGCGCTGCGTTGGAGGCTGTGATGAACGGCGTGCCCGCCATTGCCTTTTCCGCGCGCGAGAACGGCAATCCCGGCGCGGCGGAGGCGTATCTGCCCGTCGTGCTCGAAGCGCTGCTTGCACGCCCGGCGGAGCCGGGGCGCGTGTGGAACGTCAATTTCCCGGACTGCGCCGCGGCGCAGTGCAAAGGCGTACTGTACGGCAGAACGCCGGCAGCGTGCAGCTTCTATGACAATGACTATGTTCGCACCGGCGACGCCCTTTCCATCCGCGTCACGAATCCCGGCCCGGACAGATGCAAAGAAGGCAGCGACATCCATGCAGTCCTGCACGGATATGTTTCCGTTGGAGCAATCAGAAGTCCGCTTTTTTAAACTGACAGGAGGAATAAATTATGTATGATGTGATCGCGCTGGGCGAACTGCTTGTTGATCTTGCGGAGCGCACAAAGGACGAAAACGGCTACCCCACGCTTGCCGCCAACCCTGGCGGCGCACCCGGCAACTTTCTTGCCGCGCTGAGCGCGTATGGAAAGAAGACCGCGTTTCTCGCCAAAGTCGGAGACGACACCTTCGGCCATCTGCTGACCGGCACGATGCGCCGCGCCGGAATCGATACGCGCGGCATTCTGATCAGCCCCGACACATTCACGACGCTTGCCTTCGTGACCTTCGACGCGCACGGCGACCGCTCGTTCGCTTTCGCACGCAAGCCCGGTGCGGACACGCAGCTGCGCTGGGAGGAGATCGATCCGGCCATGCTGGAGCAGGCCCGCGTGTTCCACTTCGGTTCACTCAGCTGCACGGACGAGCCTGCCCGCACGGCCACGCAGAAGGCCGCGGCCTATGCCCGTGCGCACGGCAAACTCGTCACCTACGACCCCAATTACCGCGCCCCGCTGTGGAAAACGGAGCAGGAAGCGAAGGCACAGATTCTCTGGGGGCTTTCGCAGGCGGATATTGTCAAGATCAGCGACGAGGAGACGCAGTTCCTCTGGGGCTGCGGCCCGGAAGAGGGCGCCGAGCGCGTGCTGGCGCTGGGGGCGAGGCTCGTCATGGTCACGCTGGGGCCGAAGGGGTGCTTGCTTAAAAACGCACAGGCGGAGTTTTCCTGCGGCTGCCCGAAGGTACATCCCATCGACACGACCGGCGCGGGCGATATCTTCGGCGGCAGCGCCGTATCCCGCTTTCTGGAACTGAACAAGGCGCCGGAGGCGCTGACGCGGGACGATCTTGCCTATATGGCCCGCTACGCAGCGGCCGCCGCCAGTCTATCCACCGAGGTATCCGGCGCCATTCCGTCCATTCCCAAGAAGGAAACTGTCCTGCAAAAAATGCAGGACGAGCACGAACGGATACGCATCTCTTAAAAAGTTCCACGGAAAGGGACGCCAACGGGGCTGCGCGAGAAACACTTTGCCCGTCCGGCAGGGACTGCCGGGCGGGCTTTGTCTGTCTGTTGGGGAATTTGTGGGCAGAATCAACAAAATCGTTTCGGTAAAATTTACGCAAAGCCGGTAAAATCTCCGTAAAGGCACTGGATTTTAACGGGCGGAACTGCTATACTATGAAATACAGAACTCTGCGACTGCGGCTCCCTTGACGGCTGCCGTTTTCGTTTCTGTATCAGGACGCAGAAGGAGGCTTCAAAAGAGGTGCTTTGCGCAGGACGAGCCTGCGCACAACATGAACATTCAGAATTTGAACAGAAATCAGGAGGAAATGCAAGCATGAAAAAACGTATCACGCGATGTCTTGCGCTGCTGCTGGCCGTCGTCATGGTCCTTTCGGTCATGCCGGTCGCTATGGCGGAGGAGACAACGCAGACGCAGACCTACACCAAGGTCACAGAAGCGCCTGCGGACTGGTCTGGTACATACCTGATCGTGTCCGAGGGTGACAAACTGATTATGGACGGTTCCCTTGACAAGCTTGACGTTGAAGGGAACAAGGTCGATGTTACGATCACCGACAGCAAAATCACCGGTGATTATGCGAAATATGCGTTTACCGTTGAGCCGATGACTGGCGGCTACGCCATCAAGTCTGCAAGCGGAAAGTATATTTCGGGTAAGTCCGGAAGCAACAAGCTGAACAGTGGTTCCACACAGTCTCTCAATACGATTGAACTTACCAGCGGTAAGGTGATCGTTACCAGCGACGGAACAACACTGCAATACAACAATGCAGCAAAGAACGGCACCAGATTCCGTTACTACAAGTCGCAGAATCAGCAGCCGATCTCGCTGTACAAGATTGAAACCGCAGCCAAGCAGCAGGTCGAAACCCCGACTGCTACCCCGGCTGCGGGCGAAGTAGCAAAGGGAACGAAGGTCGAGTTCAAGTGCAAGACTGAGGGTGCGAAGATTTCCTACAAGACCACGGGTGAGTATACCGAGTATACCGACCCCGTCGAGGTGAATGCAGACACCACCTTCACCGTCAAGGCCACGAAGGACGGCATGGACGACAGCGACGAAGTGAAATTCGCCTACACCGTCAAGGCCGAAGAACCGGTTCAGAGCCTGTTCAAGGACGGCGAGCAGATCGTCATCTACAACCCGGCTAACATGAAGGCCCTGTCCACTGAATACTCCGGCTTCTACAACAAGGGCACGGATGTGACGCTGACGAACGGCACGCTGACCGGCTACACCGAGGCCGACGTCTGGACGGTCGGCGTCAACGCGGACGGTTCTTACACGTTCTCCACCAAGGACGGCAAGAAGCTTTCCATGGGTGAGAAGTTTACCAGCACACCGCTGGACGACGTGAACACCGCATGGAAGGTTTCCGCGGCTGCAACGACCGGCTGCTATTACATCCAGAACGCCGTGCGCGGCAACTATCTGGAGTGGTACGCCGATAAGAGCAACTGGAGCAGCTACAACAAAATCAGCGATGAACTGCTGTTTGCGCAGGCGTTCTACCGCGTCCGCAAGAGCGGCATCGTGACCAGCCTGTCCGACGGCGACACGGTCGTGGTCTTCAACCCGGCCAACGGCAAGGCCCTGTCCACCGAGTACTCCGGCTTCTATAACAAGGGCACGGATGTGACGCTGGCAGACGGCAAGCTGTCCGGCTACACCAAGGCCGACATCTGGACGGTCGGTGTCAACGCGGACGGCACCTACACGTTCTCCACCAGCGAGGGCAAGAAGCTCTCCATGGCTGAGAAGTATACCAGCACCCCGCTGGACGAGGTGAATACCGCGTGGAACGTCACGGCTGCGAAGACCGAAAACTGCTTCTACATCCAGAACGCCGCACGCGGCAACTATCTGGAGTGGTACGCCGAGAAGAACAACTGGAGCAGCTACGGCAGCATCGGCAGCAATGAGGCGCTGTTTGCCCAGCAGTTCTATCTGGTCGTGGACGACGGCGGCTCCGATGAGCCTTCCGGCGATCTGCCCAAGCCCAGCGACAAGTTCGTGATCTACAACCAGAACGCACAGGCGGTTCTGGCGGCGGAGAACGATTCCAAGTCCATTGAAAAGGCGGCAGCTACCGTCGCGGACGGCAAGGCCACCCCGGCGAACGGCGCTGTCGTGTTCACCGTCGAGCAGAACGGCGAATACCTCCGCTTCAAGAGCGAGGCCTATGGCTACCTCTGCTCCAACGGCACTGGCAACAACGCGTTCTACAGCAAGGACTTCTCCGAAGAGGGCGTTACGGCTGAAGACGCCGACTGGCTCGTCCGCGAATGCTCCGGCGGCGTGGGCGGCTATGAGATGGAGAGCCGCACGGCGAAGTTCAACAATAGGTATAGCCAGTGGTTGGAGTACTACTCCGATTCGTTCAAGACCTACAGCATGGATAAGAGCAAGGTCACGGATTACACCATCTACTCCTTCTTCTTCTATCCCGTGGCGGACGGCGTGAATGTGGACGGCGGCCTTGTCGTGCAGCCCACCATCACCTTCCCCGAAACCATGCTCCCGGCCTATGTCGGCAGCGATTACGAGTTTGAACTCGAGATCGACACAATCTATGAAATCGACAATCCGTGGATCGAGTACAGTGTCAAGAAGGCCGACGGAACGTACATCCCCGGCATCAGCCAGCTTCAGGGCAACACGGACGTAGAGGTTCCGGGCGATTTCACCACCGGCAAGGGCAGCGTCCATATCACGGTCTATGATTCGGACATCGCTGAGGCGGCCAAGGCTGGCAGCACGATGACCCTGACCTTCGCGTTCAAGGATGTCAAGGGCAACGAGGCCAGAGCGTCCTACACCGTAGACATTCTCGACGAGGCTGTGATCTCCAACGTGAAGCCTGCGCAGGGTGCGCAGACCGGAGCCGAAAAGCGGCCGGAGATCTCCGCGGAGATCTCGAACGCTGGCGAGAACGCCAGCGTAACGATGACTGTCAACGGCGCGGAGGTCAAGACGACCTACGCAGACGGCAAGGTCACCTACACCCCGGCTGCCGATATGGCGGACGGCAAGGTCACGGTAACTGTGACGGTCAAGCGTGCGGATGAAAAGGAAACCAGCAAGACCTGGTCCTTCACCATCGGCGAGGCGACCTTCCAGCGCTACTTCGGCCAGCTGCACTCCCACACGCAGTATTCCGACGGCGCGGGCTCGCTGGAAAGCGCACTGGCGTATATCAAGGCGCTGCCTGACAGCGCGAACGTTGACTTCGTCGCGTTCACCGACCATTCCAACTACTTTGACAAGTCCGGCGCAGCCAACCCCGAGGGCGCGCTCTACGACATGAGCCAAGCGACGGAATACAGCCAGGAAACATGGAAAGCCTATAAGGACGCAGTCGCTGCGTTCAATACGGAAAATGCAGGCAGCATGGTCGCCATTGCGGGCTTTGAAATGACGTGGTCCGGCGGTCCCGGCCATATCAACACCTTCAACACCCCCGGCATCGTCTCCCGCAACAACACGACGCTCAACAACAAGACCAAGGATGCAGGCCTGCAGGCCTACTACAAGCTTCTGTCGCAGACAGAGGGCGTCGATTCCATCAGCCAGTTCAACCATCCGGGCACGACGTTCGGCAACTTCATTGACTTCGGTTATTGGGATGCGGTCGTTGACACCCGTATGTACATGGTCGAAGTCGGCAACGGCGAAGGCCAGATCGGCGCAGGCGGCTATTATCCCAGCTACGAGCAGTACATCATGGCGCTCGACAAGGGCTGGCACGTCGCCCCGACCAACAACCAGGATAACCACAAGGGCCGCTGGGGCAACGCCAACGACGCCCGCGACGTCATCCTGACCGACGACTTCTCCGAATCCGGCATCTACGCAGCGCTCAGAGCACGCCGTATGTACGCCACCGAGGACAAGAACCTCGAACTGGACTACACGGTCAACGGCAACATGATGGGCTCCATCATTGACGTTCCTGAGAAGCTGAACTTCGAGATCTCCTTCAACGATCCCGACCGCACCGATTCCATCGCCAAGGTCGAACTGGTCGTCAACTCCGGCAAGGTCGCCTATACCTGGGACAGTGCCGCAGATCTCACCAAGGGCTCCGTCAGCGTGGAACTGGCGCCTGAGTACACCTATTACTTTGTCCGTGTCACCGAGGCCGACGGCGATCTGGCCGTGACCGCGCCTGTCTGGGTCGGCGAATCGCTCAAGCTTGGCATTTCCAAGGCTGAATGCGGCACGTCTACCCCTGTCACCGACGAAGAACTGACCATCACCACTACGTTCTTCAACAGTGAGGCAAAGCCCGCTACCATCAAGTCCATCACCTATGCCATCGGCGGCGAAACCATCGGCACCGTGACGGATCCCATCACGCTGGCTGCAAGCAGCACGCAGGATGTGGAATTCAAGTATACCCCGACAAAGGCCCGCATCATGACTGTTAAGATCACGGCTGTGATCGAGCAGGACGGCAAGGAGTACACGTTCACCAAGGACGTCACGCTCGATGTGCTTGACGCAAGCAAGCTTGTCTACATCGGCATTGACGCCTCGCACTACAACGAATACGTTGCAGGCAACTATAAGGACTCCATGGGCAACTTCGGCGAACTGGCTGCGGCCTATTCCGTGCGTACAGTCACGCTGAAGACCAGCGAGGAACTCATCGCGGCCTGCGGCAATTCCAAGTACAAGGCCATCATCCTGACGGCTCCGTCCCGCCGGCTGGAGGCAGCGCAGGCTGACCCCAAGACCTATTCCACAGAAGAACTGAACGCCATCAAGACGTTCAACGACAACGGCGGTATGGTGATCCTCGCCGGTTGGTCTGACAACTACGAGAATTACCCCATCATCCAGAACAACCCGGACATCAAGCATATGGCCGCGACGCAGAACGAGGTTCTTGCCAAACTCGGCTCCAGCCTCCGTATCTCTGACGACGCAACGTATGACGATGTTCGCTCTGCAGCCGACGGCGTTGACAAGTGGAGACTCTACTTCTCGTCCTACAACATGGATAACCCGCTTCTGGACGGCGTGGAATTCGATGCAGAGCATCCGTATGACAAACTCTACACCGAACGCTTCAGCCACTACGGCGGCGCGTCCATCTACGCAGTAGACGCAGACGGCAACCCGACCTCTACGCTGCCCGCAACGGTCAGCCCGGCAGTCTACGGCCATGCAACGACCTACTCTGTGGACGTTGACAGCGACGGCCTCGGCGGCGCAGCTACCCCGAAGTACACCTTCGCAGAAAACGATGACCGCCTGATGGTCATGGCGTCCGAGCAGATCGAGGGCAAGGGCCTCATCATCGTCTCCGGCGCAGCCTTCATGTCGAACTTCGAGGTGCAGTACCAGGCCTCCGACAGCGGCGCGGAGAAGAACTACTCCAACTACAAGATCTGCCAGAATCTCGTCTCCATGCTCAACCAGACCGAGATCGCCAAGATCGCGGATGTGCAGGCAGAGGCAGAGGAGGGCGTCAAGTTTACCGTGGAGGGCATCGTGACCTCCAACGCCTCCGGCTATGACAAGGATACCGCGTTCTTCGACTGCATCTATGTGCAGGACAACACCGCCGGTATCAACGCCTTCCCGGTCGCAGGCAACTTTAAGATCGGCGATAAGGTTCGTGTCACCGGTACGACGTCCTCCTATCAGGGCGAGCGTCAGCTGGCTGTGACGAAGATCGAAAAGATTGCGGACGCGGAGGCTCCGGCTCCCGTGGAAGTCACTGCCGCGCAGATCAACGACGGCTCCGTCCTCGGCAGCCTCGTCAAGATCAAGGGCACGATCACCAGAGTGGAAGAGGCTGAAGGCAAGATCCAGACCATCATGGTCAAGGATGCAGCCGGTAACGAAGCACGCGTCTTCATCGACGGCTACATCACGAAGGACACGGAAGTTGAGAACGCAGTTGTCGGCAATCTGGTCGAGGCGGTCGGTCTGGCTTCCTATGACAACACCTTCGTCCTCTCGGACGGCACGCCCGTCTATCCGCGTATCCGTATCCGCAACCGCGCTGATGTCGTCTGCACCGCAGGCGAGACGCCGGTCGAGACGTGGAGCATCACCTACGTCACCGATGGCGGCACGATCAACGGTGAATACCCGACGACCTACACCAAGGGCACTGTGACGGTTCTGCCGACCAATGTGACCAAGCCCGGCTATACCTTCCTCGGCTGGTTCACCGCGTATTCCGGCGGCGTGCTGGTCAAGCAGATCGGCGCGACGGAAACCGGCGAAAAGACCTTCTATGCACGTTGGCAGAAGAACGTCCTGCCGCCTCCGCCCATCACCCCCGGCACCCCGAGCGC
>OWIX01000370.1_pt1 | contig 29936 bp, 21 predicted proteins | sample 1732851 | NCBI WGS metagenome assembly OWIX01 (sample SAMN05065761, study PRJEB22554) | human gut metagenome | biome: ENVO:2100002; feature: ENVO:00000062; material: ENVO:00002003 | host: Homo sapiens | place: USA
GGATAATCCGTATTTCTTGGCCACGCGAGCCAGTTCATCAAGGTTAAGCATTTGGGAAGCATCCGTCAGGTGCGCCGTATTGAGGTTAAAAAAGAAATAGACAGGCGACCCGATGCAATTCCCGGCTTGTATGAGTTCCGTCCTTTCAGAGACGATTATGCCCGGTTTCTCGGCATCATCTCCGTTGTTGCCATATCCAATACTTGCAGAATCAAGCGGCGAGATTCCATCCCAATGCCGGTTTTTCAATCTTGCCCGTAGTGAGTTCAATCCGCTGTAATTATTTCTGGGATAACCTTGACGGCGGTCGGTCTCATCGTCATTAACCAGATGACCGTACTTGTCAAGCAATCCTTCTATTTCCAGAATTTTCTTCAATTCTGCGACCGTCCGTCGGTTGCGGTCGTACCAGTCTTTATAACGCTTGTTTTCTCCGGATAAGATATTGGCATGATCCACGAGCCACTCATTCTGACGAATGTAAGATGTCGCATCAACCGCGCGTTTCCAACCGACCTTTCCGAGATGAAACGTGAAACCGGCGGTCAGCGATACCATGTGGTCGCCGAGGCGGTTCGGGCGTCCGTAACCATCGAAGTCCTGAAAGGTGGTCGTGCCGGAGAGTTCCAACATGGCACTTACTCGTTTGGAAATCCGATATTCTCCCTGTACGCCATACGAAACAGTAAAGGGATTATTCCCGTTAGAGGCATTGTGCAACAGGCCGACACCGGCAAAGGGAGCAAGATTCCAGCGTACCTGTTCTTGCCGGGCATATCTGCAGCCAAGGACATTCCACAGCAGATCCGCATGGATATGGTGGTAGTCCTGATTGGACAATGTTCCATCTTTGAACTGCACACCGCTGTAATTGATACGTGCGCCGACGGACGGAGTGAACCATTTTCCGACTGCGAAACTGTACGAGGGTTTCAAGCGTCCGAAGAGGTCTTCGCAGCCGAGAGGTGTGCCGAGAAAGGCGGACGTACCCCCGGCAATACTGACAAACCAGTTGCCAGTCAGGGATGCCGGAAGTACCACTCCGTCAAGATAGACGGGCTGTATCGGTTGCAGTTCCTCCGAGACATTATAGTACGGTGTATGTTGTACAGTATCCACCTGTACGGGTTGTATACTTGCCTGTGCCTGCAACGTGCAAAGCACGGCCAATATAAAAAAGATTTGTTTCGTCATATTCCAATGATATTATTCGTTATACTTTTTGATTTGTCATGAGACGTATGCCACTTACCGTTTGGGTTTCTTGCCAATGGCCGGACGCATCATGCGGCTCGCCATCCTCATGCTGCGGAGTGCCCATGCACGGTTGTCCTCGTCCTCATCGCGCCCCCATTTCAGGTCGCTGCCGCCACCTCCGCCGCCACGAGTTTCGGCAAAAGTGGTGGCATCATCGACCATACCGAGAAACAGCATCGTCGCGCAGTGCATCACGTCTGTACCTTGTTCCGCTATGGACTGGACGAGCGAGCCGTCGAACAGTTGCCGTTCCGCCACGTCCATCTGTGCCGATACGTTCCTATACTCGCCGACCACATTTTCCAGCAGGACATCCTTGAGCAACGTGTCCACTTTGGAATGTATATCATGGGAGTATTTGTAGGCTTCCTCCTTGAGTTCCCCGGTACGTTCCTCAATGGCATCCATGTTCTCTTTCAGCTCGGCAAGCTGCCGGTCAGCCGTCTGTAACTTCTCCTGCTTGTCTGCCAGTTGCCTGTTGATGCCTGCCAGCTCTTTCTCCAGACTTTTAACTTGTGCGGCTAATTGTTCCGCATCGCCCTTGTTCGCTTTCAAATCCTGTTCGGCTGCCGATAGCAGAGCCTCTTTTTCGGCTTTCGACTTCTCAAGGTTATCGACCATTGTCGTAAGCCCCTTGACCCTGCGCTCTGCCAGACGGATGTCCGATTGAAGGGTTGCCAGCACCTTTTGGTGGCGGTCTATATTTTCCTCGATGGTCGTACATTCTTCCGATAGCATACGGCGGTATTCTTCGGTAGTCCTGTGCCGTGCGCCTGTTTCGGATATGCTTGTTCCTCTCGACATTCCCCACCTTGTATTGACTTCGGCGAAAAAGTCGGTATGAAGCTGTTTCATCCTTGCGCTGTATTCAAACTTGTCCTTTCCGGCGAATATTTCCTTGTACGCAAAGCGGCCGTCTTTGATTGGCAACAAAGTACAATGCACATGAGGGTTCAATTCGTCAAGGTGTACGATGAATGCGGCGATGTTCTGCTCGCCATATTTGCCACTCACGAATGAATAGACGTCTTTCGCCCAGCGTTCAATATCGCTCATTCTTTTGATACGGGTATTGTTCGCACCTTCATCAAAATCCACGTTCTGCGTGCCGAACGCGAGTTCGTGCATCCGCTTACGGGAACCGCCGAAAATGAAGTTCACCACCGTGCGGTACTTCGGTTCTGCCAGTCCTTCGTTGGGGTCTTTGATTCCACGCCTCTCCAATATGTCCGCCATCCGTTCGGGAATGTTGCGGCTCGTGTCAATGGGACGTACCTTGCCTCCGGGCGCAATCTCGAAGTTCAGGTGTTTGCGTGTGGGGTCGTAATTCCCCTTATTCATAGCGTACTTTTCCGCCCTTTCACTGCGGTCACGCAAATGTTCGTTGCTTTGGGCTGCGGTGATGCCTTTCGACACCTGCATATCAAGTACCTGTTTTTGATCTGCCATACTCTTTTCGTGTTGTTTGGACAATCCGTCCTGTCCCAGCTTGCTGCTTGCCCGGACAGCCTACCGACGGTCGGAGACCTATCGGGGTATTAGGCTCCCCCTTCCCTTTGTTTCGTGGCAGACGGGCAAGCCCGTGTGCCTCCTATAACCGGCAGGATAACCGTTAAGGGATGGAGGTGGATTGTTCGCGTTATACAATCTGTTTTCGACTCCCGGTTCAATCCACCATCGCCTGTGCCTTTGCCAGAAGCGATAAAAAAGGTTTGCGAAGCGATTTGAGGCGTTCTTGGTCTTCGTCCATGTCGAAGTCCGTCACTGATGCCTCGGTGTCGAGAATCAGCCCGGCGAGGTCTTTGGCGGACTCGATGAAAGCAGCCCATTCTTCACCGAGGTCAAACCGGAAGAAATCCACAAGCGGCGAACTGTCATCGAATCTCGACTTGTGCAGGATTTTTTGCAGGGCGGCGTGGGCGATGCAGCACAAGGCTGTTTCACGATGTTCCGTGACCAAAGTGCCGGAATGTGCGGAGGTCGTGTTGGAATGGGTGTCCAAACAGAGTCCGGTGTCACGGTCGGCAATTTCAGTCTTTGCCAGACTTACGAGTTGTCCACATATTACGCCAGTTTCGGCAGCGGTCGTTTTGCCGATTACCCAATCGGACAATACCTCACGGAGCTGTCTGGCAAAGTCCGGCTGCTCCTGTGCATTGCGGGGCTGTGCTGCCTGACCGGATTGTACGGTCATGGTAATGACCACGCTTTTGGGAAGCTGGATGCGGGTCAGCAAACCGAATGCCTCCATTGCACTCAAAAAAGAACGGACGGTAGCCCTGTGCCAATGCCACTCCGATGCGAGGTCGGAAACGGTCAGGTGGCACTGGTTGGGTTGCAGCACGTAGGCCTTCTTTCTTAAAAACGGAGAAACGAAACCTGCCAGTGATTTGTCCAACAGGTCACAGTACGCTTCGGTGCGTGTTTTGCGTTCATCCCCTTTCTCCTTGAGATATTCGAATACCTCCCTGTCTGCCAATATGGAAACAGGTATCTTTTGGTTATTTTTCATTTTCATTCGGTTTTAATGATTCATATTGTGCGGATATATCAGTGTTGCCGCTGTCCGCTTCATGCGGCAGATTTGCGTGATGATTCTCGTGATAGGATTCTGACAACATTCCGGGATGCTTTGCCCATCCGGAAAGTGTGTCCGTATCCTTGCATTCGGACATGACCCGAACGGAGGGATAGAACAGGGCTGCCAGAAGAAGATAGGCAATGGTTATCGCCAAGGTGTACAGATGCGGCACAAAGCCGATGACCAGTGCGCCCGATGCGAGTGTGACAAATGCACGGGGGCGGTCAAGCAACCTGCGTAACCAGTTGTCCGTCCGTCGGAACGAAAACATTGCGGCACAGACACCGGTAGAGAGTAGGATTCCAAACTCACCCATATGTCCACAGGCATATACATAATGGAAAAGAAGCAGGCATATCAGCCATACTTGCACATACAGTTTACGGGCGTTGCCGCTTCGTGCCATTGCCATGTAAAAGGGTGTCATGAACCGCTTGTTGTTCTTGTACAATGACATTGATACCCCGAAAGGTATCGCGCAGAAAATGAGTAGCAGGATATTCAGTAACATAAGTAATAGGGCTTTTCGGGTATGGGAGTGGGACGCACAATGAGTTCCAACTGGACAATACCGTATGTCGCCAGCCGGATAAGGGTTTCGGCATCCTTGGGCGAAAAGTACATGGCCGCTTTCTTGATGCGCTGCTTGAATGTAATGTCTTGCTTTCGGTAGATGGCCAAAGCCTTGTCCAGTTCGTGTTCGGGAATAGTCCATGTCGTACCCTCGGCGTGTATGCCGTTCGTCTTGAAGGCACGCAGTACCAATGTACGGGAAACGAGGTAGTCGGTGCGGTCGGTTCTTGAGATGATATGCTCCTTGTAGAGATTGTCATCGGCAACCTCTATCCACGTCCGGTAGGCATTGATGCAATAGACCATCTGTCGGTATAAGGTGTTTCTCATATAAAATTCATCAGCACGTCGGACTTGTCTTTCTTGTATTTCAGGAACCCGCTTTTGGAGTGTAGTTCCAAGTCGAGGCATAAGTCCCCGTACATCTGCTCCAAAGAATCATAGATGGTGACAAGGATGCTGTTTACATTGCCCTCCGTATCCGTCTTGGCGTTCATCTTGAACATCTGTCCGAAAGCGGGATTCGAGTATGCACAAGTGCTGTGACCGAATTTTTCCGTCCGCATCGGAATATGGTGGTAGAGCGTGATCAACTCCATGTCGTCCTCGAACATATCCATTACTTCGTCCAGTTCGTAAGGGGTGCGCAACGGAAACGTAAGCAGCACATAGTCGCCGTAGAACTGCGGTTCTTCCATCGTCGTCACATCGAGCAACTGCGGAAGTTGCAGGGGGACGAATGCCATGAAGTCATTATAAAAATGTCGTAACATATTCATATCTTTTTCTGTTGTTATATTTTACAGCGTGTGTATGAATGCCTCCATCAGCATTCCGGGCAGCTCGTCCAAGCGGTTGTCTCCGGGGTGCAGCATCCTGCCCAACTCCCTGAAAGCGTCGGGTGTCTGCGAGGCAAGCATATCGAGTTGCTCTCTTTCTTCGGCTGAAAGCAACGCCAGGCAGAAACCGTCCAACGACGAATAAGGCTGGAGAAGCATCCAGATGTAGGCTTGTGCCTGTGCCGGTGTCTTGACTTTTTTATTGCAGATGTCGTCGATACAGGTTCGGATATTCTGAATCAGCCTGCGGTTGGTGCGCATGGCCAGATAAATCATGGCATTGCGATAGGTGATGTCGTTCCGTTCGGCGGCAAGGAATATCTGTGCACAGCATCGTTCCGTGTCATGAGTGATGTCGGAAAGATTCTCGCCGTCGAAATCAGGCAGACGTGAAAGGAATGCCCGGTACACGGCATCCTCCTTTTCGATAAAGGTCGTCAGGTCTGCCATACAATGAATACCGTAATCAATCGTTTCAGCAAGGGTAGTTCGATAAGTGGCAAGAATGTGTTGTCGGTTTCTCTGACTGACGGGCCGGTTATCCAATGAGGCAAAGAACGGTCGGATTGTTTCAGCCGCACGATGCAACTCTTTGTCTTCAAGATGCGGTGAGATTTGTTCTTTTACCCACAGTATATCCTTATAAGTGCGTGTTTGAGACAGCACCATCCGTGAAAATTCCATGCGGATGGAATCATGTATCTGTTCACACTCTTCTCTTACAGTGGAATGAAGCCGGCCAAGCGTATCACATTCGAGATGCAGGAATACGGAATCCCTCAATGTTTGCCATTGCTTGAGGTGTCCGGCCAATTCTTTAATGGAGAGTTTTTTCTGCCTGCGTATGTCGGACAGGTATTCCCTGTATGTTCCGGCAGGGTCATTCTTGGCTTTCGCCAATCGTTTGCCATTGCCGTTGTCGCATGACGCGCATAGGAATATGGCAATCGAAACGGCAATTATTTTGGCAAAGATTATCGGCTGTTTTAAGTTCGATTTTAATGTTTTCATACTATATCATTTCGTACTATTTAGTGCAAAACTATATATTATTTTTGATACTTCGCATCCGAAAAACCGTATTTTGTGCATTTTTTAATATCGTACTTAATAGTATGATTACCAATGAAAACAAGTGAAGATAAAACACGTGGAAATGTACGATTTTCGTTTTTTAATATAGTATGATTCATATACTCGAATAAAACTTGTATATTTGCACTTGTTATCATGAATATTGTATATTGATATGGCAAAAGTCGGTTATATATTCGAGGCTAATTCCTACGATGCGTTTGATGCGGATAAGGAATGGATGCGCCAATATGGGTGTGTACAGGTGGTTGAAGAATCGGTCGGACACGAGACGCTTAGGCCGAGATGGAAACAACTGATGTCGAATCTTGAAAGAGGAGACGAATTGGTGATGTCAAAATTCAGCAATGCCGTTCGTGGTTTACGGGAACTATCGGCATTGATTGAGCTATGCCGCATCAAGGTCGTGCGTATTATCTCCATTCACGATAAAATTGACACCGACAACAAATTGTTTCCGGACACGACACCGGCGGAAGTATTGGCCATGTTCGGGGCATTACCGGAGGAAGTGGCTGTTTTGCGGAAGTCGTCGGATAAAATTATACGCCTGCAGCAGAGTATCAGTATTCCGATTTCCAAAAAAAGTATGAGTAAAACTGAACGGGACAAAAAAATCGTGGATATGTATAACAATGGGTATTCAATCCGTGATATTTGGAAAGAAAGCGGTGTCCAAAGTAAAAGCACCGTGTACAGCATTCTCAATAAATACAAGGTTCAGCTTAACCGAACACCGGGACGAGTGCCGGGCATCCGGAAATAGAACTTATAAATCAATATGGATATTGAAAATCAATAGATTGCTTGCGTAATTCATCGTTTTTTCGTATCTTTAAGTTGGATATAACTATATAAAAACAAGACCTATGGGAGATATTATAATTTTATTGCTGGTGTTCTTGGTAGTGGGCAGGCTTTTGAGGGGCGTGTTCGGAGGATTCAGCAAAAGCAGTTTTCGGGATGACAAATAACTCCGGATTGTTGTAACTGGCAGATATTTGTTAATTTTGCACCGTATTCATAAAAATCAAGAACAATATGACAAAAGCGGAAATTGTCGCTCAGATCTCACGGCAGAGCGGAATAGAGAAAACGGTGGTGATGACTGTGATAGAATCATTCATGGAAAATGTAAAAGAGTCGATGGTTGCGGGAAACGAGGTGTTCTTGCGCGGGTTCGGTAGCTTTATCATCAAACGGAGAGCTGAAAAGACGGCCCGGAACATTTCGAAGAATACGACAATTAAAATTCCCGCTCACAATATCCCTGCATTCAAACCTGCCAAAGCATTTCTGAATGCGGTAAAAGAGAACAAGTAGAGTATAAAAGTACAGATGGTGCAACAACACCGTAATGAGTAAAACAAAAGCGACCCGAAGGCCGCTTTTGTCGTGATAAGGCAAGGATTATTTCTTGCCTTTTTTCGCTGGTTTGGCCGGCTTTTCAGGAGTTTCCTCCTTCTCGACGGGCGGATAGAACTTGACGGCGACCATCACGATACGGTTGTGTTTCACACCGCTTTGGTCGCTCCATTCTTCGGGCTTGAAATACCCCTCGACGGTCAGCATCGTACCCTTGGTCAGTTGGTCGAACGACCCGGTGTTCTCGTTTTTACGCCACGCCTCAAAATTCATAAAGGCGGAAACGCGTTTGGATTCCTCGCCATTATTCTCCAATCGGCTTACTGCCAGAGGGAAACGTGCTACACTTGCGTTGGTGAACTGACGGATTTCTGCATCCTTTCCTACGAAACCGGTTACTACGAAATTGTTTTCAATCTTTTTCATAATGAATTGTTTTTAGAAGTTATTAAATCAATTTTACGCTGCCTCAAAAAGTAGGTGCAGTTAAGGGGATGCACCAAGGCCGGACGCATCAATACTCTTTATTTTTGTCCGTAGGCAAAACCGGAAGGCTCGATAAAGGAAGATTGTACGGCTGCGCCATTGGTCAAGACTTCCAAAGTCGTTCCCGTCTGCATACTATCTTTGCATCGGAAAATGATGATGACTTCGGCGGAAAACTATTCTGAAAATGAGCGGAAAACCGTAGTTGCAGGGGAAGTGAAAGTGCAATCCGTCCACCGGCACAATGGTGCGCGTTTCGGCTGTAAGTCCGCAGAATCGGCAGGTATTTTCGTGTAATTCGGTCGGACTGAATTGAGGTGGCTACAAACAGAACACTGAACTGACAACAGGTTGCGGTACCGCAGAAGGGAATATCAACGAAGTGGCGACAAAAGGCGGAACGGGATATCGGGGTACTGCCATGTTCCCGTCCGGCAGAAAGAAAAGGGGACAAAAGGGAAAAAGGAAAGAACCCTGCTTTTCGGAAAAGCGGACGGAGCTTTTCACGAATGGCTGTTTTTTACAAAAGGATATGGCGCAGCCAAAAGAGAGAGATAGATGTAAAAAAGGGAATGCGGCGTGGCAGGAATGGAAGATTATCCCGTTCCTGCCTGCCTGTATCATCAAAATTCTGCCATGATTACCCGATGCTCGAAAATCTTTTTTTGATTACTGGGACGTCTTTGGCAAACCCATAGGTGATGCTTGCCATAGCCGAAGACGAAATAATCATCAAGGCGTGTTTTTTCTTGTAGGCGTTCCATGCCGGTACGCAGTTCCGCTTCATCGGTTGAGAAAAGAATCGTGTTGATGATACGGAAGTAGAGTTCTGTTACCTCGTCACAATAAGGACAAAAGCTATGCTCAATCGTTGCTTTCATGTTTCTTTGATTTTAATTCTACTTCTACTATGTCTTCTATTCGACCATACAGGACAGAGCGCAACGCTGTTTTGTCAATGGCGTAATACTCGGCGATATGTCCGTGCTGTTTTACGAAATATCGTTTGAGAACATCGGAGAAATCAAAGAAGTAGCCCATCAATGCGATACCTCTTTTGAAATGGATGCACTCTTTCACGTTTCGGGTAATCCAGTTCTTGTCTTCACGGCTCAACTTGTCTCCGTTATCAAGTTGTTCCCGTAACTGGTAAACCCTGCTGTCTTTCAGCTTCTCTAATTCGGGTACGTCCCATTGGACGAATTTCATTGCTATCTGCTGCATCGCTCTTGTATTTAATCGTAAATAATCACTTCATCACGATACTCGACCACCTCTTTGCCACTACTAAGACGCACCACTATTTTATTGCCGAAGTCGCCGACAACTGTTCCCTCAGAGTAGCCTTTATAGGGGGTAAGCAAGGTGCAGTGCGCACCTATAATTTCGCTATTTTCTTCGTATTCGTACATAAGTCATGTCATTTTACGGTTACAACTTGATATCCCATTTCCCCTGTGAGAAGATTCTGAAGCTCACGTATTCGTCTGTAAATTCGTAGGACAGAATTTTGATATAAGTTTTGTCTTTGGCTTCCAACGAAGCTATCAGTCTGTCGATTTCTTCTTCCGGATAAACCCAACGAGAGGTAAACTCCGCATCCACGCTATCGCTGTGTCTATTGACAAAGCCGTCGAAAGTGTCATCCAAGAATGCCTCTATCTTGTCGAGGTCTGCTTTGTTTTCCGTCCTTGCGTAGAAAATGTTTGTTGCATAGTTTGCCATAATCCTAAGTTTTAAGTTTTTTATTTTCCCTCTTTTAGCATTTCAGCTACTTTCGGGCTTGATTGAAAATTATGTCGCCTCAAAAGGTGTTATGGCTCTTTATGCAGGGTTTCACGACCAAATACGACCTCTGCAAAGCGGAGCGTGGAGATTTTGTCGGGAACCGTCAGGCTGTGACCTTGAATACAAGAAAGACATGACAAGTACCTTTGCGACACAATTCTCATCAGGCAGACCGAAAGTTGGGATGCGAGGATAGAATGCCTATGGCAGAAGTTACGATAAAAGGAACTTCCGTAAAATTGGGATGCAGCGAAAAAAGAAAATATCGGTGCGATTATCTTCTCTTTTGACTGTGAATATAAAAGTAAGGGGGAGAACTTCGGTAAAGGTTTAGTTTAGTCTATTAGCTTATATATATGCTAAACTAAAGTAAACTAAATATAGGCAGATATATTGGACTGCCTGTATAGGTGTTTTGAGGGAAATGGTTACCTTTGCAAAAAACAATGTTCCTTGAAAGAAACAGAGATTTGTCCTTTTTTCTTTTGGCTGTAGTTATTCATCCATAGATGACTGCAACAATCACTCTTGGCGAGAGGATGAAAATCGTGTGAAAAGACTTGGAAAAATACTCAAAGTACGAACAAGTGAAGAGAAAGAAAGGTAGTGCAAACAAAAAAACAAGAAAATAAGATAATTCGTGTTTCTGTTCCTAATTTGTTTCTTGATAAAAACACATCACAATATAAACTATTAATTTACAAGATATTATGATGTGAAATTTTGAGATATAACTAAATTTACCAGATTTTCGCTCGAAACGCCTTGCGGTCTTATGTCTATATCATCGGCGAAAAGTTACCCAATCGCCTGCTATTTTCTGAAATACAATTGCAAAGTTAATCAATTATTGCCATTTACAGCCATACTCCGGTCAGTTTTCTTCATTCAATCCATACTCTACCAATTTATTATACAGCGTTGTCCTGCCGATACCCAGTATCTTTGCAGCCATTTTCTTGTTACCGGCTGCTTGTTTCAAAGCACGCAGGATACGTCCTCTTTCTTCATCCCCGCTCTTCAATGTAAAACAAGCGGAAGTAGCGGACGGTTCATTGTCAAGTTCCAAATCGGCTTCGGTTATCATATCGCCTTCTGATTGCAGGACTGCCGTCTGTATCTTCTGTTTCAACTCGCGCACGTTGCCCGGCCACGCATGGGCGAGCAGGGCATTACGGGCAGATGCGGCAAAACCTTTTACTTCACGTTCCAACTCACGGTTTGCCATTTCACGGAAGAACTCGGCCAATGGCATGATGTCTTCCGGGCAGTCGCGCAAGGGCGGCATGGTTATCACATACTCCTGCAAGCGATAGAGCAAATCCTGCCGGAACCGCTTTTCCGTTACGGCTTTCTGCAAATCCTCGTTGGTTGCAGCCACTATCCTCACGTTGGCTGTTTTGTCCTCCTTTGCACCGACGGGACGGTAACGGCGTTCCTGTATGGCGCGGAGCAGCATCTGTTGCATCTCCATTGTTAGGTTGCCCACTTCGTCAAGGAACAGCGTGCCGCCATCCGCTTCCAGAAAATACCCCGTCTTGTTTGCTTCGGCACCCGTAAACGCGCCCTTGACGTGTCCGAAGAAGGCGGATTGTATCAATGACGGGGACAAGGCTCCGCAGTCCACTGCCACAAAAGGTTTATCGGCAAGTTTGCTTTGTTGGTGTATATGTTGTGCGATATGTTCCTTGCCCGTACCGTTCTCGCCCAGTATCAGCACGCTCATCCGGGTGGTGGCTACAAGGCGCACACGTTTCTTGATTTTCTGATAGGCTTCGCCCTGCCGGACGAATATCGGAATGTTCCATTGTAGTCGCTTTTCATGTTCTTTTTGCAGGGTGCGGATAAGCGGTATCAGTTTATCCTCCAACAACTGTTTCTGTATGTAATCCTTTGAGCCGAGCTTCATACTTTCCACTGCCGTATGCACCTCCCCGTAATTGGTCATAACGATAAACACCTGCTGTTTGTCGTTGGCACGCATCCACCGTAACAACTCTATGCTTTCACCGTCGGGGAGGCGTAGGTCGGCAACGACAATATCATCCACCTCTGACTTTGCCAATAGTTTCTTGGCAGTGGCAAGATTATATGCCGACATAGTATCGAAGCTGTCTTTCTTCAGCAGGTTGCAGACATAATCGTTATAGACGGGGTTGTCCTCAATCACAAATACTTTCATCCGACAATCTCCTTTCCTTTTGCGCAAGTTCTATGATAACTGTTCCCATACGAAGCATGGCATCCACGCATTTCCGCAATTCCATTTCGGAACATTCAGATTCTTGATGCAGCAGTTCATACAGGTTCCACAAGGGTTTGTCAGCACGGATAACAGCCCATGAACTTCGCTGACGGTGCATCCATTCGTCCAACGCCTTGCGGTCATTCCTCTCCATGATTTCCCGGACAGCCTGCATATCCTTTTCTGTTTCGGTTATCAAACGGTCGAGCATCGCCCGTTTGTCACCATATGCAAGCAGAGAGGACAAGTCGGGAAGTTCATCCTTGTCCGTACTTGTCAAAAGGCATTTGTCTGATACAGCAACCAGTTCGGAAATGGAAAATGGCTTGAACAGGCAGGCGGTAAATCCATTTTCCAACAGCTCCTCTTCGCTGCAACTGCCGGAGGCGGTCGCCACGACAATGGGAATCTCTTTCGAGTTGCTGACACTTGACGAGCGTAACAACTCCAACACCTCATAGCCGTTAATCTCCGGCATCTTCATATCGGTTATCATGAGGTCGTATGTGTGCTGCCGCATGGCTTCCATTGCATCGCCAATAGTGGTGAACGTGTCGCAATGCACACCTATACCAGCATACATTTCCTTTGTCATGGATAATACCATCGGATTGTCGTCCAATACGATGACAGAATAAGGTCTTTCTATATGAGCCAGACTTTTTGCGGCTGTCTGTTCTTCAATACCAATATCGGCAGTGTTCATTGGCAACTCCACAGTAAAACGACTGCCTTCTCCTTTTTCGCTTTCCAAGCGTATAGTGCCGCCAAGCATCCCGACTATCTGTTTCACAATGCTTAACCCCAATCCGAAACCGTCTTGCGTGGCGGCGTTGGAAAGCCGCTCGAACGCTCCGAACACTCGCTGTTGTTCTTCCGCACTCATGCCGGTTCCGGTGTCCTCTACTACAAGGGTCAGCCTATTGCCGTCATAGCTTATGACAAGTGAAACGCTTCCGGCATTCGTGAACTTGACGGCATTGCCCAGCAGGTTGTCGCATATCTGTATGATGCGCTCCTTGTCGCCATTCAGGATAATACCCTCCGGGCACTCGATGGTAAGTTTAAGATCTTTTGCTTCTGCTTGTTGCGTAAACTCCGTTTGCAACAGCTCCGCGATGTTTTCCAAACGAAACGGACGGACATTCGCCTGTTCCTTGCCGCTGTCCAAGCGGAAGAAGTCAAGCAGGGAGTTGAGCATGTCGGTCATTCTCTTGGAGGCTTGCAGGATATTGTCCGCATAACCGCTTATCTTTTCTTCTTCGTTGTCCTGCATCAGTTCCGCATATCCATGTATGGCAGTCAGTGGTGTGCGTAGCTCGTGGGTGATGGTGTGCATCGCTTTCTTGCGTGAGGCTATCAACGATTCGTTTTGTTTTACGGACTTTTGCAGTTGCCCGATTAAATCTGTTGTCTTATGTTTGTACTGCTTGATGCGAGTGGCATAGCGGTGAATGATGATGTATGAAATAATGAGCAACAGCAGCATGACACCCGTTATGATACCTACCTGCAAGAACGACTTTTCACGCATAGCGGATATTTCCGCCTCACGTTCCTGCAAGTCAGCCTGCACCTTGTGGTCCATCTGCTGGATAAGGGTTTGCAGTTGGCGGTTCAGTTCCGCATTGCGGCTGGCAAGGCTGTCGGCATACTCCGACAGACGATGGCTCTGGGCACGTTGTTGCGCTATCATATCACGGTTCAGTGTGTAGAGCATCGTGGTGGTCGTCGTCGGAGGTGCTTCCTGTTTCTTGCCGAACAACCCGAGAAAACCTTTCCTCCTCTGTTTCTTCGGCTCTTCCTGCCTGCTCGTTTGCACTATCACCGGCACCTGCTTGGCTATCCGACGGTTGATGTCCGCCTGTTGTTCCAGAGCCTCCATGATGGCGCACAGCCGCTTTTCCTTGTCCTCCAGCAAGTGGCGCACGCTGTCTATGCGCACCGATTCGTAATGGCTCTTGAAGCGGCAAAGCATACTATCCACCGTCATCCGTTGCCGCCGGTATGCCGCCACATCCTTATCGTCCCATTCCAGCACCGACTCGCCCAAAAGAGACAACTCCACCACACCCACATACGCATCGTGTGTTTCCTTGCGGAAGCGGTTGATTTCACGGTTCTCCCGTTCCAGCAACTCCAAGTCGCGCCATTCGCCGAGCCACGTGCAGATGATGCCGCCCACCAGCAGGACTATAAGCAGATAGCCTGCGGCAAGCAGCTTGCGGAAATGCTTGGTAGTGGTAACGAATTGTTCGCTCATTTGCTGTTTGTGTAAATACCGTTATTCAACATACGCATATAGGTCGTGGAACTTCGCAGGTTCATGGATGAGAATGGCGGCCATGCTACCGATGACCGCCATAAGTATGGCATAGCCGAAAAATATTTTATATCGCAGCGACACTGTTTGTTGATGAAAAATATAATTGGTTAACTAAAACTCCAATTTGCGTTATTTGCATTTGTTCCTTCAAAAAGTCTGGTCAGATTTTGTATCTGATGATTCTGTAATGTATCTTGTGCACAGTTTACGGCGTACTGCAAACTAACGTCCCTTATCTGAACTATCATTGCTTAATGTATCTTGTGCACAGTTTACGGCGTACTGCAAACCATTCATAATATCAGAGAATGAATTGGTTTGAACACTGTCCGGCTCATCGTCATTATTTTTCTTGCCTCTGTGAAAAAGTCCCATGTTTTTTATTTAATTACTTGATTTGTTGCCTTTAATGAGCACCAATCTTGACAATGTCCGGCTTACAGCTTCCATATTTACACTGGAGTCTATATTATTATTATTGACAATGCCTTGATGCCAAAACCAATATGGTGGATTCTCCGTGTGTTCCATCACGTCCTCCTTTTTTATTGGGGTTATACTTCGGTTAATGTTCGTTGCGGGCGGAACTTTTCCGCCCGCAACGGCTTACTGTTTCCTCAAGGTAGGCAATGCTCCTTTAAGTTCGTAACGCCACTCTGAGCCTGCGTTCTGCAAGGCGGTGTTCATGGCATCAACGGCTTTCTGCCAGGTAACGACAGAGCCGTCCACCTTCGTGACTTCGGGGGCGATGCCTTCCTTATTGTAGCCGATGCCTTGTTCATGATTGTTCTTCCAATAGCAGGCGGTCACGGAGGTGTAGTTATCTCCAAAAAAGCCGCCGATATGCACATTGCCGGTGCTACTACCTGTACTGGTTACGTTGCCCGTGGCATAGCAGGCACGAACGCCGTTTCCTCCGTTGAATCCCACCAGACTGCCGCCAGCGATATTCTTTTTGGGGTCTATTTCTAAGGTCACGTTGCCCGTGGCATAGCAAGCGGTCAGGGTGGCACCCCCATTCGTCTGACCTACCACGCCGCCGACATGGACCATTCCCTTCACTGTGGCCGAGGAGCTGCATCCGGTGATGGAACCTTCCCATTGAGCACCCACTACACCGCCGACGTACACCGTGCCGCTGACGCTGCCCGACACCGAGCAGTTTTCAATGGTGCCATCGCTATATCCTGCCACACCGCCGGCAAAGCCCGAACTGTGATTTTTTGTTATCTGTACGCCCTCCATCACCACGTTCTTCACCGTACCGGCATTACCGATAGAGCCGAACAGACCCACAAATTGGTCATTTGTCGTAACGGTCAGCCCCTTGATGGTATGACCGCCACCGTCGAAGGTGCCGGTGTATTTGTTGCTGAAACTTGTGCCTATCGGCGTCCAGTTTTTGCCTGTGAGGTCAATGTCTGTGTCGAGGGTAATGTTAATGTCGCTCTTACCTCCGTTCACTAATTCGGCTATATTCATCAGACCATCGGCGGAGGTCACGGTGTAGCTGCCGTTGCTCTCTATGGTATAGCCCAGATCTTTTGCCGCAGCGAGGGAGACGGTGTAGGTATATTCACCGCCCGCCTGCCAGCCGGTAGCATTCTTCATCTTATAAACGAAGGTCTTGCCGTTAGTGAAGGTGCAGGTAATGAAGGCCGTGCCAGCTGCCACACTTTGCGGGGCTACGATGGCGATGTAGGTGTTGCTGCCCTTGTCATACGGGACGATTATATCCGGGTTGTCGCCTTCGGTGGAGAGACCCGTCAGCTGCACGGATGCCAGTCCCTCAGTGTAGTCCGTCAGAACGACGGTCACCCGCGCCGTGCGGTGGGTGAAGCGGAGCGTGGGGCTACCGTAGGTCACCTTCTGTCCGTCGGCTACGATGAGGTCGCTGCCCTCAAAGTCCTTCTGGGTACTTTGGTTGGCTTTTACCTTCACAGCAGGCGGGGTTGTCTCGCCAGCGGTGTAGGGCCACCACGCTGTGACGGTGATGTCGTTGTGGTTGGTCCAGTAGTACGGGTCGGTGGAAGTCAGCGTGGCGCTGGTGGGGTCGGCGGTGGAGGGCGTCACGTTGTACGTCTTCACCGTGCCGTCCATCAGCACTGCCACGCTCTGCACACCCGTCCAATTGCCATCCACGGGGGCACGGGTGCCGGCGGTGGCTGTCGCGGTGGGATTCAGCCCCGTGGCGGTGAAGACGATGGGGGTGCCTTCCGCCCCTTCCGGTAGGAAGCCCGCTTCGTCCTGTGTGCAGGCGCCCAATAAGAGGACGAGCGCTGCAAGTGCAAAAAATCTTGTCTTCATTATATCTGTTGTTTTATTACTCTGGTTCTTTCCGTTGCGGGCAGGACTTTTTCCGCCCGACGGTTTACTGCTTCTTCAAGGTGGGCAATGCTCCTTTAAGTTCGTAACGCCACTCTGAGCCTGCGTTCTGCAAGGCGGTGTTCATGGCATCAACGGCGTTCTGCCAGGTTACGCTGGTGCCGTCCACCTTCGTGACTTTGGTGCTTTCCCTATTGTAGCCGATACCTTGTTCATGATTGTTCTTCCAATAGCAGGCGGTCACGGTAATGTAGTTATCTCCCAAAAAGCCGCCGATATGTACATAGCCAGTGCTACTACCCGTACTGGTTACGTTGCCCGTGGCATAGCAGGAAAGGAGGCTTATTCCGTCGTTGAATCCTACCAGACCGCCGCCAGAGATATTCTGTGTGCGGTCTATTTCTATGATCACGTTGCCTGTGGCATAGCAAGCGGTCAAGGTGGCACCAAAAATCGTCTGACCTGCCACGCCGCCGACATTGAGCGTTCCCTTCACTGTGGCAGAGGAACTGCATCCGGTGATGGAACCGTCCCTTTGAGCACCCACCACACCGCCGACGCTCACCGTGCCGCTGACGCTGCCCGACACCGAGCAGTTTTCAATGGTGCCCCGGCTATATCCTGCCACGCCGCCGGCATAACCCAACCTGTGATTGCATGTTATCTGTATGCCATCCATCACCACATTCTTCACCGTACCGAATTTACCGAAATTACCGAGATAGCCGAACAGACCCGCATATTGGTCATTTGTCGTAACGGTCAGCCCCGTGATGGTATGGCCGCCGCCGTCGAAGGTGCCGGTGTATGCGTTGTCGTAGTCTGTGCCTATCGGCGTCCAGTCTTTGCCTGTGAGGTCGATGTTTTTGTCGAGGGTAATGTTAATGTCGGTCTTACCTCCGTTCACTAATTCGGCTACATTCATCAAGCCGTCGGCGTTATAGACCGTGTAGGTATTGGTGTTGCTGTCGTAGATGTAGCCCAAATCCTTGGCCTCGCCGCTCTCGCCGCCGCCGTCAACCCAGTTGCCGATGGTGCAACCCTCTAACGTCAGGCCGGTGGCGTTCACCTTGACGGTGTAGGTATAGCGGTTGCCAGCCTCTAATACGACGTCGTTCTGCGGGCGGAAGTAGAAGGTGCCGCCGCCGAGTTCCACCTTGACGAACGGCTTGCCTGCCACAACGGTCTGCGGGGCGGTCAGTGCCTCGTAGGTGTTGCCGCTTGCGTTGTAGGTCTTGATGGCGGTCGGGTTGTCGTTATCGGCTGACAGGCTCACGAGGCTCACCGTGGCACCAGCGACGCTCGTGAATCCCGTGCCGGGCTTCAGTTCGATTGTCACGCGTGCCGTGCGGTGGGTAAATTCAAGAGTCGGGTTGTTAAATTCCACCTTCCGGTTCTCTGCAGAGATGAAGTCGCTGTTCTGGAAGTCAGCCAATTTGCTTTGGTCTTCTGCCACCTTCACGGCAGGCATCTGTGTGATGTCGGCATTGTTGAAGGGCCACCATGCCGATACGGTAATCGGGTTGCGGCTGGTCCAGTAGTACGGGTCGTTCTCGCGTGAAAGCGTGGCACTCTTGAAATCGGTAGAAGCCGTTACGGTGTATTCCTTTACCGCATCGCCCATCTTGAGTGCCACGGAAGTGACGCCCTGCCAGTCGCCGTCCACAGCGGCACGGGTGGAAGAGGCTGCCAGTGGCGTTGCTTCTACGGACAGTCCGGTGGCACGGATGAATACAGGGTATTCACCTTCGGGCAGACGGTTATCGCCAGCAAGTTCGTCCTGCGTGCAGGCGGCGAGGGCGAACAGCAGTGCGGTGGCTGCGGGGATAAATAATCTATGTCTCATAATTCTTCATTCTAATCGATTAATTATTAACATCCTACAGGTCAGCACCCACATCTCCACCGTCTATATCGTTCCACTTTGCAATGGTGGCTTCGCTGACTTCAAGGACTTTGTTGCGTACCTTGACGGTATAGGTATAGTTGTTGCCCGCCTGCAGTGCGCCTTCGGGCATGGTGAGTGTGGCATGATATTCCTGACCTTTGTAATTCACAACCAACGGCAGGGATGCAACTGTCTGCGGGAAGAGGATGATCGATGACGTGAGATTGCCGTCTGCCAAATTCATGGTCAGTTCTCCGGTCTGTGCCCCGTTGTCTGCGGTGGCAATACCGTCGGCCGTGTTGAACGTACCGGTGAGTAACAATCCGTCCAGCGTGTAACGTTCAGGCTTGACCACACTGAAATTCACGCCGTCGCCCGCCTCGAAGGTAAGGGTTATCTGGCTCATGCGGTGGTGGAAGGAGTTGTCTTCACCGCCTTTGGCGGTTTTGTCAGTGAAGCTTACTACCGGGTTGTTTTTGTCTCCCGTGGCTCCTGAAGCAAAGAGGAAGTCGATGGCAGGCTGGTTCTGCTGCGCCGTGGCATCGGTCGTGGCTGTGAGGATGCCTCCCGCCGCGTTATACGGATAGTAGGCGCGGAAAGTATGGGTCTTTGTATCTTCGATATAGATGACCTTTCCTTCTGCCTCAAATTTCCCGTTTTTCAGGATGAAAGGCACGTTACCGTACTGGGTGTCGTTGCTGATGTCGGTGATGCCGATACGGTCGCCGCCAGTCCAGGTGGTTCCGCTGGCGCGGGTGGCGGGGGCGATGTTGGCGGCGATGTCGGCGGTAAACTGGGCGGCCACGGGCTCACCGTTCAGGTTCTCGTTGTCGTTGTTGCAGGCTGCCAGTGCAAGGGCAAGCGTCGCAAGTGCAAAAAATCTTGTCTTCATTATATCTGTCATTTTATTAGTTACAAATCGGCATTTACATCATCACCTTTCACTTCTTCCCAGCCGTTGATTTCGGCTCCGTCCACTTCCATGCCTTCGGGAGTCTCAACCAGCGTTCCGCCGAGGGTCAGCGATTCGCCCTTTCCGGTGTTGAAATCCTTGAGGGCTTCCGTGAGGTCGCTTTTCAGCGTGGTGGGGCTCGGGTTGCCGTCCGCATAGCGGATTTCACCCGTCAGCAGTTGTTCCGTGCCGGTCACACCCAGCAGCCGCACCGTGGCTTTCCACTTGCCAGCATCGTCACCTTCGGTTATCTTGGTGAAGGGCAGCACGACGTTCGAAGCGGCTCCGTAGGTATCGGTAGCGAAGTCGAGTGTTCCGGCTGCACCCGTCAGATGGGCAACAATCTCCGTGATGCGTCCGGCGGCATCACCCGTCGGTTTGATGATGAGCGTCAGTTCGCGTACCTGCTGCTTCATTGCGGCGGTCAGCGGATGGTCCTTGTCTTTCTCGATGGTCACCTGTTCCGTATAGGTGAAGAACCATCCCGGGGCATTGTTCACAAAGGTATCCGTGCCTGCCCGGGTTCCCGTGGCTGCGGCAATGGTGGCTGTGGTGCCGTTCACCGTGATTCCTTCAGCAGGGTTCCACACCGCAAGGGTGTAGCTGCCCGGAGCAAACAGATGGTCGGGGGCATGGGTGGCGGAAGTCTCCGTACCCGTATAGTCACCCATGGTAACCGTCCATGTGGCAGGTATGTCGATACCCTCACCGCGGGCCGACCAGTCGGCTGTCACCGCAATCTTCCCGCTGTCGGGGTGTGGCGTGTCATAGAGCGTGTCCTTCACGCAGGAAGAGAGCAGCACGGCGGCTGCCATTCCCATCATATTTATATATTGTCTTGCTTTCATATTCTATTCCTCCGTGTTAGAATAACTTCCATACCAATGTCACACCGGCGTTGATGGGGCCACACCAATTTTTTGTCTCGTTGCCACAGCGCACGCGCACACCATCGATGACTTCATATTTTTCGAAATCGGCATTCAGGTAGCCCAGACCGAGGTTGAAATCAAGAGCCAGTGCCTTGTTCAGCCGCAGCTGATAGCCGGCGGTGATGCCGCCACCCATCAGGTCGCCCTGCTTGCCTGCTTCGGAGAACTTGTAGTTGAACTGTCCGGCCTTGAACATCGCGCCCAGATACCAGGCTTTCTTCTCACCCATATAGTAACGCACTTCCGGAGCCACTTCCCAGAGTGCATAGCGGCGGTCCTTGTCGCTCCACGTCCATGAAGTCCACGAGCCGTTTACGGCAATGCCCCACGATGGGCAGATGCGCCATTCCACGCCAAGATCTGGTGTCAGGGTAGCCCAGCGCAGCAGGTTGGCACGCAGGGAGAGATGATAATCAGTTGTGATTTTGGTTTCCGACGGCGTGTCGGCAAGTGTATTTTGTTGAGCGGCTTTCTCGGCTTCTGCCTTTTCAGCGGCAAGTCGGGCTTCTTCCGCCTTGCGCTGCTCTTCGGCAAGCCGTTCCTGTTCGGCACGCTTCTCGGCTTCCAGTCGTTCGGTTTCCGCCTTGCGTCGTGCTTCCGCATCCGTCGCGGCAGTTCCCTTTACCGGTACCGTCAGGCGCACGGTGACAAAATCACCCTCAGTCGCATGGTTGCGGGTAATGAAATTCTCCTCTTTTATTTCCGCACGGATAATCAGTTCGGATTTCACACGGTTGGCACGGATCTTCGCCGTGGCAAGGTTCTCGGCTTCACTGCCCAGTGAATTACAGTAGCCGTCAACCAATAGCGGCAGCCTGCCGTCAAGAATTGTGGTTTTGTTGTTTTCGATACATTCCAACAGACGGGCAAGTTCCGTGTCATTGCCATTCCAAGGCACGTAGAACATGTCCTTCTGCGGAACGAACCGGAAGGTGTAGGTCGTGTCTGCTTTCTGCTGCGCAATGACAGGAAAAGTTACCGTCATCAGCCACAGAAACAAGGTAAGAAAAGTGATTTTTCTGCTCATATAAACTTGAATTCATTATCTTTGTCATCTCCAAAGGTAATAAATGCCATTCAGCGCCCAAAATATTACAAAAACTTTTTTTGCTAAAACACAGCGTTTTATAAAAATTGTCGTTTGAGCACTTTTCAAATTGTCGTTTGAGCACTTTTTTTGTCGAATTAGCACTTTTTTGTCGCTTGAGCACTTTTTGAAAATGAGCTTCTGAGACCTTTTTCATCGGCTTTTTACCACACAAATTATTCCAGATTTGCTTTTTTCCACTTGCCAGGCGTACATCCTTCCTTCTCTGTAAATGATTTGATAAAGTTACTGCGGGAAAGAAAACCGGAAGACTCAGCCAGCTTCTGTATATTGATTTCCGGATGCTCCTTCAGTATGTTTTTCGCATACTCCAACCGGAGACCGGTTATCCATTCGCGGAATGTCATTTTATACGTAGTCTTGATATAAGCGGAAAGATAGGTACGGTTCGTATGAAGTATTTCGGACAGTTCTTTTATGGTAAGTCCCTGCTGGACATAGCCGTCTGTCTTTATCCAGTTGGCCACTTTCTCTATAATTTCTGTATAGGACACTGGAACTTCTTTCTCAGAAACTATTTCAGGTTCTGTTTCCGTATCTGTCAGAAGTTCTTCTTCAGACTGTATATCTTGCTCAAAAGCATTTTCCACCTGTTCATAGAACAGCAGGTAGTTCTGATAGCTGTAGAAAAGATAGCTGTAGAACGGTATTGACGACAAAATCCAGATAAAAACATATTTGTCTGGCAGAAATGTCAGCAATCCGCATCCGACACCGAAGATAACAGCCCAATAAGTGAATATGGAAAGCCATTCGATATATGTGCCTATATCATCCGCCTGAGTTTCATTGAAAATCCGAATGGCTCTACGATATGCAATTATGACTCTGCGAGCTAAAACGACTCCAAAAACGATTAACCAGACAGCTAAAGCAAATAAAGAGATTTTTTGCATGATTCCGCTTGGCAACAGGAACAACACAACTCCGGAAAGAGTTGAAAATATAATCCATGAAATGATATGTGTCCACACACGCCGTTTGGTAATGTAAAAACGATCAAGCAACATTATCAATGCCGAACTGAACAGAGAATAGCACAGGAAGTATGTGGACATGTTCATCAATATGGCAGAATCCGCATTTTTGAATCGGATACCAAAGAAGAAATGTACCGAATAATTTGCCGAAAGCAGCAGCATAGCTATACCCATAATCTGTCGGGAGCGGAGATAATTCTTGAAAATTTTCTTTTCAGGAGTCTTTGCAAACAAAAAATAAAAGCCGAAGAATAACATCAACGGCAGTGCGGTATAAAGTGAAAAACTGTATATAGATGGCTCCATTGTTATGCTTATTTGATTTTGATACAAAGTTACGTCTTTTTCTTCACAAATAGACACATAATCTATGATTTAACGTTATAGATTCGGTCATATTAGATTGAAAAATTATTAGAATTAAAGCCAGTGGTGAAAAATTCAACCACTGGCTTTTTCTGTCAAGACTTCGATATTAAAGTTTTACACCTTTGGATTCCGATAAACCGGGTCTCCCTATAATTAAATGACTGCGTACAAAGTCCACGTGCGGGCTTTCCGGCTGTTGTTCCGTCTGTTTTTTCTCGTTGCCTTGCCGGTTCTCTTCCGTGTTTTCCTGCTCCGGAGGAGCCAGCTCAAGCTGTATCTTGCGGTCCAGTGCGGCGAGTTCGGACTTAAGCTGTTTCAGCTCGTCCTCCTTCTTCCACACCTTGCCCGCTATCTCCTGCAACTGCGGAATCTCCTTTTCCAGCACTTCGTTCTTAGACTTGTACTGGTCGATGATGGTCGGAATCCTCTCCAATGCGTTCAGAAAGTTTCGTGCGGCAGCAATCGGGTCTGCCATCGCCAGATGCCCGTTGTTGTAGGTGTACTTGTAGTTCCCCTCCACCACGAAGCGGTTGTCGGTGAACTCCAGACCTTCTTTGAGTGTCCTCTCGCTGACCACCTTTATCGGAAAGCCGTAAAGTTCCCCGACAGCCTTGTACAGTCCACCAGTCGTGGCGTTCTTGGCGATTTCCTGCAAACGCTTACCGATGACCTTCTCATCCGTTGAATCCACGCCGTCCACCTTAACAAGATTAAGGCGGCTGCTTTCCTTATCAGTCTGCACAACGGAAAGAAAACGGTTCCAGTCTTCCGTCATGGCTTCGATGAAAGCCGTGTTGTTGCGCAGTTCTCCCGTCTTGGATTCCAGCTTGAACTCCGAATCGCGCTTGCCCTTGTTGAACGATTTGCGTTCCCCTTCGAGCGAGGCGATACGCTTCTCTAATTTCGCCTTATCCAAAAGGTCGGTATTGCCGGAGAGCAACGCCATATACTCCGAGAAGTTCATACCCGATTTTTCGTCCATTGCTCCCTCGTCGATGGTACGTGCGCCCATCGCTCCGCTTTTGAGCTGCGATATGAACGTCTGCTTGCAGTGCAGCAGATTGAACTTGTAGCTGTCCAGCGACTTTTCCACCGCGTAGATGATGACATCCACGTTGTTCTCGGCAAAATGCTTGGCAATCTCGTTCCCGGCTCTAACACCCCGTCCGTCACGCTGTTGCAGGTCGGACGGTCGCCACGGTGTATCAAGGTGATGGATGGCGACACATCTTTTCTGCGCATTCACGCCCGTTCCGAGCATACTTGTGGAGCCGAACAGCACGCGTACCGTCCCGGCGTTCATGGCATCTATCACCGCCTTACGAGCCTTATCCGTCTTACACTCCTGAATGAAGCGCACCTCACTTGCCGGTATGCCGTAATCCTCCACCAACTTGCGTTTTATCTCGCTGTACACGTTCCATCCTTCCCCTGGCTGGTATGTCCCCAAGTCGGAGAATACGAACTGCGTACCCTTGTGCGCCTCGTACTTGTGGTAATACTCTGCAATCATCTTGGCACAATGGCTTGCCTTGTTGTCGGGATGGTCCTCGTAGTTCGGGTCTATCATGCGCATATCAAGAGCCATCTTTCTCGCGTAGTCGGTGGCGATGAGCATCTTCGCCTTTTCCTCCGTTTCCGACAGGGGTAACCTGCCAAGCAGAGTGGCATCGCCGGTTTTGGCAAACTGCATCAGCTTCTGTATGAAGTCCTCCTGCTCCGGTGTGGGCGGTATGTGGTGCAGTATCTCATTCTTGTTTGGTCTGTCCACACCTACATCCTCCGCCGTGCGGTAGTCGGTAATCTCGTTGTAGAAGGCGGCAAGCTCCGGCACCTTGATGAAATAGCGAAAACGCTCCTTCTGAACGATATTGTTCGTTACGTTGAACTCAAAATCGGTCGTCTTTTTGGCGAAGATGGCAGCCCAAGCATCGAAACAGCGGATGTCCTGCCGTTCCAGTTCGTTGGGGCGCAGGTATTTGAAGAGCAGGTACAGTTCCGTCAGACTGTTGGAAATGGTCGTGCCCGAAAGGAACGTAGCCCCCAAGTCCTTGCCCGTGCGTTCCTGTATGGTACGGATGGCAAAGAGCATATTCAGGGCCTTCTGGCTTCCTTCCGAGTTTCCCAATCCCGCCACACGGTCATGACGGGTGTTGAAAGTCAAGTTCTTGAACTGGTGACTCTCGTCAATGAAGATGTGGTCGATGCCCATCTGCTTGAAGTCCACCACATCATCCGTGCGGGACTTGATGGCGTGTTCCACCTTCTCCAGCTTCGCCACAAGGTTGTGCTTGCGCTTCTCCAGCCCTTTCAGCATCGCCCGCGACACGTTCTTGCCCTGCTGTCGCAAGACTTCGAGATTTTCCTCCACCGTGTCAAGCTCCGCCTGCAGGATGCGCTGCTGCAACTCCGGCGACTGCGGTATCTTCCCGAACTGGTCGTGCGACATGATGACGCAATCATAGTCGTTGTTCTTGATGTTGTTGAAGAAACGCACACGGTTGGCGGTCGAAAAGTCCTTTTCAGAAGCGTAGAGGATGCGGGCGTTAGGATAGGCCGCCTGATAGGTGGCGGCAATCTCCGCCACATTCGCTTTCAGCCCGATAATCATCGGCTTGTGCGCCAAGTTCAGACGCTTCATCTCATGTGCCGCTATGCACATTATCAGCGTCTTGCCGGTTCCCACCTCGTGGTCGCAGATCCCGCCGCCGTTCTGTTTCAGCATCCAGACGCAATCCTTCTGCGACGGGTAAACGCTCTTGATTCCCCGGCTTGCCAGCCCTTTCAGGTTGAGGTCGGGAAAAGTCTGGTGCGAGCCGTCATACTTCGGGCGCACGAAACAGTTGAACTTGCGGTTATACATCGTCGTGAGCCGTTCCTTGAACTGCGGCGACTGTTCTTCCAACCATTCGGAGAACCCGTTACGGATTTCGTCTATCTTCGCGTTGGCGAGCTGTATGCCCTCGCTGTCGCGTACCTTGATGTCGTTGCCGTTCTCGTCCTTGCCGATACTTTTCATCATGTCGGGGCAGGTGTTGTGCAGGGCGTGCTTCAACAGGTGCATACCGTCATAGTTCCGGTAATAGCCCTTTACTAAAAACTCGTCCGTGATCTTCATGGTGCGGTAGCCGCACGCCACGGAAAACTCGTCCATGCTTGCGGAGTAGGCTATTTTCACGTCCGTGTCGAAAAGGTGGCTCATGTAGGCGGCATACACACCCGTGGGAATCCAGCGTTCCCCGAAATTGAAGTCGAGGTCTTCAAAGGCGATGCGCTGCGGTTCGGCCTCCTTCAATGCCTCCCACGCCTGTTTCACCTCCGGCATCCGCTCACTTTCGGGATTGTCCTCCATCCAGCCCTCTATGCGTTCCGCCTTCTCTATCACGTTCCCCGCGATGAAGCGGTCTTTGATTTCGTAACCGGTTACGAGCGGGTTGTAGAAGATGCGCCCCTTGAGGGCACCAAGCAGTTCCTCTTCCGTGGTGTCGGTTATCTCCCGCATATAGCCGAGATTGACCGTGCCGAACTTGTTGAGCGATGCGGACAAGGCTTCTTCGGGAGAGCCTGCATTGACACGGCTCTCCACCGAGAAGGAAACGGGACGGTCGAAGATGTCCGCCTTGACAAACTTGCCGTCCTCCGCACGTTCCAGCGAAAGGATGTCGCGCCCTCCGGCATCCATCATCACCAGTTTCACGTTCTGTCTGGCGTTGAGGTTACCGTAACGCATGACAAACTCATCGTAGTAGGTGTTGAGATACCCGCGCTGCGGTTTGTGTTCCGTATGGTTCTCCGTCTCGTGGCTATACAGACGTTCGTAAGCGTCACGGAGCGATATATACAGCATCGCTTTCTCTTTTTGATAGCCACGGAGGTCGAGCGGTTGGAAGGTCGCACCGTAAGGCGTGAGGTCTTTCAGGTAACCGAGATTGCGTGAAGCATCCAGCACCATCGAGCCGTCACGGTGGTGTGGCTCCAGCAGGCCGTTGAACGGACGGGGAGAAAGGTCCATGACTTTCTCCTTCGGCTTTTCCGTTTCAAGTTCCGGGAACAGGGAAGTGGCAACCGTTTCGGAAGTAGGCACAACTTCTGCCAGTGTTTCAGGTTGCTTTATTTCTTCCGTTTGTTCCGGCTTTTTATCCATATTGTCCGAAGAAGGCGCAAAAGCAGGGTTCAACGTGTCTTTGATACCCATCTTTTTCAGTTGTTCCTGCCTGTGCCGTTCTGCCTCAAGCCGTAGGGTCTTGCGCCGTTCCGCTGTCAGGCTCATCATTGTCTCATAGAAGCCGTTGATGGGAGGATTGGTTTCCCAATCCAGAGTGGCGTAAATGTCGTCCGGGTCGTTTGGCTTTTCGGCATTTTCCGGCTTTTCTTCCTTATTACCGTTTACCGGCTTGGCGGCTTCAACGGGTGGAGTAACTTTGACCTGCGGTTTAGGCGTGGACGGCATAGGCTTCGGCTTGCTTTCCTTTTTCGCTGCCTTTTTCTTTTTTAACGGTTCCTCTATGGGCATACCCCAAAGGTCGAGCAGGGTAAGCTGCACGGCTGACGAATGATTGGGTTGGCGCGGCTCAATCTCCGGCTTTTCCTCTATGGGCTGTGCCTGCGGCTTCTCCACTCCCTTGACAGGCTCAATTACAGAAACGGGGGCTATTACAGAAGGTGATACCTTTTCTGTTTTCGGAGCAGGTTGCACTTCCGCAGCCGTGCTTTCCTCCTTTGTCGGATGCAGGCTGTGTTTCTCATACAGTTTCCTGTCAAGTTGTTGCAGTTCTATTTTCAGATGCTCCCGCAAGTCTTCCGCCAGTTGTGCGATGTCCCCACGGTGCAGGAGTTTATAGGCTGGTTTCCCGTATGGGTCGGTACTTCTGATTAAATCCGTGTGTGAAAGCGAGCCGATGCTCCATACATACCCATTTACGGAAGTGCCGATAGGGGTCTGTTCGGTCTGCACGAAGAGTTTTTCGTTGTAATACAGTTCACCATTCTTTCCGCTGTTCTTTTGCAGGATAATCAGGTCGCTGCCCACCTCCGTTCCCGCGTTATCCGTAAAGAGGTTGTTCGGCAGGCGGGCTACGCCCACCAGATTGGCATGGTTCATCATATACTCGCGTATGGGCGCGTTGGTCGGGGCATCCAGTACCCCCTGCGAGGTGATGAACGCCACGATTCCGCCTTCACGCACCGCGTCAAGGCTTTTCAAGAAAAAGTAATTGTGTATCGTCCGTGCCACCGAGCGCCTTGCAGGATCCTTGCTGCCCGAAAATTCCGGGTCGAACACCGCCACATCGCCAAACGGTATATTGGAGACAGCCACATCAAAATGGTTCATGAACGGCTTTTCTATCTTCTCGAAGCCCTGTACCCTTACTTTCTGTCCGGGATGCAGGTGCTTCAGTATCTTGCCCGTCATCAGGTCTTTCTCAAAAGCCATGATGTCCGCGTCCGGTCTGTTCTCCAGCACGGAGTCCACGAATGCACCGACACCTGCCGACGGCTCCAGCACCCGGTCGGGACGGATGCCGTGTTCATGCAGCACGTCCGCGATGGTCCCGGTTATCTCCGGCGGGGTATAGAAGGCGGTCAGCACGGACTGCTTCATGGCATCCATATACCGTTTGTACTCCGTCTCGTCTTTTGTGTTCTCCCGCAGCAACCTGTGCAGTTCCACGGTAGGGGCAAACAGTTCGAGGTCGGACTTCGCCCAGTGGACGGCATCCGTCAGTTCCCTTGCAGGGTTGAGTATGCTCTTCAGTCCCCCGAACCCGCAATAACGCTCTAACAAGAGCCGTTCGCGTGCGGTGGGTGTGCGCTGTTCCCTGTCAAGGAGGAATGCCGTCCGTATCGCCTCGATGTTGTCCCTCAGCCTCTGTTTGCGGTTAAACGCCATACTCTTCGATATAGAGGATGACGGCTCCCGTCAGCTCCGTGTAGAGCAGGTCATATTCGGGCGACAGGGCGAAATTGTCGTCCGAGAGGTCATAGATGGAGAATACGTTTCCGACAAGCGGCAGCAGCTTCTGGGTAAAGGCTTCACATTTTTCTTCCGGCACTTCACCCGCAAATTCGTTCTCCACGACTTCGCGCAGGATGGCGTGCCTGGAGTAGCGAAGGCCCTCCGTCAGCACCTTCATCGCCAGTTCCTGCGCCCCGTCGACAGGATAGCCTTCGAGCCTTGCCCGTTCATACGCTTCGGCGGCACGGTCGGTTCTTTCTCGGATGAAGGCTTCATCGGCTGCCTGTTCAAACTTGTTCGTGGTGAGGTAGTCCAGCAGGTACAGACCGTAATAGGAAAAGTCGGTCCGACCCTCGTTTTTTTTCTTGTTGTTCATTTCTTTGGAATTTAGTGGATTGATAATGATGACAGGGATAATCGTTGGAAAACGAGAAGAAAAAGGCACCCGGTATCCCTCCGAGTGCCACCACTAAATCCAAAGTATGAGTGTAATCCGGTATCGAAGAACAATTCATTACTCTGAACCAGTGGCAAAGTTAAACATTTATTTTCTTCTTTTCGCAGAGGTCGCTTTACTTTTCCTTTCTGGGAACACGAAAACCGTGTTATAGTCCCCGTCAAAGGCGACTACGGCATCAAAACTCTTGCCCTGCTTGCTCTTGAATCCTTTGAGCAGTTTCGTGTGTCCGTCGGTGAGCAGGTTTTTGATTTCATCATCAGAGAGGGTGCGGTTTGCTTTCAGGCGGAACACGGGCAGACCGCACTCCGCGTTGTCGCAGCGGACGACCTTGCCGTAAAACTGCATCGTCCCCGCTCCGCACTTGGGACACTTGCAGCCGGAATCCCTGCGGGCGAACAGCTTGTCGCACGA
>OWIX01000408.1_pt1 | contig 28772 bp, 50 predicted proteins | sample 1732851 | NCBI WGS metagenome assembly OWIX01 (sample SAMN05065761, study PRJEB22554) | human gut metagenome | biome: ENVO:2100002; feature: ENVO:00000062; material: ENVO:00002003 | host: Homo sapiens | place: USA
CTCCGGTCTCGTGGGCTCGGAGATGTGTATAAGAGACAGATATTTTCTCTATTATCTTTCACAATAAAAGATTGATATTTATACCTTATCGCAGATTCAATAGCTATTTGCCAATTTCTTGAATTTTCCGAGGTTGTTGTCCAAATACTATAATCTTTACTATAAATTTGTATTTTATTTTCACGATAAATAAGAGTATTTCCCTTATTGGGTATAGCCGCACATGCTTGTTCCGACGTTTTAGGCATGGTTAAAGTACCATGAATAGTATCAGACACGACAAAATCAGAAATATCAATATAATTTTGTTCCTTTCCTGTTTTGTCTATCGCATACATTAAATAATACGTTCTATTTTCCGCCCTATCATAGAATTCTATTAAATCTTTTTTTGCGTTGCCATAAGAAACCGAAATTTTAACATTAGGCTGATTATAAATATTTTTCGGTAATATTATTTGCGCGTTTACATCTTCAAGTTTATAAGTTTCACTTCTTGGCGAAATCCAACCATTCGCAGAGGGAAACGTCATAGTAGCATCGCTTTCATTGTCTTCAATTAAATTTTGCGCAAATGTTTCTACTCCAGTGCAATAGTCTGTGCCGTCGATAGAGTTTCCAAAGGAATCGTATTTTATTTTAGTTGACATATTTGTGTACTCCTGTTATACTTTAATTAAAAAAATGAGGTGAATTATGTTTTTTTATATTTTTGGTGGGATTTGTAGTATTCTTTCCTTAATCGGCGGAATAATAGCATGTGTTTCCAGCCAATGGGCTTATGGGGTGACATTAATTATTACTGCAGTTTTTGCTTTTACTCTACTTTTGACTCTAAATTCCTTAACCGAAAAAGTAGAAAAACTTGAAAAACAAGTTTCCGAGCTTAAAAATTCCGACAAAAAAGACAGCTAACCGCTGTCATTAACTACTATCAAATTTCATATTCCCTCCAAAGAAAAAGGACGTTCCGCGACGGAGCGTCCTTTGGGTTTTGGGAGAAACTTACAGCAACTTTTCATAGTCCATCATGCCGTATAACGCACGAACAACTTGAATTTCTTCTCTGTTCTTATCTGCCCGATAAAACACTATGTAATTATTTACGATCAGCTTTCTCAAAGTCCTGTCTTTCACATACTCGTTTTGGATTAACGCACAGCTTTCAGGCTGGGAGCATACGATATTCAAAGCCTTTTCGAAATCACGCACTTGTTTTGCCGCAGCTGTAGGATTGCACAGCGTAATAGCGATATACTCGAATATGCTTTCCATATCCCGCGCAGCTTGCGGATAAATGTTCAACACGTACTTATTCGGCATACTTCTCTTTCATCCTCCCGAAAAACTCTTCACCGCTTTCGGGTTTCGCCCCCGCGTCGATCTCGTCCAAGGCAGAATTGATAAGAGCCGCCGTTTGCGCCTTTGCGAACATTTCTTCATACAGTTTAATGCTCATCAACACCATTTCTCCGTATCCGTTCTTTGTAACCACGACGGGAACCTCGCTTTCCTGACAGGTTTTCATGACCTGCGAGGTGTTTTTTAACTCGTTCACAGGAATGATTTTCGGTAACGCTTGTATCATAGTTTTCGCCCTCCTTTTATTGTATGTGCTTTTTATGGCCTTATTATACCATAATATTTACATGTAGTCAAGAGGTTCTCCAACATTTTACAAATTTATTACATGTGTATCTTGCTTTTAACTTGACAATTTATACCATTGACCTTATAATTTATTTATTGCTTAATATAAAAACAATTTACCCTACCAACTAAATTTTGTAGAGAAGCCGTACCTTTCGGGGTACGGCTTTTCTGTTACAATTCCCTTTCCTCGGTCACGTCGTTGATTTTATCGAAAACTATCGTATCAAACGTAAAAGACGCGGTAGAATGCTCTACCGTCAAACGCGGCATGCAGTTGATTACGCTTCCGATATCTTTGAGACATTCCCAAAGCTGGGTTTCTGCCTCCCATGAAAACTCGGGCGAATCGGTATTTTGCAATAACGCCACCGTCTCTTCGTCGTCCGTAAGCCAAATCTTTTGCGGCGTTCCGCCCTTTGTCAATCTGCAAACTCTCAACAGCCGTTCCGCTACGGTATATAAACTGTCCTTGGCCGTCCCGTCCTGCGGCTGGGTCACTTTCATGCCTTCGATAGGAATACCCATCAACAGCCTTGTAGGTTCCACCAGCGTAAGATTATGGGCGTAATAGCCTTGTCCTCTGATCTCGACCGTATCGAAACAATAAGCGGAAAACCACAGAAAATTTTCGGCGGTAACGGCTTCGTCGTCGGAAAACGTCAATCGCGACGGGGTCATGGGCGGAATCGGTTCCGCGCTGTCCGTGATTATCACGACGCTGCCCGTGTCGAGTTGTTCGTCGAGACGGAAATCCGCCGTTACTCGGTTTGATACGGGATAACTTGTTCCCATATTTCCTTCGTTCGTATCAAATTCTATCTTCATCGTCTGTTCTCCGTAAACCCCGCCCGCCGCGCGTTCTGCGCCGCGACGTAGTTGTCGTATTCGCGTTGTTTGTATTCTTTGTAAATCTGACTTCCCGCGCTGATTGCCATACCCGCGACAGCCACGCCGAACGTAACGGGATTGACGGCGGCGACCGCCAGCCCCGTCACCGTACTGACGGCGGACAAAGCCGCTTCCGCGCGCTGTTGCGCGTACATATTCCCCGTCGCCAGCCCGATATTCGACACGGCCGCGTTCAATGCCTGGGTGCCTATCGTCTTGGCCGCCTGTATGGCCGTAGCCAGCTTCGTCTGTTTGTTCTTGTCCTCGGCCTGAACGGGGTTTGCCGAAAGCCCGCCTTCCTGTTGCGGGTCTGCGGGATTGGGCGAGTTTCCGCCCGCCGTATTGCTTCCGCCCGTCTCGCCGGGCATTTGAATGACGATATTCATCGTTCCTTGCGTGGGAATATTACTCACTGCTTGCCGCCTCCCCCGCCGTCTGTAACGTCAGCGTATATTGCAGAAACACGCCCGCCCCGTCGGTAACGCTCACGGCCTGGATTTTAACGGGCACGCTTATCGTAAACGCGGGATATTCTATCCGATAGGTATAAATCTTATTGACGTCCTGCGCGCAGCCCTCCGCGATTTTCAGGAACTCGTTTTCTATCGCCTTGCCTGTATAGATACAATTCAGCTGTGTGGTGTGCGTGCGGGAAACAATTTGGTTTTGCGGCAAAGTTCCGCCGTCGGACAAGAGCAGGTTATTTTCTCCCGCGCCCTGCATACCCCCGCCGCGCTGGGCTTTCAGAAGTTTCACGTCGTCGATATATACCCCGACGTTATTCCCCACCACCGCGCCGCACTCGACGTTTGTAATCAATACGTTCCCCGATACGACGATCTGCTGGGTAATCCCGCCGCTGTCCACATACGGACTTGCGGGGGCCTGTTGCTCCAGGAAACACTCCACCGCATACGTATCCCCTTCGGGCTGTTCCACGGTAAACGACCGCCAGCCGAGCAGGGTGTTTTTAATGACGAAAAGCGCCTTGTCGCGCGCGGAAACGTTGCTTGCGGATAAGTCGAAGGTGAGCGTTATATTCAGGCTCTCCGCGTCGATTTCCTCCGTCGTAAACCCGAACGGCACCCGCGTCGCCGACAACGTAACCGCCGTGCGTCCGTCCTCTCCGGGCGCGACGTTTGTATTGAGAAACACCGCAAAATCATTTGCCCCGACGATACGGTTGATCGCCGTCGCCAAATACTGTAAATCGATCATCTTCTTATTATCCTCCCGCCTAAACTCACGCAGTATTGACAGAAATCGTCCACCGTCTTTTCTATATACCGCGGTTTATGGCTGTATTTGTTTGCATAGCCGATATATCCGACTTTATCGTAATCGAAACGTATGCCGTTTTCGATTGCATAGATACCGTTATCCCTGAGATTGCCGGGGTACGGCGAATACATATTCGTGCCCTTTTTTCCCACGGCCCGCTTGCGCGGACGCTTGGGGTTTTTATCGTTGATCTTTCTCACGGGCGCGTTTTTCTGCGCAAACTCCAATAAATGTTCTCTTAACGTTTCCGCCGTGATTTTCATGTCATTGCAGCTCCAGAATATATATTTTTTTCATGCGCCCGCCCGCGCCCAAAGGCTTGCGGAACGAGACCTGCACCGAATTTACGGCAAACGTCCGCCCCAAAGCAATCACCCTGTGCGCAAACGCCTGATAGTTAAATTCCCGTTCGGTGGATACGGTCAGCGCCTGCCCGCCCGAGGCGATCCCTCCGCCTTCATAATTTGCCGAAAGGATCAGATCGGACGCGGCGGCAGCCTTAAATTTCAATAGCTCTTTGTCGTTTTTGTCGATCAACGTACAGACAAAATCCGCTTTTGCGTGTAACGGCATTTATATTCCCTCCCCTGCGTACAAAATCGGCACGGGGCATGCTTTCAACGCGTCCACCGCAGCGGAACATATCGTCTTGCTCCGAAGCTCCGTACGCGACACCACGGCCTTTTGCCCGTCCGCCGTAATCGTGATACCGCTCTCCGTTCCCACGTCGCCCGATTCCAGCATATAGATCGCCTGAATGAGCAACGCGCGCTTGATCGCCGTCGCGCAGTCGGGATTTGCCTGTATGATACGGTCTTTTAAGTCCGACGCGCCCGTGAGATAGATACACCCGTCGTAAACCGCGCGGTTGATGCCGTTCATAAACGAGCGTTCTTTTTCCTTGCCGATCTCCTGTATCAGGTCTATGCCGCATTCCGTTTTCAGTTCGTCGTAAGCGACCGTTACGGGATAAGAAAATATACCCATGTCAAATCCTCCTCCAGGACGTCAGCCAGCGGTGCAGAAGCTCCTTTACCCGCGCGGGCGGGGGCGGAACACTGCCCACGGGCAGTTCGCCCGAATTGTCTTTTGTGATGATGCCGAGCGCCAAACACGCATCGGCGTTTCTGCGCTTGACGTATAATTCTTCCCGCACGATCTCCGACGCCCACACGGCCTGCGCCCGTTTGACCTCTATGGGCGCGTCGTGGAAGTTCGCGGGAATGCCTCTCGCGATACGGGGGAATTGCAGAGACTGAAAATAATACGCCCTGTCACCCTTATACGCGAGATTTTCCATACGTTCCAGCGCGACGGCGAGGAAGCGTTCTTTTTCCGTTTCCGTCAGTACCACCCAGCTCACCGAAAGCGGCGAGGCGGGCGGGTACGTTTCGGAAATGATTTGGTCGGCCTCCGTCGTCGTTACATACGTATCGACGTTTTCCGTCATGCCGCGTCTGCGGCAAGCTTGCCGTGCAGAACCAATTCGGGCGCGAGTACCTTCGAGCCGTAACGGAAAAACATTTCCATCGCGTACTCGATCGACAGCGGAATTTTCTCGAACTCGAATCCACTGGGAAGCACGGGCTGCGCGATCGAATCCATCGTCATCAGTTCATAATCCACGCCGTCGGGAAGGTTGACGGACGAGAAACACGCCACGCCGTTGATCCCCGTGAATTTCTCGTCGGAAATCATCTGCGAGAAGTTGCGGCAGTCGTTAAGCTCGTCCTTTACCAGCCCGTACAGCGAGGAATCGAGAATAAGCGCCATATACCGCCTGTCGATGCCGCGCACGTATTTATTTTCCGTGCCGTTTTTGCCCGTCTTTTCAAACTTCCCGATCAGCGTTTCGATCTGGCGCTTGAAAGATTTTGTCGAATCGAGGTCGGTTACGCCTAAGGCGGTCGCCGCCGTTCCGCCCGCTTTCGCCACGGAGAAAAAGTCCAGGTCGAGAAAGTCGGTGACGGAAAGCTCGAAGTTCGTCTTTCTGCGCTCCACCATCGCCTTAAAGCCTTCGTCCGTAAAGCTCCCGTCCGCGTCGAAGAAGTTGACTTCCTCCACGATTTCCTTGTTCTTGTCGAGGTTGACGGTAATGGGCGGCGCGATGATTTTATCGCCCTTGCCCGCCGTCCGCGCTGTTCCGTAGTCCCTCACCGTCGAATTGGCGAATCGCTTAAACTCATAAGACCCCGCCGCTCTGTTCAGGTTTGCGTTTTTGGATTTGAACCGCGCCGAAAGCGCCTCTTTCTGATAGTTTTCGAAGATACCCGCGAGTACGTTTTTCAAGTATGCCTTGGTGGTTCCGTTTTCAAGATAAATGCTCAATGCGTCTGTCATAGCCATAATAGTTTTGCTCCTTAAATTTTATTTTTTAATAGACTGTCTGCGGCGTTTTATTTCCCGCGTTGCCGCCCGCGTCGGGATTTGCCTGCGGCACTCCCGTGTTCCCGCTTCCGCCGAATAAATCCGCGTAATCGGCCTTTGCCTTTTTCAAAAGCTCCGTCCCGTTTTTCAACTCGCCCTTGTCGTCAAGTTCGAGCTTTTCAAGGTCCTGCCCCGAAATCAGCAGTTTTGCGACGCTGTCCGCCGCGTTTGCACTTTTGTAAAGCTTGGTCAATGCCGCCGTCTTTTTCGCGTTCGTCTCTTTCGTCAAAGTATCCTTTTCAAACGTTTTCAGTCGTTCGAGTTCGGCGGTATCTATGTAATTCTCCCCGCCCTTTTGATACTTCTTCAGCTCCGCTTTTGCGCTTTCCGACGCGCTTTGCGCCGTCGTCAGACCGTCCTGCAGCTCCTTGACGGATTTCCCGTAGTTTTCCATAACCCCGTTGATTTGTTCGTCCGTCAGTCCCAATGCCTTCAGTTCCTCTCGTTTCATAAAAGCTCCTTTACGCCTTTTTTCGTGTTGTGCGTGCCCACGATAGATTTTTTATGTGTGCGTGTGTTTTACGGCTCATCGCCTGCCGAGTGGTATAAAAAAGGACAGCGCCCTAAAAGCGTTGTCCCTTGTTATTGAATTTTGTTTGATCAGTCGTTGTATTCGATAGACGTCCCGACGAGTGATTCCATAATAACTACGGTTTCATCAGTTACAAAAGCCGACATTTCCATATTGCCTTTCTTTCGCAAAAGCTCCATCAACGGCCTTGCGGCTTCCTTAAGCTCGTCGTAAGAAATTTCTTTCATTCCGTCTCCGTCAGATACTTTTCTGAAATCCATGATCTTCCACCTCCTTGTATTTTTTGTATGAAAAAAGCACTTTGCAGTCAATTGCAAAATGCTTTTAGTTGTTATTGTTTTTTATTATATATTCGTTTTGCTTCCTCATATCGAATTTTTAAGCAGTTTATCATATGCGTTGGATCAAATCCAGGCTCTCCCTCCGAACAAATATCGGCCACGTCGTCATTCAAATAAACTGTAGTTTCCTTATCTTCAGATAACATTTCTTGATAATTATCATATAGATATTGCTCCATATCACAAGAAAATTGCAACGGATCATATTTACCGTCAAACAATCGTTCAAACATTTCAAACGCAGTTTCAATTTTTGATTTCATGCCATTCTCCTTTAGGTTGCGTTTTTCTTATCATAGACACAACCTCTTTTTTATCGCTCGTATAGACGACCGCAACGCCGTTATGATACTTAATAAATTTTCCGTCGTCCTGCGTATAATTGAACGACTTTCCGTCAATTTCCGCGATTTCGTCAACAGAAAATCCGCGCTGTAAAAATCGGGCTACGCCGTGGTCGGTAATTTCAATTCCCTTTTCACGAAAATCATAATAAGCGTTTATGGCCTTTTCTCTGAAAGTGTCCGTCCAAGGTTTATCGTCTATTTTTGCAATGGTCGTCCGCTCGCGCTTTAACCGCTCCCAAGCTTCCGTATTTTTATTATACTTGATTTGTTGTAATTCTTCAAGCGTTTGAGGCGCATTTTTGAAGTTTTTCACTTCCTTCCACCGATTAAGGGTGTTTTCGTCTTTCTTTCGGTTTCTCCAAGCTTTATACGCCGGCGACAATTCGTCTGCGCGCCGCGCCCGTCGGAAACTTGCCAGGCTTTTATACGGTATATCTTCCCGGCCTTTATAGTGCGCTTGCATTTTCTGATACTCGAGCAACTCCGCGTTCAGCTGTCTGTTCCCCGCCTGCCACGCCGCGTACCCTTCTATGTCTTTCTGATACCGCACGTCTTTCAAGCTCCCGTCCGCGTTATATCGTATCCGACTGTCCTTTATCGCCTTTTCCACGTCCTCGGGCGCTTCCGTTTCGAAAAACCACGGAATAAACTCGTGCCTGCAATTCGGGTGCGGCAACGCATAACCGCTTTTGAGCACCGTCTTAAACAAAGCGGGGAAACGTTTGTCTTTGCCCGAGATACAATACACCTTTCCCTGATATGCGCCGCAATATTTACAGCACTGCGGCATCGTCGTCATTTTTACATAATCGGTCCCCTCCTGCAAAGCCCTGCCGATCGCGCCGAGGTTGACGCTCTCTATCCGCGCGGACCTTGCCGCCATCGCCGCATACGCCGAAAGCGGCTGTTTCGCTCCGTTGGCGTACTTTACCGTCAGAAGCCCGTTTTCTTCCAAATCCTTTTTAACGGCTTCCTGCACGTTGTAAACGCTGTCTTTCCCTTCCTTGCGTAAATCCTCGATTGTCTTGTTCACGCGCGACAGAAACCCGTTTCCCGCGCTTTTTACCGCGCTTTGGAGTTCTATATACGTATCCCGTGAAAATGCGTTGCCCGCATACCGATAACCTTGCTTTTTAAGAATTGCCGCCGCTTCTTTCATACTCATCGCGGGAGACTTCGGGACGCCTTTCCTGCCCTCCTCAAACGCATGCGGAAGCTCGGTTTTGGTGTATTCCCTATTCACACCCGACAGGTACGACACCGCCGCTTGCAGGGCGGTTTTCAGCTGTGTATTCAGCTCTTTACTCGTCGCCGTGCCGCTGTCTTTTGTCAGAAGTTCGGTTATGTTTTGCTCAACCTGTCTGTAATACTCCGTAAATTCCTTTACGGACTTGAACTCGGGCGGTCTTATGTATTTCATTCATCTTCACTCTCCTCGTCCGCGCCGTAACCCGCTTGAGGTATAGGCGGCGCTTCCGCTTCCTTTTGCGCGATTTCCGTCTCCGCGTCTTCTTCGCTTAAGCCATAGTCCACCATAAGCACCCGCTTTCTGCTCCAGCCCGTCGCCAGATGCTTGGCCGCAAGGTCCGCGCGCATGCTTTCCGTCGTCGGGATTCCGTCATGCCACGCGATTTCTATATCCTCGGACTCTATTCTTTCGTAACCGATCTGCGAAACGAGCGAAATGATCTTTTTCAACCGCGGCTCTATCCTGGCCGTTTTCTTCGCCGCCCGCATGAGCGCGGGCGCAAGCTTGATCATCAACGCGTCGTAGCCCTGGCTTTCCCCGAAAGTCTTATTGTCTAAAATACTGCCCATGCCCGACAGATTTGCCGTATCTTCCTTTAATGCGGCAATTGTATTCTCCACCGCCGTCATCGCCGCGTCCCATACGAGATACCCCGGCGCTTTCGGATCGTCGGGCGGCACTTCGAGATAGTTTCCTATCCGTTCGTCCTCGGTGAGCGGCGGGCCGTACATCAACGGCGCGCTGTGCTTATCCAGCACCACGTCTTTCAGCGTCATGCGGGTGTTGTACGCGATTGCCGCGTCCGTAATCCGATCGAAATCAGATCTCCCGTAAATGCTTTTGGAGACCGTATCGTTGGGGATATGCACGATTGCGAAATCGTCCAGGTGCGTTTCGAACGTTCCGAGCTTGAAATCGTCGCACGCCCGATTTAGCTCCGCGCCCAGCTTATAGGCGTTTGCCTTTATGGTTTGACCTGTTTTAGGCACGGTATAAGTATCCTCACGCACCCGACCGTCGATGCCGAAAGCGCGGTTGGTATATCTCCCTTTCTCATGGATTTGCGCGTGCAGCTCGAATTTGTCACTCTCTGCGGGATTATGCACCACCCAGGCCAATACGTGATATTTCACGCTTTTTACGTCCTCGAAATCCACCACGGGAAACCAGATGGACGGATCGACGTTGATAAACGTGCCGTTTCCCGTTCCGTCGTCTTTCACCTTGGCGATCCAATCCCCCAGCGCGCACAGATCGCCTACGCCTTCTTCGCCCTTTTCGTACAATCCCGTTTGCTTGAGGATTTCCTCCAGCGTATCCTGCTTCGTCTCCGATTTTATCGTCGGACGCTCCCCGAACGTCAGCTCTTTCGTCTTATCCGCCAGCTCCGACCAATAGTTCGCGTTATACAGATAACACTCTCTGTCGGGCGAAAGCGAGAAGTTGGACAGCAAAAACAACACCCGTTGCTTATGTTCGGGCAGGGCCGCCCACGGCTCGTCGTTCAATAGCATATCGTTTACGCGGTAAGCCTCCAGCCGCTCCAGTTCCTCCCGCGGCGGGAATACCTCTCCACGCCTTAAAAAATTAAGATTATACAACACCTCAATACCTCACTTGTTTTAATGTAACGCGCGGCTTCTCAAACTCTTTTTCATAACAACGGGTGAGACAGTCCGGCCCATCGTCGTGTTCGTTCTTCGCCGTCCGTGAAAATAATGTTACGTCGTTGTAGAACGCCGGCCAGCGCGTCGCCCAGTCGCAAGGCATGACAACCGTGTTATTCACGCCCGTCGCGTTCGTCAATATCCGCGCTTCTTTGTTCCGCTTCTGCGCTTCCCAACTAAACCGCGCCAGCGTTCCGCCAAGCTCTTTATACTTCCGCTCTACGTTCCGCGCAAAGCCTTTTCCGCCGTTATTGCTCTCCGTGTCGTCATACTGCACGTTGAACTGCAAACTCCGTTTCGCAGCCTCGATCTCCGTTACTTCCATTTTCTCCTGCGTGTAGTAAACATCCAACATATACAGCAGGTTTTTATAACGCCCGTAAATGATTTTACATAAGTAATCCCCGCCCTCGTCCGCCGTGTCCGTCTGCGAACATATCTTCTCGAACCGTTCGGGCAGTTCGTACAGCTTATACGTCTTAAACGCGCCATACACACCGTCTATGAGGTCAACGGCGACGTTCTTATAGTTCGCCGAGAAGATATTCGGCGCGAGCGTCTTTTCGAGATTATCATACACCCGCCGCGGCAAAATCCGCTCGTCCAGCATACGCCCGTTCGGCTGTAAGGCGTTTAAGGTAATCTGCTCGACCTTCTCGCCGATGGCACGGAAGTGTTCGGCCGCACGATGCGCGAGGTCTTGCGTCGCCCACTGCGTCATGATAATGAGTATCTTCCGCCGTCCCTGCAACCGCGAATACATCGTGTTTGTAAACCAGTCCCAGTGCTTGGCTAAAATCGTCGTTGTGTTCGCTTCCTGCGCCGATTTGATGATATCGTCGATGACCAACATATCTGCGCCGAAACCCGTCGCCGTGCCTGTCGGAGACGTCGCTAAATAAGACTTGACCTCCGAGCCTTCCAATGACCAGATATTCTTCGCCGCGTCCCCGCGCTTAATCTTCGTTTCGGGGAAAATGTCCGCATACACGATATCATAGGGATTGACCTTGTTCGCGGAAATCGTATCGCGTACCGCCGACGAAAACACCGTCGAGAGCGTTTCGTTGTAACTGCCCGTCATGATCTTGAACGTCGGGTCTTGGCCCATGACCCACTCGACGTATTTGCTCGCCGTTCTCGATTTGCCGTGCCGCGGCGGCGCGTTGACGATAAGAACGCCCACGTCGTTATGGATAAATTCTTGCAGTCGATTGCAAACGCGGTATAGATATCCGCGGTCGGGAAGATAGAAATCGGGCGCGAGCACGTTGCAATAATCCCAAAACGAACGCCGAGCACGCTCCACGTCCACGAAAAAACGCAGGGCTTTCCGCTCTGCGTCACTCATGCTCTTCGGCATATTCCGTCGTTTCCGTGCACTCGGGAACCGTTATCCCCGCTATCGCGCGCAGCTCCTCCGTCGTCAACTTTGAGATATTCTGCGGCACTCGCAGCTTCGATTCCACCGTGCCCTCTATTTTCACATTGTCCTGCGGTTTCTGGCCCGTGGTATCCCGAATAAACGTCGCGGCCTTCACGCTTCCCTCACACGCAGCGCGGATCATAGAGTAACAGACCATAGCGTTATACGTCATTTGCTCGTCGTCTATTCCCATTTCCGACATCTTCGCTTTCAGCTTTGCGTCCGTTACGTCCAGCCCCAAAAGATACTCGAACATGTCCTTCATCTGCTTCTTTTTCCGACGCGCTTTTCCCGACTGTTTTCCGCCCTTCGACCCGTTTTCTCGGGCTTCGCTCGGGCTTCGATTGATTTTTGTTAGATTTTCAGCGTTCAAAATAGCCCTCCTACTGTTCAAAATGCGGGATTTATTTTACTTTAAGCGACCTTGAAGCCTGTTTTTTGTGACATATTGGAGCGAGTAGGTCGGAGTTAAACCGCCGTTTGCATTTTGGAAAAATGCCGTTTTTTCGTTAAACTATACTCGCATAAAAGGCGCGGGTTATTCCTCGCGCCTTGCTTTCAGACTTATCGTTTCGCCTTTATACATTCCCGCGTTCATTTGATCGATCATATCAAACGGCAGTTCCTTTACGGTCAGCCGCTGTCTGCATTCTTTATCGATGAAATAAATATATCGTAATTGATACCCCGACAAATATTTCGCCCCGAGCTTGATATACTCCGAAACTGGGCGGTATTTATGCTCTACGTGGAGCAACCTGCACTCCTCTTTCATCTGCGGACTATTCCATTCTGCCGTTATGGTAATCTGCGCAATCCTGTGTCCGCTCGGAAAAAGCACAATGCTCCTGTTCGGCTTTATTCCCGTTAAGATAAACCCGCTCGCACGGTAAATCGTTCCGTCCCCGCATTGGCAACCGTCTGCAAAGGAGATAATCCACTTAATGTGCGGGGCTTGCTTTTTGATGAGACGGATACTCTGCGCGATACATCGGCTCTCGCTGTTTCGGGGGAGATAATCGTCAAACGCCATGCGATTGAGCTCTAAAAACTCATTCCAGCCCGTGCCCTCTACCAAGCCGATTATTTTTGATTTGTCCGTACTGCTCCCGTAACTCATGACCCCGTGCAGATTTCCGTCTAAAAACGCGCCGAAATGCACTTTGCTGTTATTGACTACCTTGCCGCTGTAATGGTGTTTTTTTACAAACGGATTGGCTATGCTTGCCGGGATTACCCGAAGCTCTATCTCCTTTGCTCTGCCCATTGCCGCACGACCTCGTAAATTGCGTTTCCGTTCCTGTTGGTGTTCCCGAACGTCTCCTGCGCCTCCTCGTTTTTCAGGACGGATTCCATCGCGCTGCGAATCAGTTCCGCCTGTTCGTGATGGAGCGTGAACGTCATCGTTTCCATTACCGATTTATCCCCGCTGGCAATCGCAAATTCCGTCCCGAAATCGTCAGGCTTGATTATCCCCCAATCTACGTCGAAGCCCTTGAAATCTAACCCCCCGATATCCAACGACAGCATATCCAGATCCCATTCGCTCTCGTTCAGTTTGTTATCCAAAGCGCGGAGCTTCTTTACTTCGTCGGCGGTCAGATCGGCGGCGATCTTGCAAGGCACGGTTTTTAATTTCAGCTTTTTTGCCGCCAAATACCGACAGTGGCCGATAATGATTACTTTGTCCTTATCTAACACCAGAGGCTGCTGCCAGCCGAATTGATAAATGCTTTCCGCCACGTTCCCGATTTGTTTTTCGTCGTGTTTCTTCGCGTTGTGTTCATAGGGTTTGATTTCCGATAGTGCCACATTCTCAATCTGTAAGTCTTTCAGTTCCATATTATCCCTTCTTTTGTATTCTCTCCCCACGGAAAAGCCGCCGACTTAACGCCGACGGCTACACAGGGAGAAACTATTTCCAAAACTAATATCCGCATGACCGTTCGGTTATTTGTTTTGATAATAGCATTATATCACGTTTTTGAAGCAAAAAACGGAAAACTTTTTTCCGCTTTTCGTTTTTTTACTTGAAAATCCCGAGTTGAAACCCGATTAATTCCGCTTTTTCGAATATCTCACGTTTCCAATTCCGACCCGTCCTGTCCGTTATCCCGATTTTTTCCGCCGCGGAATACTCTGTCCTGCCTTCAATATACCGATATTTTATGTATTGGTCTTTCCCGTAGCCTTGCAACTCAAACCATGTCAATGTTCGCTTTACCAATTCCACTTCCCGCCATAACCAATCCCGTTCATCGATTACGGATAAAATCATTTGTTCCGCCACGTTCCGTGACATATCGCCCTGCACGCGCTCTTTGCTGTAATCTATCCCCGCGGAATACGGATAGGGGTAGTTGTCTAATGCCCTTTTGTTCCGACGATAATTCTTAAACGCTCCCTCGATCGTTACATAGTGTCCTTGCTTCATATACCCTCCCTATCCGTTTTGGATATAGCCTTCAAACTGACGAAAACGATGATACTGAAAGATATACGCAGGCGTTTTCCATACGTCGTACAGCTCGCGCGTAAAGGCGTTTTGTTGCTTGACTATCGCAGGAACGCCTGCCAAAGAAAGCTGAATATAGCACATATGCACACAGCGGGCGTCTATATCCCCGCAGGAGATAAATACCTGCTCCGTATAATTTATGCCGTAATCGTTAATCAGCACGTCCAGCCCCGCCAATAACATGCCGCCCGAGCCGCAGCAGGGATCGTTTAGGGTTATGATATCTTTTTCCCGTAGCTTCTCCTCGCCGTTCGCCAGGGTTATTTTTGCACACAGTTTCGAGATGTTGTACGGCGTGAAAAACTGTCCTAATTTGCCGTTTGACGTTCCCGACTGCATAAACAACTGCCCCAGATAGTCCGCAAACGCGCCGTTGGAATAGCAGACCGAGTTGCACAAGCAATATATCTTCGTGAAGATTTCTTCTATCACCTTCCAATCCCGCGACTCGTACTGATTCTTAATATCCTCAAACCGCTTTTCTCTTGCCGACCACACGCTTGGACGGCAATCCACTCGGTTGCTTATGGCTATTGCCATAATTTCGAATATATCGCTCAATAGGCGGCTTCGGTCGGTCTTGTACAGCATACTGTCGTAAAGTTTGGTAATGTCTTTCAGCGTCGGGATTTCATACGGACATGCCATACGAAGCGCCTCCCTTTCTGCATGTTCGTCCTCGAAAAAGAAAAATATCCAAAACATAGTGTCCCTTTATGTAGTGTTACTTATAATCCGTATTTAATGACCCTTACGGTGTAATTGTTCATACCCTTCGTCCCTTTCGCTTTCTACCTCAAATCCGATCGCAGGAGATTTCTCTCCCTCGTATTCGCTGGTTAAATCTACTATTTCAGGCATTTTTGCACCCGAACGATATACTACTATGTAGATAGGCTCGTCTTTCAAATCCTCGGTGATTTTTTCTACGTCAACGCTTCCGTCCTCTACGAACAGCAATTTTTTATATTTCATCTCAGAGCATTCCGTCCTTCTTAAATTTTTTTATCAATGTTCTTCTTTCGTGTATTTTTAATACAATCCAAAGAATTGGTATAAAGAAAGGGATACAAAACGCTATAAAAATCGGAATCGCCGCTTTTCCCTTCGGTATAAATAAATCGCACCATATCAACATCGCTATGCTGATTATTTGAGACAATCCGATGATACTACCTACAATTATTGCTATATAATTCATTCGTCTTTCTCCTCCATTTTTGTTGTAGTGCTTGCCTGCCATCGTCCTTTCGGCAAAGCCTCCGTTTTGTTGCTTGCCGTACAGACTATCGGCTCGAATTTACACTCCGCAAAATCGCATGCCACAACGGAAATATATCCCGAGTATGTTTTACTGTGCTTACACATTCCACATTTTACCGTCCATTCTGCCATAGCTCATTTTCCCTCCAGCTCCTTTAATCTCGCTTCCGCGGCTTCGCGGACGATGAATACAGTATCTCCGAACTTCTCTATGTCCGAATATCTGAATTTCCCCGTGTTGATAAAACTCTCATAGCTTCCCGCTCTGTATTTACGCCCCACGATATACACCATATCTCCCACTTTGCACGGCAACTCTACCAGCGTTCCCTCTTCGAGTTTGTCCTCCAGCTCTGATAGACGGTGACGCAGCTCCGCCGCTTGTATGGCAATCGTATTTAATATCCCCAACGGACAATCCATACACCAGAAGCAGCAGCCCTCCATTATGTCCTCGGCAGTCACTTCGCATTCCTCTTGGGCGTGCTTTGCTATGTACTCCGTCAGCTTCACTTCATTTCCTTGCTCGTCGTAAATAAACACCTCTTTATCTTTGCTATGCGCATAATTCAGCATAGTTTCTACATTGTCCTCAGGTTCGTTGGTCGTCAATCTCTTATACTCGCTCATTTTTCTTTCTCCTCGAAATAAAATATAATATCTTTTTTGTCTTCCGAAATCAAGCCATAATCACGCGCAAGGCGATATATAAATACTTTTTCTAATCGCTCTACTATTAACCCGATTTGCCTACGAAAGCTCTCTACCGTCATTGTACCTTTGTAAAAATTACACGAACGACACGCAGGAGCTAAATTTGATATATCATTATCTTCACCTTTCATGTAAACGCTATTGATATGATCTACCTGCATATCCTTATACTTAATCTTTTTGCCGCAGTACGCACAATGTCCGTTATACTTTTCATAGACAATTTTTCGTGTCGCGGCAGGTAAAGGTTTTCTATTGCTCATTTTGCCTCTCCTCGCATTTTTCGCAATGTTTACTGTCCGTATATATAGACTTCAATTTACACGTAAGCCAAAAGGTTACGCTATCCCTACCGCCATTTTCTATCTTGGCGTATTTGCAGTTACATTGCCTTACCACGTCTTGTATTGTCATTCTTTCTCCTCCCATAATTCAGGGGTATCAAATTTATTTCCGACTACTTTCATAGTTGCACAATCTTCAATACCAGGCATCATCTCAAAATTTTTATCATACAAAAAATATCCTACATGCTTTTGACTGAATCCGACTCTCCCATAAAGTTTAGCCTTTCTCCACGAAAGACAATAATCAAGGATATCTCCCTCGAAAATCTTCTTGCTCTTCTTGTCGGTCAAGCCTGTGTATTCTCCGACCGTTTCGGGAACGACTAAATATCCGATATTCTTTTCAAATATTCGTGTTTTTGTCACACTGCCTTCTTTTACTCGCACCAAATCGCCATAACGCCATTTTCCGTCGAAACTTCCACCGTCCTTTTCCTTTCCTCTAAATAATATCTCTCTCATTCCTCGTCCTCCACTTTTGTCAAACCGTCTGCCGCGTACGCTCCAACATAATACTTCAAAAAAACGCACTCTGTTCCGCAAATATCCTGCGAGTTGCTTATCACTTCAAATACCCGCCCTTTGTTTTTCTCTGCCACGAAATATTTATCGTTCATTATGACTTTATCCCCTATGCTTAATTTGCTTTTCATTCCTCGTCCTCCTCGTCAAACGCCGTCACCCCGTATTTATCCGAGATTTCCTTATATGCCCCATCTATCGCTTTGTCCCAGCCCTTGTAGTAATCTTCCGTCGCGTCGCAACCGCCTATGCTGTGCAGGATTTTCAAGCATTCCCGCGCCGTGTCTTTCTCAATCTCTTTCGCGGTTTCCTTTAAGGAGTCGTTTTCTTCCGACAGCTCTTTGTCATCGAATACTTTTACACAGACACTTTCCACCCCGTCCATTTTGTTCGCATATTGCACAAAATTTCCCGAAAAATATCCGCGTATTCCCTCGGACGTATTTAATCTCAACTCCTTTTTTACCGCCTCCACGTACTCTGTTTTATACTCTATTATTATTTTGACTTCCATCTTTTTTCTCCTTGTTTGCTTTTAAGGCTTCTACCATGCGTCTTATTGCTCTTTTGCAATAATCTTCTCTTACAAATTGGCTATCGTAACGACACTTCCCTTTTGGTGAACTCTTTTCACAAAAATCGCATTTAGTCATTTTCTACCTCCACTCCATATCCCTTGGCCATTTTCCTTGCGATATAATACGGGGAAGCGTCGGGAGCAAAACCCATTGCTCGGGCAAATGCTTCTTGCTTTTTTATTTCTTTTTCCTGCTCTTTCTGTAACGCCTCTTTCACCGCTTCCTTTACGTTTCCGTAGCCTGCGTCATACAGTATTTGCGCCCTATGTATATTACAAGGCCCAAAAGCTTTTTCCTGCTCTTTATCCATTTTTGGACACTTCTCCGTAGGGCATTTGCTTCCATTTATGAACTTCGCCATTTCCTCGATCTGCTTTTCCTTCTCCATTTCAACCCTCCAATTCTGTCTCCTTCCCCTACTTCCCGCCCATGTGCGCGAACGGGTTTCGGGTATCAGCCTTGTTTTCCGTTTTGCTCTGCTCGCAAAACTTAACTGTTTCCTTTTTCTTTTTATTCACTACGCGCGCACCGAAGCGTTTCTTTTCAAATCGCATTCAGCTCCACTTCCACCCGTGCGGCTTCTCCGTACTCTTTCTTTATCGTCAGCTCTACAATCTGTGAATCGTCATAATACGCCACTCCGTTCAACGCATCTAAAATCGCTTTTGCTATGTTATCCGAATCGGGCTTTTTGCAAGGCTTTATTTTGCCCTCTGCCGCGCTTTTTCGCATAGCCTTGGAGAATGACACGGGAATATCGTAAATTGCTCTCACAGACACGTTTAACGGCGTTTTATCGTAATATGTACCTCCCGCCGCTTTATAGCTCCAACGCACCAAATCTTCATAGCTCTTTGTCTGTTCAGGAGTTATGCTTTGCATTTTGCCTAACCGACTATTGTAGAATGTCCGCGCCCGAGCTTTGCCTTGCGGACGACCCTCTATGACGAATTTCATCTCCACCGCCTCCGCGCTTCTTCTACCCGTTCCAGCCGATATTCCGCAAATACCATGCTTTCCCCGTTACGTGATTTCCCGACCCGCAAGTAAGTCTTTATCGGATAGCCTTGCTTTTTCAGGTCGTATATCCGCGCCCCTAACCGCATAATCCCGTACAGTTCTACCGCTTCCAAACTCGTGATTTTTCCATATGTCATCAGGTGCCTTAATACTTGTTCATTCTGCGTCATTTTACACCTCGTTTCCCCAACAATCCCAACCGTCTATTTCTTGTCTTGCGAACAGCTCTATACGCGGCAGCTCTCCCATCAGCTCTACGATTTTATCTCGCGTTTCTGGCGGCTTTTCCGAATGTCGGCGTAACGGAGAAAATATCAGTTGCCCTACTTTTGCGCTTATCCGCTTCGGCTTTCCCTTAATCGCCAACAGACAGCACTCTGTATTCCCGCGCGTCCATCTTCCAAGCCCAAAAAAACAGGAGGCTTTTAACAAATCTTTAATTGTAACAATCTGTAAATTATCAACTTTTGCGCCGCGATTAAGCTTTACCCACTGAAAAGCGATAGATTTATACGTAAAGCCCCAAGCTTTAATAAGCTGTAATGCGTCCTCGATTTTCGGATAGGTAGCCCACATAAACAGCACTGCATTCTTTTCAGCTATTTTTTCGATAGGTAATTCCATCAGCTCTTTTAATTTCATGGTATTGTAATGAGGCGCCGCTGCGCCGCCGCAATTTTTGTCTGAATAGTCCCAAGGCGGATCTGCGTATATCACCGAATACTTTCTGTCCGTGTTAAATATATCAATTTTCATTTCATTTCCTCAAACGGGTTTTCCGCTTCGATTTCCATAAGCGTCGGCTGTATCTGCATACGATAATTTTTCGCGTCTTTCCCGACAGTCAGCACAAAATTCTTTGTCGAGCCGCATGCCTGATATATCCGACTCCCGATTTCTTCCGTGATTTCGGTCAAATCGCGCAACGTATAGTTTGAAGTGAATATCGTCATCAGCCTCATATTGGACCTTGCGTCGATGATTTCTTTCGCCAAGCGGAAATCCTCGTCCGACGGCATTGCTCCGTTCGGCTGCCATAAAAAGTCGTCTATCAGCAGCACCGTCGCGGTTTTCAACGCCTTCAGTTTCGAATCGTAATACCCGTATTCCGTCATGCGCATTTTTAGATCCCGAGACTCTTTACGCCAGGAGACATATTTCCCCGCAAAGCCCCGCTGCATAAGAGAGTACAGCGCCGCTATCGCTAAATGCGTTTTTCCTGTACTCGTCTTTCCGCCTATGTACAGAAACGGGTATTCCGTCTGTCGCGTCCACGCTTTCGCTCGCTTTAGCATGTCTTTCTGCCATTCGCTATTGATTTTGAAATTCTCAAATGTTCGCGTCGTAAGCAGATTTTCAAATTCCCGCTGTTCCTCCGAAACTTCTCCGTGGCTTCTCCGCGTCATACAACTGCAAACGCGGTGGATCGTATAAATCCCCTCACGCACCACCGTATAGCCCTTATTTCGGCACAGGCGGCATTTGTACCCCTCCAAGCGGCCGAAAGAAAGATTTTCCTCCAAAGCTTTGTACTGCTCGAACTCCTCCGCAGTCAGCTCGAATAACGGTTTGCCCATTTTCCGCTCCGCTTCTTCCTGATAACGGGCGATATATTCCTGCCTTTGCGGCTCCGTCCCCGCTCCTCTCAATAACAGCGAAAACAATTCCCGCGCCCTCGTTTCACGTACCGTCAGCTGCATAGCTTACCTCCTATTCCTCAAACGCCGCGTCCAGCTCTTCTTTCGTGCTTTTCGCCCGCTTATCCTCAACGACCGTTCCTTTCCCGCTCCCGCGCGAGACGCTTTTCGGGCGATCCTTGTATTTATCCCGGTATTTATTCCGAATAATCAGCTGATAATTCGAGACGATCCATTTCAGCGATATCGGGTTTTCGGGATCGGATAAATAGTGTTTGCTCTCCATAAACTTCTCGCGTAAAAATTCAAAGTCAATCCCGTAAACTTGCGAAGTATCTACGTTTACGTTCGGAAAGTCTTTTAAGAAATCTCTCAACGACGGATTTTCCACTTCCTCGCGCGTGTGCGCGTTGTTGTTAGTTATTCTATTAACTTCTATTCTATTAACTTTAGTCGTCGAGTCCTCGTCGAGTATTCGTCGAGTATTCGTCGAGGGCTCGTCGAGTTCTCCGCTTTCGAGTATAGTCCCCCCTACCCCCACGCTCGGCGGGGGCGGCAGCTTGCTTTTTGTAGGTCTGTCAATTTTTTGATACTCCGGCCAGTTTGACATTACGTAATACTCGTTGCCGTCAACGGTGTAGAACTGCGTGGACGTACAAAGTGCTATCTCCGATAGGGCTTTCTTGACGTCGGCGACTCGTCTGTTCTCGTCGTTCGGGAACGTTATATTCGTGATGTAACCCGGCTTGGCCTTGCCACGACCTTCGTCGTCCGCGTGGCTGATCAAACTGATAAACACTAATTTCGCAAAATCACTCAACGCGGAGAAAGACAGCGACTCCCAGATCTCGGGACTGATCATCCGCTTTCTCGCCAATTTCTACCTCCTTCCTGCTTTCTTGCGGAGAGAGGATATCCCTCTCCCCGCTATATTCCGTCAATCAGCTTTCGCCGTCTCGGTTTCCTGCACCACGCCGTCCGCGTCAACCTTGAGTTCGGAAGACTCCTGCATTTCCGCCCCCTCAGGTTCTTCGACTTCTTCCATTCCCTCGAACATGTCCGCTCCGACGGAATTGTCGTCGTATTTATTTTCCGCCTCCAACGCTTTTTGCACGTCCGACGAGCAAGGGCACATTTTCAAGACCTGTCTCAAGCACGACTTTTTCGCCATTGCCTCGAAATCCGTCTGCCAAGGCCCCGCATTAAACGTCTTGGAATATCTCTTGCCGTATTTTTTAGCGTCCTCTATGCTCATCCAATAGGCGTTTTCCCCGCCTTCTTTCAGTATCACCGCCGCGTAAAATCCGATTGCCTTTCCTCGGTCTCCCAATGCGGGTTTATGTACCAGCGACGGCTCAAACCCGTAGGAGATATCAAACGTATCATTCTCATATACCGTCTGCGCGTCGATACTTGCAATCTCCCCGCTGCGACGCGCCAACATCATAAGGCCTTTATAGCCCGGGATAAACTGACACTCATATACCCGCTTCTTGCCGTTGAAATACGGCAGAAGATATCCCTCCCCGTTTACGTTCGGCTTTAAGCCCAGCTGCGCGCAATTCATCAGCGAGCCATAGAACGACGCGGGCGTACATTCCTTTAAGTGCTTCGTCGTGTTCAGCGCGTTTAACGCCAGCCTGCAAAACTGATCGGGCGGCAATACCGACGGCAAGACTTTCGCAAGCTCGCCCTTCCGACCGTTGACCAGGTCGCCCAGCGTCAGGGCTTTTTTCGGGGCTTCCGTTTGCATTTCCGCCTGTTTCGCAGCGATTACGCCGCTTTCTGCTACTTGTTTCATTTTTTTAATCCTCCGATTATTATTTTTTCACCGTTAAGATAAATCTCCGACTTTCGCTCGGTTTTGCGTACCGACCGTAAAGCTCGGGTAATTCCGATTTCAATGCCTTTGTGTCCAATCTCATGCTTACCGTACTTTTGTAGGATACCGCATACGGCCCGTATTCGCCGCGAGAAGCCGTTCCTATCGCTTCTTTGAGTATTTGTTCCGCCGCAGCTTCCTGCATCTCCAAGGCCTTGATTTTCGCTTTCAGCTCCGCCAACTCCGATAACTCGCGCTCGTAGCCCATCAGGTCGATCGGCGGTTGTTCGTCGTCCGAGCTCGGGTACTTCGTTTTCAAAATTTCTTCGTTTCGAGCCGACCCGTCCGGCGACGGACATACCCGCTTTTCGATATTCTCTTTCCAGAACCGACGCTCGCCCGCGATCAACGCCTCTATGTCCGCTTCGTCGCGCACGACCTCTATCACGCTTACCCGTCCGCTATACAGATCAAGCACACATAAATACCACCGCTTCGCGCCTGTCACCGACATATAATGCAGTATCTGACACCGCCAATATAACGGATATTCCCCTGCCTCGAAATCGTAATTATCGTTATTCGACGTCGTTTTACATTCCAGACCTACATTCTCGCCTACAATCATTCGATCTACGTCTGCGAGCATAAACGGGTGATCTCGGCTTCGCAAAATCGCGTTTAGACGATGTACTTTTAACGGCGTTCCTCGCTCCGACATGATCTCCGTAAACCGTTTCGCCACGTATTCTTCCAGATCGCTGCCCAGCCGCGTTTTGTCATTCCCCTCAAACGGTTCCGCCAACGACAATTTTTCATGATATACCGCATACGCCGATGTATAGGGATTTAATCCGAGTACCGCCGCAGCGTCGCTTCCGCCGATCCCGCGCTTTCGGTATTCCAGCCATTCTTCATGCGTCAATTTTCGCGTATCCGCGAGCTTTATGTACGGTTTCATCTTTTTACGCCCTCCCGTTTACCCTCTAATTGTTCCCGCTCCGCTTCCTCGATAAGTCTCAAAAGCTCCGATTTCGACAGTATCACTTTTACAGGCTTTCTCTCGATGCATTTTTCCACGAATTTATCCCACAGCTTCATATGGACTCCGCTTTTCTCTTTGCTTCTTCGATACAGTCCCAGCATACGCTTTCGCCGTCAAAGTCGTAGTAATCGTCGCCCGCATAGATCGCCCCGCCGCACCATGCACATTCGCACGATTTCTCCCGATAGTCTTCGGTCTCTCGATATAATAACATCCCGTTTTCAAGATTGTCTCTCATGAATTTATCTCCTTTCGATATTAAAGCACAATATATTGTATTTTCGTTATATGATCTTCCACAATTTTACAAAACAAACGTTTTATTTAGTTGACTTTCAAACGAATGTTTGATATAATATAGTTACTAAATCTACAGGAGGTAAAAAGCTATGAACCGGAAGCAAACTTCACCTAAAGTTGCAACCAAAGCAAGCAAGGTTTTAAGCGACGGCAGAACCAGCGCCAACTCTAAATCTTGCGCCGCGAGTGCTTTATCCCAAGCAAGGAAAAAGTAAGTACTCGCCCTACCATTCATGGGGGACACTATGAATATTCACCCTTGAACTCTTTCGACGGCAATCGAGAGAGTTCTTTTTTTACCTCCTGCCTTTGGTTCTATACTAAATCTTCCATCGTACATTCCAGCACTTTTGCAATCCGTTTTAATATACTTGCCTTTGGCTCTCGCTTGCGTTTTTCGTAAAGGCTTATCGCCATCCATGTAACTCCGACTTTTTCGGCCAGATCTTCCCGAGAAAGCCCTTTCTCGTTTCTTCGCTTCTCTATTTCCGTCATGACTGTTTCTCCTTTCGCCCAAGGCCTTTATTCTTCTTTCGGTTTTACATATCTGTCAGGCGGGATTTGGAAATAGTCCAGATAATCCTGCACGTGAAGTTTCCCACGAATACCGAGCCGATCCGTTCTGCGCTTGATGTTTCGCATTGTCCTTGCGGCGTCTTGATAGTGCAAGCCGAGAAGCTCTTGAATGTCTTCAATCGACAGATACTCCTTACTGAATATTTCTTCCCGCATTGCGTACGTCATGTTCAGCCCTCCGCGAAATCGTTTACAGTACAGCCATAGATTTTTGACAATTCAATTAATGTATCAAAGCTGGGTTTTCGCTTCCCAGATTCATACGCCCAAAGGGTGATTCTAGAAATCCCTAACTTATTCGCAACTTCTTGAATTGATAATTGTTTTTCCTCGCGAATATGTTTCAATTTTTCCATTTTTTCGCCTCCTTGTTTTCATTTCGTGAACATTATAACATAACGTTTTCAATTTGTCAACAGTTTTTAAGAAAAAAGTTTCCAAAACGTAAACATTTTTTTGTATAATGTGATATAATGTTTACATATTGAAAACGGAGGACTTTTTATGCGACTTAAAGAACTGCGGGAACAACGAGGTATTAGTCAAACTGAATTGGCTAATTTTTTGGGCGTAGTTAGGAGTACTATATGTCAATATGAAAAAGGGAATCGTATGCCTGACAGCAATATTCTTGGAAAACTGGCCGACTATTTCAATGTCTCCGTCGATTATCTCCTTGGTCGAGAAGCTGACTCCGAACGAGACGAAAAGCCGCAGCTCCATATTCCCGACAAATACAAGGACGTGCTCGTTGCCTTTGAAGGCGGTGCGGACGATCTTACACAGGAAGATGTCGATAAAGTAATCGAATATATAGAGTTGCTTCGTACGAAAAATAGAAGTAAAAAATAATTAAAGAATTTTCTAAAACCTGCATACGCGTGTCATATTTATTATGCTATAATCTTCATATAAAAATCATGTACTAAGTCCGTGTAAGACTTTTGGGGGACTATATGACATTTGAAGCACTTACTTCTATCGCTGAAAGCATAGACATCATCACCTTTTTTGACCGTTTAATCTGTAAAAAGGCCTTTTCTATTCACGAGAATAAGCAAACGGCCATTATTATTGATACTGTTCAGCTTGAGACTGAACGAGAACGAAAACGAATATACGCAGAAGAACTCGGTCATTGCGCAACTCAAGCCTTTTACCCGTTCCAATACTGCGCAGAGCCTCTTAAACGCTGTAATATCGCTAAAGCGGAATACAAGGCACAGGAGGCCTCCTACATATTACAAGTCCCCTTTGAGGAACTGCAAGAGGCAATAAAAAAAGGCTCCAGCGACGAGGAAATCGCGGAGCTGTTGGACGTAGATATCGATACGCTTCGTAAAGCGATAGAATGTTATCGGCGTAAAGGATTATTATAATGGTTGAATACTACATATCATCAACGAAATATTCTTTGCAGGAACGCATGACGCGGCGAGGAAAAGTCTATGACGTGGTTTTCCGTATCGTCACGCTGGACGGGCAGGAAAAACAAAAGAAGCTATCGGGGTATGCTAATAAGACCTTGGCAAAACAAGCCTATACGGATTTTGTCACTTCAAAATGCGAACTCGTAAAGAATAACCCTATAAAAAAGAAGAATCCCCAAAAAGAGGATTTACTTGTCGGAAACTTGATACGTGAATACCTCTCGGCTCTCTTTAATCAAAACAAAGACAGCTCTATCTATGATAAACAAAATATTTACAGATTATTTATCCTTCCAAGATTTGAAAAAACCAAATTGAAAGAGTTAACAAAAGAAGAACTCTATCGTTGGCAAGACGATCTATGGAAAATGAAAAACCCTCGAACTAACGATTATTATTCTTATAATTATCTGTCGAAAATACGAGTGGACTTTAGCGCCTTTCTTAGTTGGTGCTCGGATCGCTACGGCATAAAAAATTTTTTGAAAGAAGTTAAAAAGCCAAAACGCAGAGTTCCCAAAAAGACTATGCAGATATGGACGCGGGAAGAGTTTGAAAAGTTTATCGCGGTAGTTGATAACCCGATGTATCACGCTTTATTTACTTTATTGTTTTTTACAGGCAGACGAAAAGGTGAAATCTTTTCTCTTACAAAGGACGATATAAAAAGTACATCTATCAAATTCGAAAAATCTCTCACACGAAAGACAATGACCTCCGACGCATATAAGATAACCTCCACCAAAGCAGACAAGGTGCAGGAGACCCCTATATGCACTACCGTACAAAATGAATTGCGCAGCTATAAGGGAGACACCCCTTTCTTTTTTGGCGGCGAAAAACCTTTGGCTGAAATGACGGTAGCGCGAGCGTTTCAAAGATACTGTAAACGTGCAGATGTCAAGATTATCCGTATCCACGATTTACGCCACTCTTTTGTATCTATGCTTATCCACCTTGGAGCAAACTTTATGGTCGTAGCAGATTTGATTGGTGATACCGTCGAGCAAGTGACGAAAACTTACGGGCATATGTACGAAACAGACAAGCGCGCTATTATAAATAAATTGGGATAGATTTAGTAACACAGTTTAGTAACAAAACACACTAAACCCCACTTTAGTACAGTATAGAAAAGTATAAAAAACACCCTATTTTAACGATTTTTTCGATAAAATAGGGTGTTTCTTCGATTTGGTGGAGGTGGTGAGAGTCGAACTCACGTCTTACGCGGCTGCCAAAAAACTTTCTACATACTTAGTTTATCTACTTTTCTTAAAAAGCGCAACGCGGCTAAACACGCTTTGCGTCCCGCAGGAAGCTAAATAATCTCAAAGAACACTTCCCGATCCGCTTGAGATTTTTCCGTCTGTTTGACGCCGCACCCCCGACCGACGGATAAATCGGGCGCGACGTTCGCTATTAAATAACGAATTTACGCAGCAAGTGCGTAATTTGCATTGTTATCTGCATTTAAATTTAGCGGAATTTTTTTAATGCGGTCACTCCGTCCGCAGTATGCTTATTTTTTCGCTCACCGGCAATCGAATCCGGTGCACCCCCGTACAACGCCGCCTTTCGCAAGCGGCGCTTCTCTATACTTATTATACACGATTTTGGCTAAAAAGTAAACACTTTTCAGGCTTTTTTCTTCTTATGAAGCATTTTTTTCACGGAAGTGCGGTGTTCTTCGCCCGACAAAAGCCGTAAAATATTTTTACGGTGGGCAAACCAAGTTAAAAAGTTAATGAGCAATACCAACATAAACAACGCAATCACATACGGATTATTAATCTCAGTTCTATAACGAAGCCAAAAAATCACTCCCTGCCAGAGACCAAACCCTGAAACGCCGATCAGCGATCCCATAGAGCCCCATTCCGTGCCCGCGATATAAAAAGCAATCAGCCAAAACGCGGCGAAACCGACGAGAAGGAACCAGGGATTCTCGCAGCCGAGATTGATCCAAAACAAGCCCAAGGTGGAAGCGATTCCCTTACCGCCGTGAAATTTCATAGTAATGGGAAAAATATGCCCGATAATGACGCATGCGCCGCAAAAGTAGCGCGTAAAGTCGGAAACGACGACGTTTGTGCCCGAAAAATAGTAACTTCTATAGACAAAATACGTGATCAGCGCGGGAATGCCGCCCTTGAAAGCGTCGCAGAAAAATGTGATGATCCCTACCTTCAGGCCGAATTCCCGACTCATATTCATCGTCCCGGGATTTCCGCTGCCGATTTTCGTGATGTCTTTATGCTTAAAGCGTGCGATAAGTTTCGCAAAATTGAAACAGCCGATGAGATAGCACACGACGGCCATAATCAGGAATTGATACCAATTTTGCGAAAAAGACCACTCTTTCATAGGTATTCTCCTCTCGTTTCCTTTATTCCTCTTCTTTCTTTTCGCGGACGACTATCTTAATCGGCGTTCCCGAAAAATCGTACGCGGCGCGAATGGTATTTTCCAGATATCTTTCGTACGAGAAATGCAAAAGCCCCTCGTCGTTTACAAACAGAACGAAAACGGGCGGACAGACGCCGACCTGGGAGGAAAAATACACTTTCATGCGTCGGCCGAGATAGGAAGGCGGCTCGTTGAGGCGAACGGCATCGCCGATGAGATCGTTGAGCGCGCCCGTGGGAATGCGGAAACAGGCGTGCGCGTAAACCTCCTCCGCCGCGGCGAGAATTTTTTCCACGCGCTGTCCCGTCTTTGCCGAAATATATACGGATTTATAATAATCCATAAATTTCAGATCCTGCTTCAGCTTTTCCTCAAACTTATTCACCGTGTGGGCGTCTTTTTCGATCAGGTCCCATTTATTCATGAGAATGACGGACGGCTTGCCCTGTTCGTGCACGTAGCCGATAATCTTTACGTCCTGTTCGGTAAGCCCTTCGACGCTGTCCACCACCAAAAGGCAGACGTCGCTCCGCCGCACCGCGTCGAACGCCCGCATATTGCTGTAATACTCCACGTCGTCATCTACATTCTTTTTCTTGCGTATCCCCGCCGTATCGATCAGCGTATATTTTTTTCCGCCCCGTTCGAACAGCGTATCGATCGCGTCCCGCGTAGTCCCCGCCATGGGCGTGACGATGCTGCGTTCCGTCCCCAAAAGCTTATTGACGAGGCTGGATTTCCCCGCATTCGGCTTGCCCACCACCTGTCTCTTATACACAT
>OWIX01000454.1_pt1 | contig 26925 bp, 29 predicted proteins | sample 1732851 | NCBI WGS metagenome assembly OWIX01 (sample SAMN05065761, study PRJEB22554) | human gut metagenome | biome: ENVO:2100002; feature: ENVO:00000062; material: ENVO:00002003 | host: Homo sapiens | place: USA
CGCAGCTTTTCGCAAAATCAGCTGCACTCTGCCGGGCGGACAGAGTCGTCCACCCCTACGAAGCAGAACGATATCGATCGTGATCGGACTTTTTTGACACGCTGAAACGCCTTGGCGTTATCCATGTTGGGCGCGGTCTTAAGAATCATGGCAGGACGCGGATTGACGACCGTACCGGAGGCAGGATAGTAGATGTTCAGCGGCTCGCCCTTGGCCATGGAGGAATAAGCGTTGTAGTCCACGCCCGCGATCAAAATGCCCTTTTCACCGGTGGTAACAGCTTCGAGCGCCGCCCTGTTCGCGCCGGAAACAGTCAAGCCGTTGTCCGCCCAACTCTGCATGACTGCCTCGCCGTCAGCCGTACCGGTCACGAAGCCCGCAAGGAAATCCTTGCACGCGCCGGACTTTTCGGGGTCTGGAATGGCAATCATGTCCTTATACTGTTCATCTGCCAACTCGGACCAGTCGGCGTTCAGTTCGGGAACAACGGTGGTATTGTAGATCACGCCGACCGCAGAGGCGCTGGAACCAAAGAGCATAGGCAGCACCGCACAATTCGGCAAGCAGATTCGGCGAGAGATTTTTCGTCAAGCCAAGATTTGAAAAGCGCAGGAATACTGTATGTATTTCAAGCTTTTCAAACCGTAGGATTGGCGGAAAAGATCCGCCGAAGCGCGCCGACGCAATTGTGCGGTGTTGCCCATATTGTCCTCGTCGATCCAGCCGTCGTTGACCTTATCGGCATTGGCGGGGGTATAACTCTCAAGCTGTCCGTCGGCCTTCATGCTGAGGCCATCGGGCCACGAGGCGAGAATGACGACGTCAGCCACAGGGTTTGCCTGTTCGGCTTCGAGTCTTGCGAGAATTTCGCCCGTCGTGCCCTGGAACTGCTCGACCTCAACGCCGGTCTTTTCTGTGAACGCGGCAGCCAGCTTGTCGGCAAGACCGGCAGGACTCGGCATATAGACGGTGACCTTACCGGAAAGCGCAGGCGCTTCTTCGGCTGCGGCAGGTTCTTCGGCAGCAGGGGCTTCTTCTGTCGGAGTTGTTATGGTCTCGGCGGGCTGCGTCTGAGCAGGCGTTTCCAGCCCCGCAATCATCCGCAGCAGCGTCGTCTTACCGCAGCCGGAAGGCTTTTTGCAGTCTGAAGATCGTGCAGTACAACGCCAAAAATGACTTTTCTCAACCGCCTGCTGCGCAGATTTTTGACATAGCTTCCTTGACATCTGAGAGGCTTATTTTATAATGATGTAAAAAGTTGAATCTGGGAGAACGGAGCCGATGGAGGGCTATGTATGGGCGACAATTATTTTCTTCTGACAAATCTGCTGTCGGAGGACGAGCGCAAGGTGATCACCAGCATCACGGCGCACATTGAGCGCGGCGAGAAGCGCGTAGGCATCCAGCAGATCGCGGCGGAAAACTATCTGTCCACGGCGAGCATCGTAAAGATGTGCAAGCGGCTGGGCTTCGACGGCTACAGCGAACTCTACTACCATCTCAGCCGTCAATTCGCCGCCTCTGAAAAGCCGACGGAGGAGACACTGCGGAGCCTGATCGACAACTATTCCGGGGATCTCATCAGTGGCTTCTGCACGCTGCTGCACGAGCGCAGGCGGGGAAAAATCTTTACGACCGGCGAAGGCTTTTCCAACATCGTCGGAGCCTATATCGTCCAACGCATGTCGATCTGCGGCTTTATGGCTTTCAGCAACGTGCATTTTTACGACTACATGCTCTTTCAGGAAGCGCATCAGCGCGCGGACGCAGACGAAAGCGCAATCATGTTCGCCGTCAGCCAGAGCGGAGAAACCGAACCGGTGCTCAATGACGTACGCCATGCCAAACAGCATGGACAGAGGATCATCTCTTTCACACGCCGGAGTGACTCCACGCTTGCACAGCTTTCCGACCTCGTATTCGTCGTGGACGGTGCGAAGCAGACGCTGGCAGGCAGCCTGCCGAATCTATTCTTTGGGCATATCATCCTGATCTTCGAGGAACTGATGGCGCGGTTCTTCTCACCGGACCCGATTGCGCAATAAATACTTTTTTTACGCAAACGAAAAATTTTTTCCTCTGTGCATATGTTATAATTACAATGCGGAACGAGGGTTTGCTCCCCGCCGCAGTCCATCGCCCCAAGGCATCTGCCGGAAGGGCGGCACAAACAGAAACAGACAATCTTAATGGAGGAATTATCAATGAAGAAAATTCTTGCACTTTTGCTTGCGCTCGTGATGCTGTTCGGCGTTCTGGCCGGCTGCACTGCAAAGAGCACGGACGCTGCAGACAGCAGCGATCAGGCCGCACAGGACGCGCAGACACCCGCTGAATCTACTGACACTGCCGACACCGCTAACACCAACGATGCCGCAGAAACCACCGACACGGCAGCCAAGACCATTGAAACGCTGAAGGTCGCTTTTGTTCCCTCCCGCGAGCCGCAGGAGATCATCACTGCGACTGAGCCGCTCAAACAGCTGCTCAAGGACGAACTGGCCAAGGAAGGCTACGACGTCAAGGACGTTGAGATCACCGTCGGCACCACCTATGAGGCGGTCGGCGAAGGTCTGGAAGCCGGCACCATCGACGTTGGCCTGATCCCCGGCGGCACCTACGTTCTGTATGATGACGGTGCAGAGGTTATCCTGACCGCGACCCGCGACGGTCTGAGCAAGGACTCCGACAACGCCAAGGACTGGAACGACGGCCAGCCCACCGAGGCTTCCGACAAGCAGGCTGTCTCCTACCGTGCACTGTTCATCGCCGGCCCGTCCGAAAAGGGTCAGGAACTGGCCGCCAAGGTCAACGCCGGTGAAGAACTGACCTGGGATGATCTCAACAGCGCCAACTGGAGCGTCATGGGCACGTCCTCCCCTGCCGGTTACATCTACCCGGCTCTGTGGCTGCAGGATCGCTACGGCAAGGGCATTTCGGATCTGAGCAGCGCTGTGCAGTCTGATTCCTACGCCAGTGCGTTTGCCCGTCTCGCTTCCGGCCAGGTCGATGTTCTCGTGACCTACGCCGACGCCCGCCGCGACTATGCCGAACGCTGGAACACCGAGTTCGGCCGCGAAGGCTCCATCTGGGAAGAGACCAATGTTATCGGCGTCACCGCCCCGATCTACAACGACACCATCTCGGTCAGCAAGAACTCCGAGATCATGGATGCCGATCTGATTGCAGCCCTGCAGGATGAGTTCATCAACATCGGCAACACCGAAGAAGGCAAGCAGGTCATCGCCATCTACAGCCACAACGGCTATCAGAAGGCACAGGCTTCCGACTATGACAACGAGCGTGCCGCGCAGAAACTCATTCAAGAGCTGACCGCAGCAGGCTGATAATCGAACTTTCCCAACGCGGGGAGGACTTGCACGGCAGATACCTTCCGCTGTGCGGGGCCTCCCCGCGCTTCTTATAGAAATGAGGACGCTTTATGATCGTATTTGACCATGTATCCAAAGTATATCCCAACGGCACGGTCGGCCTGGACGACGTCAGCCTGCGCATCGATGACGGTGAATTCGTCGCCATCATTGGCCGCTCCGGCGCGGGCAAGTCCACGCTGCTGCGTGCCGTCAACCGCATGCATCAGATCACATCCGGCACGCTGACAGTAAACGGCACCGATGTCACGGGCCTGTCCGGCAAGCGCCTGCGGCAGTTCCGGCGCGGGATCGGCATGGTGTTCCAGTCGTTTAATCTCGTCACGCGCACGAGCGTGATCAAAAACGTGCTCGCCGCCTGCGTGCCGGACATGCCGTTCTGGCGCGTGCTGCTGGGCGCGTTCCGCAAAGAGGACAAACTCAAGGCGCTCGAGTCTCTGGACAAGGTTGGCATTCTGGACAAGGCCTATATGCGTGCGGATCAACTCTCCGGCGGACAACAGCAGCGCGTCGCGCTGGCGCGCACGCTGACGCAGGACCCGCATATCATTCTCGCGGACGAGCCGGTCGCCGCGCTCGACCCGGTGACAGCCAAGCAGGTCATGGAGGACTTCGTACACATCAATCAGGAACTGGGCATCTCGATCCTGCTGAACATCCACCATGTGGAACTGGCGCTGGAATACGCCGACCGCGTGATCGGCATCCGCGCCGGCAGGATTGTCTACGACGGCCCGTCGAAGCAGGTCGATCAGACGGTTCTGGATGCGATCTACGGAGAGGACGCCGTCTCGGAGGCTGCCGTATGAGCCTGTATGACCGCATATTCCGGCCCCGCCGCTATACGCTTTCCGACGGCACCGTCGTCGAGGAAAAGTGCAGCCGCGCGCCGCTGGTGATTTTGATTCTGGTGCTGCTGACGGCCGTATCCGTCCGCGTGACCGGCTTCAACTTTTCCGTTCTGGTGAAGAAGGGCAGCAAATTCTTTGACATTCTCAAGGCCATGTTCCCGCCCAATACCGCGTATTTGGGAAAGATCTGGCAGCCGCTGTGGGACACGATCAAAATGTCCTTCCTCGGCTCGTTTATCGGCGCGGTGCTGGCCGTTCCGTTTGCCATCGCCGCGGCCAGCAATATCGTGACGAACCGCGTCGTGGTGTTTCTGGTGCGCCTGTTTTTGAGTCTGGTACGGACGCTGCCGACGCTCGTCTGCGCACTGATTGCGACGTATATCTTCGGTCTCGGCACCATGGCCGGCACCTGTGCCATTGCGGTCTTTACGTTTGCCTATGTCGGCAAGCAACTCTTTGAGATCATTGAAACGGTCGATATGGGCCCGTATGAGGCGCTGGAGGCCCTCGGCGCGACGCGGCTGCGCGCGTTCGTCACCGCCATCTTCCCGCAGGTGCTGCCGACATATCTGTCCGTGTCCCTGTTCTGCCTGGAGGGCAACGTGCGCTATGCGTCCATCCTCGGCTATGTCGGTGCGGGCGGCCTGGGCCTTATTATGAACGAAAAGATCGGCTGGCGCGAATATGACAGTCTGGGCATGATCCTGATCGTGCTGTTTATCACCGTCATGATCATCGAAGGCGTCAGCCACGCGCTGCGCAAGCGCCTGACGTAAGGAGGAAACGGCCATGAACGAAAAAATTCTCAAAGCCTATGCCTCCGCGCCGAAGACTTGGATCTGGAAGATACTGGCAGCCTTTGGCATTGCGTGCCTGCTGGCATGGTCCGGCTCTGCCGTCAGGGTCAGCAATCCCACCGGCAACGGATTGGAGGTTGCGGGCAACATTCTCTCCGGCATCTTCCATCCTTCGGCAAAGCTTCTGTTCACGCTCGGTACGGACGGTGTGCCATATTTGCTGCTGGAAACCTTCTGCATCGCATTTCTCGGTACGATCGTCGGCGCGGTCATTTCGCTGCCGCTGTCGTTCCTGTCCGCAAGCAATCTGGTGCCAAAGGGCGTGGCGTTTATCGGGCGCGTGCTTATTGCGGCGATCCGCACCATTCCGGCCTTTGTCTACGGTCTGATGTTCATCCGCGTGACCGGGCCGGGCCCGTTTGCGGGCCTGCTTACGATGTCACTGTGCTCGATCGGCATGGTATCCAAGATGTTCATCGAGAGCATTGAGGATTTGGATAAGCGAATTTTGGAATCTTTGGACGCCGCGGGCTGCACGACCTTCCAGAAGATCCGCTATGGCATCCTGCCGCAGCTGACCGCAGACTTCACCTCCACGATCATCTACCGCTTTGACATGAACCTGCGCGACGCGACCGTCCTCGGTCTTGTCGGCGCGGGCGGCATCGGCGCGCCGCTGATCTTCGCCATGAGTTCCTACCGCTGGAACGAGGTCGGTGCAATCTTACTGGGGCTCATCGTATTGGTGCTCATCATTGAGTGGATCTCGGCAAAGATCCGCGTCAAGCTGGCAAGGGGGTAACGATATGCAGGAACGAAAGCTGACAATCTACTTTACCTCCGATCTGCACAGCTACATCTATCCCACGGATTACCGCAGTCAGAAGGAACAGGATCTCGGCCTGTTCAAATGCGCCAGCCAGTTCCAAAAGGACGGCAATACGCTCATCATCGACGGCGGCGATCTTCTGCAAGGCTCGCCGTTCGGTGCCTTCTGTCACGATACAGTCGGCAGCGCGGCGCAGTTTGCCCAGATCATGAACCGCTGCGGATACGACTATGTGACGCTCGGCAACCATGATTTCAACTACGGTATGCCGTATCTGGACAGCTATCTGAACGCGCTCCGGGCACGCTGTGTCTGCGAGAATGTCCGCTGGGACGAGGGCGACGTCCGTTTTCCCGCGCGCGTGCATATGCTGGAAAACGGACTGCGCGTCGGCATCGTCGGTATCGTCACCGATTATGTAAACATCTGGGAACGTCCGGAGCATCTTTCTGGAATCCGGATTGAGGATCCCATCCCTGCGGCCGCCGCAGCGCTTGCGGCGCTGAAGGGCAAGGTCGATCTGACCGTGTGCGTCTATCACGGAGGATTTGAGCGCGATCTTGCCAGCGGCCGGACGCTTTCCACGACACATGAGAACGTCGCCTACCGCATTTGCCAGGAACTGGACTTCAACATTCTCCTGACCGGCCACCAGCATATGTCCGTGCCAGGCCAGATGGTTCGCAACACCTTCGTTGTGCAGCCGTCGGACAAAGGTCAGGAGTTTCTGCGCGTGGAAGTCTCTGTATCGGACAGCGGCGCGCAGTTTTCCAGCCAGACAATCCACGCAGGCGGCCCATGCTGCACAGAATGGCTCACGGAATTTTCAGAGATAGAGCACGGTGCGCAGGACTGGCTCGATCAGGTCGTCGGGCATCTGGAGGCGCCGCTGACGCTGGATACGCCGCTGCACATGGCTGCGAACGGAACCCCGCTCGCAGACCTGTTTAATACTGTGCAGCTGGCCGCAAGCGGCGCGCAGATCTCCGTCACGAGTCTTGCCAACGACGCGGCAGGTCTGCCGCAGACCGTGCGCCGCCGGGATATTTTGAACGCCTATCCCTATACGAATACACTGACGATTCTGCAGATCACCGGTGCGGTCCTGCGCCGGGCGATGGAACGCAGCGCGGAATATTTCATCCGGAACGCAGACGGAACGCTTCGTATTTCCGATGCGTTTTTGAAGCCGAAGGTCGAGCATTACAATTACGACTACTATGCCGGTGTGCATTATGTCTTTGACTGCTCCCGCCCGATCGGTCAGCGCGTCACGGAACTCTGCGTAAACGGCCGTCCCGTCGCGGACGACGATGTTTTCACCGCCTGCCTCAGCAGCTACCGCGCCAGCGGGACCGGCGGGTATGACTGCTATGTCGGCTGCCCGGTCCTGCGGGAGATCGGCACAGAAATGTCCGACTTGCTGCTGGACTTCTTCCAGCCCAACCGCCCTCAGCCCACTTTCACGCACTGCGATTTCCGCGTGATCTGATGACAAAACCGGCGCACCATCCACTCGGGCGGTGCGCCGGTTCTTTTTGCACAGGTTCAGGGCCGGACCTGTTTTTCTTCCTGCTCGATCAGCTTCTTTTCCAGTGCAGACTGCTTGGCCAAGATGGCGTTGACTTTGTCGTAGAGGTCTTCGATCATGATTTCGGTCTTGAGATTGACCTTGTAATCATTCTCCGCGCGGCGGCGGTCTTTTTCCTCCTGCCGGTTCTGGCTCATCATGATGAGCGGCGCCTGAATGGCAGCGACGCAGGAGAGGACCAGATTGAGAAGAATAAACGGATACGGGTCAAAGGCTTTTGCAGCCAGAACCGTATTGACGACCATCCACAAGATCAGCACGCCCGTGAACGAAAAGATGAACGCCCAGCTGCCCGCGAATTTTGCGATCGCATCCGCCGCGCGCTGTCCGAGCGTGTATTTTTCCGCGGTGGGGCTTTCGGAAATTTTACTGTCTGCCAGCAGATTCAGAACTTCCTCGTCCGTCATATCGTGCCGGATGTCCTTGAGGACTTCCTTCAGGAGCCTTCGGTTTTCTTTCATGGGATTTGCCACTCCTTTTAGGGATTTTTTCTTATTATATTCCGTCGGCACGACCCGGTCAAGCACCGCACATTCTGCTTTTCACGTTTGTGCTTTCTGCACAAGCGGCAGGCTTCTTTACTGTTTCAGAAGCTTTTTTCCGACGATCCCAATGCCCGCCAGAATTTCCACGACGGAGAGCCCCATCAGGATGCCGGAAATGAAATCCCGCACATCGGTCCCTCCGACCGTCCCCGACATAGCGCTGCTGGCAATGCCGAGGGTGATAAGCGCGACGCCATAGAGGATCCCCTTCTGACGTTTGAGTTCCTGCGTGCGGTGCAGAAGGTCGAGGATCTGCGCATCGTCATAGACACGCACGCTGTCTTCTGCCGCATCCTCGCCGTCCATCAGTTCCGGGAGCGTCACATGAAGCGCGTCGCAGAGTTTATGGATGATGCTGTAGTCCGGCATACATTTGCCGGTTTCCCACTTGTAGATGGTCGTTGGACACGCCGAGCTGCTCCTGCGTGAGATTTTGTTCCTTACGCTTGCGCGCGATGTATTTGCCGATGGTTGTCTGGTTCATTTGGAATGCCTCCTGTTTCTTCGGATGCAGCAATTCTATCGAACATGCGGGGAATTTTACATCCCCCCGTGGTAGAATTTGAGGGAAATTGTATACAGCTTTTCATTATGATATCCTGACAGAAAGTTGTGACAAAATCTTGCCGAAAGCATGACCACGTTATGAATTTTCAGATGACGTTTTGGGCAGGAAGAAATCCGGGCCCTTCGCTTCAAACAGCAGAAGCGACACACTCCGCAGTAGCAGATCGGCGTGCTGCGCCGACTCATTCAGCGGGATGCCGAACTCCTCCTGCATCCGGCGGATGCGGTAGAGCACGGTGTTTCGATAGGTAAAAAGCCGGTTTGTCCAGTGTTTTCAACGGTTTCTGGAATGTTCAGCAAACCAACAGCCGTTCAATCGCTGTGGGAATTTTCGTATGCTCTGCGGATGTCCTCCGGCAGGTGATCGGGGATCATCGCCGGGATCGCGTCCTCGTTGCCGTCTTTGATCGCCTGCTCATAATACCAGCATTTGAACTTCAGCATATCGAGCGTCCGGTTCATGCGCTCGATCTCCGCCTCAACATGCGTCCGCTGCGCCTTAAACATCGCCCTGCGCTGCGGATAGGTCGAAGGTCCCTCCACGCACCAGTCCATGAACTGCTTGATATCCTTAATTTCCATGCCCGCTTTTTTCAGACATTCGATCACCCGGAGCGCCTCAATCTCCGTGTCGCTGAATTTCCGGATACCGGATACCCGTTCCATGTGCGGAAACAGCCCCTGCTTGTCGTAATAGCGCAGCGTGGAGATGGGCAAGCCGAACATCTCCGCCACCTGTCCGATCGTGTACATAAAAAGCCTCCAAAAATTTTCTTGAAAAAGCTTGACCTAAAGTCAGGTTTATGTCTTATCATGAGTGTAGCACACCAGAAAACAAAACGCAAGGAGTGTTTTACGATGAATAAAAAGGTGTTGATTCTTTCCTCCAGCCCGCGCAAGGGAGGCAACTCGGAGACGCTGGCGGCAGCCTTTGCCAAAGGTGCGCAGGAGGCAGGCAATCAGGCAGAACTTGTGCATCTGCGGGAAACGCAGTACGGCTTCTGTAAGGGCTGCTTTGCCTGTCTGAAACTTGGCCATTGCGTCATCAAAGACGATGCAGTAGAAATCGTATCCCAAATGCACGACGCGGATGTGTTGGTATTTGCCACGCCCGTCTACTATTACAGCGTCAGCGGTCAACTCAAGACGATGCTCGACCGCGCGAACCCCCTCTTTGACACAGACTACGCTTTTACCAAAGCCTATCTGCTGGCAACAGCAGCGGAGGATGAGCCAGGAACCGTGGAGGGCACCGAAAAGGCCGTGCAGGGCTGGGTAGACTGCTTCCCGCGCTGTCAGCTGGTGGAGACGATTTTCGCGGGCGGCGTAAATGATGTCGGCGAGATCGCCGGGCACCCTGCATTGGAACGAGCCTATCAGGCCGGAAAGGAGATTTGAACATGGAACAGCTGCATTTGACACAGGAATGGGACAAGGTGTTTCCCAAAAGCGATAAGGTCGATCATAGAAAGGTGACCTTTCACAACCGCTACGGCATCACGCTGGCAGCGGATCTGTACGCACCGAGGGGCGCAGAGGGCAAGCTGCCCGCCATCGCAGTCAGCGGCCCGTTTGGCGCGGTAAAGGAGCAGTCCTCCGGGCTGTACGCGCAGAAGATGGCGGAGTTGGGTTTTCTGACGATTGCCTTTGACCCGTCCTATACCGGCGAGAGCGGTGGTGCGCCCAGATATGTTGCTTCGCCCGACATCAATACCGAGGATTTCTGCGCAGCGGTGGATTTTCTGTCTGTGCAGGATCACGTTGACCCGGCGCGTATCGGCATCATCGGCATCTGCGGCTGGGGCGGTATGGCGATCAACGCCGCGGCCATCGACACGCGCATCAAGGCGACCGCCGCCATGACTATGTACGACATGACCCGTGTGACCGCCAACGGCTATTTTGACGCAGAGGATTCCGAGCAGGCACGCTTTGAAAAGCGGAAGGCGCTGAATGCGCAGCGCACCGAGGATTACAAAAACGGAACCTATGCGCTGGCAGGCGGTGTGGTCGATCCGCTGCCGGAGGACGCACCACAGTTTGTAAAGGACTACTACGCCTACTACAAAACTCCGCGCGGATACCATCCCCGCAGCCTGAACTCCAACGGCGGCTGGAATGTGACCTCCTCGCTGTCGTTCCTGAATATGCCGATTTTGCAGTACAGCAGCGAGATCCGCTCTGCCGTGCTGCTGGTACACGGAGAAAAGGCGCACTCCCGCTACTTCAGCGAGACGGCTTACAGCAAACTGACCGGCGACAACAAGGAACTGCTCATCATCCCCGGCGCGAGCCACACAGACCTTTATGATCAGATGGACGTGATCCCGTTTGAAAAGCTGAAGGTGTTCTTTGACGCGTATCTGAAATGAAGCGGATCGTTCTTTTCTGCCTGCTTGTAAGCGAAATGCATTCGCTTGCAGCCTGCGCCGCAAAACATGTTCCGGATGCCGACACGGTTACAGTCGAACTATCCGTAAACTAAAATCGTCCCGGTTTGCGCCATTTGTGCAGACCGGGACAACGTTTTCAGATTTCCAAGCTGCTCTGCATGATCTGACTGTTCGTTTTCTTGTTCTTATCAACGGCGTGGTATAGATGTCCAGTGCAGTCATCGGTTGGCTGTGACCGGGGAGCCCCGCGACTGTGCCGACGTCTGTGCCGCTGGCAATGAACAGGCTTGCCGCCGTGTAACGCAGACTGTGGACATTCAGGTCAGTCGGCAGATCGTTTGCTTTGAGGATTTTCTTATGCTGCCAAAAATGATACAAATAGGTGCCGCAGTTATTGGCGTGCAGGCCGTAGAACCCATAGGAACTGAACATTCTCCGCTGGTCAGGAGCCACGGGCTGCAGGGACACATTATCCTATCTGCGCGGCATCGTCCATCACCGCAAGTTCCGCGGGCACAATGCGGAACACAGTATGGAACCAGACTGCCGGTTTATTTTCGCCGCCTGCTCGTCGCTTCTGCGGCAGGAACTGGAGCGCATCCCGGCGGAAGCCGTGCAGCCGGATAGCTTTGCGGCGCGGAACTGGATGATGGATGAGTTTCCCTCAAAAGCGGAGGCTGCACTATGAATTTTGATTGGACAATCCTTCACTGGATTCAAAATACGCTTGTCTGCCCGGCGATGGACTTCCTGATGCCGAAAATCACGCTGCTCGGAAACGGCGGCGCGGTCTGGATTCTTGCGGCGGGTGTTCTTCTGGCGACGAAGAAATACCGGGCAGGACGCGTATATGCGTTCTGTCCGGTTTGCTTACATGTACGGAACAGGTGCTTGCAGCGAAGTTGATGCAGATAATTCAGAAATACAGTGACAAATAGGCCAGGCTTGTTGCATGCAGTACATATGCCCTACGCCTATTTCCAAATCGAATTGCGGTAAGCGGACGGCGTTACGCCGAAGGAGCGTTTGAATACCTTTGTGAAATAGCTGAAGTCCGTATAGCCGACCGCTGCGGCAATGACGCTCAGGCTTTGATCCGGCTGTTCAATGATCATACGCTTTGCCTTTTCCATGCGCACGTCCGTCAAATAGCTGCACGGAGAAACGCCCTTATATGCCTTGAAGATCTTGCTGATATACGAAGGAACAAAACCGAATTTCCGCGACAGGAGTTGGTTCGTGATATCCGTTTGGTAGTTTTCGCGGATATAGAGATCGATCTCATGTGCCACGCGCGCGGTGGCGTTCGGCGACTCGCTCTGCGAAAAGAGCGCGGCAAACAGCGCAAGAACAGAACGGCAAAGCTGCTCCTGATTCTGATACCGGGAGAAGCACCGCTCCATCTGCTCCCCCCACTTCTGCGGGATCTGCGCGCCTGGCAGATGCTGCGCAACACTGATATATTGAAATTTAAGCCCATTCAGCATGCTCAGGCATGTCGCGTTTTCCGCGTAGGCCTTTGCCAGAAGCTGCCGCAGCCGCATCTGGCAGAGTGCCGGGTCCAGGCTTTCGGCGCTGCGGATCAGTGTTTCATCGACAGTAAACGGCGGCGCATCCGTCCCGGTATTTGCATGCTCCCACCAGAGCGTGAACTGCATCTTGCCGGGTTGGATTTGCTGGCGGATCTGCTGCCGGAGTTTTTCGGCAAGTTCCGGCAGTGTCTGCGTCTGTCCGGCCGGAGCAAGGAGGAAAAACACACCGGGAGTGGTGGCGGAACAATCCCGACAGGCCGCCTGAAACAGGATACGCACCGTCTGCACCGCCTCCTCGCGGGTCTGCGCGTACAGCAGCAGGTATGCAAGGCCGAACCGGCTGCCGGCAAAGACGCTGTCTACGTCCAGCCCGGATTGCTTGACGTATGCACGCAGCGCGGCGGCGTCCGTGCCCTTGTCTCCGGCGCAGAAGGGATAGTTCCCGAGGCAGGCAGCCAACAGGTATGCCTCCGCCTGCATCTGCGGCAGTGGAGACGGCTTCTGCAGTGCAATATCGAGTGAAAAGCTGCCCGCCTGCAGATCCAGGGCCTTTTCCAGCAGATCCAGCGTCTGCTGGCACTGTGCCGGAAGCAGGGGCTTGAGCAGATAGTCAGATGCACCGTACTTCATGGCAGTCCGCGCATAGGAAAAGCTGCTGTAGCCGCTGATGATGACTGTCTTGATCCGGATGCCGCGGGCATCCAGCGCTTGCAGCAACTCCAGGCCGTCCATATACGGCATGCGGATGTCGGTCATCAGCACATCCGGGCGCAGCGCTTCAATCATGCGCAGTGCGGCTTTGCCGTCTCCGGCGCAGCCCGCGACCCGGAAGGACGGATGCTCCTCGACCATGGCTGCGAGCGCGCGGCGAATTTCGCTTTCATCCTCCGCGATCAGGACGGAATAGACTCGTTTCATAGCAGCTGCCCTCCCACTCTTGTGATGCTGACGCCGTCCTTTGTTTCAACCGTAAAGCTAATGTTGTTGTTATCAAGCAGCCGCAGCCGCGTGATAGAGTTCAGAAGGCCCAGTCCGCCAAGATGCAGATGGCTGCGGCCGTCGAGAATGCTCCGGTAGATCTGTTCACTCTTTTCCAGCGTGTCGTTCAGTGTTTCCTGCGGCAGCGCAGTTCCGTTATCCTGAATCTCAATCATCCACTGCTTCTGCTCAGAGAACACGCGGATGTTGATGAACCACGGCTGCGGCGTGTCCCGGAAGCCGTGCTTGAAGCAGTTTTCCACAATCGTCTGAATCAGCATGCGCGGCAGGGGAATATCGGCGCAGTCCGGCTGACAGGAGGTCTGGAAAAAGAAACCGTCAGAATAGCGGATCTGCATGAGTTCCATATAACAGGTCGTGTATTGCAGTTCTGTCTGGATTGTGCCAAACAGTCCGGAATAGTCGGCAGCGTAACGCAGCAGCTGAGAAAAGCTGTCGCAGAGCCTGATCACAGTCTGCGTTTCGCCGTTATACGCGCAGGCGCTGATATTGCTGATGATGTTGTAGATAAAGTGCGGGGAGATTTGCGACTGCAGCGCAAGATACGATGCCTCCTGCTCGTTGAGCCGGGCCTCAAGCATCTGGTTCGTCGTGGATTTAAGCTTTTCTGTGATCGCGTTGTAGGCATCCTCCAGAAATTGCAGATCGCCGCCCCGGAAGGAAATCTGCAGTCCGTTCTCTGAATCCGTCCAGGAGAGTGACTGCAGCGAATCGACAAGTTCGCTAAGCGGCTTTGTCAGCCGGTGGCTGATGAACAGGCCAAATCCGATAGACAGCGCACACAGCAGCACGCCGCAGAGCACGACCAGCGCAATATACGGAAACAGCACCCGGTCGGAATACGGTTGCAGCGCAACGGCGTACAGTCCCCATTTATCCGACCGGGAAACGGCATAGAGATACTGCGCGTCCGCGGCCTTGTGAAGCTGACCGGACTGTCCGGCACGGAGCGACTCCAGGCAGCCCGCTGCCGCATCGATATCCGCCTGCAGCGCTTTCGCCGAGGACAAAAGCAGCGTCCCCTCCTGATTGAACACGCAGATTGCCTGATCGCTGGTACTGACCTCACAGCACAACTGCAGCTTTTCCACGCGCTTAAGGATCTGCACCTTTCCAAGCACCTTCTTGGTGTTGTAATTGATGTAATTCCGGGTCAGGGAAATATACAAGTTGCTGTCGTAATAGTCCGTCGTCCAATAAGCGTCGTGCGGCCCGGAGAGAACCGCCGTATTGGCGCCACCGAGTTCCTCGTCAAGCTGCGCAAGCAGCCCGTCTTCCATGGAGGTCTGAATTCTGTTCCAGAAGCACTGGGTATAGCGGTTGGAAATGAAGGCATTCCGGTTATACAGGTTTACAATGGTATCGCTGTTGCTCGTGCTGACAATAGAAAAAATGCGGCTGCGCACAGTGTCCTGCACAGCGTAGTGATTCTCGAAATACTCCGACTGGTCGGTGGATGCGGCGGCGTCCTTCATGGCCTCGGAAATTTCCGAAGAAAAAAACAGGCGCGCGGAAATGCGGTTCATTTCATCAAACGTCATTTCCAGCTGCTGGACAGCAGCGTCACCGACAGTCTGAAGCAGAAGGCCGCTTTGCCGCAGCGAACTGTCGCGGTAAAACTCAGCCAGTACCACGCAGGCAACCGCCGTAATGAACGCCAGAAGCAGGGAAAAGCAGACGGAAATCTTTGTGTTTAATCTTGCATTTTTTAACATAAACATGCCTCACATCCAGGGTCGAGAAGTACTTTTATTCTATCTGTCTCTCTGGAACAATGCAATCATCTGTTTTCTTTTTTACCAAACTGGTTTAAAATTTTCTCTGCCATTTGCGGCGCGGGCTTCCTATAATAAAGCCAACAGGCACGAACCCGTGCTGAAAAAACAGGAACAGGAGAAAAGAAACATGAAAAATACCATGGCAATGAAGCTAATCTGCATGCTGCTGTGTGTCGTGATGCTGGGCGCAATGCTCGCCGGCTGCGCATCCGGCAAGCAGGAAACCGCACAGACGCAGCCTGCCGCCGCAGATCCCGCAGCCACGTCTACGCCCGCGGCAGAAACGGATGCACCCGCAACTGAGGAATCGCCCCTGACCGGCACGATCTCGATCATGAGCACGAAGGATTCCTGGTATCCCGGCTTTGACGATGTATGCGAGCAGATTGAAAAGAACTACGGTATCGCGGTCGATCTGACGCTGGTCGATGACAGCAGCATGGGTGAAATCCTGGGTGTCAAGTTCTCCACCGGCGACGCCCCCGATATCTTCCTGCAGAACGCACCGCAGGTTGTCGAGCAGTATGACGCGCCCAACAACTGCGTGGTGCTCGACAATGAGCCCTGGGTCTCCCGCTGCACCGACGCGGATTATCTGCGCTACAAGGGCGACGGCCATATCTACGCCATGCCGGTCTATCAGCCGTCCAGCTTCTTCGGCGGCGTGTATTACAACAAGGAGGTCATGGCTGACTGCGGCATCACCGACCCGAACCCGCAGACTTATCAGGAGTTCCTTGACATCTGCCAGACCGTCAAGGATCACGGCTATACACCTATCTGGATGACCGATCAGGACAGCTGGACCACGCAGGTCTGGACAACCGTCGGCTGGGGCGTAGCCCTCGACGCGAAGAAGGACACCATCTATGACGACCTGAACACCAACAAGGTTGACTTCCAGGATGTTCCCGAGATGGTTGACGTACTGCAGAAGCTGCAGGATCTGTATACCGCAGGCTACTGCAACGCAGACCACCTCTCCTCTCCGTATGCCAGCGGTCAGGTCGCCATCGGCGAGAAAAAAGCCGCAATGGTCATTCAAGGCGAATGGTTCGTCTCTGCTTGCCAGGCCGCATATCCTGACGTACAGCTTGGCTCGTTCGCTATCCCGTTTATCGACGGCGCTGACAACAAGATCGCTATCGGCGCATTCGTCCTTGGCGGCTATGTCTGCAAAGGCGAAAACGAGGAACTTGCCAAGCAGTTCCTGAATTACTGGAGCCAGCCGGAACAGATGGCGCTGATCTATGCAAAGAACGATGTCTATCCCGCCTTTGTTGACTGCGAGGGCAACAAGATTGACCCCAGCATCGAGAATCTGGTTGAAAACTACGTCAAGACCGGCAGATACACCTATGAGTTTGACTCCTACTTCGATTCCGCGCGTCCCATCATGACCGACTACCTGTTCGGCAACATCGTCGAGTGTGTGGCCGGCAGCAAGACGCCGGAGCAGGCGCTCACGGACTGGAATATCAAATTTGAGCAGTATATGGCTGAAATGGAATATGACGGCTTCTGATGCTTCCGGCAGCCTGACAGTCAAATAGAACATCTGAATCATTCCGCGGCCGGGGAGTGCAGCCTCATTCCCCGGCCGCACAGCTATTCTGAAGGAGACGGAAGCAAATGAAGCAAAAGAAAAAAGCCAGGCCGCGCGGCCGTCTGGAGCATCAACTCTACCCCCGCTATCTGACGCTGCCCGCGTTTATCCTGTTTACGGTATTTTTTATCCTGCCGATTCTCGGCGGTGTTGGGATTTCTCTGACGAATTGGACGGTCAGCCGTCCCAGTATTACCCGCTTTGTCGGGCTCAAAAACTACATCACCATGTTCCAGGACGACGACATTCTGCTGGCCTTTAAAAATACGGCCATCTTTACAGTTGCGATCGTAATCCTGCGCAATCTTTTCGCCATTCTGCTGGCGCTGGCGCTTGTCAAAAAGCTGTACACCAGAACGTATCTGCGTACAATTTTCTATATTCCTGCCGTTTTGAGTTACGTCGTCGTCGGCATCATGTTCACCGCGATGTTCCAGATGAACGGCACGTTCAACCAGATCCTGAACGCGTTCGGGATCCCGTGCACAAAGGAATGGCTCGCGAGCGGCGACACGGCGCTGCTCATGGTCATTGTGGAGGACGTCTGGAAATGGACAGGCTTCCATATGATCATCTATATCGCGGGACTGCAGGCCATCCCGACTGATCTGTATGAGGCGGCAAAGATCGACGGCGCATCAGCTGTGCGCAGCTTCTTCAGTGTGACGCTGCCGCTGCTTATCCCGTCTCTGACGATCAACGTCACGCAGGCGATCATCGGCGGCTTCCGCGTGTTCGAGCAGGTGCTCACACTGACAGACGGCGGTCCGGGCCACCAGTCTACGGTCGTCAGTATGATGGTCTATGAGTATTTCGGCCGCGGCTTTTACGGAAAATCGACCGCGATCAGCATGATGCTCTCGGTCATTGTCCTGTTCGTCACGCTTGCTGTGCGCGGATATTTCAACAAAAAGGCGGTGAGTTATTGACATGCGGAAGTCCAAAAAGCTTCATCCCGGCAATCTGCTCCTGGAATTCATCCTGCTGCTGGCCAGCCTGCTGGTCGTTATCCCGCTCCTAGTTGTGATTTTCGGCTCACTCAAATCACAGGCGGAGGCAATGCGGTTCGATCTGGCACTGCCGTCCGAGTTGCATCTGGAGAACTTCGTCAAGGTCGCACAGAAGGGAAACGTCCCGCTGGCCTTCAAAAACAGCATGATCGTGACAGCGGCCGTCGTACTCGTCGTGACGCTCTGCACATCGCTGTCCTCATTTGTGATTGCCCGGCGGAATGACCGTTTTTCCAGCTTTCTATCCGGCTATTACTCGCTGGGCCTGATCGTGCCGTGGGCTATCGTCCCGACGGTCCTGCTGCTCAAAATCCTGCATATCCAGAACACACAGCTGGGGCTGATTGCCGTTCTGATTGCGCTGAATATCCCATGGGGCAGCTTTATCATCACCAACTTCATCAATACCATCCCGCGTGAACTTGACGAGGCCGCCGCAATCGACGGCTGCGGGCCGCTGACGTTGTTTTTCCGCGTCGTGCTTCCGCTGCTCAAGCCGGTCGTGGCAACCAATACGATCATCGTCGGCATGGGCGCGTTTAATGAACTGCAGGCGCCGTTATATCTGCTCAGTTCCAGTGCCCTTACGACGCTGCCGCTGACAGTCTACAATTTCAAGGGTCGGTATTTTTCGGAGTGGAACCTGATCTTCGCAGATCTGCTGCTCGTGGCGCTGCCGATGGTGATTCTCTATGTGATCTGCCAGAAATACATTGTCTCCGGTGTTACAGCCGGTGCGGTCAAGCAGTAAAGGAGGGGGCTTTCATGGATCAGAATTTGACCTGTGTCCTGCACGGCACAGCGGACGGCTGGCCGAACGCCGTATGCGGAGAACTTGCGTTTTCCTGGCTCGCGGAGGGCTGCGCGGGATGGCAGCAGGCATACCGGCTGTGCGTCATGGAAAACGGCAGGCCCGTCTGGGATACCGGATGGACAGAAAGCCGCTGCTCTGCCAGTGTGGAATACACCGGGCCCATGCTGTGCTGGAACAGGGACTATACGGCGCAGGTTTGCCTGCGCACATTACTTGGGCAGGAACTGACCAGCGCACCGCTTCATTTCTCTACAGCACTCGACCCTTCGGCAGACTGGGACGCAGATTGGCTATGCTCCGGCTTTGTCCTGCCAGGTACAACAGCACCGATGTTCCGCAAGCAGTTCCGGCTGGACGCGCTTCCGGCGCGGGCAAAGCTGTTTTTCTGCGGACTTGGTTACCATGAGGTCTATCTGAACGGCCGGAAGGTCGGCGATCAGCGCCTGAGTCCGGCGTGGACAGATTACCGCAGGCGCGTCAATTATGTTGTCTATGATCTGCTGCCGTATCTGCGCAGCGGAGAAAACGTCATTGGCGTCATGCTGGGAGCCGGATGGTACAGCAATGAGGAATCCAAACCGCGCCCGTGCTTTACCGCGCAGCTGCATCTGACGATGCCGGACGGCACGCAGCAGATCCGCCGCACCCGCGTGCAGGACGGCTGGCAGTGCTGCAAGACGCCATTTCTCACGCAGGCGAGCATTTATATCGGTGAACGGATGGATGCCCGGCTGGAAGAACCCGGCTGGACGGAGCCTGACTTCGTGTCCCGGCTGGAATGGGGGCCGGCGCTGGAATCGGAACCGCCCGAAGGCCGGCTCGTTCCGATGCGTGTCGAGCCGATCCGCGTAGTCAGCTGCCTTGCTCCCTGCAGTGTCCGGCAGCTGCCGTCCGGCGCGGCGGTCGCGGATTTCGGACAGAATCTGGCGGGTGTTGTACAGCTTCGGATGCACGGGCTTACACCAGGGACATGCGTCACGCTGCGATTTTCCGAGGTCATAACGCCGGATGGTGAACTAAACACAGAAAACCTGCGCACAGCGCAGCAGTGTGACGTGTATCTTGCGCGCGGCGGCGAGGAAACATATTGTCCTCGTTTTACCTACCACGGCTTCCGTTATGCTGAAATTTCCGGGTTGCCGGATCCGCTGGCGGCGGAGGACGTCTGCGCGCTTGTGCTGCGCAGCGACGTTGCTTCGCGCGGCAGCTTTGACTCTGGTGAGCCGCTCATCAACGACATTCAGCGCATCTGCCGTTGGACAGAGAGCAACAATCTGCACAGTGTCCCGACCGACTGCCCGCAGCGCGACGAGCGCCTCGGCTGGCTGAACGATCTGACCGTCCGTGCGGAGGAGGCCATGTTCAACTTTGAGATGGACTCCTTTTATCGCAAATTCGTAACCGATATGCTGGACGCGCAGGGCAAAAAGACCGGCGCGATTACCGACACCGTCCCCTACGTCCGCTATGGCTCGCAGCCCGCCGATCCGGTCTGCTCCAGCTTTCTGCTGCTGCCGTGGATGCTGTATCAGCAGTACGGAGACAAGCAGACACTGCGATCCGCGTATCCGGGTCTGCGTGCGTGGACCATGTATCTGACCCGGCAGCGGGAGGACGGGATTGTCTGCTACAGCTATTACGGCGACTGGGCCTCACCGGTCGGCGGCAGCGTGCGCGGCAGCTACGGCTCCGGTGCAGTGTCGAGTATCACGCCGGGCAGGCTGATCTCCACGGGGTATCTGTATCTTAACTGCATGCTGCTGGCGCAGATGGCGGATGTCCTGATGCTGGAAGAGGATCATGCCTACTTCCGGGAACTGGCTGCGCAGACATGCAGCGCGCTGAACAGAGCCTTTCTGAACCGGGAGGGCGGCTTCTATGCAGGCAATTCCCAGGCTGCCAACACGTTCATGCTCTATCTCGGTGTTGTCCCGGAGCAGTTCCGGGCACAGGTGCTTCAAAATCTGATCCGCGATATCCAGCAGCACGATACGCATGTGACAACTGGAAACCTCTGCACACGATACATTCTCGATGTCCTGGCGGATAACGGCGAGATCGACCTTGCCTATGCGCTCGTGACGCAGACAGCCTATCCGAGTTGGGGGTATATGCTTGCCTGCGGCGCAACGACCGTCTGGGAACGCTGGGAATACGTCGATTCCGGCGAGTTGGTCGGCATGGCCTCGCATGACCACCCGATGTACGCCGCGGTCAGCGGCTGGTTCTACCGCTGCCTGGCCGGGCTCCGGCCAGACGCACCCGCATTTTCCCGTTTTACGCTCCAACCCTACTTCCCGCGTGAACTGCCGGAGATCCGATGCACGCTGCACACGGTAAAGGGTGAGATTCGAGTGGAGTGGACGCAGCGCGGCGGAGAGGTCCGTCTGTTGGTGCGGATCCCGTTCAATGCCTCCGCCGTATGGAAGCCGACACTCACCCTGCGCAGGCTTTTGATTGACGGTGCTCCCGCGCCGGACGCGGCGGAGTACCCGCTGGGTGCAGGCACACACAGCATAGAATTTGAAAGAAATGATCAATAAAAAGGAGAATATAACAATGAAACTGGTCAAAGACAAGCAGATCCTGGTTGCGGCAGATTTCGCCGGCCTTGCGCTGAAAGATGCGGTTGTGCAGCATCTGAAGGAACGCGGCTGGACCGTCACAGACGTCGGTATGAAGGCCGATGACACCGGCACTCCCGAGATGTATCACCGCATTGGCCTGCGCGCGGGCGCAATGATTGCCGAGGGTGAGTTTGAGCGTGCGCTTCTCTTCTGCGGAACTGGAATGGGTATCCATATTGCGGCGAGCAAGTGCCCGCATGTCCATGCAGCCGTCTGCGAGACGGTCCCAGCCGCGCTGCGCTGCGTGACGGCCAACAACTGCAATGTTCTTGCGATGGGTGGATTCTATGTTGCCCCGCGCACCGGCATGGCGATGGCCGACGCATTTCTGGAGCATAAGCTTGGTGACGGCTATGAGGACTGGGACGGCTTCTATGAGTTCCATAAACTCGGCTATGACGAGTTGGAACATTTCGACTATGAGGCCTATAAGGCAAACGGCTTTGAGATTCCCAATCCCGGCTGCGCACCCCTCGGCCCTGAACCGCTCGGCCACGCTTATTAAAGGTTCCCTGAAACAACGCATCGCACAGGAGATTACCGGAGTGCTGAACACCGTGTGATAGAAAAAGTAAGATCATCACCACGCAGGAACTGCCGACTCCGTGCTGAATATTATTACGGAAAGCATGGTATGGTGATAATGAAAGCGCGGCGGCTCTGAACATCAGAGCCGCCGCTTCGGATACCCTTCACCGGTCAATGGCACTATCTCTTCCGACAATCATGGCAGAGTCACTCAGCATCATCGTTGCAGCACGCTGCCTGGACCCGAAGATCGTCTCCGCGGTCTTCACATACCGCATATCGGCAAATCCCATGCCCTTCAGCTTTTCAGCACCTGCCGTCAAATCTATACGAACGGCACATCTTCAAGTTCAGGCAGCACCCAAAACCGACTGTGTCCGACCCACAGCTTGTCGATCACAACACTGTCGTAGATATTCATGACTTCGAGAAACAGCAGGGCCTGCCAATAAGCTTCACCAAACTTGGAAACGCTGTTCCTTACTCCAATGATCAGCACAGGAGCGGCAAGCACCACGATATAAAACGAAATCATAAAGCGCCTCCGTTTCCGGTTCATCGTATTGCGGTCGATCAGTCCCCTCTCGATGGCCCGGTCCTGCAGCGCTTTGGCAAAAAGAACAGCCCATTGACTGCACCGCCGATCACAGCAACTTTTACCATTGCGGTGAACAGCAGACAATCACGCAATACTTGCCGTACGATTATCGCTTTTTCCGGTCTGTTCGTCAGTTAGGTAATGATGCGCTCCATATGTCTATTCTCTCACTGCATTCAGAAAACTGCGGATTGTACGAATATAACCGTCTGTTTTCAGCACCGTTGACAGATGGCCGCCCGAAACATAGGAGATCTGCGGATTGTGCATCCACATTTCGAGCGTATTCATCCCGCCGTTCAGGAACGCAAGCGTTTTACCGTCAGCTTCCCCTTCCAGAATATAGCGATATCGCGCGCCGCCAACGGTTATCTCCTCGCACGGATGCGTGGCCGTAAATGCCTTTAGCGTCAGCTGACAAGGGCACACATGGTTTTCCCATGCCTGAACAGCAGCTGGCCGCGTTATCCTCGTTGATGGGCGTCAGCCCATCTGCCTCGTCTGCCTTGCCATCTGCTGTCCATGCTCCGGGAAAACTCGAAGACCCGCCGGGCGCTCCGGCGCGTTTTTCGCAAGGCAGAGGACGCAGGCAGGCTGTCGCCTGTCAAGGACGATAACGCCGCGAAAGGCGTGCCGGTGCGCTCCGCGGGCATGTGCACCCTTGTCAACTGACGCTACCTTTTCCGAATACAACATCATTATTTCCTCCTTTATACGCGCAGATAGCGAAATATCCTCTCATGCCCCGGCTTTGCGCCACGCACGACATCAATGAACGGCTATCCGTGGTATAGCATCTCGCCGCTCTCCGACAGAACAACTCTGCCTCCATTTTTGCAATTCTCCGCTCAGCGCTGGTTAGAGTATTCTAACCAGCGCTGATTATATCACCAGTTCTGCACAATCACAATGATAATTCTCAAATTTGCGAAGAAAAACTTCAAAGGGTGCGGTTCGTTCAAAACCGTACCCTTTGGTAATATTACTCGTTTTTCTTCTATACGCGCAGCTTCCAATCTGCCACGGCGGCCGTTTCGTCCAGCAGCATGACACCCTGCGGCGGATTGCAGTCAATGGCACCCACGATGCGGTGGGGCACATACGGCTCCTCCAGATAGGCGATATCCTCGTCCGTGAGTTTAACTGCAAGCGCAGCGGCGGCATCATCCAGATACTTGGCTTTCGTCGCGCCCACGATAGGCGCGGCCACACCGTTGGCCCAATGCCATGCCAATGCAATCTCCTGCATCTGCACGCCGTATTTCTCCGCTAATTCGTGAACACGGGTGACAATCTGCATATCCTGTTCTTCAGTGCGGTCATATTTGCCCATGGCAACGCGGTCCGTCTTGCTGCGGAGCGTATCAGTGGTCCAAGTGGGCCGGGTCAGGTGTCCCGCCGCCAGCGGGCTGTACGGCATCAGGCTCACGCCCATCTGCCGGCATATGGGAATAAGCTCCCGCTCGTCCTCGCGGTAGAGCAGATTATAGTGGTTCTCCATCGCCTCGAATCGAGCCCAGCCATGGTTGCGGGCACAAAGCTGCATATTGTAGAACTGATAGCCATACATGGCAGACGCGCCCAGCGCCCGGACTTTGCCCGCCTTGACCAGATCGTTCAGCGCCTCCATTGTCTCCTCAATGGGAGTTTCGTAGTCAAATCGGTGGATAATATAGAGGTCAAGATAGTCCGTTCCCAGCCGCTTCAAACTGCCGTCAATCTCCCTGTGGATGGCCTCCCGGGAGAGACGGCCGGGATTGAAATAGACCTTGGACGCGATCACGGCTTTCTCCCGGCTGATATTCTTTTTCAGCGCACGGCCCAAATATTCCTCGCTGGTTCCGGCAGAATAACCGTTTGCGGTATCGAAAAAGTTGATGCCAAGGTCAAGGGCGTGCTTCACCACTTCCTCGGTAGCCGCTTCGTCCAGCGTCCAGTCGTGCATGGTTCCTGCCTTGCCGAAACTCATACAGCCCACGCAGACCTTGGAAATTTTAATATCGGTTTGTCCTAATTTCGTGTACTCCATTTGAATTGCTCCTTTATGCGTTCTCCGGCAGGATTTCGTTCACGCAGCCCAGTGCATTGAGGGTACGGGGGAAACCGATGTAGGGCAGGCAAACTGTCAGCGCGGCAAGCAAGGTTTCCTTGCTGTTGCCCACAGCGGCATTGCCGCCCACATGTGCCTTGACCTGCGGCTCGCAGCCGCCCTGTGCCACGAGAATGGCAAAGGTCAGCAGTTCCCGCTCCGGGATGGTCAGGAACTTACGGGTATAGAAGTCACCAAAGCAGTAGGCGGAAAGATAGTCCTGAATGTTCTTCTGATTTTCCGGCGCGGCGGCACGCATGGCGTCGATATGCTCCCCGAAAATGGATTTCTGTGCGGCGATGCCATCAGGCAGTCTGCTTTCCTCCGTGACGGTCTGACCGCTCGGCCCCGGCAGGGCAACGCCTTTTTCCGCCAATACCTCATTGACAGCGTTCACAGCATTTTCAGCTTTGCCAAGACCGATATAATGCGCACATGGTTTCTGCGGCTTTCTCTGTTCTGTTCATTATGATTCCTCCTGATCCGAGCACAACTCTATTTCATCTTTCACGATTCAACTCGCCGGACGGCTCCAGTACGGCAGCCTTCGCACACGTTGAGCCAATGTCGATTCCGATTCATCCAGACAGCACAGGCGTCACCGCCCCGCCGCATCACGGGCGAATCACAAGATCAGCCTGCATCTGCTTTTCGGTAATTACATACATATTTGTGACTGCGCCAACCTGCAGTTTGTCCGTCAGGCCGTAATAGTTGAGGCAGGTGCCGCAGGTGAGAATTTCCACGCCGAGTTTCGACAGCGACAGCAGATCCTCCAGCGAGGCCGAGCCTTCGCAGGTGAGGCTTGCGCCGCCGTTATAGAACAGAATGGTGGACGGCAGCTTTTCCTGCTGTGTCAGCGCGAACAGGAAACCCTTGAGCAAAATCTTGCCGAGTTCGTCGTTCCCTTCGCCCATATGGTCAGCAGAAATGACGACCACAACCGTTTTCTGCTCGGTAGGCGTCGTGCAGAGGTTTGCTTCATCACCTGTGCGCTCGACAGCTTCTCCCGTGGTGAGCGTGACGCGGTATTCCTTCTCCGAACGTTTTTCCGTCTCGATCGTGCAGCCCTCATTTTCTGCGAGCCGCGTCAAATTCTGCACGGCAATCTCGTTATCGACCAGAACCTCGATCGTTCCTGCGCCGCCAAGTTCTTTCAGCGCATTCATCGTCTTAATCACGGGCAGCGGGCAAGTGTCGCCCAGAGCATTGACCTGAACCATGATAAAACCTCCTATAAGCTTTTTCGGTCTTTGCACACTAAATTATAGTACAGCGTCGTATAAATTACAAGAAGGCGTCAAATTTACATGGCGGCGCAGAATATTGCGGCTGCGTGTTCAGCAACTGCACCTGCAAAGAGGCCGGTGCAATGCGGCGGAGCACACAAACACAGAGCAAACCGCAAAAACACTATCGCCGCGCATATAAACGCCGCCCGCAATTCATACGGATGGCGGCATGGAATCTCCGTCAATTTGCAGGATTTCCTCATCATTCTCTAAAATAACAGCAGAGCATCAAAGAAAGAGGAGGTTCCTCTCATAGCATTTTCTCTCGACAGCAAAGTAAAGGACATTCTGAAGAATCCGGCGGCAGCGACCATTCTGGACAAGTTCTGCGAGGGCACATCTAAAAATCCGCGGATGAAGCTTGTCGGCGGCATGACCTTACGCAAACTCGCCAGCCTTCCGCAGTCTGCCTATCTCCAGCCACATCTGGAGGAATTTGATAAGGAACTTCAGGCAATCAAGTACGTCTAAAAATCGTGCAGCTGACACGCTTGCTTCATTAAAAATTTTGATTTTAATGATTTTGCCCGTTTCGTCCCTTCAATCATTACCACTGGCCGTGCCGGTGGTTTTCTTTATACAAAAACAAAATCGTAACCCAACGAAGTGGTTACGATCTTGAACGAAGAAAGACCTTTGGATGTCAGATGAACGCGCTTGCGTGGTCATCTGACATCCAAAGGTCATTTCTGAGTGGCAGGGGCACAAGGACTTGAACCCTGAGCCTACGGTTTTGGAGACCGCCGCTCTACCAATTGAGCTATACCCCTATCTACATCTAAGTGGTGGGCCTTCAGGGACTCGAACCCAGGACCGACCGGTTATGAGCCGGCTGCTCTAACCAACTGAGCTAAAGGCCCATAATCTTTGATAATATGATAGCCGCCACATTTGTGACGGCTATCAGTGGCTCCCCCTGTTGGACTCGAACCAACGACCCCCTGATTAACAGTCAGATGCTCTACCGGCTGAGCTAAGGAGGAATATATGTTGGCACTACCTATTTTCCCGGTCAGTCACCCGACAAGTATCTTCGGCGCATGTGAGCTTAACTTCTGTGTTCGGTATGGGAACAGGTGGACCCTCA